>Ga0209172_10001699_pt1 | contig 44340 bp, 38 predicted proteins | sample LarsenN4metaG_FD_184113 | JGI IMG/M metagenome (GOLD analysis project Ga0209172, IMG submission 184113) | Hot spring sediment bacterial and archeal communities from British Columbia, Canada, to study Microbial Dark Matter (Phase II) - Larsen... ... | reverse complement strand
CTCCCTCGTTGCAAGCACAACAAGAGAGAACGACACCGGGAGGTCCGGTGCCAAGTGGGATCGCGCTTCGTCGTCCAGGCCGCCGAGCAGACCGCCCACCCCTATCGCGGTCCGCGCAGGCGGCCGGGTACTACCTCAGATCGCTGTACTCAAATCGGTGAACAGCCTGATAGTGCCACCGCCGCATGAAGCCTTCGGGCCAGCAGTACTGGGCCGGCCACTGCGGCGCGTTGGTGTGCGCATCGTGATACGCCTCTTGCACCATGCGCGTCTGGTATTCCTCCGTGAGCAGCGACAGCAGCGTCGGGTACTGGCTCCAGAGCAGCTCGGCGTACCAGTTCTGGCCGCGGTGCCAGACGTACCGTCCGCTCCATTCGCCGGGGACGGTTGCGTAGGTGTGCTGGGTCGGGCCGCCGCGCTGCTTCGCCTCGCTCAACAGCGCTTCGTAGTGCTCCTGCGCGGTCTTGAACTTATAGGGACTGACCATGGCCTCGCGGGGATAGTCGCGATCGCAGTAGCCCCAGGCCGCCGAGGCCGGCGGGTTGTCGCCGATCATCCCGCCGCGCCACTGCTGCTCGAGCCCGTACGGGCTGTTGCACCGGAAGTAGCGCCTGTCGGTCCACAAGGCCCGGTCGGCATAGAAGTCCTTCGATGTGAAGATGTCGACGGGAAGCGGCTCGATTCCCTCGGGAACCTTTCCGTCGCGGGCAGAGCCGAGGAACCCGTCGAGGCGGTTGCCCGTCGCCGGACCGTCCAGCGGCCCGACCAGCCAGTGCTCTCGCGGGTAGCCCGGAATCTCGCGCGGGGGAATCGCCTCGATGTCGTCCGGGTTCCGCCACGTCTCCCACGGGATGGCGGGGTTTACCGGCGCACCGCGGCCCGCGCTGGTCACGGCGGCGGGCGTCTCCGCCCGCGAACACGACATCAACATCGCCACGCCTAGGACAGCCAGCGCGGCACGGCACGTTGCGGCACTCGTCTCCAGCATGGGCGTCATGATACTAAGATGGGCGCATCTCAGGAGGGACTCACGTGCGCGCAGGACTCGCCCTCGTCTGCCTCGCTCTCTGGCCCGCTCTTGTCCTCGGACAGGCCAAACCGGCGCCGGCCACACAGAAACCGGGAATGACCCCACGGCCGCCGCTGCTCTTCAGCGAGACGTGGAAGATGCCGCCGTATACCGGCGAACAGACCGACGAGAACACCCGCGTCACTCCCGCGGTGCTCACCAACCCGAACCTCGAAGTGAAACTCTACGGCGCCGACGCACACGTGATCCGTGTGGCGGTGCACGAAGAGCGCTTCGATCTCTGGAACGGCATGACGACGTCGCCGTCGGCAATCACGCTGCGCGACCGCCGCAACTACCTGAATCTGACCGATGCGGCGCGTGTGCGCTGGATCGTGCGGACGAACGCGATTCACACCCTGCACCCGGTGGTGAAGCTCGCTGACGGACGTTTGATCGTGGGCGATCGGGTCATCAACACGCACGGTGAGTTCCTGTCGACCGAAATCGCCTTCAGCGGTATGCGGTGGTACGGGCTCGATCCGCAGAAGGTCGTCGTGCGCACGGAGGTCGTCAACCCCGACTTGAGCAGGGTGGACGAAGTCGGCCTCGCGATGCTCTCACCCGGCGGCGGACACGGCATCGCCGGATCGGCGAATCTGTCGAACGTGGAGGTGTTCGCGTATCCCGTGCCGCGCTAGGGGGTCAGTCTTGACTCTTGCCTGTCGGCACCTGGCCCGTATCACGCCGGGCGGAATCAGGATCTGACGCCGCGCCCCCGGATGGCCAGCGAGATCATCCCCGCGGCGATGCAGCCCACGACGACCACGCCGGCGGCGACGAGGAGAATCGGTGCGAGGAACGCCGCCAGCCGGTCCACCGAGGCCAGCCGTTCGAAATAGCGAAGCGCCTCGAGCTTGACGATGCCCGCGCCGACGGTGACCAGCAGATCCGCTTTCGGCTCGCCCTGCTGCAGGACGCGGTGGGCGATGGCGGCGCCCTGCGAGTGCGCGATCACGGCCATGCGCTTGCAGCGACGGCGAAGCCAGCGCAGGGCGTCGAGCACGGCGTGTTCGAACGCGGCGCGCTGAACAGGGCTGCGCAGCTGCCCGTACGCATCGCCCAGGACGCCCGTCATGCGGCGCAGCACTTCGTACACGACCGCGCGCACCCGGCCGATCGGAACGATCGCGACGAGCGAGGCTCCGACCATCACCGTGCCGAACAGCAGCGACAGGATCGCCCACGCCACGCTGACCGGCACGCCGGCGAGCCACTTCCACGCAACATGCCGGTCGCGCGAGGCAAACCACCGGTGCTGGTTGATGTGAAAGAGCAGCAGCCACGGCCCGCGGGTGACGAGCCAGCCGGTGAAGCTGGTGACAGATGGCGTCAGCACCTGCGGCCCCCACCAGGCTTCGGCGAACAGCCACTCCTGAGCGACGGCGTGCTCACCGCTGGCGCCGATGACGACGCGGGCGTGGGCGGGAACCTCGGACGGCAGCAGCGGCGGTCGCAGTGCGGCTTCGACCGGGGCCGACGCAACCAGGGAGCCTTCTGTCGATTCTCGATGCAGCCAGTCGCGGATCCACTCCACGATCGGCTCCGCGAAGGCGGTCAGCGTCTCGCCTTGCGCGTGCTCGCCGATGCCGTGGACGAGCAGGATTCCGAGGTCGGCGGGGGTCGATGGCCCGGATGCCGGCGCCTCGACACCGAGCTCATTTCGAGACTCCGAGGCTGACACCATGGCGATGGTATCAAGCCGGACGTTCGTCGCCTACCCGTCGGGGAGAACGTCTCCGAGGCGGCCGGCGAACGCGTGCGATCGTGTGGTGTCGGGCGTGCCCGCCGCCCGCTACTGAATCGGCAGGCCGATCAGGCGGGCGGGCGTCTCCTTGAACATGCGGTTCAAATCCCGTTCGCTGAACCCGGCGGCACGCAGCGACTTGATGGCCATGGCCAGGGCGTCCGGGTGATTCGGCGTGCCAACGAGGCCGCTGTCGCTGCCGACGAAGACGTTCTCCGTGCCGAGCGCCTTGATGACTGCAATCGCCTTGTTCTTCGCCTCTCCATCGCGGTAGAGCGCACCGGCGGTGATCTCGATCGCGCCGCCCAGCTCGACCGCCTCCCGCATCTCTTCGAGCGACATGTAGGTGAACTGCGGCCCCAGCATCGGATGGGTCACGATGATCCGGGTGATGCCCCGATTCCGTGCCTCGCGGAGGATCATGAGCACTTCGGCGGGCGTCACGTGCCCGGTGGCCAGCGTGAGATTGCGCTCCTTGATCAGATCCAGCACCTCGAGAACTTCAGGAATCAGCTTCCCGCCGCGTGACACGATCACCTTCGGGCGCGTCTCCTTGTAGTAGTTCACTTCGTGCTCGGAGTCGTGCGTCGGCATCCACACGATCCGGCCGAGGTTCCCTTCTACGTCGGCCATGTAGCGGACGGCCATCGGATTCACGCCGCCGACGGGCGCGTCGAGCGACACGCTCCCGAACACGTCGATCCCCTGCGTGCCGTACTTGCGAACCAGCCAGGCCAGGCCCGCCGTTTCCGTCCAGTGGTTCTTCAGCACGACGGCGCGCATGCCGCGCTCCTTCGCGAGCCTGACCACTTCGAAGGCGTCCCATTGCCGGTCGTAGGCGTCGGGACCGTGATGGGCGTGCAGGTCAATCGCGCCGGTGAGCACCGGGTCGGTCAGCTTCTGATCGACCGACGGTTTGGCTTTTCGCGCCTTGTACGGTTCCCAGTGCGCGCGCGGGGACGCCGGCGCCGCCGTCTGCGCCAGCAGCGGCCCCCAGCCGTAGAACAGCGCCATCGCCGCAGCCGTCATCGCCGCGTACGAAACACCAATCAGCCATCGTCTGGTTGTCGTCATGGTCAGGTCAGCGGCGTCATGATCGCCCAACTGCGGCGGTCTGCCAATACTTCGAGGGAGGTAGAAGGAGGGAGTGACAGGCTGGCGGCGGGCAGACTTCCCCGCCGCCAGGCCCTTTCGAAGGGGATTAGACGGAGGCGCTCAGCTGCGAGGCCCCGGTGGCGCCCACCCGGCGCGACGCGCTGATGTCGAACCGATCGAGGTTCATGACCTTCGTCCACGCCGACACGAAGTCACGCACGAACTTCTCCCTGGCATCGCCGCAGGCGTACACCTCCGCCAGCGCACGCAGCTCGGAGTTCGAGCCGAACACGAGGTCGACGCGGCTGGCCGTCCACCGTGCCTCGCCCTTCACGCGATCCCGGCCGGTGAAGGTCTCCGCCGCTCCGGAGGTCGGCACCCACTCCGTGCTCATGTCGAGCAGGTTGACGAAGAAGTCGTTCGTCAGGACTCCCGGCCGCTTGGTGAGCACGCCGAGCTTCGTCTGCCCGGTGTTCGCGTTCAGGGCGCGAAGGCCGCCGACGAGCACCGTCATTTCGGGCGCGCTCAGCGTCAGCATGAACGCGCGCTCGACCAGCAGGTGCTCGGCCGGCACGGTGTTGCCCTTGCGAACGTAGTTGCGGAACCCGTCCGCTTCCGGCTCGAGCACGGCGAAGGACTCGACGTCGGTCTGCTCCTGGGTCGCGTCGGTGCGTCCCGGCCAGAACGGCACCGTGATGTCGTGGCCGCCGTCCCTGGCCGCTTTCTCGATGGCGGCGCATCCACCGAGGACGATCAGGTCCGCCAGCGACACCTTCTTCGTCCCGCCGGCCTGCGAGTCGTTGAACTCCTTCTGGATGCCTTCGAGGACCTTCAGGACCCTGGCCAGCTCCGGCGGATTGTTGACCTCCCAGTCCTTCTGCGGCGCGAGGCGGATGCGCGCGCCGTTGGCGCCGCCGCGCTTGTCGGTGCCGCGGTACGACGCCGCGGAGGCCCAGGCGGTCGTCACGAGCTGCGACACGGTCAGCCCCGACTTCAGGAGCCTGGCCTTCAACGCCGCGATGTCGTTGTCGTCGATCAACTGGTGCGTGACGGGAGGAACCGGGTCCTGCCACAACTGCGGTTCCTTCGGCACCTCCGGTCCGAGATAGCGCGAGATCGGACCCATGTCGCGGTGCGTCAGCTTGAACCACGCCCTGGCGAACGCGTCGGCGAACTCCTGCGGGTTCTCGTAGAAGCGCCGCGAGATCTTCTCGTACGCGGGATCGAACCGCAGCGCCAGGTCGGTGGTGAGCATGCTGGGCGCGACCTTCCTCGACGGGTCGTGGGCATGCGGAACCGTGCCTTCGCCCGCGCCGTTCTTCGGCTTCCACTGCTTGGCGCCGGCCGGGCTCTCGGTGAGCTCCCACTCGTACTCGAAGAGATGCTTGAAGAAGTCGTTGCTCCACTTCGTGGGCGTCGTCGTCCAGGTCACCTCGAGGCCGCTGGTGATCGTGTGCTCACCCTTGCCGGTCTTGTAGCTGTTCTTCCAGCCGAGGCCCTGCTCCTCGAGCGGCGCGCCCTCGGGCTCCGGGCCGACGTGCACCGCCGCCGGCGCCGCGCCGTGAGTCTTGCCGAAGGTATGCCCGCCGGCAATGAGGGCGACGGTCTCTTCGTCGTTCATCGCCATGCGGCGGAAGGTCTCGCGGATGTCGCGGGCGGCTTTCAGCGGATCGGGCTCGCCGTTCGGGCCCTCAGGGTTCACGTAGATCAGGCCCATCTGGACCGCGCCGAACGGCGTGGCGAGCTCGCGGTCGCCGCTGTAGCGCTCGTCGCCGAGCCACGTGCTTTCCGAGCCCCAGTTCACCTGCTCGGGCTCCCAGCGATCTTCGCGTCCGCCGGCAAAGCCGAAGGTCTTGAACCCCATCGACTCGAGCGCGACGTTCCCGGCCAGCACCATCAGGTCGGCCCAGGAGATCTTCCGGCCGTACTTCTGCTTGACCGGCCAGAGGAGGCGCCGGGCCTTGTCGAGGTTGGCGTTGTCGGGCCAGCTGCCGAGCGGGGCGAAGCGCATCATGCCCGATCCCGCGCCGCCGCGGCCGTCGTGGATGCGGTAGGTGCCCGCGCTGTGCCACGCCATGCGGATGAACAGCGGCCCGTAGTGGCCGAAGTCCGCCGGCCACCAGTCCTGCGAGTTCGTCATCACCGCCTCGATGTCCTTCTTCACCGCGGCGAGATCGAGCGATTTGAACTCTTCGGCGTAGTTGAAGTCCGGCCCCATCGGATTGCCGGCCGGGTGGTTGGTATGAAGGGCGCTCAGGTTCAGCTGATTGGGCCACCAGTCGCGGTTGGTTCGACCAATCCTGCTCGCGGCTGAAAACGGGCACTGGCTTTCGTTGCTCATGGACGACCTCATCTCCCTCACGTCCGGCGCGTGCCGGACCAGTGAAACAGCGCGGCCCGGTCACTTCTTCCGGGCGATCTTTCGCGTTCGTTGACGGGCGCGAAGCCCCGCACTCGGGCCCGCCCGCCTGCCCCGGCCGGATTTCGCGAGGCAGTCCGGACAGCGTCCCCAATAGGCGACCTCGGCTTCATCGATTTCGTAGCCGTTGTCGTCTGAGGCTGTGAGACACGGTGCCTCGCCGACCGCGCAGTCGACGTCCACCACACGACCGCAGATGCGGCAGATCAGGTGATGGTGGTTGTCGCCGACGCGGTCCTCGTAGAGCGCAGGCGATCCGGCGGGCTGGATGCGCCGGATCAGACGCGCGCCAACCAGCGCGGCAAGTGCGTCGTAGACGGCCTGGTGCGAGATGGCGCCGATTTCCGCCCTGACGGCTTCGGCGACTCCGTCCGCCGTGATGTGGGGCCGGCTCGACACCGCGCGGAAGACGGCAAGACGCTGTGCGGTGACCTGCAGACCGTGCTGCCGAAGAAGCTCCGCCGGCTCGGGTGTCACGACGCACATCCTATCAAATAATGGACTGAGTCAAGTATTGGAAAAACTTCGCAATAGCGCCCTCACACGCCCACGTTCGGGGCGGCACGGTCGAGGCAGCACGGTTGAGGCAGCAGCCGGGGCCACACGCGCCAAGGCAAGGCAAGATAGTGCCGTGCGCACTCGCCGACGCCTTCCCGTCGCACTGCCGCGGATCGTCGCAGCGGTCCTGCTCGCGGTCCTGGCGTCGGCGTGTGACGAAGGCCCACGCGAGATGGCCCTGACCTTCTCCGGCAGCTCGCTCGGGGCGGAAGGCGCCGTCCTTCGCAGTCAGCTCGACCGCTTCGCCGCCGCGCATCCCGATGTGCGAGTCGAGCTGCGCGTCACACCTGACTCAGCCGATCAGCGCCACCAGCTCTACGTGCAATGGCTGAACGCCCAATCGGCCGCGCCCGACGTGCTGCAGCTCGACGTCGTCTGGACGGCCGAGTTCGCCGGCGCGGGATGGATCCTTCCGCTCGAGCGCTTCGCGCCGGAGGTCGGTGATTTTTTCCCCGCCGCGCTGGAGGCGTCGCGATGGCGAAGTCGGCTGTACGCGCTTCCGTGGTTTGTCGATGTCGGGCTGCTCTACTTCCGCAACGATCTGGCGCCGGAGCCTCCCCGCACTCTCGACGAGCTCGATCGCGCCGCGCGTCGATCGATAGAAGCCGGACACACCCGATCGGGCTTGCTGTGGCAGGGCGCCCGCTATGAAGGCCTGATCGCCGTGTTCGTCGAATACCTGGCCGCGTTCGGCGGCGGCATCCTCGGCAGCGACGGCCGCGTCATTGTCGACGAGCCGGAGGCCGTGGACGCGCTGTCCCGCATGCGCCGTGATGTCGGACCCGACGGCATCGTGACGCGATCGGCGCTCAACTGGCGTGAAGAGGAAGTGCGCCTGGCTTTCCAGAACGGCGGCGCGGTGTTCATGCGGAACTGGCCGTACGCGTGGCCGCTGCTGCAGGACCCGGCACGCTCGCGCGTGGCGGGGCGCGTCGCGGTGGCGCCGCTGCCAGGCCGCGACGGTCGCCCGCCCGTCGCCGCGCTCGGCGGCGCGCAGCTCGCCATCAACGCCCACAGCGCGCATCCGCAGCTTGCCTGGATGCTGGTCGAATTTCTCACCGCTCCCGAACAGATGCTGGAGCGCGCCCGTCTGGCGGCGCAGCTCCCCGCACGCCCGTCGCTTTACGACGAACGCCTGGACGGCGCCCTGCCAATCCCTGTTCCTCCGGTCCGCCAGGCGCTGGAGCACGCTGTGCCGCGTCCCGTGACGCCGGTCTACAGCGAGCTTTCGGAGATACTGCAGGTGGCGATACACCGCGCGCTGTCGGGGCAACAGGCGCCGGCCGCAGCACTCTCTGAGGCGGCCGCCGCTATGCGGAACGTGCTCGCGCGATCGGGCCTGTCGCCATCGGGCACGCCATGACGAACGCCGCTCACGATCGCCGCGACCTGCCTCTGGCGGTGCTGCTCATGCTCCCCGCGCTGTGCCTGGTCCTCGTCGTCGGGCTCGTCCCGATGGCGATGACGGTGTGGGAGGCGCTGCACGGACGCGATCTGCGCCTTCCGTGGCTCGGAAGGCCGTTCGTCGGCCTGGCGAACTTCGTCGAGGCCGCCGGTGATTCGCGGTTCGTCGATGCGCTTGGGCACACGGTGGCATTCGCGCTGGCGAGCGTGCCGATCGAGATCGCGCTCGGCGCGGCGCTCGCGCTCGTCATGCACGCCGCCGTCCGCGCGCGAGGCGCAATCCGCGCCGCCGCGCTGCTGCCGTGGACGATCCCGACCGTGGTCGCCGCGCTGATCTGGCGCTTTCTGTTCGACGCGCAGACCGGTGTCCTGACGCGGCTGCTCCAGTCAACGGGCATCACGAGCGCCGGCTTCGACTGGTTCGTGCACCCGCTCGCGGCGTGGGTCCCGATCGTCGCCGCCGACGTCTGGAAGACAACGCCCTTCGTCGCGATCCTGATGCTCGCCGGCCTCCAGACAATCGACCCGTCGCTGGACGATGCCGCGCGGATGGACGGGGCGGGGCCGCTCCGCCGGTTCTTCACCATTACGCTGCCGCTGCTGTGGCCCTCGATCGTCGTCGCCACCGCGTTCCGCGTGCTCGATGCGCTGCGGCTGTTCGATCTCGCCTACGTCATGACCGGCGGCGGTCCGGGCACGTCGACCGAACCGTTGTCCCTGTACGCCTTTGCGGCCCTGATGCAGCGCCTCCGCTTCGGCTACGGCGCCGCGCTGTCGATCACGGTGTTCGTGCTGACCTTCGCCTTCGCCCTCATCTGGATTCGCTCCATGGGCCGCACGCTGGCTGGTGAGCGCTCATGAGACGGCCTGTGGCTGTCGCGGGGTCGGCGGTGCTCCTGACGGGCCTCGCCCTTCCCCTCTACTGGATGCTCGTGGCCTCGTTCACGCCCGAGGCGGAGCTTTTCGAGGCGCCGCGGCTGATCCCTTCCACCCTGTCCCTGGCGCACTATCGTGCGCTCTTCGATGCGCGCGACTTCTGGATCCCGATTCGGAACTCCCTGGTCGTCGCGGGGGCGACGACGGCAGTGGCGCTTCCGGTCGCAACCGCCTGCGCATATGCGATCGCGCGGCTGCCGGTTCCGGGGCGAGGGGTCCTCCTGTCGGTGATCCTTGCGGTGTCGATGTTTCCGCAGATCTCGATCGTCGGTCCGCTGTATCTGATCCTGCGTGCGCTGCGGCTGCTCAACACCTACCCGGGCCTGGTCCTGCCCTATCTCACGTTCTCCACGCCGCTCGCCGTGTGGCTCCTCACGGCCTTCATCCGGCGATTGCCGCGCGATCTCGAGCAGGCGGCGATGATGGACGGAGCGTCGCGGCTGCGCGCCGCGTGGGACGTCCTGCTCCCGCTGGCCGCGCCCGGAATCGCCAGCACCGCGATCCTGACGTTCCTCTACTGCTGGAACGAGTTTCTGTTCGCGCTGTCCTTCACGCTCGGACCGGAGCGTTACACGGTGCCGGTGTCGGTCATGCTGTTTCGATCGCGTTACCGGATTCCGTGGGGCGAGGTGCTGGCTGCGACGGTCGTCGCCTCCATCCCCGTCGTCATTCTCGTGCTGACGTGTCAGCGGCGCATCGTCGCCGGGCTGTCGGCAGGTGCGAGCAAAGGCTGATGCCGGCGGCCAGCATTCAGCTCGACGGCATCTCGAAGACGTATCCCGGCGGCCACACCGCGCTGCACGGCATCGATTTGACCGCCGCCGCGGGAGAGTTCCTCGTCCTGGTCGGCCCGTCCGGCTGCGGCAAGAGCACGCTGCTCAGACTCATCGCCGGACTGGAGGCGCCGACGTCGGGACGGATCGTCCTCGACGGCGTCGACGTCACCGCGTGGACACCGCAGGCGCGCGATCTGGCAATGGTCTTCCAGAGTTACGCCCTGTACCCACACATGACCGTGCGGGAGAACCTGGCCTACGGCCTCAGGGTGCGCCGATTGAGCCGTGCCGCGATCGACGAGCGCGTCGCCCGGGTCGCCGAGGCGCTCGGGATCGCTCCGCTCCTCGACCGGCGGCCGGCGCAGCTCTCCGGCGGAGAGCGTCAGCGAGTCGCGCTCGGCCGGGCAATGGTTCGCGAACCCCGGGCGTTCCTGCTCGACGAGCCGCTGTCGAACCTCGACCCCGCGCTGCGCGCGCACGCCCGCGCGGAGCTGCGGCAGCTCCATCAGCGGCTGGGCTCGACCATCGTCTACGTCACGCACGATCAGGAAGAAGCCATGACGCTCGGAACACGTATCGCCGTCATGCGCAAGGGACGTATCGAACAGCTCGCTCCGCCGCTCGCGATCTACGATCGGCCGGCGAACACGTTCGTGGCGCGCTTCATCGGCGCTCCCGCCATGAACCTGCTGCCCGCATCGCTGCTCGGGATCGACGCCTCTCCAGGCGATTGTGTCGGAATTCGTCCTCACGACGTGGAGCTGGGCCCGGGCGGAGCGCTCGAAGGGCGCGTCCAGCTCGTCGAGCCGCGCGGGCACGACTACCTGGTGCATATTCAGCTCGACGTGACCGGTGCTCCAACTATCGTGGCAGTCACACACACACCTCCTCCCGGAGAGCGAGTGTTTCCACAATTCCGGCGGGATCGGCTGCACGCGTTCACGGCCGACGGGCGGCGAGCCGAACAGTAACGGCCTCGGCCTCACGCGGGCACGGCCGCACCGGCCGCGGCCTCCCGTTCGGCGCGTGTCTCGCGCATCTTCTGCTGGAGCTGCACCAGCCCGTAGATCAACGTCTCCGGGCGCGGCGGACAACCGGGCACGTAGACGTCGACGGGCACGATCTGATCGACGCCCTGGACGATGGCGTAGTTGTCGAAGACGCCGCCGCTCGAGGCGCAGGCGCCCATCGAGATCACCCATTTCGGCTCGGGCATCTGGTCGTAGATGCGCCGGAGCGCGGGCGCCATCTTCCGCGACAGGCGGCCCGAGATGATCATCAGATCCGACTGCCGCGGCGATGCCCTGAACACTTCGGCGCCGAAGCGCGCGACGTCGTAGCGCGACGTTACCATCGTGATCATCTCGATCGCACAGCAGGCGAGACCGAACTGAACCGGCCAGATGGACGAACGGCGCGCCCAGCCCGTGAGCCGCTCGACGGTGGTCGTGAACACGTCGAGTTCCGGAGCGCGTGCCAGCATCACATCCACAATTCGAACAACACGAAGATCGCCGTTCGAGCCGTCTGCAAGATGCGATTACTGAGCAGGCACTGCGACGAACGGCGGCCGGCTCCGAACTCTTAATTCTTTCGTTGACAGGTCATCCGGCCGGTGATACAGTGGCCGTCGTGAAGTCTGAATTTTTTAAGAGTTGATCCGCGATGGCCAGACGCCCCTCCCCCGCGCTCACCGAAGCCGAGTCCGAGGTCATGGCGGCGCTCTGGAAGCTCGAGTCCGCCTCGGTGGGCGACGTCGTCGCGTCCCTCGACAAGAAGCGCCCCAGCTACAGCACGGTTCAGACGATCCTGCGCATTCTCGAGGCCAAGGGCTACGTCACGCACGACAAGGTCGCGCGTGCCTTCATCTACCGCCCGGTCGTGGACCAGCGCCAGGCGCGGCGCCGCGCGCTGCGACACCTGATCAGCCGGTTGTTCGACGGCTCACCCAGCCTGCTGGTGGCGAACGTTCTCGAGGACGAGGATCTCGATCCGGGTGAACGCGAGCGCCTCCGGAAACTGATCGCTCGATCGTAGGAGGCGACTGTGGATGGGGCACTGAACTGGATCTGGCAGGGCATCGCGGTTGCCGCAGCGCTGTCGCTGATGCTCCGAGCCCTCGATCGTGCCAGCGCCAGCGTGCGCTATGTCGTGTGCAGCCTGGCGCTGCTGATCGTCCTCGCGATCCCGGCGCTGCCGCCCCCGACAACGGGCGCCGCCCCGCTTGCCGCCACGCAGGCGCAGGCAGGTCCGGTCATCGCCGTTCCTGATTCGTTCGTCACTTCGCCGGCGCTGGTATTCGCGGCGTGGCTGATCTGGGCCTGCGTGCAAACCGCTCTCGCCTTGCGCTCGCTGATCGCGGTACGTCGAATCAGAGCCACCTGCCGGCCGTTCCCCGCCGTCGTCGAACAGCGGCTCCAGCATTGGATGCGCGTGCGCGGCGAGGGCCGTCGCACACGGCTCGTCGTCAGCGATCGCGTCGGGCGCGCGGCGATGCTCGGATGCGGCCCGCCGATCATCGCGGTCGCGCCGGCGCTGCTCGAGCGATTGTCGGCCGCCGAGCTCGATCACGTGGTCATTCACGAATGGGCGCACGCGCGGCGCCGCGACGATCTCGCCGGTCTCCTGCTGCTCGTCATCCGCATCGCGGCGGGATGGCACCCGGCCGTCTGGTGGATCGACCGGCGTCTCCGAATCGAACGTGAAGGTGCATGTGACGAGACGGCGGTGGCTATCGGGGGATCGGCAAAGTCGTACGCGATGTGCCTGGTCAACCTGAGCGAAGTGACCACGGCATCGACGAGGCTTCTGGCCTCGCCCGGGGTGATGACGACGGGCGGCCTTCGCTACCGCGTCTCCAGGATCCTCGCGTCCCGCCCGGCCTGGCCGGCACGCCGGTCGCGCGGAATCGCTGCGTTGATCGTGGGACTGCTGCTGGCGATTGCGGCCGGCGTCGGCCGTTTCGACGTGTTTGCCACAGCTTTCGTCTTGCCGACGACGATCGCACCCGCAGCGCCGGCGCTGCCAGCCCTCGAGCGTTTGCCGCTCGGAGCCTCATCGGACCACCCTGCGACGGCATCGTCGACCGGCAGCGAGCGCCGCATTGCTTCCGTCCGTCCCTTCTCCCGTCGAGCAGAACAGTCTGTGCCAGCCGTGATCCCGCTGCATAATTCCGGCAGCGCACAGGACGCCGCAGCCGCGAGTCCGGATGCCGAGTCCGACGATTCGAATCCCACGGCTGAGGGGACGACTTCCGGTGGCGGGAACCCCACGGCAGCCGCGATAACCCCGGAGCCCCACGATACACGGATCGCCGCACGTTCAGGATGGGCGGCCGCGGGCGGCGCAGGCGTAGCGATCGGTCGCCGCTCCAAAGAAGCCGGCATCACCCTTGCCGGAGCGTTTACCCGGTTCGGCCGGCGTGTTGCCGGATCCTTCTAACCGTCAGGAGACTTCTCGTGCGAGTGCATCTGGTCAATCCGAGCGACGTGTCCTTCGGCACGGCCGTGATCACGCCCCGGTGGCAGTATGTGCTCGCCGCTGCCACCCCCGCGCGGTTCGGAACGCCCGCCATCGTCGACGAAACGGTAGAGCCCTTCGACCTCGACACCGTTGCCGCGGGCGATGTCGTGGGCATCGGCATTCACACCGCGAACGCGCTGCGCGGTTATCAGATCGGCGTGGGCGTCCGCGCACGCGGCGCCTACGCCGTCTTCGGGGGCATCCACGCCACGCTGTATCCGGACGAAGTCCGCGAGCACGGTGCCGCCCACGCGGTGGTGACGGGCGACGGCGATCTGGTCTGGCCCACGGTGCTCGGAGACTGGCAGCGCGGTACGCTGCGGACGCAGTACGACGGTGGACGGGTGGCGGGCGGGGCCTTTGTTCCGGCGCGCTGGGATCTCCTGCGCACCGGCAACTACATGTGGGCGTCGGTCCAGACCGTTCGCGGCTGTCCCAAGCACTGCTCGTTCTGTTCGGTGTGGAAGACCGACGGTCAGCAGCCGCGGCAGCGCGACGTCGACCTCGTCGTGCGCGAAGTCGTCGAGCTGCGCCGCAAGGGCTTCCGCTTCATCGTCCTCGCCGACGACAACTTCTATCCCGTAACGCTCGCAGACCTGGCGGCGGCCGATCGGCGAACCGACAAGCTGCAGTACGCCGCGCTGCTCGCGCTTCGCAGGGAACGGTTCGAGCTGATGGCGAGGCTCGAGCAGCTGCCTGGCGACATGGTGTTCTACACGCAGATCACGATGGAGGCGGCCGAGGATCCGGAGTTCCTGGCGGCGATGCGGCGGGCGCGGATACGCGGTGCCCTGGTTGGCGTCGAATCGGTGACTCCTGAGGGCCTGAAGGCGGTGTTCAAGATTTTCAATGACGCCGGCGAAGGCCTGGTCAGGCGTCTGCAGGCCTTCCGCTCGGCGGGCGTCCATGTCCTCGGATCGTTCATTTTCGGCCTGCCGACGGATACGCCGGAGACCTTTGCCGCCACGGCCGACCTTGCCCAACGTGCCGGCGTGGCGTTCGCGCAGTTCGTCATGCTGACGCCGCTGCCTGGCACCGTCGACTTCGCCAGATGGGAGCGCGAGGCGACGAACGTTCCGACGGTCGCGGGCACGCCCCTCACGCGCTATTGGCTGATTCCCCCGGAGCATCGTCCGCGTGTATACACATCCCATCCGCGGATGAGCGCCGAGGAGCTCCGCGCGCGTACGCAGCGCGTCTGGGATCGGTTCTACGCGCTCGGTCCCATCTGGGAGCGCTCGCGCTGCGTCCGGTCGCTTCGCGCACGGCTGGCGTTCGTGCTGATCTCGAAGCTCTACCGGCAGATGTACGCCAACACCGGGATCGCCACCGACAGCGCGCGCGTGCAACGCTCCGCCCGCCGCGCGCGGTTCCTGGCACGGGCGGCGCGGCGGCTGTTCGTCGCCAGGCCGATGCCGACGCTGCAGGAGCCGCGGGCATCCACGCAGGGCCCCCGCCGAATCCCGCTGGTTACCCCGCCATGAGACGCCCGCGGCAGTGGCTGCTGTTTGCAGCCCTCGCCTCCACGCTGGCTCTCCTCGAAGGCGCCTCGCCGCAGGATGCAGCGCACGCGTTCCTGACGACGACGTTCGGCCTGTCGCCAGCCGAGATCGGCCGTCTCGATGCCGGACACGTTCTCACGCGCACCCTCGCCGCCGGACATTCGCGCGAGGTCGGCACGCTCGGCATCGTCCGCATCGCCACGACGCCCGAGACCTACGTGGAGCGCGTCAGCGATATCGTGAGCTTCAAGCGGACGGAAGACGTGCTGCAGATCGGGACGTTCAGCGATCCACCGCTCGTCGACGACCTCGCGACGCTGATCATTCCCGAGGACGACATCCGGCGGCTCCAGAAATGCCGAGTCGGCGACTGCGGCGTGCGATTGTCGGCGGAGGCGATCCGTCAGCTTGCCGCGAGCGTCGACTGGAAGGCGGCTGACGCGGCGGCGCAGGCCGGCAGGGCCTTGCGCGAATTGCTGGTGCAGCTCGTCGCACGCTATCGGGAGAACGGAACCACAGCGCTGATGACGTATGCCGACGGCGAGCGGCATCTGGAGCCCGGCGCCGAGCTCGCGGGCCTGATCGCGGCCGACGAGCCGGCGTGGCGGCACCTGCCGGACTTGCGCCGCCACGTTCTCGCCTATCCCCATGCAGGCATCCCAGCAACGGAGGTCGTCTACTGGTCCAAGGAGCGCGTCTCCAAGCGGCCGGTCGTCAGCATCACGCACCTGTCGATCGTGCGTCAGGCCGCCGACGGACCGGTGCGATACGCGATCAGCTCCAGGCAGGTCTACGCGATGCACTACTTCGATGCGTCGTTGGGGTTGACACTGCTCGTGCCCGCGCAACCCTCATCGTCGCCGGCGACGTATGTCGTCTACCTGAATCGATCGCGCATCGATCTGTTCGACGGGATGTTCGGCCGTGTGGCGCGCCGCATCGTCAGCGGGAGAGCCCGTTCGCTGGTTGGCGAACAGCTCACCCGGCTACAGCGCACGCTCAACGCCCGGCCGCCCGGCTGAGGCTCCGAGCGATCGAAGCCCCGTATGCACGCAGGATGTGATATGCTGTTCGAAGTTCTCTGACAGCTCGCTTCCGACCTTCCGCATCAGAATCGAAGTTCTTCGTCTCTCCTGCGTTTCGTCGCCGGGCATTCCGCCCGGGCCTGCCATCAGATCAATCCGCATCCGCGAGATGCAGGAGTGCACATGAATACCAAGCTGTACGTCGGCAACCTTCCTTACGAGACCACGGAAGCCGACCTCCAGGCCCTCTTCGAGGGCACCGGTCCGGTCGACACGGTGAACATCATCCGCGATCGCGCCACCGGACAGGCGCGCGGGTTCGCCTTCGTCGAGATGAGCGACGCCGACGGCGCACGACGCGCGATCGCCGAGCTCGACCGGCATCAGATCGGCGGCCGCACGCTGACGGTCAACGAGGCGAAGCCGATGGCGCCCCGCCAGGGCGGCGGCGACTTCGGCCGCGGCCGCCAGCGGCGCGAGTCTCGCTGGTAAGCGCCAATCAACGACGGGAGCCCGGTGCCTGACGGCCCGGGTTCCTTCGACGCGAAGGTACTGGCCGCCCGGCTGCCTACTCGGACGGGCGGACGCCCACCTCATCCAACCGCGCCAACAGGTCCGCCGGATCGGTGTAGACCCTGTACGCACCGGCACGTTCCAGCTCCTCGAGCCCGTAGCCGCCCGAGAGCAGGCCCACGCCAAGCGCGCGGGCGCGTCGCGCCGCGAGCAGATCCCACACGCTGTCGCCCACCACGACCGCGTCCTCGATATCGACGCCGAGCCGATCGGCCGCCGCGAGAAAGAGGTCAGGGTCCGGCTTTGCGTGCCGAACCTGATCGCGCGTCACGACCACCGCATCGTCAGCCACCGACAGCAGCGAGAGCGTGCGCCGGGCGTTCTCGAGACGGCCGCTCGTCGCAATCGCCCACGGCACACCCGCGCGCGAGAGATACTCGAGCAGTTCCGCGGCTCCGGGCAGCGGGCGGACCTGCGGCGCGTAACGCGCGAAACATTCCCCGTGCCGGCGCTGCAATTCCTCGGCTTCGTCCCTGGAGACACGGTGGCCCGTTTCGCGCAGCAGCGCGTTGACGAACAGGCCGCCGCTCATCCCGATCTGCCGGTGAATGCGCCACACCGCGAGCTGGATGCCCGCCGACTCGAGCGCCTCACGCCAGGCCAGCACATGCTGATAGACGCTGTCCACGAGCGTGCCATCGAGGTCGAAGAGGAACGCGCTGCGCCCGTGCACGCGCCGCGCCCCGGGGCTCTGATCCATGTATTCCTCCAGCCGGCGCGAGGCGGGAGCCGCGCCGGCGCTCCAGCGAGATCACCTTTTGCAGACGTCCGCGTCCATCAGCGAGGAGCGTATGGCTCGAGACATTTTCATCACCGAAGAGGACCACGAGAAGCTCATGCAGCTCATCGCGGGAGCCCGGCAGCAGCGGAGGAATATCGCGCACGTCGAACAGTTGCGCGCCGAGCTCGAACGGGCCCACCTCGTCCCTGCCGACGACATCCCGCCCGATGTCGTAACGATGAACTCGCAACTCCTCCTGCGCGATCTCGATACGGGCGAGGAACAGACGATCACTCTCGTGTTCCCCCGCGACGCGAACGTCGATCAGCGCAGGGTCTCCGTGCTGGCCCCGCTGGGAACGGCCATCCTCGGCTATCGCGACGGCGACATCATCGAATGGAAGATGCCCGGCCGCACGCGGCGTCTGCAGATCGAGCGCGTCGTGTATCAGCCCGAGGCCGACAGCAAGACCATGCACGCTGACGTCCGGTCATGACGACGTGGCAGGACACCGGGCCGGTGGCCGATCGGGCCATCGCTCGGCGACTGCCACCAGCCGAAAAAACAGGCGGTCCGCGGGGAAAATTACGCCTGCCGGAGCGGTTTTTCCCGCCGTCTGCCAAGGACGCGACTGACGGCTTCCGCCGTGGCGCGTAACGCTGCGTCGATGGCCACCTGCGCGACGGCGTCCTGCCGCGCAACGACGATGCTGGGAAGTCCCATCAGGACGACCTTGACGCGGCAGCGTTGATCGACGCCGCCCTTCGGCCCGTTCACGTCCGCCACACGCACGCTGATCCGCTCGATGGAGCTCGCATATTTGCCCAGCTTCATGCCGAGCTTTCGGCGGATGTCCTTGTGCTGCCGCCATGTCAACGAGGCCCCGGTCACCCGGATGTGGGCGGTGACGCGCTCCGGGCTCGTCCGTGTGGTGGCACGTTTGACGGGTCGCGGTATCGCCTCCGGCAGCGGCGCTCGCCGCGGTCGCGGCCGTAACGCGCGTGCGGTCTGTGCTCGAGCCATGGCGCGTGTCCTCGTCTCGTCCGTCTGGCCGGTCGCCACACCCGGCATCGACTGCACTGGTCCGCGTTGCAGGCTTCGGGCCAGCCCGGGCCGTGATGGCGACCTGGAACCAGTATTGCGGACCAGGAGGAAGTGTGAGGTTCACTGGGCAAGGAGGACCCCCATGCAAGCGGTTACGTTCGTCGGCGTCGGCCGAAAGGCTGAGATACGGGAATTGCCGAAACCCTCTCCCGCCCCGGGACAAGTGCTGGTCAAAATCGGCGGCGCCGGCGTGTGCCATTCCGATCTCCACGTCATGGAAGAGGACCTGGGATTCACGCCGCCGTTCACCCTGGGCCACGAGAACGCGGGCTGGGTGGCGGCGCTGGGCGAAGGGGTCACGGGATTCGAAGAAGGCGATGCGGTAGCGGTGTACGGTCCGTGGGGGTGCGGACGCTGCCACGCGTGTCAGTTGTCGATGGAGAACTACTGCGAGAACTGGGCACAGATGGACGGCTTCGGCGGCGGTCTCGGGCGCGACGGCGGCATGGCCGACTACATGCTCGTGCCGTCCGCGCGGCTGCTGGTTCCTCTGGGCGATCTGAGCCCCGCTCAGGCGGCTCCGTTATGCGATGCCGCGCTGACGCCGTATCACGCCATCAAGCGGGCGCTGCCGCAGCTCAACCCGGCGAGCACCGTGGTCGTCATCGGCGTCGGCGGTCTCGGGCACATGGCGGTTCAACTGCTCCGCGTGCTGGCTCCCGTCCGCATCATCGCCGCCGATGTCGACGACCGGAAGCTGCAGCAGGCCAAAGCGCTCGGCGCGGATGACACGGTCAACAACCGGAACATCTCCGACGCCGTCGACCTCATCCGCCCGATCACGGGACCAGCCGGCGCCGGCCTGGTTCTCGACTGTGTCGGCAACCAGTCGACCATCGACCTGGGCGCGAAGGTGCTCGGGCGAAACAGCGTCTGGACGATCCTCGGGCTCGCCGGCGGCCGCCACGTGTTTCATCATGGCAGCACGCCCTACGGAACGACGCTGAGCATTCCGTACTGGGGCTCGCGCGTCGAGTTGATGGAGGTGATTGCCATGGCGCGCGCCGGGCGGATTCACGCCGAGGTTACCGAATATCCGCTGACCGAGGCCGTCACGGTCTACGAGAAGCTCAAGGCGGGAGAGATCACCGGCAGGGCCGTGCTCGTGCCCTCCTAGGGCACGGCACGACAGAGCCGCCCGGCCTCAGTGAACGACCGTTCCGTGTGGTGCTGTCGACCGGACGGCGGGCTCGTCGTGGGGCGGGTCGCCGGATGGCGCGGCCGCCGCCAGGGGCAATTCAACCCAGAAGGTGGTGCCGACGCCCGCCCGGGATCGCAGGCCGACGCTTCCTCCATGCGCCTCGGTCAGGCGCTTCACGGTGGCGAGCCCCAAGCCTACGCCGTCGCTCGTCTCGTGCCGGCCGCGCACGAACGGCTCGAAGATGGTCGACTGAAGCTCCTCGGGAATGCCCGGGCCGCTGTCTTCGACCTCGATGCGCGCACGGCCGTCGGTCGCAGCCGCCCGTACGCTGACGCGCCGCACGTGCCGATCGCCCATGTGCCTTATCGCGTTCTGCACGAGATTCTGCAGGATGCTGGTGAGCACCGCGGCGCTGCAGGCCACCGACATCTCCGTGCAAGGCTCAACCACCAGGGTAATGCCCTTCTCCCGCGCAGCCTCGCCGGCGTCGGCGGTTACATCCGCCAGCACGTCCGTCAGCGCACACCTCGCGTCGGCGCCTGGCCTCGCCCCCGAGCGCGCGAACGTGAGCAGCCCGTCGACGAGCTGCTTCACGCGCTGCAGCGCGCGCCGCGTGCGCTCGATGTGGGGTGCCGCCGTCGCGTCGGCGTGCCGGGCAATCAGGCTGAGCCCGATCGCGATCGTGTCGAGCGGGCTGAGGACGTCGTGCGCCATGCGGCCGGCGAAGCGATCGAGCTCCGTTACCCGCGTTGTCAGCAGCGTGTTGTGCGCCTGCAGGAGCCGCTCGTGCTCGCGGGCCGCGCGATCGGCGATGAAGGCCGCGGCGACGGCAATCGCCGTCGCGAGCGCGTCCAGCAGCACCATGGTCCGAAGCGTATCGCGGCGGACGTCGCGCACCTCTCGGGCGAGCGTCTCCACCTGTTTCGCGTCGAACTCGAGCGCGGTGACGATCGCCCGGCCGGCGCGATCGAACGCGGGTTCGGCCTCGCGCAGGAGGCGCCGCCATCGCACCGCGTCGCCGTCGGCCTCGGCGTCGAGCATCGCCTTCGCGACGTCGGTCGCCCGGCCGACGTCGGCGCGGAGCATGCGCCACACCTCGGCCTCGTCGGCCAGCGGCGTCAGCTTCAAGTAGCGATCGATGTCTTCCTCGATCGCCAGCAGCTCGATGCGGGCGGTCATCGAGGACCCGCGCTCCCCGGGCCGAGCGGGATCGCCTTCACGAAGCAGCTGCAGCAGACGCCGGAGCCGGACCCCGGACCGGCCGAGGTATTCGAGGCTCGGGGCGGCGTTGCTTTCGATGGCCGACGAGAACGTGTCGAGGTTTGCCAGACGATTCTGGCTGTAAGCCGTGACCGCGATGAACGATGCGACCGTGATGAAGGACGCAAAGATCAGCGCGGAGCGATAGCCCGGGAAGCCCATGTGCAACCTCGACGGTGAGGTTGAGGATCAACAGCGATTGTACCTGCGTCAGGCGTCCCGGCTTACCTGCCCACGTTCCCCGCGAACGCGGAGGCCGGTGCCCCATGGATCGGTCATTGCGAGGCCGTCATCACCGTGCCGTCGGGCAGCAGGATGGCGAAGTGATACAAGCCGAGCGATCCGGGCCGCGCCGGACCGATTCCGTCGGCCGTGCGCAGGGTCACGAGCGGACGATCCTCGCCGTGCGGCGCCAGCACCACACGCCCGCGTGCATCGTCGACCACGCGAAGCCCGATGATCTGTTCGTACCAGGCGATCGACGCGCGCAGGTCGCTCACCTGCAGGTGCACGGCGCCGATGTGCGTCGAATCCGGCAGGCGAAACTCCGGCTCCGGGGCATCGACGCGGCTCATCGCAGCCATCCATCCGCTCCCTGATCGGCTCAGCCGCGCGTCACGCCGGCAGCGGCGCCGGCGTCGCCGGCGGCGTCTGGGGACGCGGCAGCCCGGCGGCTTCGTAGATCTCGTGTTCCTCGAGACTCTCGCGCGCCAGGAGCTGCGCCACGATCGCGTCGAGCTTGTCGCGATGCAGCCGGATCAGCCGCCGCGCCTCGGCATAGCACTCGTCGGTGATTCTCCGGACTTCCTCGTCGACCGCGTCGAGCAGACCGTCGGAGATGCCCGCCATCCGCGGGTCGCCCTCGACAGGGAGCACCGACAGCCTGCCGATGCGCTCCGACATCCCCCAGCGGCCGACCATCGATCGCGCGATGCGAGTCACCATCTCGAGATCGTTCTCGGACCCGGTGGTGATGACGTTGAAGACCTCCTGCTCGGCCGCCATGCCGCCGAGCGCGCCGATGATCTTCCCGCGCAGATAGTTGGCGTCGTAGCCGTAGCGATCCGACTCCGGCGTCGACAGCGTCACGCCGAGCGCTCGACCGCGCGGGATGATCGACACCTTCCGCACCGGGTCGGCGCCGGGCTGCAGCATGCCGATCAGGGCGTGCCCGGCTTCGTGATACGCCGTGCGCCTCCGCTCCTCCTCGGGGATGACCACGTTGCGGGCCGTCCCGAGCTGGACCTTCTCGAGCGCGTCGGTGAAATCGCGATGATGCACCTTGTCCTGCTTGCGGCGCGCGGCGAGCAGCGCGGCTTCGTTCACCAGATTGGCCAGATCGGCGCCGGTCATGCCCGGCGTTGCCGATGCCAGCCGCCCGAGATCGACGTCGGGAGCGAGCGGAACTTTTCGTGTGTGGACTTTCAGGATCGCCACACGCCCGCGCTGGTCGGGCGGGTGGATGATGATCTGCCGGTCGAATCGTCCCGGCCGCAGCAGCGCCGGATCCAGCACGTCGGGCCGGTTCGTCGCCGCCAGCACGACGACGCCCTCGTGGCCGGAGAACCCGTCCATCTCGGTGAGTATCTGATTCAGCGTCTGCTCGCGTTCGTCGTGGCCGCCGATGGTGCGGACTCCGCCGCGCGCGCGACCGATCGTGTCGATCTCGTCGATGAAGATGATCGCCGGCGCCACCTTGCGCGCCTCGGCGAACAGCTCGCGCACACGGCTGGCGCCCACGCCCACGATCATCTCGATGAACTCCGACGCGCTCGCGCTGAAGAACGGGACCTTGGCCTCGCCTGCCGTCGCCCGCGCCAGCAGCGTCTTGCCGGTACCTGGCGCACCGGCGAGCAGAACCCCTTTCGGCGCCCGTGCCCCGAGCCGCCGATACTTCTCGGGGTCCTTCAGGAAATCCACGATCTCGTAGATCTCGGCCTCGACCTCGTCGATGCCAGCCACGTCTTCGAACGTGACACGCACGCTTTCGGGATCGACCCGCTTCTGCTTGCCGCTGCCCAGGAAGCCTCCGAGCGCGCTCTGCTGCCGTCTGAACATCCACGCGTAGAACGCGACGAGCAGCAGAATCGGCGCGAAGGAGACGAGCAGATTGGTAAGGAAGCCACGCTGCTGCACGATCGGCGTGGCGCGGACGGTGGCGCCGCCCTCTACGAGCTCGGCCAGCAGGTCGTCGGTGGCGAAGGTCGGACGCTCCGTCGTGAACTGCTGATACGTGCGGTCGGGTGCTCCGGGGAGAGGCGCCGGCTTCCTGAGCTGACCCTCGATGGAATCGCCGCGGGAGAACACCTCGGCGACGTTCCTGGCGGAGACCTGCGCCTTGAACTCCGTATAGGAAACCGTTGTAGGCCCGGAGAGCTGGTCCTGCAGCGTCAGCACGCCGAACAGAAAGAGATACCCGGCGAGCAGAATCACCCAGGTCATCCGGCCCGGACGCGGCGCGGGGGCCTGCCCCTTCGGCAGGCCTTCGATTCGCCACGGCCGCTTGCCGCTGCTTTCGGACCGAGGCTGCTCGGGCGGCGAGCTTGCCGCCGATGCTGGCATGGGCGCGGCCATACTGATCCCCCTCACGTCGAGAACGCCTTCACCGGCGCCGCGGCGCGAACCTTCCCCCGCCCGCCGGCGGCCGCCGAATGCGCGAAGCGTCGCCCCACATCATCTCACGTGAGGCTGAAGTTGAGCGTGACGGTCAGGATGAACCGCTCGGGTTTGCCGTTGAGAAGCAGCGGCTCGTACTGCCACTGGCGTACCGCGTCCACCGCTGCCTGGTCCAGGAACGGCACCCCGCGCAGCACCCGTACATCCTCCACGCGGCCATCCCGTCCGACCGTCGCTTCGAGGATCACCACGCCTTCGATCCTGGCGTTGACCGCGACGTCGGGATAGACCGGCGCCACGCGCTTGATCAGCGCCGGGGCCTCGAGGGCTCCACCCGTCCGCACTGGCGGCCGCTCCGCACGCGGCGGCGGCGGTGGTGGCGGTGGCGCATCCGGCAAGCCGCCCACGACTCCCCCGACCACGCCTCCGGGCACACCGCCCTCGACACCGCCGAACTCCCCTTCCTCGTCGAACACGTCGAAGGCGACGTCAACCGGCGGACCCAGCCCAATGGGCTCTTCCAGCGGCGCCGGCACCGGCGCGCTCGGGACAGGACGCGGCACAGGACGCGGCCTCGGGGTCGCGGGTCTCCGGGCCGCTGGTGCAGCAGCGGGCGGCGGGGGCGGAGGCGGCGCCGCCGGCACAGCTTCCACGTACGCCAGCACTTCGCGCGGCGCCTCCGGCAGCTGGTCGGCATGGAAGACCGACAGGGCGACCACCGCGCCAATCGCAATCGCGTGGAGCGCCCAGGACATCAGCATCGGCACGATACCCCGCGGCGTACTCGGACGACGATCGGTCGCAATCAGATCGAACATCGCGTCCTCCGCTGGATGAGCATTCGTTAGTACGACGCAAGCCAGCCGTAGGACGATCCTTGCTCCAGCGCGCTACCGATCGGAGGTCGCAAAAGAGGTACCGGGCGAGGCGGACGCCATGAGGCGGAGGATTTCTTCGCGATCGGTCGCCGAGGGCAGACCGAAGCCTCGTCCATACCCGAACAGGTCCGCCACCGTCGTCGCACCGAAACGCCCGTCGAGCAGCTCGAGCTGATCGGCCGTGATCAGGGCGGGATGCGGGACGCCGCAGGCACGGCTCAGCGCAAGGACGTCCTTCCGCAGTGTGACGATGTAGTTGGCCAGCCGGGCCGCCTTGAGCTCCGGATCCACACCTCGCATCAGCCACGGATGCTGGGTCGCGATGCCCGTCGGGCAATGATTCGTGTGACACCGCTGCGCCTGGATGCAGCCGATGGCCATCATCGCTTCACGGCCGACGTTGACCGCGTCGCAGCCGAGCGCGAAGGCGAAGACCGTCGCTTCAGGAAACCCGAGCTTGCCCGATCCGATGAACACGATCCGTTCGTGCAGGCCGTGCGCGGTGAAAATTTTCTGCACGCGGCTGAACCCGACCTTGAACGGCAGCGCGACATGATCGGTGAAGACGAGCGGCCCGGCCCCGGTCCCGCCTTCTCCGCCGTCGATCGTGATGAAGTCGACTCCGCGTGTCCCGCCGCCCATCAGCCTCGCCAGCTCCTCCCAGAACCTGGTGTCTCCGACGGCCGACTTGATGCCGACGGGCAGTCCCGTCTCGGCCGCGATCCACTCGACGAAATCGAGCAGCTCGTCGGCGCTCCGGAAGGCGCTGTGCCCGGGCGGGCTGACGCAGTCGCGGTCCATGGGGATCCCGCGGATCTCGGCAATCTCGCGCGTGATCTTCGCCTTCGGCAGCAGACCGCCGACACCGGGCTTGGCGCCCTGACTGAGCTTGATCTCGATCGCCCGGATCTGCGGCACGCCCGCGACCGTCTCTTTCAGCCGCGTCATGCTGAAGCGTCCATCGAGCTCACGGCAGCCGAAGTAGCCGGTCCCGATCTGCCACACCAGGTCGCCGCCGTGCAGATGATGCGGCGACACGCCGCCTTCACCCGTGCTCTGCAGGCACCCGGCGAGAAGACTGCCCCGATTGAGCGCCTCCACCGCCGGACCGCTCAACGAGCCGAAGCTCATGCCAGACACGTTGACGATGGACGCGGGCCGGAACGCGCGCGCCCGGTCGCGGGCGCGGCCCATCACCTTCGCGCACGGAATGCGGTACTGAGGGTCGTACGCCGCGTCCCCGGGGTGATACGCGTCCAGCGGGAAGGTATCGTGCTTGATGATCAGGTAGTTCGGCGCCAGCTCCATCTCGTTGTCCGAGCCGAACCCGAAATAATTGTTCTGCCGCTTCGCCGACGCGTAGATCCATCGCCGCTGATCGCGGCTGAACGGACGCTCTTCGTTGTTGTCCGTGACGATGTATTGGCGCAGCTCGGGGCCCACGGCTTCGAGCCAGTAGCGGAAGTGACCGACGATGGGGAACGTGCGCAGGATCGCGTGCTGCCGTTGGGTCAGGTCGTAGATCAGGACTGCGACGAGCAGCACCGCCAACGTTCCACCGATCCAGATCAGCATCTTCGGCCCTCACTCTTCGCGCGCGATCGACCATTCTCGACAGACAGGTCCGCCGGCGCGCAGCAGGGTCGGACCCGGAGAACCGTGGGGCGTACGTCCGGAGACGCTTAGCCGTCGAGGCCGGGCGCCACCCGTGGTCCTGGCACGTACGCGCGCCTACAGCTTACACATCGGCTGTGGTACCGGAATCGGCAGAAAGCGGCCGCCCGTTCGGCGACGGCCGCTCTCATTCGGGTTGAAAGCAGGAACTGTCAGGCGATCTCTCGCCGGCTGTCGGGAACAGCGGCAGCCGAGAGTACCGTGGCTGCGGCCGGCAATAGGCAATGTACTGCCGCGTCAAGCCGCCGATCCTTGCGTGGTGCTCTCGGGACTCTTCGTAGAGCCGCTCGAAATGGCTTGCGGAGCGAAGGCAGCCAGGAGCGCTGGCAGCGAAGCTGTTCACCGCATCTTCGAGAACACGGCGGTGCTCAGGCGTCAGCCGTCGTCCGATTGCCTCGGCGTCGACGATGTTCAGCGCGGCGAGGCACTGCTCGACGTGCTCGCGGCAGTTTCTCCGCAGCAGCCGAGGTTCCCGTACGCCGGGCTCCAGATCCTGTCCCATCGTGACTGTCATGTCTCTTCCTCATCCTGGCGTTCAGGTAATCCCGGAGCGCGACAGCGTTGTTGTGCTCGGTGTCGCGCGCGCTGTACACGAGAGTGACGGGTCCCCGCCGCGCGCCCGCGATCAGCGGACGCCACACCTCGGGCTTTGCGTCGAGCTCACGAAAGTAGCGGGCGCGAAACTCTTCCCACTTGCCCGGGTCGTGGCCGAACCACTGCCGGAGCCCGGTGCTCGGCCCGACGTCCTTGAGCCACTCGTCGACCTGCAGGGCTGATTTCGACAGCCCGCGCGGCCAGAGGCGCTCCACGAGGACGCGCCGGCCATCCGATGGCTCCCGCGGCTCGTACACACGTTTCACTTTCAACATGATCGGCCTCGAGACGCTCCGGAGCATGGCTCGCGGTCGAGGATGCTCCGATCGTCATAACAAGCGAAGGGCAAACTGTATTCCAGGCGGGGCGCCGGCTTCAGTCGCGAAAACCAGCGGCGCCTGCGGATGCGCCTGTGATGTGAAAGCCGCGCCTCATCGGGGAAAGCTCGAACGGGAGTGCGAGCGGCTGCGCCATTCAGGCCGCGCACAATCTGGCTGGATCCGTCGGCGTGGCATTTGCTCTCTTCCCTTCAGGAATTATCGAACAGGCAGATTGAAGGGACGCGCACCGTGAATGCGACAATTTCCGAGTTTCTCCGTGAAGCAGAGGACCAGATCGACGAGGTGCTGGACGAGTCCTTCCCGGCCAGCGATCCGCCGTCATGGACGCCGGCGATCACCAGGCCAGGCTCGTCAACCAGGGCAGGCCCGCCGCAGCCCGATACACGCCGCGCGGCAACCGACATGCTGAAGCCGGGCGACATCCTCCCCCACTTCACCGTGACCGAGCTCGACGGCCGGCAGGTGGATTACTCCTCGATCTGGCAGCGCCGGAATCTCGTGCTCGTCATGCTGCCCGACAGCGGCCCGTCCTCGCGGGAGTATGCCAGGCAGCTGGCGTCACGCCTCGATTCGCAGGCCGACCACACCGCCTGGATCGCCACTACCGACCGTGTTCCGGGTCTGCCGAGCCCGGGCGCTATCGTCGCGGATCGATGGGGTGAGCTGAACCATGTCGCTTCGGCAGCCAGCGTCGCCGGCCTGCCGAGCGTCGACGCTCTCGCGGAATGGGTGGAGTACGTGCGGTATCGGTGCCCCGAATGCGAGGGCGAGGCGAAATAGCCGCATCACGCGCGCTGTTCGGCACACGCCTGGCCGACGCCGTGAAGTGAGGTTCGTCGGCGGTCCCGCAGGGGCGGCTGCCGGAGGGGACACATGGTCAGGATCAACCACATCCTCTGCGGCATCGACTTCTCTGACTTTTCGCTCGAGGCCCTCCGCCACGGGCTCGTCCTGGCCAGGTGGTACTCGGCACGGCTTACCCTTCTTCACGTCTACCCCGCGACTCGACCGCTCGTCGAAACCGTGCCGGGGGGCGTGCCGATCTTCCTCGGGACGGATCCGGAGATCGCGAAAGAGGAGGTGCGCCGACTCTGCGGCCCGCTGCTCGAGGCCGCCGGGCGCGACGCCGAGATCGTTGTCTGCCCCGGCGATCCTACACGGGAGATCACGAAGCAGGCCGAGCAACTGGGCGCCGATCTCCTGATCCTCGGCACACATGGCAAAGGCGGGTTCGAACGGCTGTTCCTGGGATCCGTTGCCGAAAAAGTCCTTCGCAGCACGCCCGTGCCGGTGCTGACGATTCCTCCGCCCGTACGTGAGCCTCGCTCGCCCGTCTACAAGACGATTCTCTGCCCGGTGGAATTCTCGGGCGCGTCGCTGCGCGCGCTCGAATACGCGCTCTCGCTCGCGCGAGAAGCCGGCGCGCGGCTGATCGTCCTGCACGCCATCGAAGAGGTGCTCGCCCGCCACGAAGGAGAAGCGCTGGCCCACCTGCCGCTGTCCGAGCACTACCGCCGTCTCGAGCGGGACGCACGCGAACGGCTCGACGCATTGATTCCCGGCGACGCCGCTGACTGGTGCCGGCCGGAAACACGTCTGGCGTGGGGGCGCGCCCACGAGCAGATCCTCGGAACGGTCGCCGCCGAGCACGTCGAACTGGTCGTGATGGGGGTGCAAGGCAGGAGCGCCGTGAACCGGTGGGTGTTCGGCTCGACCACACACCGTGTGATTCGGGAAGCCGCGTGCCCCGTCCTCACGCTGCGCGCCCCAACCGACGGTGGGTAGACGGAAAGCGCGTCCTGCCTCGCGCGCGTCGCCTCGGCGGCCGACGCACCGATCGCAGCCATCAGGCCCCCGCCTTGCAAGACGGCTGGATGAGCGGCCGGCCGGGAAGGACCGCCCCGCGCTCTCGTCGTTCGGAGCGCGGCATCGAGGAGGCTGACTCATGGTTCGTGAACAACGCTGGTTGTTGTGGATAACGAGCGTCGCGGCGATCATCCTGTTCGCGCTGTGGGCTCTGCCGAGCTGGACATTGCGCAATGCCGCTGCACAGGCACAGCCGCGCGAAGTCACGCCGCGCCGGGCCTTCGCGCCGGGCGAACAGGCCATCATCGATCTCTTCGAGCGGGCGCGCGGCTCCGTGGTGTTCATCACGACGGAGTCGCGCGTCATCGATCTCTTCACGCGCAACATCTTCAACATCCCCCGCGGCACCGGCTCGGGATTCGTGTGGGACGAGAACGGCCACATCGTCACCAACAGCCACGTCGTCTCGGGAGCGGCCGCCGCGCGTGTCCGTTTGAGCGATGGGCGCGACGCAGGCGCCAGGCTGGTCGGCGTCAGCCCGGCGCACGATCTGGCTGTGCTGAGGATCGATATTTCGAACCCTCCGCGTCCGCTGCAGATTGGCAGCAGCAGAGACCTGAAAGTCGGCCAGACGGCGCTCGCGATCGGCAACCCCTTCGGTCTGGACTGGACGCTGACGACCGGTGTCGTGTCGGCCCTCGACCGCTCGCTGCCCACCGAGGACGGCCGCGGGCTCATGGAACACCTGATTCAGACAGACGCCGCCATCAATCCAGGGAACTCCGGAGGGCCGCTGCTGGACAGCGCCGGCCGCCTGATTGGCGTCAACACGATGATCTTCAGCCCGTCGGGCGCCTACGCGGGCGTCGGATTCGCCGTTCCGGTCGATACGGTCAATCGCGTGGTCCCTCAGCTGATTGCCGCCGGCCGTTACACGAGACCGACCCTGGGGATCCAGGTCGACGAACAGCTCAATCAGTTGATTACCGGACGTCTTCGCGTGAACGGCGTCGCCGTCCTGAGAGTGACGCCTGGCTCTGGCGCGGCAGCCGCGGGGATTCGTGGCGCGCGAATCGAAGATGACGGCACGATCGTTCCTGGCGACATCATCGTCGCGGTGGACGGCACGCCGGTCGACAGCGTTGCGCGGCTGCTGGCCCGCCTCGACGAACATCGTCCGGGTGATACGGCCCGGGTGACCGTCCTGCGCGACGGGCGCATGATCGACCTCAGCGTCGCGCTGCAGGCGGGCGATCGGTGATGCCAGGGCCTGTCGAGGACCGCATCAGGCCGTCCCCTGTCAGGTGATTCCCTGGAGACGCGTCGTCTCGGTGGGCCGAGACAGATCGCGATCAGGCCGGTCACGGTCAGAAAGGCGGGCCGACCGCCTTGCGTGCCCCCGCCACCGCTCACATCGTGGGCAGGGCTTCGCCTTCGTGCTCCTCCGTCAGCTCGTATCGCGACCTGATCGCCGCAGCGATCGCGGCGGTCGCATCGTCGGACGGCGCCTCCACGTATTCCCGCTCGTACCGTTCCAGCTCACGCGCCAGCGCGTGATCCCCGAACACGCCCGCGATCCATCGCGAGAAGTCGCCCCGGCGCAGATAGCCATCCGCGTGCGAGGTTTCGAGCTTGTCGAGGACCGCGACGAACTCCCGCAGGGTGCGGGCGCGGGTCGGTCCGCGGCGGCCGATCGCGTGGAACACGAACGCCCGGCTCTCCCCCACCGGCACGTCGACATATTTCTGGCGGTGACGGACGTGCGGCGTCAGGCGCTCGCCGATGGTGAACACCTGCAGGTCGGATTGCGCTTCGGCGGTGACCGGCAGCGCCACCGCCTGATTCATCTCGAGGTGCTTCAGCCTCTCCCACGACGCTGCGCCGACATGTTCGCAGGCCACGCAATGCCGCTGCAGCGCCGCGATCTCCGCGAGGTTCGTTTCGCGGGTGACGAGGATGACTTCCGTGGCCGCGACCAGCTCGCGCGGAAGCTGCGACGGCCAGTAGGTGACGACCGTATAGCCGTTGAACTCCAGGTCCAGCAGTCCGTCCTTGAGGGCATCCCGCAGGAAATAGTGGCCCTCGTCGACGATGATGCGATGCGGGGTGCCGGTGCGCCGGCGCATGACGTTGAGCGCCGGCAGCACCGCGCGGATGTATTCGAGCTTGGCGGTGTGCTCCACGCACGACAGGTCGATCACGACGCTGCGATCGGGATAGCGCAGCGCGTGGAGCAGCGCGCGCGGGGTCGGAGGTTCGTCTTCTCCGCCCAGCACCCGGACACCGGGCAGGGCATCCAGCGTTTTGTAGTCGCCCTCGGGATCGATGACGCACAGGCTGTAGCCGTGGAGGATCAGCCGCTCGCAGAGCAGGCCGGCCAGCCACGACTTGCCGGAGTTGGTCTCGCCCATGATCAGGACGTTCCGTCCGCGGATGCCGAGCGAGAACTCCCGGCCATCCGGCGTCTGGCCGAGCACGAGCCGGCGCCGCGCCCGCAGGACGCCCGGCAGCCGTCCGACGGCCGAGACCCGGCGGATGAAGTCGGCAACCGCCGGAGGGCCGTCGCCGCGGATGACGATGTCGGCGGCCGCGCATAGCGAGGCGCTCCCCCACTGCACCGCGGCGCCAACCTCGGCCAGGCGCAGCAGCTCGTGGTCGTTCTCCGCATCTCCCACGGCCACCCCGTTCCGCGGCGACTTGCGCAGCATCTCCAGCGCCGCGCGCAGCCCGGTGGCCTTGCTGATGCCCTGGGTCATCGCCATCACGCGGCTGCGATTGAACAGCAGCACAATCGGCAGCTCGAGCTCGCGGATCACCTGCAGCATCCGCGGTGCCGCGCTGGCGTCCGCCTCGACCAGGCACTGGCCGGTCTCGAACGACAGACCTTCCTGCTGCAATCGGGCGACGAATGCGTGCGGGATCGGCGGCGCCAGCATGGTCGTCATCCCGCCGCCCGGGAAATGCACGACGCCGCCATTCTCGGCGACCACGCCGTCGACGAACCGCAGCTCGCCGGCGACGCGGCGCAGGTCGTCGAGGCGGCGGCCGGTCACGAGCACGACCGACACACCCCGACGCCGAGCCTCGGCGATCGCGTCTCTCATCGGCGTGTCGAGATGGTCATTTCGCGTGAGCGTGCCGTCGTAGTCCAACGCGATCACTGTGAGCTTCATGGTGGGCTCCGCCAGATCGAGTATGGCGCGGCCGGCGGGATCGGCGCCTGCCGATTGACATCGCAGGGATCGCAAAGGGCGCCGTGGGGAGGCTGTCACACGTGGGCCGCGCTTCGTGTGACAGCCCCTCCGCGTGCTCTGCGGTCTCCGCGTTCGGTTCCCCCCGCGCCCTCGGCCTGCTCATCTCCCCCGAGACTCGGCCGTGGCCTGCCGGGCGGCCCACCGTCTTCGTCCAACATCAGACCTCGCGCTAGACTTCCAGCGGAGGGCGCCGTGGTCGAGTTCGCGCACATCATCTGTCCGGTCGATTTCAGCGAATCGTCCCAACGTGCCCTCGCCTACGCGATGGCCGTCGCGCGCTGGTACGAAGCAGAGCCGACCATCCTGCACGTCGTCCCGACCTTCGAACCGATGCAGGTGCGGGGCGACCTCGGCCAGCCCATTCAGCTCGTCACTCCCCCGACGCGCGAAGAGGTGCTCGAGGAAATGCGTCGTGCGCTCGGCACGCTGCCGCCGCGGGCCACGCCGGTCGCCGACGCCGGCGACCCGCAGACGGTCATCCTCGACCGCGCGCTGACGGAGAAGGCGGATCTAATCGTCATGGGCACACACGGCCGGCGCGGGTTCAAGCGGCTGCTCCTCGGCTCGGTCACCGAGGCGGTGCTGCGCGAGTCCCCCTGTCCCGTCATCACCGTGCCGCCTCACGCGTCGGCCAGGGTCTCCGAGGCCGTGAAGTTTTCGCGCATCCTCTGCGCGATCGACTTCTCGCCCTCGTCCCTGCAGGCGCTGGGGTTCGCTCTGGATCTGGCGCGGCAAGCCCGGGGGCGCGTTACTCTGCTGCACGCGATCGAGTGGCTGCCCGAGCACGAGCCGCGAACCTCGGCCCACTTCAACGTTCCCGAGTACCGCAACTACATGTCCCGTGACGCGCGGGAGCAGCTGCGGGCGCTCGTGGCCCAGGAATCGCCGTCCCTGGTCGATGTTGATGATGTCGTGGTCTTCGGGCGCGCGTATCGGGAGATCCTGCGGAACGCTGAAGAGAAGCCGGCGGACCTGATCGTCATGGGGGCGGAGGGCCACGGCGGCATCGGCCACGCCATTTTCGGATCGACAACCCAGCAAGTGGTGCGCGGTGCGCCCTGCCCTGTGCTGACGGTCCGCGGGACGCCGCCGCAGCCGTAGTCCGGCAACTGGGTCGATGGTGTCAACCAGCCGCGCAAAAAAGTGGCTCCGCCGGGCAACCGTAGCCGCCGTCGTTCTGGCACTGTTGCTGGCCGCGGTCATAGCGGCCATCCACACCGCTCCAGTGCGCGCGGTCGTCCTGCGCCGTGCGGCCGGCTATCTGGCCGCCCGATTCGAGCTGCTGCTGCGGGCCGACAGCCTTCGCTACAACCTGTTCACCGGACGCGTGTCGCTGTCGAACGTGACGCTGGCAGCCGCGCACGCACCGCAGGATCCGTTTCTCACGGCGGACCTGCTCGCGGTGACGGTGCCGCCGTCGCTGCTCTTCGGCACCGTCGCGATCGAACGCGTTCGTCTGGAGAACGCCGGTTTCGCATGGCATCGCCTCGCCGACGGCTCTTCGAATCTGCCTCGCGGGGAAGCATCGGCGAGCGAGGAACCTCCTTCGCCTGTCTACATCGAACGTCTCGAGATCCCGCGTCTTGCCGTATCCGTAACCGACGAGAGCACCGGTGTGGTGTTGTCGCTGCCGAACCTGTCCGTCGATGTCGGCCGGCAGGCCGGGCAGCTCCGTCTCGTCGAGCCAGGACGGCTGTCGCGCGGCGCCAACGCAACCACGATCAATGCCCTCGATGGTGGGGTCGCCTTCGACGGGCGTGCACTTCATCTGACGCGCTTCAACGCGGCCGTGGATGAAGCCACGCTCACGCTTGACGGTGAGATCGCGGTACTCGTGAGCGAGCCGCGTCTCGACCTGCGCGTGTCGGGAACGAGCGACGTAGCCGCTGCGGCGAGATGGGCGACCAGCGAGACGGCGCCGGCCGGCCGCGTCGCCTTCGATGCCACGGTGGCAGGCCCGCTGTCATCGCCCGGGATCGCGGCGCACGTGCGCAGCGACGCGATCGCGTACGCCGACGTGACGCTGGCGGATTTCGATGCGGACGTGACGGCCGATGAGAACCGGCTCGAAGCAAGCCGGGTCGAGCTGTCGCTGGCGGGAGGACGCGTCAACGCAGCGGGCAGCGTTGCGTTCGATTCGGGCGAGGTGCGCGCGGACGCGTCGTGGGCCGACATCGGCGTGGCTCGATTGGTGCGCATGCTTGCACCATCGGCCCCTTCCCTGCCGGCCGGGCGCGCTACGGGCCGCGGCTCGTTTGCCGGCGTGCCCGCCGATGCAGCGGGATGGATGCTCGACGTATCCAACGACATCGCCCGCGATGCGGCGGGCCGAGGCCGGCTGCCGGTCGAGGGCAGCTCCTCGTTCGGTGTGAGCTCGGGCCGCTGGCGGTTCGAGGGAACGCACCTCGTGGCCGGTGCGCGGGTTCGCGCAGCGCTTGCCGGTGCCCTTGATCCCGAGAGTCTTTCACGCTCGAGCCTGACGGGCACGGTCGAGGCCGTCGACGCCGACCTCTCGCGTGTATCGGCCGCGCTGGAAGAGGCGGGCATTCTCGAGACGTCGGTGCGCGACACCATTAGCGGCGAGCTCGACGCAGCGGCGTCGCTTTCAGGCTCTCTCGCGCGGCCGGCGGTGCAGCTGAACGTCTCGGGGCAGGGCCTATCGGCGTTCGATGTCGCCGACATCGGCATCGACGCGAAGACGTCCGGCAACCTGGAGCGATCGGTCGTCGAGGCGCGCGTCAGCCAGGGCGCCGCCAACGTCGTCCAGCTGACCGGGACTGTGTGGCCGGACGAAGCCCGTATCGACGCGCACGTCGAGGGCACGATCGGCGACATCCCGGCGTTGGCGCGGGGCATGCCGATCGGTGGTGTCGCCGAGCTGCGGCTCGACGCTCGCGGGCCGTTCGACGCAATCGCCGCCAACGGCACGATGTCGGTGTCCGGCGCGCGGTACGACGAGGTGCCTCTCGGACCGCTCGAGGCGCAGTTCGTGGTCGACGCCGGCATGGCGCGCATCGATGTGACGGCCTCCGACTTCGGGGCCCGGGCGAACGCCAATATCGGCCTGCGGGAGCCGCGATCGGCGGTTGTCGATCTGCAGGTTCGCGATGCGCAGGTCGATCGCCTGATCGCGGCCGCGGGTGTCGAGGCAGGAGTCACGGGAACGCTCAGCCTCACCGCGCACGCGGAAGGCACCATCGACGACTGGCAGCGGGCCGTCGCCGCCGTCGAGATCGAGGCGTTCGACGGGCGGATGGACGATCTGCCGATCCGCCTGCAGCAGCCGGCGCGCGTGTGGTACGACGGCAGCACCGTCGACGTCGTCAGCCTCGAAGCCGCGCTCGGCGAAACGCGGCTGTCGATTGCCGGACGCTATTCCCTCGAGGAGGGCACCGTCATCGCGCCAGGCGATGCGCTCCGCGGCGTGCTGATCGGTGATTTGTCGCACATCGTGGACGCGCTGCGATCGTCGGGGCTGGCCGACACCGTTCCCGTCGCCGGGCAGGGACCTGTTGTCGTGCTCACGCGTGTCACCGGCACGGGACGGCAACCGGTGCTGTCCGCCGATCTCGAGCTCGGTCCCGCGGAGCTCGCCACCATGGAGCTTCCGCCCTTCCGCCAGGTGCAGGTTCGCGCGCGCGTCGCCGACGGCGCGGCCGAGATCGTGTCGGCAACCGCCGAGTGGCAGAAGGCCCTCATCGACTTCCGCGCCCGCGTGCCGCTCGCGCTTGCCGAGTCCTACCTTCCAGGCGGACTGTTTGCACCCGCGGCCGGCGCCGACGGCATGGCATCGCTCGACCTCCGCGCCACATCGATCTCGTCCGAGGCGCTCGCGCCGTTTCTGCCGCCGGATGCCGTCGCCGAGATCCAGGGCCAGCTCGACGCGGTCGTCCACCTGGAGGCCTCATCGCTCGATCTGGCCAGCCTGGATGGCGAAGCACGTCTCGATCGTGCCGACCTCACGGTTGCCGGCGTGTCGTTGACGCAGCAGCAGCCGACGCGGATCGTCATCGAGAACGGCATCGCCCGGATCGCAAGCTGGAACTGGACCGGCCGCGGCACGTCGCTGATCGCGCAGGGCGAGGTGCGGCTTCCCGATCGGCGCGCCGCCGTGCTGGCCGGCGGACAGATCGACCTTCGCCTGCTGACGCCGTTTCTGCCTGCTGGCATGAGCGTCGGCGGCACTCTTGCACCGCGCGTGTCGGTATCAGGTCCGTTCGACGATCTTCGGGTCGAAGGCGACGTGACGCTGGCCGAAGGCGAGATCCGGATGCGCGATCCCGACGTGATCGTCACCGGCCTTTCGGCAACGGCGTTGCTCGAGCGCGACCGGGCGCGGATCAACAGCCTCCAGGGGCAGATCAATGGCGGAGCCCTCGCCGGATCGGGAGAGATCACCTACGGCGCCCCGGCCGGGCTCGGCGGATCGCTGCACTCGACGATCGCGGGCATGGGGCTCGAATTCCCTGCCGGGCTGCGCAGTGAGCTCGATGCCGATCTGACCCTGGAGCTCACCTCGGAAGACGACGCGCCGGCCGGCACCCTCAATGGCACGGTGACGGTGGTGCGCAGTTCCTATCGCGAGCCGATCGCCGTCGTCACTCAACTGCTGTCGGCGCTTCGAACGGAACGATTGGCCACCGCGGTGTCGGCGGAGCCGACCTTCGCCGATCGTCTGCGGTTGAACGTGCGCGTGCTCACCGACAGCGACGTCATCGTCGACAACAATCTCGCCCGGTTGCAGCTCGGCGCGGATCTCCGGCTGATTGGAACCGCCGCGGCGCCGGCCCTGTCCGGCCGCGCCACGCTGCGCGAGGGCGGCGAACTGTATCTGGGCAGGAATCGATACACCGTCGAGTCGGGCACCATTGATTTCGCCAATCCCGTCACGGTCGAGCCCGCCCTGAACGTCCAGGCGTACACCCGAGCCGGAGGCGAGGACATCGAGCTCACGTTGAAGGGCACGCCGGAGACGTTGAGCGTCGATCTGCGATCGACGTCGGCTCCCGAGCTCGGACAGGCCGACATTGCCTCGCTGCTGCTCACGGGCCGCACGTTGAACGAGGTGTCGGGCAACGAAGCGGAAATCGTCGGCGAACAGGTGCTGTCGTATCTCTCCGGCGACGTGCTCGGCGCGGCGAGCCGTGTGATCGGGCTCGACACCATCCGACTGGGCGGCGTCGATCCATCGCTCCGGCGCCGCGATTCTGCCGAGATCGCCAGCGAGGCCGATCCCACTTCGAGGCTCACGTTTGGAAAGTCCCTGGGCAACTCGCTCGAGATCACGCTGTCGCAGAGCCTCCGCGAGGGCGGCGCACAGACCTGGATTCTCGATTACGTCCCGATTTCCAGAGTCAATCTGCGATTCGTGTCGGACGATGAGAACCTGCGTTCGTATCAGTTCCGGCACGACGTCACGATCGGCGACACCGGCGCAAGGCGACGGTCGGCAGCGGCGCGGCCGGAGCGGGAGACACCGCAGGTTGCGGCCGTCACGTTCACCGGAGACCTCGGTGGTCCTGAAGAGCGTCTGCGCCGCGTGCTCGAGCTCGAACCCGGAGACGAGTTTGAGTTCTCCCGGTGGCAGGACGATCGCGAGCGGATCGAAGGTGTGCTGCACGATGAGGGGCGGCTCGAAGCACGCGTATCCGTCCGTCGTGATGACACCGCCGAGGGCGTCGCGCTCACCTACCAGGTCGACGCCGGTCCGCTGACTGAGATTCGCTTCAGCGGCTTCAGTCCGCCGAGCGAAACCATTCGCGCCGTCGAGGCAGCATGGACGCGCGCGATCTTCGACGAAGCGCTCGTCGACGAGGTCGAGGACATCGTGCGGCGTGCGCTCAACGAGCGCGGCTACCTGCAGCCGGCGGTGGAAGCGACCGTCGCCTCGGCTGGATCGACCAAGACGCTCGAGATCGCCGTGCAGTCCGGCGAACGCGCACGCGGGCGGCGCGTCGCCGTCGATGCCGGTGATGAGGCGCTTGCGCGCGACCTCGAACAATGGGTAGACGGAGCCGACCTGGAGGATCTGGCGTGGCAGGATCCGGCCGCGTTCCAGCGAGCGCTGGCCGGCGAGCTTCGGCGCCGCGGCCACGTCAGCCCCGAGATAACCGTTGCGCCGCCGCGCGCCGATGGGGCTGTCGCCGTCGTCCGCGTGGACGTGCGCGCGGGGCCGGTCGTGACCCTCCGCGAGGTCCAGGTCATGGGCAGCGGCCGTGTGCCGGACGAACGGGTGCGCGAGGCAGCGGGCCTCGAGCCGGGCACGCCCTACGATCCGGCGGCCGTCGACAGCGCGCGCGACCGCGTGGCTCGTCTCCTGCGCGGGGAAGGATTTGCCGAGGCGCGGGTCGAGGTAAAAGCCGCGTTCGACGGCGAGCAGGCGATCGTAACTTTCGTCCTCGACGAAGGGCCGCAGCAAGTGCTCAGCGAGATCGCCGTGAGCGGCACCCGACAGATTGCCCGCGATGTCGTCGTCGACGCGCTCGGGCTGTCGACCGGCGATCCGCTCGGCGTCGATGCCTGGCTGCGGGCGCGGTCGCGGCTGTTCGACACCGCCCTCTTCCGCCGCGTGGACGTCACCGCCGAGTCGATCGGAGAGCCCGCCGACGACCGGCAGCCGATGCGGCTGCTGGTGAACGTCGAGGAGTGGCCGGCGCTCAGGGTACGATACGGATTCCAGCTGTCCGAAGAGCGACCCGAGAGCGATCCGGAGGGCCGGGATCTGACGCCGGGGGTCTCCGCCGACATCACGCGGCGCACGCTGTTCGGGCGCGCGATCACCATCGGAGCCGCGGCGGAGTATCAGCGCCGGGAGCGCCTCGCCCGCGGTTTCCTGAATACGCCGACGCTCCTGGGCCTGCCCGTCGAGTCCATCCTGACCGTCGAGCGCTCGCGCCTCGACTTCGCCGAAGCGCAGGTGATCACGGATCGGAGCAGCGCCTCGTGGGAGCAGCGGATCCGGCTCGGCACGCCGCTGCGCCTGTCATACGGCTACCGCTACGATCGCGACCACACGTTCAGCACGCGCCCGCCGGATCCCTTGAATCCGCCGTTCGACGAGACGGTCAACGTCGCGCGGCTGACCGCCGCCGCCGTGTTCGATACCAGGGACAACCCGCTCGACACAACCCGCGGGTGGCTGGTGTCATCGAACGTCGAGTACGCAGCGGCATCGCTCGGATCCGATATCCGGTTCGTGCGCTATCTCGCGCAAGCCTATCGCTTTCAGCCGGTGGGACGAGTTGTGCTGGCGTCAGCGGCGCGTCTCGGTCTGGCCACGGCGCTCGACGGCCAGTCCCTGCTGCCGTCCGAGCGCTTCTTCGCCGGCGGGGCGCGCTCGGTGCGCGGCGTCGCGGAGAACAGCCTCGGGCCGCGCGACATCTTTGGCGACGTGGCCGGCGGCGGCGCGCTGGTGGTATTCAATCAGGAAGTCCGCGTTCCACTCTACCGCTGGTTCAGCGGCGTCGGCTTTCTCGACGTGGGCAACGTGTTCGAACGGCCGCGCGCGATCGACCTTGGCGATCTCGTCGGCTCGTTCGGCGCCGGCCTGAGAGTGTCGACCCCCTTCGCCTTGCTGCGGGCCGATGTGGCGCGTCTGTGGTCGCCGGACACCGGACAATCGATCGCGCGGTGGTCGTTCGGTATCGGTCAGACGTTCTAGCCGAATCGAATGGCCCGAAACGTGCAGTGGCTTGGAGAACGGACGGAGGGAGACATGACCGCACTTGTGAATCGTCGAACGCCTGAGCGCCGCGTAATTCCGGCAGCGATCATCGCCCTGCTGCTTGCGGTCGTGCCGTCGGCGAGCGCCCAGGAGCCGTCAGCCGCGCAGCGGGCGTTCGAATCGGGCAACTACCAGCAGGTGATCGATGCGGCCGCGGCAACCTCGGATCCCGCGGTGCTGTTCCTGGGTGCGTTGAGCGCCCAGAAGCTCAACGCTCCCGATCGCGTCAACGCGTTCCTCGACCAGCTCATCCAGCGTCCGCCGGACGACGCCTGGCACTTCGTCGGGCTCTCGGCAAAGCAGCTGCTCGCCAGCGACCACGAGGCGGCACTGGCCTCGGCGCGCAATGCGACGATGACGAATCCGAATCTGCCCGAGGCGAGCTACATGCTCGGCCTCGTGCTCATCCAGCGTCAGGAGTGGGTGGAGGCCGCCGCGGCTTTCGACCACGCCTCGATGTTGAACCCGTCGTTCGCGCACGCGTTCTACTACGCCGGCCTTGCCCACAACCGCGCGAATCGTCCCGACCTGATGGCCGCCCGCTTCGAACGGTTCCTGAAGCTCGCGCCGGACGCGCCCGAGCGGACGGAAGTCCAGCAGGTGATGCGGACCATTCGCGGGCGGTAGGCGCCCGCACCGTGCGCTCAGTCGGTCCAGAAATAGGCCGACTGGATCCGGGCCGCCGATCGCCGTGGTGCGGCGGCCTCGCGCGCCTCTTCGCACGACCGGCAGCGCGCGGCGAACGGCAGGGCGCGCAGCCGTTCGCTGGCGATCGGTTGATCGCAGTCCACACACACGCCATACGTGCCGGCATCGAGCCGGCGCAGCGCCGTGTCGATCCGCTCCAGCATCTCGGCGCGCATCTGCAGGAGCGCCAGGTCGAGATCGTCGCGGTGCTCGTCGACGCCGTCCAGGACATCAGGCGCGCGAGCGACGTCGCTCCGTGTGCGCACATCCCGCTTCAGTTCGGCGACGCCCTCGGTCAGCTCCCGGCGTCGTTCTTCGAGCAGCGCGCGCAGTTGCGCCGTGCGTTGCGTGTATTTGGCTGGCTTCTTCATGCGCGGTTCACGCAGCCTTCCCGGGGCGGGCGGTGCGTGCAAATCGAGGCATCCCGGTCGGACACGGAGCCGATGTCGAAAGGACAACGCCCGGCCCGTCCATTCGGCAGATGATTACGCCGTGTCCCGGACAGTCGTTTCCATTACGAAGGTGCGGTACCCCGAATGGGTTATCGCGCCGCTGCGCGCAGGCCTGCAGCGGCCCCCGCCATCGACCCTTCCCGGGTGCTGCCGTCGCCGCGCGAGGCTAGAAAGGACAGGGCACGGATCGGCCGACTTCCGGCGCCGATGGCTCTACAACGGCCTGCGCTCGCTCAATTTCCCCTGGCTGTACGAGCACCGCCCGCTCTGGGACATCGTCTTCACGCCGGGCGGCATGGCGCTCGGCCTCGCGTCGCTGATGCTGGCGTGGAGAGCGGTCGGACGTTCGGTGCGGCGGCTGTTCCGCGAGAGGGGTGCAGTGCACAACTCGCGGCGGCCGGCAACGTTGCGAGCGGCGCATCAGGCGTGTGAAGTGCCGCGCGTGCGACAGGACTCCACGGCAGCGGGAGCTTACTGGGGCTCAGGCGGCAGGACCTGGGGCAATACGACCGGGGTCGACAGCCACGCCGGCGATCGCCAGGGCGGCGGCGACTCGAAATCGTAGGCGCTTGTGACGAGCACCGGCGTGCCGTGGCGCATGACGATCCGCCCGGTGCGATCGAGCGTCCATGGCTCGCCCCATGCGAACAGCCATTTCGCGTCGCGCCCGAGCAGCCGGATGCAGCCGTGGCTCGCCGGATACCCGGGCAGCGTGTACTGGTGAAACGCCAGGCCCTGGTAGTTCTCGAAGTTGAAGTACCACCACATCTCCCAGTCCGGATCGACGGTGCTCACGTGAAAGGTCGCCCGCCAGTTCAGGAAATACCATCCCGCCGGCGTCGGTGAGGCGCGGCGGCCGGTGCTGACCGGCCCCCAGCGTATGAGCCGGCCCGACTCGTACGCTCCAAACATCTGGCCCGGCACGTGGACCACCAGGAGCTTCGGATACACGGCGGCGGGCTCATACCAGGCCGGCAGCGTCGTGTACGCGCGCTCGTCGAGCCACCATGGTTCGGGAACGACGAGCGCGATCAGACGGTCGAGGTGTGCGGCGTCGGCGCGATTGAGCTTTTCCAGCAGCTCGATCTGCGTCGCCGTGAATCGCTGTGCGACCGGCGCCGCACCGGCGACGCGCGGCTCGATACGGAAGTCGGGCCGGCGAGGCACGCCCGCATGAGCGGCCGTCATCATCGCGATCGCGGCGGCAACGAGCCGCACCCGGCGCGTGATGCTCTCATTCCGCCTCCCGCCGCCGCAGCTTGCGATCACTTCCACGCGATCACGTCGGCAGGACGCCGCTCGATCGGCCCGGCCGGCCGTGCCGGAACGCCGACGACGATCGGCGCGACGGCCGTAAGGTTCGGAGGGATCGCCAGCTCACGCCGCATCTCGGCCGTGTTCAACGCGTCCACCGCCGCCCCGATGCAGCACGTGCCGAGGCCGAGGGCCGCTGCCGCCAGCATCAGGTTCTCGGCCGCCATCCAGCAACCCGCCGTCTCCCACCATTCCGTTCCGCGGGCGCAGATCACGACCAGCGTTCCGGCTCCGTGGAAGATATCGAACTGCGGATCGTTCAGCCGGTCGAAGAACTCGTCGCCGACATCGAACTTGAGGCGAACGACGCGTTCGGGCTCTGTCTGCGCCTTCTGCTGCCAGATCTCCTTGGAGAGCTCCGAGAGCCGCTGCAGCCGCCGCGGGTTCTGTACGACGACGAATGACAGCGCCGGCGAACCGATGGCGGTAGGCGCCTGCACGGCCGCATCGATCAGGCCGCTCACCGTGGACTCCGCCACCATCTCGGGCGTGTAGCTACGTACCGACCGGCGGGAATAGATCACATCCAGCGCGGTCAGGGTGTCTGCTGCTGTCGGTTTCATGGGTGCATCCCTCGCGAAGTCCGTTGACATTCAATGCAAAGGCAACAGCGATGCCGGCGTGCGCACGTGACCCACTGCGCGGAATCCCTGGATCCACGGGCACATGCGCACTCATCGGCGTCCTTCTCACTCAGGCGGTCAAGGGAAATTTCCGTGCGGCGCGAAATGTTCCCGTCGCCGCTGCCCAAGGCATGGAGGTTGCTGAGAACGACGTGTAACCGTTCCGAGACAAGGAGCCGATCATGTTCGCCGCCCTGGACCAGCCGGTCGCCCGTATGAAGGTCGTCGCTGCCGGACGCGCCTCGCGCCGCCCGAGGTTCGGAGAGCGCACCCAGGCGTTCTTCAATCTGCTGACGACGCCGCTCATCTATTCGCTGGCAGTGCCGCTGGTGCTGCTCGATGTATGGGTCAGCCTGTATGAGGCCATCTGCTTTCGGGTGTACGGGATCGAGCGAGTACGGCGCAGACGCTACTTCGTGATCGATCGGCACGAGCTCGGCTATCTCAATCCAATCGAAAAGGCCAACTGCCTGTATTGCAGCTACGCGACCGGGCTGCTGGGCTACGTGCGTGAAGTGGCGGCACGAACGGAACAGTACTGGTGTCCCATCAAGCACGCGCGCCCCATCGCCGCGCCTCACCGCCGCTATGCGCGCTTTGCCGGGTATGGGGACGCCGTCGGGTATCGCCAGGGACTGCTTCGGATGCGGCAGGCTCTTCGCCCGGCGCGGGCAGATCAGCGGCGCCGGCGCTGATGAGCTGAGGCAGGACTCGCGCACGTCGCCGCCGCCGGGAATTCGTCAAGACCGAGGTCGTGCCTGTTGTCAGGTCACGCCCCGCGTCTCGACAGACGTTGCGATGTGGAAGTCAGGCGCCGTGACGGCCGCTGCCGGCGCGAACGAAGGCGCCGTGCGCGACCGACAACAACCCGATCGCGACCAGCGTCTTCAACGCGCGCTCGCATCGAGCCGCGTCGACGTTGAACAGACGCGACGCCTGGGGCAGCGTCAGCTTGAGCCCAGGCATCTCGGCGAACTCGGCCTGAATCCGGATACGTAAATCGGCTTCGGGGAAATCTGCGGTGCTGCGGCGCGATGCCGCTGCTACGGACTGCTGCGTCTGCATCATTCATCCTCGACGAATATCCTGTGCAGTCCGGAGCAACCGTCGTGCCGGCGCTAATCTTAAGTACCGGAAGGAGTGACACAAACCACGTCTGACACCGCATGCTGCGTGGGATATTCCCCGTCGCTCGGAGAAATATCACGCGACTCAGCCGATCGCCATCGGGCCCTGAGCACTGGAACTCGAGCCTTGAGCATTTGGCATGGTCCGGCTGAAGCCGGACACTACAATGCTCATTCGGCTTCAGCCGGACCGTGCGCGTGCGTCGTAGTGTCCGGCTTCAGCCAGGCTTCAGCCGGACCGTGTGCGTGCCGGTGCAAGCCTGCTGTTGTGTTTAAACAACCCTCGCCTGAAGTTGCCAATGAGCTGCGCTCACCCCGACGAATGAAACAGATATGCTGCTCGCGTGGCAGCACAGAGGTCGGCCCTCGCATTGGTGCTATGAGCTCGTCCTGAAGTTG
>Ga0209172_10001698_pt1 | contig 44341 bp, 46 predicted proteins | sample LarsenN4metaG_FD_184113 | JGI IMG/M metagenome (GOLD analysis project Ga0209172, IMG submission 184113) | Hot spring sediment bacterial and archeal communities from British Columbia, Canada, to study Microbial Dark Matter (Phase II) - Larsen... ... | reverse complement strand
CCACGGGGAGGCGATCGCGGCGCTGACGGAGGCGCTGAGCCTTGGGGTTGCCGAACCCCACAAGGCCTATTTCAACCGCGGTGCGGCGCGTGAGGCCCTTGGCGACCTGCGCGGGGCCTTTGAGGACTACTCTACCGCCCTCGAAATCCGGCCCGACTGGGGGCCGGCCAATGCGGAACTTGCCCGCTTCGCGCGTACCCGCCGGGATCATCTCGCCACGGTTCTGGGCAGCGAACCTACGCCCTAATTGTGCGATAGGCGCCGTCAGCCGGGCGCGACGGCGCGACTCGCGCCTTATATGACTGCACCGGACCGCAAAGGAGAGATTATGGCCGATGGTCTGCGCGCCCCCGCCGATACAACCGTTGAGATGGACTGGGACGCCGCCAGCCAAATCCTCGCGGACGCCGCTCAAAGCGCCGACGACGGCGAACTTTTCGTCGAGGACAGCCGTACCGAAAGTTTCTTCTGGGACGATGGGCGACTGAAGTCGGCCAGCTTCGACGCCACGCAGGGCTTCGGATTACGGATCGTTGCCGGCGAGCGCGCGGGCTATGGTCACGCGAGCGTTCTCGAAACCGAAGCCGTAGCTCGGGCCGGTGAAGCCGCGGCCGCGGTGAAGATGGGCTACGATGGCGTGTTGGACGTCAGCCCCGCCAAAGTGAACCGCCAGTTCTATGCCGACTTCGATCCCATCGAGTCCCCGTCTTTCACGGACAAGACGGGCCTGTTGGCGGAGATCGACGCCTATTGCCGCGCCAGAGATCCGCGTGTCGTCCAGGTCGCGGCCACGCTCACCGGCGCCAGGCGCGCGCTCACCATACTGCGGCCAGACGGCGTAAAGCTCACCGATCACCGCCCGCTCGTTCGCATCAACGTATCGGTCACTGTCGAACGCGACGGCCGTCGCGAATCGGGTTCAGCGGGCGCGGGGGGCAGGGAACCGTACGAGGTCTTTATCGCGCCCGAGCGCTGGAAAGCGCTGGCCGATGAGGCCCTCCGCATTGCGCTGGTCAACCTCGACGCCGTCCCCGCCCCTGCCGGCGAAATGGATGTTGTGCTCGGGCCGGGCTGGCCCGGGGTGTTGTTGCACGAGGCTGTCGGACACGGCCTGGAAGGCGACTTCAACCGCAAGGGCACCAGCGCCTTCGCCGGCATGATTGGCGAACGCGTCGCAGCGCCCGGCGTAACAGTTGTGGATGACGGCACGCTCGAAAACAGGCGCGGGTCATTGAATATTGACGACGAGGGCACGCCTACCGGCCGCACCGTTCTGATCGAAGACGGCATCCTCAAGGGATATCTGCAGGATCGCATGAACGCGCGCCTCTCTGGCGTTGCTCCGACCGGCAACGGCCGGCGCGAAAGCTATGCGCATCGGCCGATGCCGCGCATGACCAACACCTTCATGACGGCGGGCGACAAGGACCCGGAAGAGATTTTGAGAAGCCTGAAACGCGGCGTTTACGCGGTTAATTTCGGAGGCGGTCAGGTCGACATCACGTCGGGCAAGTTCGTGTTTCAGTGCACCGAAGCCTATCTGGTCGAAGACGGAACGATCAAAGCCCCGATCAAAGGCGCGACGCTGATCGGCGACGGCCCAAGCGCGCTCACGCGCGTAAAGATGGTGGGCAACGACCTCAAACTCGATGAGGGCGTCGGCACATGCGGCAAAGCCGGACAGAGCGTGCCGGTCGGTGTCGGACAGCCGACTCTGTACATCACCGGCCTCACGGTCGGCGGGATGTAATTCGCGTCGTGCATTTACAATTTAGAGAATCGTCGCAGAAGCTTTGATCATCCCAATGTCTGGGGAGGTTGATACTATGGCTGCGAAGAAGAAGGCTGCTAAGGTCGCGAAGTCCGCGGGCAAGGCGAAGGCCAAGAAGGGCAAGAAGCGCTAGGCGCTCCTTTCCATTTGATACGGGAACGCCGTCGGGGCCTCGCCTCGGCGGCGTTTTCTTTTTCAAGTCGTCGCAAGCCGACGCAGCTTCGTCGCAAGCCGCTGCGTTTGCCCTGAAAAAGACCGCACGCGCCGCATCCATCGCGTCTATTGCAGGCATCGATAAGTCTGCATGCCGCAATGAGGGCGGGGACCGCACGCCGCGGAGACGGCGACCGGAGGGGGAAAATGCTATTACGAACGATGGCGTCGGTCTTGGCCCTGACCGGGGTTGCTTACGCACAGACCGGCCAGAGCGAATCGCCAGCTGCGCCCGCCCCTACCGCATCGTCTGCGGATCGCGTGACTTACGATGCGGCGTTCTTCGCCCAGTACAATCCGCAAACGGCGCTCGACATGGTGCGCCAGACGCCGGGTTTTTCGCTCGATGGCGGCGAGGAACGGCGCGGATTCTCGGGCGCCGTCGGGAATCTTCTGATCGACGGCTTGCGGCCCAGCACCAAGAGCCAGTCGCTGGACGGCATCCTTTCCCGCATCCCCGCCAACCAGGTGGTGCGTGTGGAGGTGCTTCGCGGCGCTGCGGTGGCCGGCGACGCGTCGGGCCAAGCAGTGCTGCTCAATATCGTGCGCACGCCGACGGCGGGCAGCGGCGTTTACGAAGCAGGCATCGAGTACACATCGCGCGAAGTGCCCGCGCCGCGTGGAGAGATTTCCTACAGCGGCCGCACAGGACAGGTCGAGTACGGCGCCGGCCTCTCCATCTTCAGTCAGTATCGCGATCTGCCGGGCTGGCGGCGCTTCTATGACGCGAGCGGGAATTATACCGGCCGCGCCGAAACCCCTTCGCCGCGCGATTTCCGGGAAATCACGTTGAACGGCAACATTGCGTTTCCGCTCTTCGGCGGACGCGTTAGCGCAACCAGCCAGCTGAATTGGTGGCGCTTCCACGCGGACAACAGTTTCTTCTTCTTCGATGCGGCCGACGCTCCCACCTCCTCGCTCGTCAACGCCTTCGATGAAGGCCGGCCGACGCCGGGCTATGAGATCGGCGTCAACTACGATCGTGACATTGGCCCTTGGGGGCTTTCGTTAATCGGGCTGATCAACCGCCGGCAGTACGAGAGTGAAGAGATCGGCGAGCAGACCGATTTTGTCGGCCCCAACGACTTCACCTACATCCAGGCGGTCGAGCAAGAAGCCGGAGAATCGATTCTGCGCGGCACGCTTTCGCGCTCTCTCGGTGAGCGGCACAGAATCGAATTCGGCGGCGAAGGCGCGTTCAATTCACTCGATCAAGTGCTCGCTTTCACCCAGAACGGCTCGCCCGTTACGATCCCGAATTCGAACGTGCTCATCGAAGAAGAGCGAGCCGAACTCTTCGGCTCGCACACCTGGCGCCCGAGTGACGAATGGTCGATTGAAACCCGGCTGAACTGGGAAACCTCAACGCTGACCTTCACCGGGGATACCAACCAGACTGTGGACCTCGCTTTTTGGAAGCCCTCGCTGCAGATTTCGCGCACGTTTGGCGGCAACAACCAGCTCCGACTGCGCCACTATCGCGATGTCGGCCAGCTCGATTTCGGCGACTTCGTATCGGCCGCCGCAGTCGCGGACTCGTTGATCGCAGGCGGCAATCCCGATCTTGAGCCCCAGACCGACTGGCGCACTGAATTGGGCGCTGACCTGCGTTTCGGCCCGGCTGCGCTGGGGCTCACGCTCACCTATCACCAGATCAGCGACGTCGCCGACGTGGTGCTCGTCAGCGGCGTCGACGACAACGGCACCCCCGGCGATCCGACCGACGACGTGCCGTTCGCCTTCGATGCGCCGGGCAATATCGGCGACGCCGAAGCCTGGAGCCTCGACGCCAACTTCTCGACGCCGATCAGCTTCATTCCCGGATCGCGCCTGACCGTTCGCGGCTACCTTTGGGACACGGAAGTCACCGATCCGGTGACAGGCCAGCCGCGCATCATCTCCTTCCAGCCGGAATCGCAAATCTCTGTCAGCTTCCGGCAGGACATCAACTCCTGGCGCTTTGCGTGGGGCGTGGAAGCGTTCAAGCAGGGCGAAGTGCAGGCCTATCGCTTCAATGAGATCGACACGAGCGAAGAAGGGCCGTGGGTCGACTTCTGGGTCGAGACCACGGCGCTGCCGAACAACATGAAGCTGCGCCTCTGGGCGGCCAATGCCTTCAGTGGCAATATCAACCGTGACCGCCGCTTCTTCACGCCCGATCGCACCGGCGCGTTTCTGCGGCGCGATCTGCGCGAGCGCTCGTTCGCCGAGGCGCCGTGGTTCATCGTACAGCTGAGCGGGACTTTCTGAGAGCACGTCCCGAGCAGCACGGCGCGCCCGCTTTCCTCCCGAGAGCGGGCGCGTTTGCTAAGCGCCTACTTGATATCGGCGGACTAACGCGCGCGCGGCGGCCGGCGCTTTGGACCGGGATCCGGCTCGAACATCGGGTTCGGGTCGAAGAGGCCCTGGAACGGCGCATCCGTAAGGTAGTCCGGCAAGCGCGCGCTCATCGCCTTCTCGTTCGACACCGCGATGATCTGACGGTCCTTGGACATGTTGCGCAGCATATCGGCGTCGATGTCGCCGATGAGGTCGCTCGATTCCTTCGCCATCAGATGGTTGGCGACACCAAACAACTGGAACACCCCGGCGTTGTTGAAAATCGTGCGCCAGTCCTTCGGATAGAGCCGCTGCAGCTGCGAAAGATCCTGGAAGAACGGCCACACCTGCAGCCCATAGCCGCGCAAGAGCGTCATCGACTGGCGCAGCGGGCCGAATTCGCCCAGCTGGGCGCATTCGTCGAGCAGGAAGAGCGTCGAGCGCTTCGGACGGCGCTTACGGCCCATCACCGTGAGCATCAGCGCCCCCACCCACAGGCGCAGCAGCGCCCCGTGGCTTTCGAGTTTGTCCGGCGGAATGACGATGTAGATCGTCATGGGATCGCCCCGGCGCACCGCGTCCAGGCTGATCGTCGATTTCGATAGCGACCGAAGCGCGGAGTCCGAATTGACGACTTTCAGGTAGCTCTGCGCCGTCGAAAGAATCCCGGAGCGGGTCTGTTCGGTGATCGGCAGGAATGAGCTGATGTTCTGCTTCGAAAGCCGGTTCAGGTCGTCGTGGTTTTCTATGAGCGCGGCGAGATTGTAGACCGCGTCGTCGCTCATGAGGATTTCGCGAACCTTGCCGAAATGGCGCTCGACCTTTGGCGAAGTCTCCGCGACAGCGGCGATCACGCCCGCCATCAGCGAGCGGCCCCAATTGTCCCAGAAAGGCTCCTTGTGGAAGCCGACGTCGCCAGCGAGCAGCGAGGCCAGCATTTCGGCGTCCGCATCCAAGAGCGCGCCGGGCCGGTCGAACAGGTCGAACGGATTGAGGCTGTCGGTCTTCTTGGAGACCGCGCCGAACGGATCGAGCAGGCGCACCTCCTGGCCCATTTCCTTCCGACGACGCGCCGTGACGTGCCACGTCTCACCCTTTGGATCGATGACGATCACCGAGCCTTCAAAGCGCAGGAGGTTGGGGATGATGACGCCGCGGCCCTTGCCTGCGCCGGTAGGCGCGATGGTCACGAGGTGGCGGTCCTCTCCATAGAGGATGGGCGCGGCGCCCTCGATCACCGGCTCGGCCACACGGGGGGCGCCAAAGCCGATGGGCAACTTCACGTTATCGTCGGACTTCCAGCCCAGCAAAAGGTCGGTGACCTCCGGACGGCCCTGCCCCGGGCCCTCGGCGGGCCTCCTCGTGGAGCGGGTCGTGCGGGCTCGGGCCATCAAATTCTCCTTTCGCGGCCGGTGAGCGACCGTGAATCAGTTGTAAGCGTCGATCGGGGCCAGAGCCGCGCGGGTTTGCGGCGGAGGCGTCCAAATCGTGAACGGGCGGCCAAGCTGGCCGCCCGCGCCGATCCAGATCAGCCTGAAATAGGGTCGGGCGCAACGGCGCACAGCCGCTGCGCCCGATAAATCTCAAAACTCACTCAGCGGGCACTGCCTGGGGGCCGCCAAGGGGCGCGCCCGTGGCCGTAACCCCTTTATGTGCAAGCTTTTTCAGCCAGAAGGAGGCAATGCCCAAGATGACCCCGATGCCGATGGCGCCCAGGCCAATCTGAGTGAAAACAGTCACATAGGTGGCCAAAGCCGCCGCTGGATCAAGCACTTGGCCCCCTACCGTCTCGGCCGCGGTCAGCTTGGCGATCTGGGCCCCCAGGGCTTGGGCCCCGGCGCTCGAGAGGAACCAGGTCGCCATCACAGTCGAGACAATCGCCGCGGGGGCAAGCTTCGTCATGGCCGATAGGCCGACTGGCGAGAGCATGAGTTCGCCTGTGGTGTGCAGCAGATAGAGCAGCACCAAGAAGATCAGCGGCACGCGATAGTTTTCGTCCGCGTACTGCGCGCCCCACACCAGCACCATGAAGCCGGCGCCGACCTGGATGAGCGCAAGCGCGAACTTCATCACGTCGTTCGGATCCGCTTTGCGCTTCTCCAGGAACGCCCAGATCGCAGCGAAGATGGGTGCGAAGATCAGGATGAAGCCGGCGTTGAAACTCTGGGTCTGACCCGCTGTGACCGACCAGAAGCCGTCGTTCGGCAGCTGCGTGTTGCGCTCGGCGAACTGGTTCAACGCCGTGCCAGCGAGTTCAAACAGCGTCCAGAACACAGTGGCGGCGGCGATCAAAATCAGCGCCAGAATGATCCGCTGCGCTTCGATCGCAGTGCAGCGGCGGATCATGTAAACGATGAAGTAGAGGATCACCAAAGTCGCCGCGCCCAGCAGCAACCAGTTCACCACCGGTTCGCGCTGCACCAGCCACCAGGCGGCGGCGACCATGCCGAAGCCGAACAGGTAGATGACGTGTTCGCGGCTGATCGGGCCGATAACGCCTTTGCGCAGCTTTTCCGGTTCAGGCGGCGCTCCGACATTGTCGGGAAGCTGCGGCGCGCCAGGCAGGAAGAACAGCAAACGCCGGCGCGTGAACACCAGGAACCCAAGCAACATGCCAATGCCGGCAAGGCCGAAGCCGGCCCACCAGCCGTAGGTGGCGCCAAGTCCGGCGCACAGGATCGAAGCCCAGAACGCGCCGAGATTGATGCCGAAATAGTAGAGCGTGAAGCCGGAATCCCGGCGCGGATCGTCCTGCGTGTAAAGCTGGCCGACGATCGAGGAAATGTTCGCCTTCAGGAAGCCGACGCCCATGATGATGAGCGCAAGCGCAAGATAGAAGATATCGACGTAAGTGATGCCCGTGCCGAAGAACGATTGCGCCGCGTTTTCGACGCCCATCGTGTAGGAGCCCGCGGGCAGCACGCTCGGCAGCGGCGAACCCGCCGGCAGGCCTTCGATGGCGATGCCGCCGCCTTCGGCGGGGCCGTATTCGTAGCGCTCGCCGTTCACGACGAGCCAGGTTTGCCGCTGGTTCTGACGCCCCTCGGCGTCAAATGCGTAAGTCTGGCCCTGATAGGTCAGCGTCTGTGTCGCCGGCGCCTGCTCCACCGCCATCATGAAGTGGCCCGCGACGAGCAGCAATGCGCCGAAAGCGATGGCCTTGCGGTTGCCGAGATACTTATCGGCGAGGAAGCCGCCGATCAGCGGCATGAGATAAACGAGCGAGGTATACGCACCGTACTGACCCTGCGCCCGCTCATCGTTGAACAGGAAATGCTGGGTCATATAGAAGATCAGGATGCCTCGCATACCGTAATACGAGAAGCGCTCCCACATCTCGGCAAAGAACAGGATGTGAAGGCCCCGGGGGTGCTGGCGCAGCTGCCAGAACACCGGAATGATGGTGATCGCGGTGATGACCAGCCCACCCGCGACGACGATGTCCCACATGAACGTTTCTCCCAGCGCGAGCGCGCCTTATCCTTGCAGGCGCTGACCGCGCCCCTCCCTCATCCGCACACAAGCAGAGCGCTACGGCCGGTTCAAGCGCCGGTCGACGTTCGCAGGTCCGGGGTCAGCACCCACCAGAACGTGCGCGCGGGGTTGGAATCGAGCCAGAAGCCCAAGCGCCGGAGCGTGCGAACAGAGGCGACGTTCCGGCTGTCGCAGCCGGCAAGGATGCTCTCCGCTCCCCCATCCTCGAATAGCCAGTCGATCAAGGCCCCAGCCGCTTCCACAGCGTAGCCCTGCCTGCGCCGGCTGCGCGCGATCGAGTAGCCGATCTCGAACTCGCGCGCGGCGCGAAGCGATGGTTCGAAACGCACGTCGCCAACAACCCTGCCTTCAGCGCGATGAATGGCGACGGCGCGCGTGGGCGCCGCCTTACTCCACGCCTCGGGAATGGAGCACGCCAGCAATTGCAGACTGGATGCGCACCATTCGGCCGGCGCCTCCGCCCCTAGCACGTCCACGAACGCCGCCTGTCCCGCCCGCGCAGCCTGCGCGAGCGCCGGCGTCACCGGCTCGATGCGGAGCCGTGCGGTAAACAACGGATGGTCGAGCGCGTTGCCCATCGACGCAAAGATTGCGCGCCGAACGCGGCCGCGCAATCCGGCGCCCGCAGGAGGCGCGTCAGGCGCCGCTCGGTTCGGCTGCCGGAGGCGGTTCGGCAACGGGAGCAGACGCCGGCGCAGCCTGCCTGGGCGTCTGACTGAGCCCTTGGGCGTAAGCCCGCACGCGGCCCCTCATCTCGTCGATGAAGCGCTGGCGCGCACGCCGGTAGCGGCCCTTCTCACTGATGCGGCGCCACACGCGCGCGATAAACCAGACCACTGGATAGGCGACCACGCCAAGCATGATGGCGAGCGCGATGGCGAGCCCGCCTTCATAGCCGATCGGCGACCAGAGCTGCGTGAGCCAGGCGATGATCGCCACAAGCACAGACGCCAAGAGGCCTTTTCCGATCGGGCCGAGCAGCGGCTTGCGAGCCAAGTAGAGCGCCAATCCCTGTTCGAACGGTTCGTGCTCGCCGCTCGAAAGATTGAACAGAATGAGATTCACCGGCTCCTTCCTGCGCTTGATTTTTCCGCGCACGACGACGACGCGCTGCGTTTCGCGCACGCCGAGTTCGCAGTCGTCGAAATCGTACTTGCGTTCCTGGCCCTCCCCCTCGCGCACGAAGAGACGCATGCGGTTGGTGATGTGGCCGGGCTCGACGTGACGCGCGTCCGCGCCCTCGATCACCACCGTCTCGGACGTGAGCTGCACCTCAATAACGTCGCCGGCCGTGATGAGCAGCGTGTCTTCGCGCATGGCTCTCTCTCCCGCCCCCGACGCTGAAAGAACGCCCCGCAGGCGTTTCGGTCAAGCACAATGCTTGCGCGCGCTTCGCGGACTTGGCAGGCAAGGGCCATGGCCAATCCGCGGCTGATGCTGGAGACGAAGCTGAGCGCCGGCGCTCAAATCGCGCTGAATGAGGCGCAGGCGCGCCACGTGGGGACTGTGCTGCGACTGGATGCGGGCGATGCGATTCGCGTGTTCAACGCGGCGGACGGCGAGTGGAGCGCGCGGGTTGTCGAGAAAACCAAACGCGGCATGAACGTGCGGGTGGAAGGCTTCCTGCGCCGTCCGCGCGCCGCTCCGGACGTCGATCTCCTGTTCGCGCCGGTGAAACGGCATGCGACGGACCTGATCGTCGAGAAGGCGACTGAACTCGGCGTGCGTCGAATACGGCCGGTCATTACGCAGCGCACCATCGCCGAAACTGTACGACTGGATCGCCTGCGGAGCATAGCTCGCGAAGCGGCCGAACAGACCGAACGCTTCGATGCGCCGGAAATCCTTGAGCCGCTGTCGCTCGCAAAGGCGCTGGACGGTTGGGATGCTGCGCGCGCGGTCGTCTTTGCCGATGAGGCCGGCGATGATGCGCGCGAACCTTGGGGCGGCGCGCGCGGACGTGCGCAGCCGATTTACGAAGCAGTGCGGACAGCGCGCCCCTACCCCCACCGGGGGGACGGTGGGGTGGGGGGGCGCACGAGCGCACATTCACCTTCTGGTCCAAAGGCTGAAGCGACGGGCGCACACGATGCCGACATCAATGGTGCTCTGCGCCCCCTCGCCCAACCCCCGCCCCAAGGGGCGGGGGCGTTAGCCCTTCTCATCGGCCCGGAAGGCGGCTTCACTCAGGAAGAACGCCGCATGCTGCGCGGCTTGCCTTACGTCATTCCCGTTTCGCTCGGGCCGCGTATTCTGCGTGCGGAGACGGCCGTGATCGCCGCGTTGAGCGTGCTTCAGTCGGTCTGGGGAGATTGGCGCAACCCCTAGCAGCTTGCACGGCGCCGCACTCGTCGCCACATCCGCCGAAACGAGCGCCGGGAGGACGCATGGCCAAAGCAAAAGAAAAGGCCCCGGTGCTGGAGGGCTTCAAGGACCTTGTCGCGCACCTGGAGAGCGGCTCGAAGCCCGATCGCTCCGCCTGGCGCATCGGCACGGAGCACGAGAAGTTCGCCTTCTATCACGACACGCTCGAGCCCGTGCCCTACGAGGGCGAACGCGGCATCGGCGCTCTGCTCGATAACCTCGCGGACAAGTACAAGTGGAGGCGGGTCAAGGAAGGCGCAAACACGATCGCGCTCGAGGAAGGCGACAACTCTTCCATCACGCTCGAGCCGGGCGGACAATTCGAACTTTCCGGCGCGCCTTTGGAGCATCTGCAGCAGACATGCGCCGAGACCGGCGCGCACCTCTCACAGTTGCGCGACGTGGCCGGCAAAATGGGCATCTCTTTTCTCGGCCTCGGCTTCTCGCCGCTCTGGTCGCTGGAAGAGACGCCGATCATGCCGAAGGGGCGCTACAAGATCATGCGCGCCTACATGGCCAAGGTCGGCCGGCTCGGCCGGCAAATGATGTTCCGCTCGTGTACGGTGCAGACCAATCTCGATTTCGGCTCGGAAGCCGACATGGTGAAGAAGTTTCGCGTCTCGCTGGCGCTGCAGTCGATCGCGACCGCCCTCTTCGCCAATTCGCCGTTCGCGGAAGGACGCCTGAACGGCTTTCTCTCCTATCGCGGGCACATCTGGACCGATACCGATCCCGATCGAACAGGCATGCTGCCGTTCGTGTTCGAACCAGGCATGGGCTTCGAGCGCTACGCCGCGTACGCGCTCGATGTGCCGATGTATTTCGTCTATCGCGACGGCAAATATATAGACGCCTCGGGTCAAAGCTTTCGCGCCTTCATGCAGGGCAAGCTGCCCGCGCTGCCGGGCGAGCGTCCAACGCTGAAGGATTGGGAAGATCACCTGACTACGATTTTCCCGGAAGTGCGGCTCAAGACGTATCTCGAAATGCGGGGCGCGGATTCAGGGCCGTGGTCGCGCTTGTGCGCGCTGCCCGCTTTCTGGGCCGGCATTCTCTATGACGATGCGGCGCTGGAGGCCGCTTGGTCGCTGGTGAAAAGCTGGACCGCGGAAGATCGCGAAGCGCTGCGGCGCGCCGTGCCGGTGCTCGGACTGCGCGCGCCCATTCGCGGCGGCACGGCGCAGAACATCGCGCAAGCCGCGCTGGCGATCTCGCGCCAGGGTTTGCGCTCACGCGCGCGCGCAGACCGCGCCGGCGAAGACGAAACGCATTTCCTCACCGAACTCGACGACATCGCCTCCTCCGGCGTCACCCCTGCCGAACGGCTGATCGAACGCTACAAGACCGAATGGGGCGGCGACGTGCGCGCCGTGTTCAAGGCGTGCGCGTATTGACGGGTATTCATTACCGGGGTAATGTGCCCTAGTGAAGATCGCGGAATCAAAGCTTACGGCGCAGGCGCAGATTTCGGTGCCGGCCGAAGTGCGCAGGAAGCTCGGGCTCGCGCCCGGCTCTGTGCTGGAATGGATCGAGGAAGGCGGCGCTGTCTTGGTAAGGCGCGCCCGGAAGTACACCTTCGACGACATCCATAAGGCATTGTTCCCTAACGGTCCGCCGAAATACGTCGAAAATCCTCGCAACGAGGGTGTGGCCAAGTACGTGCGCGAGCGCTACGGGCGACGCCGTGCGCGCGATTGACACCAACGTTGTCGTGCGCCTGGCCACGCGCGACGATGCCAGGCAAACCCGCGCCGCCGACGAATGTATCGCTCCGGGCGCATGGGTTTCCCATGTCGTCCTTGCGGAGGCAGTTTGGGTGCTGATGTCCCTTTACGGCGCGTCGCGCGCCGCCGTGGCCGAAGCCGTCGGCGAACTGCTCGACCACGCCACGATTGTCGTGCAGGATGCGGATGTCGTGCGTGCTGCCTTGGACAGCTTCACGCCAAGCAAGAAGCTCTCGTTCACCGACTGCCTCATCCTAGAAATCGCGCGCAAGGCAGGGCACATGCCGCTCTGCACGTTCGACCGCGACCTGGGTAAGCTGGACGGCGTCGAGCGGCTCGCCCGCTGATCCGGGCCGATTGACATCGCCCCCCTCCGCAGCCGACCCTGCCGCAGGGGATTGGGCCATGTGGTCGGGCTGGGGCATTGCAGTTCTGGGCATCGCTTTTGCCGCGCTTGTTGGCAGCGCGCTGGTCGCTGACGCGCTCACGCGCAGCTTCGCCATGGCTTATGGCCCCGCCGCTTCAGCGGGGTGCCTCATCTCAGGCGTTGCAGCCACCGTGCTGATCGACCTTTTGGCGAAATGGCGCGAAAGCAAGCCCGCGCGCACGCTGGTTGACGAAGCCACGGGCGAGCGTTTCGAATTCGGCGGAAACGCTGGCGACCTCCTGTTTATTCCTGTGCGCTACTGGAGCTGGATCATGCTGGCCCTGACGGCATTGCTTACGCTCTCGCTCTACGACGCCCAGCCGCCGCCAGACTTGCCCAGCTCCTAAGCTGCCTCCTCCGCCAGTACCTCGCCGCGGCTCATCGCGTTGAGCCGCGCGTAGAGGCCGCGCGCCGAGATGAGGTCGGCGTGCTTGCCCTGTTCGACGATGCGGCCCTGGTTGAACACCAGAATGCGGTCAGCCTCGCGCACGGTCGAAAGCCGGTGCGCAATGACGATGGTGGTGCGTCCCTGCTTCAGCTCGGCCATCGCCGCCTGCACCTCGCGCTCGGTCTCCACGTCGAGCGATGAGGTCGCCTCGTCGAGAATGAGGATCGGCGCGTCAGCCAGGAATGCGCGCGCCAGCGCCACGCGCTGACGCTCGCCGCCGGACAGCTTCACGCCACGTTCGCCGACTTCGGTGTCGTACCCGAACGGGAGTTTCTCGATGAAATCGTGCGCCCGGGCTCGTTTCGCGCAGGCGATCACCTCCTCCAGCGAAGCATCGGGCCGCGCGTAGGCGATGTTCTCGCGCAGCGAGCGGTGGAAGAGCGCCGGATCCTGCGGCACGAGGGCGATCGCGCGGCGCAAGCTGGTCTGCGTTACTGAACGCACATCCTGCCCGTCGATGCGGATCGTGCCGGCGTCCACGTCGTAGAGCCGCTGCACCAGCTTCACGAAGGTCGACTTGCCTGAGCCCGTCGGGCCGACTAGCGCCACCGTCTCGCCGGGCGCGATCTCCAGCGAGAAATCGCTATAGAGCGCCCCGGCGGCGTTCTTGTAGCCGAACGAAACCTTGTCGAACACGATATGGCCAGGGCCTGGCGAAAACGTCTTCGCATCAGCGCGGTCGACGACATCTTCCTTCTCCAACGAGTACGCAACGACGTCCTCGATGTCGGCTATGCCCTTCTGCAGGTTCTGCACGTTTTCGCCGAGCGTGCGCAGATAACCGGAAACCAGCAGGAACGACGTGATCGCAAACACAGCGTCGCCCGCCGTGGCGCGGCCTGCGCTCCATTCCAGCAACACCAGCCCCAGCAGCCCGGCCTGCAGCACGAACAGCAGCATGTTCTGCAGCACCCAGGAGTCCGTAGAGCGGCGCCACGTGCGGTTGGCCTCGTCGCGCCAGCGTCTCACCACGGCGTCGAAGCGTTTGTGCTCGCGCGCTTCGGCGCCGAACGCCTTCACGGTCGCATTCGAGGTCACGGCGTCCGCAAGCGCGGCGCCGATCTCTGTGTCGGCCTTTATGTAACGTCGCAAAGCTTCAGCTATGTAGAAGCGGCCCATCAGGTAGGCTGTCAGCAGAAACGCGGCGATCGCCGCGCCCGTGAACAGGCCAATGAGCGGCCATTGCAGGAATGTCAGCACTGTGACGCCGAGCAGCACCGCGCCCGCCGGCAGCATGAACCAGACCAGCGTATCGGAGATGATGTCGTAGGCGTTCATCGCACGCGAGACGCGCCGCACCGTGGCGCCGGCGAAATTGTCGGCGTGCCAATCGGCCGAGAAGCGCTGCACGTCGCGGAAGCCCTCGGTGACGATCCGCTCCATGTTGTTGGAGGCGAACGGAATCCAGAACCGCACGCCGATGTTGCGGCACGCGTAGAACACGAACGCCAGCAGGGCCACGAAGCCGTAGCCCCATGCGGCAGCGCGCTGGCCCGCCTCGGTCGGCCCGGCCGAGAGCGCGTCCACGAGATGCTTGGAGGCGAACGGCAAGGTGAGGTCGGCGATGACTGCTGCGCCGAAGAACGCGCCGAACAGCGCCAGCTTGCCAGGCTGCTTGGACCAATGTTTCCACATGAACGCAGCCACCTGGCGCAAGCTCGCCTTACGTCCTGTGCGTTCAGTTTCGTCGTCAATGTATGCGTCGCTCATGTGAGCACCGAAGAAAACGAGAGCGCGGCCGCGGCTAAGGCGGCGACTACTCGATTGAAAGGGAAACGAAGCGCGAGAGGTGGAACCGGTCGGCCCAATCCGCGGCTCGGCGAAACGGATTTCCTTAGGCCGGCTGGGGCTTCAGGAATGCAAGATCGGAGCGGCGGTCCTCGCGCTCGCAGATCTATCGGCGTCCGTTCGCGGCGCCGGGGTTATTTGATGCGGACGGCCATGCGCTACTCCAACAAGGACGGCTGACATACGCCTCGCGTCGCATTGCGTAAAGTAGAAGCGCGCCGCAAAACGAAAATGTGACGGAATTGAAACCGGCAGATGCGCTGAAGACACATTGGACGGACGCGCTGCCGCGCGCCTGGAAACCGTTCGCACAGCTGTCGCGGCTGGACCGGCCGATCGGCTGGCAATTGCTGCTGCTGCCCTGCTGGATGGGAATGGCCATCGCCCGCACCGGGTACGGGTTCGACTGGCAAGACATCGGCTACGCGCTCGCGTTTCTCGTGGGCGCCATCGCCATGCGCGGGGCGGGCTGCACCTACAACGACATCCTCGACCGCGACATCGACGCCAAGGTCGAGCGCACGCGGCTGCGGCCGCTGCCAGCGGGCGCAGTTTCATTGAAGGCGGCCTGGGCGTGGCTGCTTGCGCAATGCTTGGTCGGCCTGATCGTCCTTCTCGCGCTGCCGCGTTTGGCGCAGATCGTTGCGCTGCTGTCGCTGCCTCTCGTTGCGCTCTATCCGCTGATGAAGCGCATCACCTGGTGGCCGCAGGCCTGGCTCGGCATCGTATTTTCCTGGGGCGCGCTCGTGGGCGGCGCCGCGGTCTCGTCGGGCGATGGCGTGCCGCTCGAGGCCATCGCGCTCTATGCCGGCTGCATCTGCTGGACCATCGGCTACGACACGATCTACGCGCTGCAGGACCGCGAGGATGACGCACTCGTCGGCGTGCGCTCGACCGCGCGCCTGTTCGCCGACAGGTGGCGAACCTGGACCAGCATCTTCTACGTCACCGCGCTCGCGCTCTGGACGACAGCCGCGGCCATAGCCGGCAGCGGCCTCATTGTCGCTGTTGCGCTTAGCCTGATCGGCGCTTTGCTCATCTGGCCGATGCTGCAAAGCGTCGATGATACGCGCACGGAAACGGCTCTTGCCGCATTCAAGCGCAACGCGCTCGTTGGCGCGGCGGTCTTGTTCGCCTTTGCCCTCGAACCCATCTGGCGCTCCATGCGGCCAATTCTGGATGGGTGATGGGCGAAGCGGAAAAACACCTCTCCACGGTATGCAAGCGCTTCGCGCGCGTGCTGCCGGCGCACGAACCGTTTCCAACCAAATTTCCGAAGAGCAAGGATCCCTATCGCGCACTGGTGCGGGCGGTGGTGTTCCAGCAGCTCTCCGGCAAGGCGGCCGGCACAATTCACGGACGGCTACTCGCGCTCTGGCCGGAAAAGGACCACCCCGATCCGGACGACATTTTGCGCGCGCCGGACGAGCTGCTGCGCACCGCCGGTCTCTCCCGTCAGAAGATCGCCGCCATAAAGGACGTTTCGCGGAAGCGTCTCGATGGCGTCATTCCAGAAGCGCGCCAGCTCGCGCGGCTCGACAACGAAGAAATCATCGAGCGCTTGACAGCCGCGCGGGGCGTCGGGCGATGGACGGTGGAGATGTATCTTATCTTCACGCTGGGCCGGCCGGACGTGTTGCCGATTGACGATCTTGGCGTGCGCAAAGGCGCCGAGCGTCTCTACAAGCGCGACTTCACACCGAAAGAGCTCGACAAGTACGGTCAACGTTGGGCGCCTTGGCGCAGCGCCGCGGCCTGGCACCTGTGGCGCTACATGGACAACCTGGTCGTCCCGGATTGATCCGGCGCCTCGGCGCGCTCGCGCATGCCATAGTCACGCAGCACTTGCGCCACGCGCAAACGATAATCTTGGAAGATTCGCGCGCGTCCCTCGCCCTGCGCGGCGCGATGCGCCTCCAGCGTTCGCCATTGCGCTATCGCCGCTTCGTCGCGCCAGAAGGAGAGCGAGAGAATGCGCTTCTCGTCCGCGAGACTCCGGAAGCGCTCGATCGAAATAAAGCCATCGATCCCATCCAGCAACAGGCGCAGTTCGGAGGCGATGCGGAAATAATCGTCCCGGTGCGCCCCATGCGGCTCTACTTCGAAGATGACGGCGATCATCGCATGACCGCCGCTGCGTGCGGCGCGGACGCAAGCTTCAGGAAAATCCGATCTTCCCGCAAAATGAATCGCTCGCGTCGGGCATACTCGAAATTCTCCTTGCCCAGCGGATCGGCGGCGAGCCGGCCGCGATAAGCCTCGTAGGCCGCAAGGCTCTCTATGTTGTACAAGGCATAGGCCGTGGTGAGCGAGCCCTCGTGCGGCGCGAAGTAGCCGATGAGGTCGGCGCCGCAGCGGGGAATCGCCTGTCCCCAGGCCCGCGCATATTGGACGAATTGTTCGCGCTTGAACGGATCGATTTCGCAACGAATACAACAGGTGAGCATTGCCGCCTCCTTCCCTCTTGATGTAGCGGCTTGGCCTTCCCAGATGGTTCGATTAGCATCGAACCATGAAAGAAGGTCCCGACATCGCCCGCGTCGCCGCCCTGGTCGGCGACCCCGCGCGGGCCAACATGCTGACGGCGTTGCTGGACGGCGTGGCGCTCACCGCGAGCGAGCTCACGCTGGAAGCCGGCGTCACCAAGCAGACCGCGAGTTCACATCTCGCCAAGCTCGAAGAAGCGGGACTGGTCGCCGTGGAGGCCCAGGGGCGTCATCGCTACTACCGGTTGGCGGATGCAGACGTTGCCGGCCTGCTCGAGACGCTGATGGGCGTGGCTGCGCGCGCTAAAGCGCTGCGCGCTCGGCCGGGGCCGAAGGAGCCCGCGCTGCGCCGCGCACGGCTCTGCTACGATCACCTGGCCGGCGAACTCGGTGTGGCGCTGTTCGACTCATTCACCCGAAACAAATGGCTGACGCCCGGGCCTGAAAAGACATTCGCTTTGACGAGACTCGGCCGGGTGAAGGTTTCCACGTTTGGCGTGGAGATCGAGGAACTGGAAAAAGGCGCGCGCCCGCTCTGCCGCGCCTGCCTCGACTGGAGCGTGCGTCGGCATCACCTGGCCGGCGCGCTGGGCGCGGCGATCCTCGATCAGGTGTTCGAGCGCGGCTGGGCGAGCCAGAAGCGCGGCAGCCGGGTGCTGGAGTTCAACCGCATGGGCGAGGCGGGCCTGAAGCGCGTGTTCATGATCCCCGATCAGCCGAGCAATTGACGCTGCGTGCGCGTGGCCGCCGGGATCGGCTCGTGCTATAATTCTCTCATGCCCGCCGTGGCCCGCATGGATCCCAAGGACGTGTTCACGCCCGCCGAGTGGGCGCAGCTGTCGCGGCGCTCGTCGTGGATGGGACTTGTTTGCGTCGCCAGCGCCTGGGGCGTGATCGTCGCAGCGGCCGCCCTTTTCATCGTTTGGCCGAACCCGCTCACCTATGTGCTCGCTGTCATGCTGATTGGCGCGCGCCAGCTGGGACTTGCGATCCTGATGCACGACGCCGCGCACGGGGCGCTGCACCCGAACAGCAAAGTCAATGACTGGGTCGGCGAATGGCTGTGCGCAGCGCCCGTGGGCGCGCGGCTCAGATCGTATCGCGACTATCATTTGAAGCACCACCGTTACACGGAGCAGCCGGAGGATCCCGATCTGCCGCTCTCGGCGCCCTTCCCGATCACGCGCGCCTCGCTGTGGCGCAAGATGGTGCGCGATCTTACGGGTCAGACCTTCTTCAAGCAGCGGCGCGCACAATTGTTCGGCGGGCGCAGGCCCGGGGAAGTCGTCAACAGCAGCAACTCGCGCTTCCTGCTGGTGAACGCGCTTCTGTTCGCCGCGTGCATTGCCGCCGGTTATTGGTGGGCCTACCTCGCGCTCTGGATCGTGCCGATGGCGACCTGGTTTCCGTTGGTCACGCGCCTGCGCAACATCGCTGAGCATGCCTGCGTGAAGGCGCAGGACGATCCCTTCACCCACGCGCGCACGACGCTGGCCAACCCGCTCGAGCGACTGTTCATCGCGCCATATTGGGTGCACTTTCACGGCGAGCACCACGTCTTCATGCACGTTCCCTGCTATCGGCTCGAACGCATGCACAACATGCTGATGGACAAAGGCTACTGGTCCCGCATGCACATCTCGCCGGGCTATGCGAGCGTGCTGAGCGAGGCGTCGTCGAAAGCGCCGCAGCCGGCTTGATCTCCGACATACCCGCCTTCATTCGCGAGAACACGCGCGTTTTGGCCCCGAGCCATGTCCCGGAGCTGAAGCTTCATCTGGCTGACGACGCAGTCGCCCTCTGGGAAATGACCGAAGAACAGCTTGGTGAACTCGGCCTGCCGCCGCCGTTCTGGGCCTTTGCGTGGGCGGGCGGGCAGGCGCTGGCGCGCTACGTGCTGGATCACCCGGAAACCGTGAGCGGCCTGCGCGTGCTGGATGTCGCCTCCGGCTCAGGTCTTGTCGCGATCGCGGCGATGAAGGCGGGCGCAGCGTCCGCGTTGGCCGCGGACATCGACGCCTTTGCGGCGGACGCAGCGCGGCTGAACGCGGAACTCAATGGCGTGCGCATCGAAACCAGCGACGCCGATCCCGTCGGCGCGCCGACGGACGCGGATGTTATCCTCGTCGGCGATCTCTTCTATGACCGCGACCTCGCCCCGCGCGTGCTGGACTGGCTTATCTTCCTGCAACGCGAAGGCAAGCGCGTGCTCATCGGGGACCCGGGCCGCACCTACCTGCCGCGCGATAAGCTCGAACAGATCGCTGCCTACGACATCCCGGTAACGCGTGCGCTTGAAGACGCAGAAGTGAAACGCGCCGCGGTTTGGAAGCTGCGCTAAAGTTGCGCCGCCGCCTAGCGATCCAGGGTCGGCGCGAGCGCGTTGTAGCCGCCGTCGAACTCCAGCACGTCAACGCTTACGGCGCGGCGGACGAGCGCTATCGCGGCGGCTGCTAGGCCCATGCCTGCCGCCGCCGCGAACATCGCCCAAGCGACGCCCCAGAAACTAGCGTCGTTCATTGCACCCAACCCTGCCTTCGAGGCGTCTTGTTGAGATGCACTATGACGCGTTGCGGTGAACGCCACGTTTCCGAAAGCAAAACGAAACGTTGAAATGCGGCTTGGGACGGTGGGCGCAAAACGCTAAGCATCGTCGCGAGGGAGCGGTCGATGCAGCTGTTGGAAGCCGCCGCCATTTATGCCGGCGTAAACATACTTATTTTGTTGTTTCTCTCAGTGCTGGTGGTGCGCGCGCGCCAGCGACACAAGATGCGGTTGGGCGATGCGGGCAACGAGGATTTCCTGCGCGCCCAGCGCGCGCATGCCAACGCCGCTGAATACATCCCAGCCGGCATCGCGGGCATTTTCGGGCTCGCACTGTTCGACCCGGCGACATCTCCTCTTTTTTTGCACGCCTGTGGATTATTGCTAACAGGCGGCAGGATCGTACACGCGTTCGGCCTGCACGCCGGCGTGCTGAATACCGGGCGCGTGGTCGGCATGGTCCTCACTTGGCTCGCCTACGTGCTCGTCGGCGGCGGCCTTATCTATGCGGGGCTCAGCCAGCAGCTCTGAGCAGCCGCGATTGCCCCGGCCAAGCCGAACGCCCATGTTCGGCCCATGGCCTTTGACGCTGATTCCCATGCCGCCCTGGCGGCCCTGCTCGACTATGCCAAGAAGGCGGGGGCCGACGCTGCTGAGGCCAGCTATGCTGCCCGGGAGGCCATTTCCGCCGAGGTCCGGCTGGGGGAACTTGAAGGCATGGAGCGCGAGGAGGCCCGCTCCGTGGCGCTGCGCGCCTTCATCGGCAAGCGCCAGGCGGCCGCTTCCTCCACCGATCTTTCCGCCAACGGCTTGAAGACGCTCGCCGAGCGTACGGTTGCCATGGCCAAGGCGGCGCCCGAGGACAAATTCTGCGGCCTCCTGGAAGAGCGCTACCACGCACGCGGCGCGAGGCCCGATCTGGAGCAGTCCGACACCGCGCGGCCCACCCCGCAGCAGCTGCTCGAACTGGCCAAGGCCTGCGAGGCCGCCTCGCTCGCCATTCCCGGCGTCGCCAATTCCGGCGGCGGGGGCGCTTCGAGCGAAATCTCCCGCTTCGTCTACGCCACCTCGAACGGCTTCGAGGGCGCCGAGAGCGCGACCTCTTACAGCCTCGGCACGCAGCCCGTCGCCGAGAAGGGCGACGAGATGGAGCGCGACTACGAGTGGCGCACCAAGCGCTTCTTCGCGGATATGCCGCCTGCCGAAGAGATCGGGCGCATCGCTGGCGAGCGCACCGCGCGCAGGCTCGGCGCGCGAAAAGTCGCCAGCCAGAAGGCGGCCGTAATTTTCGAGAACCGGCTCGCGGGCCGCATCCTGTCGCCGTTCTTCGGCGGCATTTCCGGCGCGGCCGTCGCGCGCGGCGTATCCTTCGTGAAGGACAAGCTCGGCCAGCGTGTGTTCGCCGAGGGCTTTCGCATCCACGAAGACCCGTTCGTGAAACGAGGCATGGCGAGCCACTGGTTCGATGGCGAAGGCGGCGCAGTAAAACCGATGACGCTGGTCGAAGATGGCGTCCTGACGACGTGGCTGCTCAACGCATCGGCCGCGCGCCAGCTCAATCTCGAACCGAACGGACACGCCACCTCAGGCCACGGCGGCCCGCCGGGCATCGCAACGTCCAACCTCTTCGTGAAGCCCGGCGAAGAAGATCTCGCCAGCCTCATGCGGAGCGCGGGCAAGGGCCTCTTCGTCACCGACATGTTCTCGCCCTCGCTCAACATGAATACCGGCGACTGGTCGGTGGGCGTGGCCGGTTACTGGTTCGAGAACGGCGAGATCCAACACCCCGTCAGCGAAGTCACCGTGGCGGGCAATCTGCTGGACATCTATGCGCGCCTCAGGTGCGGCAGCGATCTCGACCAGCGCGGCGCGCTCGAAATCCCCAGCCTCATCGTGGACGATCTTGCAATCGGCGGCGTCTGATCTCGCGCTCCTCGAAGCGGCCGCGCGAGAAGCGGGCGCCCTCGCCCGCGAGCTTCTGACGAACAAGCTCGAAGTGCATTCCAAAGGGCCGCTTGGGCCGGTGACGAATATCGACTATGCGGTCGATGCTTTACTGGCCGAGCGGCTGCTAAATGCGCGGCCTGATTACGGCTGGCTGTCCGAGGAAACGCCGGACGACCCCGAGCGCCGTCTCGGCAAAGCGCGCACGTTCATGCTCGATCCGATCGACGGCACCGCGGCGCTGGTCGGGCGCGTGCCGCAATGGACCATCAGCATCGGCATCGTCGAGGGCGAGCGCGCGTTCGCGGGCGCGATCTATAACCCAATGACGGACGAGCTCTTCTTGGGGGCGCAGGGCGTGCCGGCCACGCTCAACGGCCGGCGCGTGCGCGCCAGCCTGCGCGATGCGCTCGAAGGCGCCCGCATTATCGGTCAGGCGAGCCGGTTCGCGGCCAGGAAATGGCCCGCACCTTGGCCGAGGATGGAGATCATCGAACGCCAATCGATCGCCTACCGCATGGCGCTGGTCGCCGCGGGCATGGGCGATGCGGCGCTACTGTTCGGCTACAAGAACGAGTGGGACATCGCCGCCGGCGCCGCGATCGTGGAAGCGGCCGGCGGGCGCGTCAGCGACCTTTGGGGCGAACCGCTCGTGTTCAACCAGCCCGATCCGCGCGCGCCTGGCGTGGCCGCGACTGGCGCGGCGCTTCACGCTCTGATAATCGAGCGCACCAAAGATTTTCCCGACCCACGCAAGCAGAAATGAGATGAGCGAACAGCGTCAACTTCTGCATCTCGTCATCGGCGGCGAGTTGAAGCAGCTCGATCGGCCGGAATTCGCAGACCTATCTAACGTCGATTTCGTCGGAGCTTTTCCCAACTACAGAAGCGCCTACGACGCGTGGAAGGCCGCCGCGCAGCGTACGGTGGACAATGCACGCATGCGCTATTTCATCATCCACGCCCACCGCCTGCTCGATCCCGAAACGGGAAAGGAGCACGGCAAGTGACGCGAACATGAAGGGCGGGCTGCTCGGAAGGCTATGGCGCGACTATGTCGCGCGCTATTTGAGCGATGTCGCCCTGCTTCTGCCGGTCCTGGCCGTCGTTGCGGCGGCCGGCGTCTCCTACGCGCTGATCCTCAAATACACGACCGACGACATCACGGCGCGGGACGCCACCGTCGTCGTTTGGGCGCCGCTGGCCGTGCTTGCGGCGACAACCGTCCGTGCTGTCGCACTCTGGGCGCAGGCGATCCTCTCGCAGTCCATTGCGCTCAAAGTGCTGCGCGATTTGCAGCAGGCCATGTTCTCAAAATTGATGGACGTCGACTTCGCCCGCCACGCCCGCGAGGAGCCGGGCCGGCTGGTGTCGCGTTTCACCAACGACATCAACGTCGTGAGCGAAGCCCTGGTGCGCGGCGGCCAATCGATTATCCGCGACACGCTGACGCTCGTCGGCGCCGTCGCCTCCATGCTGTGGTTTGATTGGGTGCTGACGCTCGTCGTGATCGGCGCTTTCGCCGTCGCCGGTCGGCCGCTGCAGCAGATCGCCGCGCGCGCCATGCGGCAGACGCACATGGCCCAGGAGCAGATCGGCGCGCTCTCGTCGCTGCTGATGGAGACGTTCAGCTTCGCGCGCGTGGTCAAAACGTATGCGCTGGAAGAACGGGAAAAAGAGCGGGCGAGCGCCGCGTTCGAGCGACGGCGCAAAATTTCCATGAAGCTCGCCTATAGCCGCGCCGGCACGGTGCCGCTCTTGGAGATCGTTGGCGGTCTGGCGCTCGCGGGCGTGCTCTGGATTTCCGGTTTTCGCATCCTCAACGGCCTCATGACGGTGGGCGATCTTATCGGCATGATCGGCGCGGTTGGCGTCGCCGCGCCGGCGGCGCGCGCGCTGGGGCAGACCAACACCCTCGTCTCCGAAGCTTCGGCGGCGCTGCAGCGCGTGTTCGGTCTGATCGACGAGCCGGTCGCCATCTTGGACAAGCCCGGGGCCAAACCGCTCGCCGTCAAGGCAGGGCGCGTGGCGTTCGAGAACGTTTCCTTCGCCTATGGCGATGCGCCGGCGCTCAACGATGTGAGCTTCACCGTAGAGCCTGGCGAAACCGTCGCCTTCGTCGGCCCATCCGGCGCCGGCAAATCGACCATCTTCAACTTGATCCCTCGCCTCTACGACGCGACAGCGGGCCGGGTCTGCATCGATGGGCAAGACGTGCGCGACGTGCAAGTTGCTTCGGTGCGCGCCGCCATCTCGCTGGTGGCCCAGGAAGCGGCGCTGTTCAACGACACGATCCGCGCCAACATCGCACTGGGAAAACCGGGCGCCACACAGGCTGAGATCGAGCAGGCGGCGAGAAACGCCGCCGCGCACGACTTCATCGTGGAATTGCCCAACGGCTACGACACCATCGCCGGCGACCGCGGCGCAAATCTTTCCGGCGGCGAGCGGCAGCGCATCGCGCTGGCGCGCGCCTTCCTGCGCGATGCTCCAATTCTCCTGCTCGATGAGGCCACCAGCGCGCTCGACGCCGAGAGCGAAGCCAAGGTCCAGGAGGCGCTCGCGCGATTGGCGAAGGGGCGCACCGTGCTCGTGATCGCTCACCGCCTCGCCACCGTCCGAGAGGCCGATCGTATCCTCGTCCTCGATGGCGGTGGCATCGTCGAGTTTGGCGCGCATGGCGACTTGATGGCGCGCAATGGGCTCTACACGCGCCTCAGCCGGCTCCAGTTTCAGGCGGAATAGTCAATCTCGCCGTCATTCGCGGCGCAGGATTTTGTCAACGAGGATGTTGGCCCACCACTCACTCATGAAAGCGGCCTTGACCTTCTTTTGATCGTAATCCTCGAGCACCCAAGCTAAAAACGGCTTTCGCGTTTCCTTGGTCTCGTCGAGATAGGTCGCAAAGAAGAAATCGAGCATGCCGGTCTTGCCCTGCTTGACATGCAGGTATTTGAGATCGAGCTGCTCCGTGGCCTGCTCGATCGGCATGCCCATCTTGAAGTGCTTGTAAAGCACCGCCATCACGCCGGCGCGATCCGCGCCCGACTTGCAATGCATCAACGCTGGGTACTGGATAGTCTCGAAGATCTCCTTGGCGCGCAGAATCTGATCGACCTTCGGCGGCTCGCGCGAATGCATGCGCGCATCGACCAGAGCCAGCCCGTGCTTGGCGCAGGCTTCTCGTTCCAGCGCATAATAGCCGGTATCGGAAGGCCCGCGCAGGTTGATAATGGTCTTGAAGCCCTCCCGCGCGTACCGCTCGATCGCTCGCGGCGAAGGCTGGTTAGCGCGCGCCATTACGCCCGGCTCGATCCAGTGAAAATTGGAAAAGCGCGCGCGCAGGAAGCCGTGGTCGGTCCAGATCAGGTCGCGCCGGGCCGCACGGCGCCCTTCGGGCGTCGACAGGTCGAAGCGGGAGGGTTTGGCCGGATCGGCGGGGGTCATGTCCTGCACAGGTTTCTGCTGCTGGCGCGAAGCGGGCGCGGCCTCGTATAAGGGCGAGACCCGCGCCTCGGAAGGCGCCGCACCTGCGGAATCATGCGCTCGATCCTTGGAAACCCCTTCGTCCAGTTCCTGATCGGGCGAACCATTGGCCTCTACATGCTCTTCGTCGGGGTCACGACGCGCTGGACGCGCATCAACCAATCCGCTGTCGAGCCGTTCTGGCGTCGGGGCGGACGCACGGTGATCGGCTGCATCTGGCACGGACGGTTCTCGCTGATCCATAAGATGTGGCGCTTCGGACCGGACTACACGCCCGCGAAAATGCTGATCTCGCGGTCGCGCGAGGGCGGCATTGTGGCGCACACCTCGCGCACGGTGGGCGCTGAGGTGATCCGGGGCTCGGCGCCGAAAAGCCGCTACTCGAAGGGCGGCGTTGAGGCCATGCGCGCCATGGCCCGCCATATCGAGGGCGGCGGCGTCGTGGCCATGACGCCCGATGGTCCGAGAGGCCCGCGCATGCATGCAAAGAAAGCGCCCGTGCAGTTGGCCAAGCTCGCCCAGTCGCCGCTGCTGGCCGTGGCGTGGGCGACGTCGAACCGCATCGTGTTCGACAAGAGCTGGGATCATTTCGTATTCCCCTTGCCGTTCGGGCGCGGCGCGCTGATCTGGGGCGACCCGATTGCGCCGCCGGGGCCTGACGCTGACGACGCCGAGATCGAAGCCGTGCGCGCGCAGCTCGAAGCGGAATTGAATCGAATTTCCGCGGAAGCCGACCGGCTCGCGGGCGTTGCGCCCATCGAGCCGGCGCCACAGACGCAAGAACCGCCCACGGCGGCGCAGGCTGTGGCGGCGCAGTGACGTTTTCTCTCGCGCTCACTCTCTACCGCACGCTCAGCTGGATCGCCGGCGCGGGCGCCGGCGCTTGGCTCGACGCGCGCGCACGCCGCGGCAAGGAGGACGCCACGCGCATCGGCGAGCGCTACGCGCGCTATACGCACGCCCGCGCGCCGGGGACGCTTATATGGCTGCATGCGGCGAGCATCGGCGAGAGCGGCGTGGCGCTCACCCTGATCGAAGCGCTTGGCAAGCGCGATGCACGGCTCTCCTTTCTGCTGAGCACGGGCACGCGCACGTCAGCGGAGCTCGTCGGCCGCCGCGCGCTCCCGCGCACAACCCACGTCTATGCCCCGCTCGATCGGCCCGACGTCGTGCGGCGGTTTTTCACTCATTGGCGGCCGGACCTTGGCGTATTCGTCGAAAGCGAAGTGTGGCCGAACCTCATTCTGGAAGCGCAGGCGCGGCGTGTTCCGCTGGCGCTGGTGAATGCGCGTATGAGCCCGAAATCCCTGGCGCAATGGAAGAGCTTGCCAGCGGCCGCTCGGCGATTGCTGAGCGGGTTTGCATTTGTTTCCGCCGCCGACGCGCGCACCGCCGCCGCGCTCAGCGAGCTGCGCGGCGCGCCGGTGCAGGCGCTCGGCAATCTGAAACTCGCTGCGCCCGCGCCCCGCATCGACGCCCGCGCGCGCGCGGAGCTGGCAGCCGACATTGGGGGGCGCGCCGTGTGGCTGGCCGCCTCCACCCACGCAGGCGAAGAAGAAATAGCGCTCGCCGCGCACGCGCGTTTGCGCCGAGACATTCCGGACGCGCTCCTGTTGCTGGTCCCGCGCCATCCCGAGCGAGGCGAGAACATCGCGCAACTCGCGGGCGGGGCGCCGCGGCGCTCACAGGGGGAACGCGTCGGCGCGGCCTCGGTCTACGTTGCCGACACGCTCGGCGAACTCGGCGTGTTCTACGATCTTGCCCCCGTGGCGCTCGTGGCCGGCAGCCTGCTGCCCCATTTGAAGGGCCACAATCCAGTCGAACCGGCCAAGGCTGGTTCGGCCATGATTACCGGGCCTTATGTGGAAAGTTTTCAGGATCTGTTCGACGCGCTATTTGCGGCGGGCGGCGCAGTCACGGCGCGAGACGCCGAGGAACTGGCAGCCGCCGTCGCGCTGCTTTGGCGCGACGAGGGCATGTGCGCGCGTCAGATCGAAGCGGCGCGCGCTGTGACGGCAAAGGGCGCGGAAGCCGCCGAGCAGACGCTAACGGCGCTGCAGTCGCTCCTGCCGGCGAGTATCGAGGCGGTCAATGCGTCCGCCTGAGTTCTGGAAAGCTGACGTGGGCGGCCGCGATGCGGCGCTTGCGCTGCGCGCGCTGCTCACGCCGATTTCCTGGGCCTACGCGGCCGCCGCCGCGCATCGCTATCGCACCACGATCACGCGGCATGCGCCCGCGCCCGTTATCTGCGTGGGCAATTTGACCGTTGGCGGCGCCGGCAAGACACCCCTCGTGCGCGCGATACGCGCCAGGCTCGGGCCGCACGCGCACACGCTGTCACGCGGCTATGGCGGGCGGGTGGAAGGGCCGCTGCGGGTCACACCCGATATGGATGCCCGCGAGGTGGGCGATGAGCCGCTGTTGCACGCGCGCGACGGCCCCGCCTGGATCGCGCGCGACCGCTATGCGGGGGCCCTCGCCGCGGCGCAGGCCGGCGCCCAAGCGATCGTGATGGACGACGGCTTTCAGAACGCAGCGCTGGCCAAGGATGTGTCGCTCATCGCCGTGGACCCGCAGTTCGGGATCGGCAACGGCCAAGTGTTTCCCGCCGGCCCGCTCCGCGAACGGTTAAGCGAAGGGCTGGCGCGCGCCGACGCCATCGTCATGGTGCACAACGTTGGCAGCCCTGGCGACGCCCATATGCGCGCACTGGCGCCTCAAGATTGGCTGACGGACTTCGCAAAACCCATCCTCCATGCCGCGCTTCAGCCTGTCGGCGAAGTCCCCGCAGGCAAGCTCGTGGCTTTTGCCGGCCTGGCTAGGCCGGAGAAATTCTTCGACACGTTAGCCAACCTCGGCGCCGACCTCACCGAGACTGTGCCCTTCGGCGATCACCACGCCTATTCCGAAGACGATCTCGGCGTGCTGGCGCAGATCGCCGAAGAGCGCGGCGCTCAGCTCATCACCACGGAGAAGGACGCCGCGCGGCTTTCGCCTGAGTGGCGCGCGCGCGTCGCGGTGCTGCCGGTGACGGCCCGGTTTGAAGATGAAGCCGCGCTCGACGCCTTGCTCCAACCGATCCGATCGCGGATGAACGCCGCGCATGGCTAAGTCGAAGCCGGTCAATTTCGTTTTCCGCCTCGAGGCGATGGCCTGGTACGCCTATGTCGGCGCGCTGGGCGCATTGGGGCTGGAGCGCGCTTCGCGCTGGGGCGCGGCCATCGTGCCGCCGATCGCCTCGCTCACCTCGTCGTGGAAAACCGCGATCCGCAACATCCGCATGTGCTTCCCCAACGAAGGCGACGCTTGGCATCGCGACGTGCGCAAGGAAAGCTTCCGCGAGCTAGGCCGTCTCTCCGGCGAATTTCCGCATATGGGCAAGTTCCTGGACAAATTCCGCAGCGGCGATCTCATCTTCGAAGGCCGCGAACGCATCGAGGCGACGCTCGGCAAGGGCGCCGTGTTCATCGGCGGGCACTTCACCAATTGGGAAGTCACCTCGCTGTGCTTGGCGCAGGCCGACCCCACCTGCCATTTCACCTATCGCCCCGCGAACAATCCGATCATCGACAAATACATCGTCGAAACGCGCGCAGCGTTCGGGCTGGCGCTGCAGGCCGCAAAAGGCGAGCAAGGCGGCATGGGCCTCCTGCGTTCGCTGAAGAAGGGCCGCAGCGTCGCGCTGATGAACGACCAGAAATACAATATGGGGCTTGCCGTGCCGCTGTTCGGCTACGACTGCATGACGGCCGACGGCCCTACCCGGCTTGCGCTCAAATTCAAGGTGCCGCTCATTCCCTTGTCGGGCCGGCGCGTCGAGGGCACAAAATTCCACGTGCGCGTGCACGAAGCCATTCCGCTCGACTACGACAAACCCGATGCCGAAGAGACCGTCTATGCCGGCGTCAAGCGCGTGAACGAGTTCATGGAAGCCCGCATCCGCGAAGCGCCCGAGCAATGGTTCTGGGCGCACCGCCGCTGGCCGAAGGAGGCGTGGCGGAAAGCAGGGGTGATGTGACGCGATAGGAGGGACTCATGAAGTGGGCATGTCTTGCGCCGGCGGCGCTGCTTGCAGCGTGTGTTTCGGTCGACGTGCACGACGTCCAGCTCAGCGGCGCCATTGACGCGCTTGAGGGCGCGCGCGTGCGCGAATGCCCTGCCGAACGCACGCTGGCCAATGCGCGCAGCGATGGCTTCGGTCCGACCAGCGGCGTCGACAGCGTCGATGTCGTGCTTACGCCCCTTGCGCACGATGCGACACGCGCCTTGCGCCTGCGCCGTCTTACCGTGCAGCCTGGCGGCGTCATCGCCTGGCACGATCACGCGGCGATCCAGGGTTATGCCGTGATCGTCTCTGGCGAGATGGTCGAGCTTCGCAACACCTGCCTCGACCCGATCACCTACCGCGCCAGCGATGTCGCCCTCGAAGACGCGAACACCGCCCACTCTTGGCGCAACGAAGGCGACGAGCCTGCCGTTATCCTGGTTTCGCACGTCATTGCGCGCTGACTCTGCTGGACCGCCGTTGTCTGCGCCGGCAGGGGTCTCCAATCAACTCGCTTGAAGGACGCGCACTGAGGACCGCCGGCTTCCAGCCGGCATCATCTTCGTGCTGCTTGGTGTCGTCCCGTGTCTTGTGGTTCTTTTTCACCACAAAGGCGCAAAGGACACGAAGCTACACAAAGATGCCGGCTGGAAGCCGGCGATCCTCGGCGCTTGCTCGTTGGCGTCTAATCAGCACCGAGCACATTCCGCGCATGCGCCAGCCCGCCGGCGGCGATGCTGGGATCCAGCTGGCGGCCGCGCCACCGCATGCGCCAACACAAATGCGGCCCGGTCGCGCGCCCGCGCGCGCCCACCGCGCCGATCACTTGGCCCTGCTGGACCGCGTCGCCGACGCGCACGTCGAGCCGGCTCATGTGCAGGTACATGGTGATGAGGCCCTGCCCGTGATCGATGAACACCAGCCCGCCCTCATAGTGCATGTCGGGTTCGGCCAGCACCACGACGCCGGACGCCGGCGCTCGGATCGGCGTGCCTTCGGGCGCGGCGATGTCGTAACCGAAGTGCGGCGTTGACGGTACGCCGTTCAGGATGCGCTGGTTGCCCCAGTGGCCGCTCACAATGCCGTCAACCGGAAGAATGAAGCCGTCCAAAAAACCGGCGCCGGGCGCCACGCTCGCGAATGCCGCGTTTTTCAGCGCCGCTTCGCGGCGAATGCGCTCGAGCACTTCGGGCTCGGTCGGCGTGACGGTCTGTGGCGGCAGACCGTCCACACGCTGCACATCGAACTCGCGATCGGCGATCGCCAGCGTGATTTCCTCTGCGCGTCCGTCATGGCGCGCTTCCACGCGCAGGCTTTGCGGCGACTCGCGCGTGAAGCCGATCACAGCCCAACCCTGCGCATCAGCCCGTCCCACGGCTTCGCCCTCGATGAAGATTTCGGCGCCGGGCGCTGCGCGGCAGAGCGCAACGCCCCCCTGCGTCAGAGCCCCTTCGCATGCGAACCCTCGCGCCTCAGCCGGGGCGGCGGGCGGCGAGGATGGGGCGGGCTCGACCGCGGCCGGCGGCGACGGGTCTGGCGGCGCTGCCGCATCTGGCTGCGCCGGCGCAGCTGCGGCGCACGCCATCAGAGCCAGGCCGGCAAGAGCGCCGAACCACCTCACGCGCGTCTCTCCCCGTTGAGCTCTTTCCAGCGCCGCGTCGCTTCCTCGGGGCCGCGATAGGCCTCCTGCAGATCGACGTTCCAGTACCGCAATTCGTCCAGCGGAATCTTCTCGCCCGTCACAGCGCAGCGCACGAAGGCGCCCTGGCGCAAGATGGTGATTTCGTTGTCGCCATAATGGACCTTCGCTTCAGGCCCGCCGGGATCGTGCTTGTTCATGCCGATTCTTCTTTAGCGCCGGCCGCGCGGCAATCCAAAGGGATCGTTGCCATTGGGGCGCTGAGCTTGCGCTGAATCTGGTATCAATCGGCCGAATTCGGTTCCACAGCGGTCCCAGCGGCTTGAGGCGCGAACACGCCATTGGCGATAGAATCGAAGGCGCCTGGCTGGAACGCATCCAGCCGCGCCATGACCTGCTCGCGTTCGGCAAGCGACACAGCGCCTTCGAGCGCCCTGGCCCGCTCTGCCGCTGCTGCGTCGCCCCGTCGCGCGGCGAGCATAAACCAGAACAACGCCTCGCCTGCGTCGGCTTCAGCGCCTCGCCCTTGCTCATACATCAGGCCCAGATTGAACTGGCTGTCGGCGAGCCCGAGTTCGGCGGCCTGCTGAAACCAGCGCAGCGCGGTTGCTTCGTCGCGCGGCGCGCCCTCGCCTCGCGCATAATACACGCCGAGGTCGTGCATGGCGTTGCGGTTGCCGCCCGCGGCGGCGCGCTCGGTCCACAGCCGCGCCTGCGCCAGATCGGCCGAAACGCCCGCGCCGTGTTCGTACATCTTCGCAAGGCGATACTGCGCCATCACGAAGCCTGCTTCCGCGAGCCGCTGCATCGCCGCAAGCGCCAGCTCAGGCGCACCCTGTTCAATGAGCCGCACGGCGGCGCGATACTCGGCCGCGAGCTGCGCCGGCGTCGGCGTCACAATCGGAGCGGCGGCTGCCGCCCGCGCGGACGCAGGCGCGGCGGCTTCGCTTTGCGTCTGCAGATAGGCGACGCCCGCCGACACGCTGACCAGCAACCCCGCCGCAGCGCCCGCAAAGCGCCCGAATAATCCGCCGCGCCGAGCGGGCCTGCCTGAACTCTCGATCGCATCCAGCTCCCGCAGAGCCGCAGCACGCGCGCGCGCGATGTAATCCGGTTCGAGGGGCGCGGGCCTCATTAGCTCGAGCGGGGCAAGCGCCAGCGGATCCGCGGGCGCCTCGACGTCCATGTCTTCGGGTGCGCGCAACGCGACTGGATTGACCAGCGCGTGCGCAAAGGGGTCGTTGGTCTCTGCAACGCTCGCAGACGGCGCGGGCGGCTCTTCGAAAATACGCGGCTCGGCCTGAAGCAGGTCGACGCAAGCGCGTCCTGTGAGCTGAGTCGCCAGCGCTTCCAGCTGCGCCGCCGCTTTCGACTCCGGGGCAATCTGGGCGAGCACCTGCCCGGTTGCAGCGGCCGCCCCGAAAATGTTGGGCTCGAACGCGAGCGCACAAGACGGCGAAATGCCCAGCGCTTCGGCGAATTCCTTCAGTGGCACCTCAGGCCGCTTGGGCACGCCGACCATCGACAAGACGACAACGGGATCACTCTTGCGCTCATTCTTGAGCTGCTTGGCGATGTTGTCAGTGTTTCGCAGGCTGGCGAGGTCAGGGCTGGAGACCAGGACGACCTCGTCAGCGCCCACGAGCGCGTGCTTCACCCAGGGCGACCATTGATGCGGAAGATCGAGCACAACGAACGTGCTGAGCCTCCGCGCCGCCGCGATCAGGCCTGCTACCGTCTCCGTCTCGAGATCGTTCGTGCAGTGCGGCGTCGCGGGCGCCGGGAGGATCGTGAGCCGTTGGCTGCGCCTCACACCCACGCACTCAAGCGCCACATCGTTCGCCCAGGCATTCGCCGCCAGCGCGTCAGCAAGCGAGCGCAGCGGTTCCAATTTGAAATCGAAAGCGGCGGTGCCGAATGGCAAATCGAGATCGACCAATGTGACGCGCGCGCGCTGCCGCTCTGCGATGCACCAGGCGAGATTGCGGGCGACGGTCGAGGCGCCGATGCCGCCGCGCGCGCCGACCACGGCGATCACGCGGGCCTTGTCGACCGCGGCGAACAGGCCGCAGGCCGCGCCGACAAGTTCGTCTGCAGTTACCGGCCACACCAGGTACTGGTCCACGCCCCGGTGCGCCAGTTCACGCAGCAACGCCACATCGTTCACGGCGCCGATCACGACGATCCGGGTGTCGCGTCCGGCCGTTTCCAATAACCGGTCGAGGCTGGCCAACATCGCTGCGCCCCGCAGAGTGGTGTCGATGACCAGCAAGTCCGGACGTTCGTGCGCCGCGCAATGGATGGCCGCGCCGTCGAGCCCGCCGCGGGCAATGAATGTCTCCGTTCGCGCAAGGCGCGGATCGTCTGCGACGGTTCTGAAAAAATCCGCCGCACGGGGCTCATCCCAGCTGAAATAGATGCGGATCGCCGGCGCGGGCGGTGCGCAGCTTTGCGAGGACGCTAGGCGCCCCGGGCCCAATGCGGAGGCGCGAGCGGTCTCGTTCGCGGGCGCAAGCACAAGTTCATCCGACGGCGTGACGATAGGCGTGCTTAAGCTCGGCGGAGCGAGTTCCTCGGCGTCGACCGGATCGAAGGGCGGCTCTTCGTCATCGTCGAAGGCGAGCGCCTCGGCCAGCGCGACCGCGTCGTCGCCTTCAGCTGCCCTAGTGGGATTGAGCAATTCCTCGACATCGGGCGGATCGAATGGGGGTTCGTCCGTAAGAGCGACGCTGGAGCGCTCACACTCCGGGGATTCGCAAAACTCGACCTCCTCCTCCTCGTCGACGACGAGCATCAGCACGGGCGGCGAGCGGGGAACCTTGGGGGGATCGACCTGGACAGCAGCAGGGCGCCATTGTGTTTCGCACGGGACGATTTCCGTGGACGATGGCTCGGCCAACGATGTCGCCGTTTCCGGCCCCTCGGAAATGACGCGACTGTCCTGCCCGCACGCCAATCGCCGCGCACGCGCGCGCGCCATCGCCTTCCTGAAAGCGCCTTTGTTCACGACCCAACGCCCACGGTGTTTTCACCGGATTGTGGGCAAGACGCCTTGCAAAGCGATTAGCAAGGATCGCTAACGCGGTTTTACGATTGTGGCGGACGCTCGAGGTTGGCTTCGGGGATCAGACTTTTCATCCGCCGCGTGAAGGAGATGAGGCAAACTTCCTTCGGCGAGAGCGGACCGCTCGTATAGCTCGATGACGACATGCCCGCCTGCACGCCTTCGATCAGCGTGGTGTCTTCCGCGTTAACCTGGCGGTTGATGCGCCAGTTGAGATAGCGCGCTGCGTTCAGTTCGCGGCTCGTCTCGGGATACACGTATGCGATTTCCCGGATCATGGTCTCGGTCGCCGAAACCGGGATGAATTGCATGAAATCCACCTGATCGGGGTAGATGTCGAACGCCGTGTTGGGCCAGAGTTTGTAGTAAACCCATTTGCGCCGACGATCGGGGGGAATATGGGTCATCGATGACAGCAGGCTCAGATAGGCGCGTTCGGACCAGTTCTCCGAAGCATTCGCCTGCAATTCGCCGCTCATTTTGTCGACCCATTCTTTCGCTTCGATCGCGTAGGTGGCGCCAAAGAGGCGCGCAAGGCCGGGATGCGCCACGCCGATATGCATCCCGTCGGAATAATTGTCGGCGACGTTCTTCCAGTTCACCTTGCGCGGCCGCAGCGTCACGCGCCCGTTCGGTACGAGCCGCTCCAACTCGTAAGGCCCAATCTCATCCGCATAAGGCGCCATCATCTCGGCGACGCTCGGCCCGCCGCCTTCGAACCGAACGAAAATAAAGCCGTGGAAGATTTCCTGCTCGACGGGCTTCAGCCCGTATGCGCTCTTGTCGAGATCATCGAAGCCCTGCCACTTCGGCACGTTTACGAGCTTGCCGTCCAGTCCGTAGCTCCAAGCGTGATAGGGGCACACCAGCCGATGCCCGCACGATCCGCGCGACCCGCTCGCCAGCTTGCCGGCGCGATGCCGGCAGACGTTGTGAAAGCTGCGCAGCGCGCCGTCCTCGGCGCGCAGCGTGACGACGCGCTCGCCTAGCATGTCGAGCGTGATGTAATCGCCGGGCTTCGGCGCATCGTTGACATGCCCCACGATCTGCCAGGCCGAACGAAACACCTTTTCGCGCTCGAGCTCGAAAAAGCGCGGATCGGTATAGAGCCAAGCGGGGAGCGAGCTGATCGGCGACACACACGCACTCCTAAAACAACGATCCCTGATCGCCGCCCGGCTTCGCCTTTGGCCGCGCCTTTGGCGTGTCAGGCGGATCGACCACCGCCTTTTTTTGATCGTCGGCAAACGTCAGGTTCACGACATCGCCCGCATTCAGATCCTTGGCCGCGCGCACCAGCGTCCCGTCGTCGCGATGAACCATGACAAAGCCGCGCTTGAGCACTTCCTTGTGCGACAGCGATTCCAGCATGCGCGCCGAGGCGTCCAAGTGTTTCCTGTGCGCCTCGAGGCTGCGCTGTATCGCCGGCGCCAAACGCGATGCGCACTGCATCAATTTTTCCCGCCGGCGCGCGATGTCCTGCGCCAGCGCCTGCGGCCTGAGGCGGGCCGCAATGCGATCGAGCTTCGATTGCGCCGCACGCGTATTCGCAACCAGGGCCGCGTTCAGCCGCTCGGCAGCGCGGTCGAAGCGCTGCTGCGGAATCTGGAACAGAGTTTCCAGCCGGGGCAGCCGCGCCGCTGCGGCGCGCAGATGCGTGCGCCGCTGCTCAAGCCCGCGCACCAGGCCGTTCTTTAAGCGTCCGTCGAGCACGGTGACACGCTCGATCAGCTCGGCGCGCACCGGCACCGCTTTCTCCGCCGCGCCCGTCGGCGTCGGCGCACGCAGATCGGAAGCAAAATCGATCAGGGTTGTGTCCGTCTCGTGCCCCACCGCGCTGATCAGAGGAATGGCGCTCTCCGCCGCCGCGCGCACGACGATCTCTTCGTTGAACGCCCATAAGTCTTCGATCGAACCCCCGCCGCGCGCCACGATCAGCACGTCGGGACGGTGCTCGCCTTGCAGCTCGTTGAAGCCGCGGATCGCGCGCGCCACTTGCCCCGCCGCTTCAGGCCCCTGCACCAGCACCGGCCATAAAATCACCCGGCGCGGAAACCGCTCGCTCAAGCGATGCAGGATGTCGCGGATCACAGCGCCAGTTGGCGATGTCACCACCCCGATCGTGCGCGGCAGATACGGAATGGGCTTTTTGCGCTGCGGCGCGAAAAGGCCTTCCGCCGCTAACCGCGCCTTCAGCTTCTCCAGCTGCGCCAAAAGCGCGCCGACGCCCCCCGGCGCCATGCGGTCGGCGATCAGCTGATATTGCGACCGCCCCGGATAGGTCGTGAGGCGGCCCTCGGCGACCACCTCCAGTCCTTCTTCCGGCTTGAACGTCAGCTTCTGCACGTCGAGCCGGAACATCACCGTCGAGATGCAGGCGTTGGCATCCTTCAAATCGACGTAGAGATGCCCGGACTTGGCGATTAGCACGCGCCCAAGCTCGCCGCGCACGCGCACGCGGTCGAAGTCGCGCTCCACCGAGCGCTTCACCGCCTGCGCCAGTTCGCTGACGGTAAGTTCGGGCAGATTGGACTGGGCTTGTGCCGCCGAAGCTTCGCTCATCTTGGCCCTATATAGGCCCGACTCGGGCTCTTCGCGCGCGAAATGACGCGCTCTCCCCGTTCCGGTTTCAAAGGACCGTTCGTAGCGCGCTGCGCCACAGGTCTTGCCGCCGGCCGCGGAAGCCGCTTGGGTGCGCCAAAATTGGGGGACGCCATGCTTCGCCGCACACTTTTGGGCTCGGTTCTCGCCGCGCCGCTGCTCTCCGCCTGCGCCACGACCTCTACACGCCAGGACCCGCTGGCGCCGCTGCCGCACGACGATAGCTCCTTTGCGCGTCCCGACGAAGCGCGCGTTCGCCACGTCTCGCTCGACCTCACCGCCGATTTCGACCGCAAGGCCTTCCACGGAACGGCGCGCTTGGACATTGTGACCCGCCCTGACGCGCGCGAGATCGTGCTCGACAGCAAGGGCCTCGTCATTCGCTCTATTCGCGCTGGCGGACGCGAGGCCGCTTATACGATCGGCGCCAACGACGACGAGAAGGGCGCGCCGCTGACGATCCAGCTCAACGGAGCGCGCCGCCTCGAAATCGACTACGAGTCCGCGCCCGGCGCCAGCGCGTTGCAGTGGCTGGAGCCCGCGCAAACCGCCAGCAACAAGCGTTTCCTGTTCAGCCAGGGGCAAGCGATCCACAACCGCTCCTGGATCCCGACCCAGGACAGCCCCGGCATCCGACAAACCTACGACGCGCGCATCGTCGTGCCGGCCGATCTCAAAGCGGCGATGAGCGCGCAGATGCTGACGCCGGGCGGCGAACCCGCCGGCGCCGGGCAGCGCGCGTTTCGCTTCCGCATGCCCCAGCCGATCCCGCCGTACCTGATCGCCATCGCCATCGGCGATCTTGTGCATCGCGATGTCGGCCCGCGCACGGGCGTATGGGCCGAACCGAGCGTCGTCGATCGCGGCGTGCACGAATGTGCGGACATGGAGCGCATGATGGACGTCGCCGAAGCGCTCTACGGCCCCTATCGCTGGGACCGCTATGACGTGCTGATTCTGCCGCCGTCCTTTCCGTACGGCGGCATGGAGAATCCGCGCCTCACCTTCCTCACGCCCACCTTCCTCGCCGGCGACCGCTCGCTCGTCTCGCTCGTCGCGCAAGAGCTGGCGCATTCCTGGTCCGGCAATCTCGTCACCAACGCGGTGTGGCAGGACGGCTGGCTCAACGAGGGCTTCACCTCCTACATCGAAGGGCGCATCGGCGAGGCGCTGTTCGGCGTCGATTACGCGCGTATGGCCGAAGCGCTGGCGTGGGCCGACATCCAGACTGCGCTGCGCGAAGCCGCACCCAACGCGCAGCGCCTCCATCTCATCGACGACGTCGAGCAGCCGAGCGCAATCACTTACGACAAGGGCGCGCTCTTCCTGCGCACCATCGAAGGCGTCCTTGGCCGCGATGCGCTCGATGCGTATCTGCGTTCCTATTTCGACCGCCACGCCTTCCAGCCGATGACCACCGAATGGTTCCTGGCCGACTTCCGCAGCCACGTTGTGCGTGGCGATGCGGCGCTCGAAGCGCGCTTGATGCTCGATCAATGGGTCTACGAGCCTGGCCTCCCGGCCAACGCGGTTGAGCCGCGCGCCTCCGGCTTTGCCGAAGTCGAACAGTCGGTCGCCGCATTCAACGCGAGCGGCGTCGCGCCTGCCGCATGGGCGAACTGGAACACGATGCAGCGCCAGCGTTTTCTGCAGACGCTGCCGCGGGAACTGCCGCCCGCGCGGCTTGACGCGCTCGAAACCGCGCTCGGCCTCAACAGCATCGGCAACATGGAGGTGCGGTTCGATTGGCTCGCGCTCGCCATCCGCAACGGTTACGAACCAGCCGACCCCGCCGTCGAGCGCTTCCTCACCGAACAGGGCCGCGGCAAGTTCGTGCGCCCCCTCTATCGCGCACTGATGGACCAAGGCGCCTGGGGCCAGACGCTCGCGCGCCGCATCTACGCGCAAGCGCGCCCCACTTATCACCCGATCGTGCAGACCGCCGTCGACCGCATAGTGACAGCGGCCTGATCGCCGGCTCTAGAACTGGTAAGCGCCGGAAACGCCGAACGCGTCGGTGTCCCGAAAGTCCCCTTCTGCGCGCGTGTATTCACCGCGCACCCTGAACCGATCCGTCAGCTGATAGACGACCCCAATGCCATACGACACGCCCTCTTCATCCGTGGATGCCGTCGTAGTGCAACCTGAGCCGCACGAGCCGGTGGCGAAGAGATCGGCAGCCGAATAGCCGGCTCGCGCGAACACGTCGATGCGCTCACCCACCGGAAGATAGCCCACTATGAAGGCGCCTGACGCCTCCACATCGGCATCCAGGCCGCCGAAATCTCCGTCGATGACGCCGTTGGAGTACTCAGCCTCGACGCCAACATATTGGTTGGCGCGATAACCCAGTCGCAACGTCAGCGCGCCAATATCCTCAAAGTCGCCGACCGAATAATTCGTGTAACCCACCCCCGCGTGGAATCCGGAATCGTCAGCGCGCGCCGCAGCAGGCGCCAGCATCGCCGCGACGGCGGCGATCATTCCCATACGTTTCATTTGTTGTTCCCCTGCAAAGTGCGAAGAAATAATTCTGCTAGCGTGGACACTGCAAAGCGCAATTGAGCGGGCGCGCGTTTTAGAGCCATTCGCTGCAACGCTACCGAAAGTGTGGCGCCGACGCGACTTGCGCAAAGGGCGCCGACAGATCGCGCTACCACGACAAGGACTATGAATGCGCGCGCGTCGCGACCGGCGCCGCCATCGCTGCCGCGGTCCCCGCCGTTGGATCTGGAAAGCTGAACTCGGATGGGGATTGAGAATAGAATTGGGGCTCGGTTGCTTGTGCGACCACCGTTTGAGAGCGACAGTATAGGGCAGGATTTCCCCTTACCCTCTAATCCCCCTCCCTTGACCGCGCCAACATCCCGTCCCAAGCCGGGACGCTATGAAGATTCTGGTCGTCGGCTCGGGCGGGCGCGAGCACGCGCTAGGCTGGAAGCTCGCACAGAGCCCGCTCGTTTCGGAGCTGATCTCCGCGCCCGGCAATCCTGGCTTGGCCGAGCTAGGACGCACCGTCCCCCTTAAGGCTGACGATGCGCGCGAGCTGGCCGCCTTTGCGCTCCGCGAACAAATCGACCTCGTCGTGATCGGCCCGGAGGCCGCCGCCGCCGCCGGCTTGGCCGACGCGTTGAAACAAGTCGGCGTCCCCTGCTTCGGGCCGAGCAAGGCCGCGGCAGAACTGGAATCCTCCAAAGCCTTCATGAAGGAATTCTGCGTCCGCCACGGCGTGCCGACGGCGGGCTACAAAGTGTTCGACGACGCCATCCACGCCAAAGCCTATCTCGGCACGCGTGAACCGCCTTTTGTGATCAAGGCCGATGGCCTCGCCGCCGGCAAAGGCGTCGTCGTCGCCGAAACGCGGCGCGACGCGGACGCGGCGGTCGATGAGATTCTCTTCCTGCGCAAGTTCGGCACAGCCGGCCAGCGCATCGTCATCGAAGACTTCCTGCCCGGCGAGGAGGCGAGCTTTTTCGCCATCTGCGACGGCGAGACCGCCATCCCGCTCGTCGGCGCGCAGGATCACAAGCGCGCTTATGACGGCGACAAGGGCCCGAACACGGGCGGCATGGGCGCATATTCGCCGGCGCCGATCTTCACCGACGCCATGCGCGATCTCACGATGGAGCGGATCATCGCCCCGACGCTCGCGGGCATGAAGGCCGAAGGCAAGCCGTTCACAGGCGTGCTCTTCGCCGGCCTCATGATTGCGCCCGACGGCCCCAAACTGATCGAGTTCAACGTGCGCTTCGGCGATCCCGAATGCCAGACGCTGATGCGCCGCCTGAACAGCGATCTCGCGCCCATTCTGCTCGCAGCCGCGCAAGGCGATCTCGCCAACGCGCCTGCGCTCGAATGGGACGCGCGTCCGGCCGTCACCGTCGTCTACGCCGCGCAAGGCTATCCGGACGAACCGCTGACAGGCTCAGTCATCCGCGGCCTCGCTGAAGCCAAGCGCGTCGAGGGCGTGGAGATTTTCCACGCCGGCACTAAACAGGATGAAGACGGCACACTCCGCGCCGCAGGCGGGCGCGTGCTCAACATCACGGCCATCGGCGATACGCTGAAGGAAGCCGTCGCCCGCGCCTACACCGCGGTGAACTTGATCGACTGGCCCAGCGGCTTCTGCCGCCGCGACATCGCCTGGCGGGCGCTGGGCTAGACTTGCGCCCATTTTGGGCGCATGGTAGTAAGCGCAAGTGCGGATCATCGCGCGAGGCACATTGCTGGCGTTTGCAAAGAAGCGCCAAGGTCGGAAAGACTATCAGGCGCCCAAGGGAGCGCTGGACGCTTGGTTCGCCGAGGTGCGCGCTGCGCACTGGTCAAGCATGGCCGCATTGAAACGGCAGTACGCCAACGCGAGCGTGATTTCGTCAGAGCGCGTGGTGTTCAACATCAAGGGCAATGACTATCGTCTTGTTGTGGCCATCGATTTCGAGAAGGCGATCGTCTGGATAAAATGGATTGGAACTCACGCTGAATACGATCAGATCGATTCCGAGACGGTGACTTATGACCCGCAATCTTAGACCCATTCGCACCAAGGCCGACTACAAGGCCGCCCTGACGGAGTTTGAACAATTGTGGGGCGCGCGCAACGGCACGCCGAGAGGCGACCGGCTCGATATTCTCGCAACGCTCATCGACGCCTATGAAGCGGAGCACTTTCCGATCGATCCTCCGGATCCGATCGACGCCATCAAGTTCAGGATGGAGCAGCAAGGCCTCACGCGGCGCGATCTCGAGGACATGATCGGGTCGCGCACGCGCATCGCCGAGGTGCTCAATAGGAAGCGCCCTCTCTCCATAAACATGATCCGAAAGCTTCACGAAGGACTTGGCATTCCAGCCGAAGTTCTCATTCGGCCGACGAAGGTAACGGCCTGATCAAGCCTAGCCGGTGCTTGCGCTTGCCGCTCGCGTATCCTTAAGCTCGCCTCCATGACCGAAGCCGCTGAAGATCCCCACGCGCAATTCAAGGGCGTAAAGCCCGTCGAAGAGCGCCATCGCCTCGATGAAGCGGCCCTCGATGCGTGGCTCGAGGCGAACGTCGAAGGCTATCAGGGGCCCCTGACGATAAATCAGTTCAAGGGCGGTCAATCCAATCCGACTTATCAACTCGTCACGCCGGCGCGGAAATACGTTCTGCGCAAGAAGCCCGCGGGCAAGCTGCTGCCGTCGGCGCACGCCGTCGACCGCGAATTCCGGGTCATCTCCGCGCTGCACCCGACCGGCTTTCCCGTCGCGCGCCCCTATGCGCTCTGCACCGACGACGGCGTCCTCGGCGCGATGTTCTATGTGATGGAGATGGTGGAGGGCCGCGTCTTGTGGAACGGCGCGTTGCCGGAGCTCACGCCGCCCGAACGCCGCGCCCTCTACGAACACAAGATCAAAACGCTCGCCCAGCTGCACAACACCGATTACGCCGCCATCGGCCTTTCCGACTACGGCAAGGCCGGCAATTATTTCGCGCGCCAGATCGATCGCTGGTCCAAGCAGTACAAGCTCAGCGAAACCGAAAACATCGAAGAGATGAACCGGCTCATCGAATGGCTGCCCGGTACGATCCCCACAGGAGAGCGCGCCTCGATCGTGCATGGCGATTATCGCCTCGACAATATGGTCATCCACGAGCGCGAGCCGCGCGTGATCGCGGTGCTCGACTGGGAGCTGTCCACGCTCGGCGATCCGCTCGGCGATTTCACGTACTACCTGATGAACTGGGTGATGCCGCACGACGGCCGCGCCGGGCTGGGCGGCATCGATCTCAAATCGCTCGACATTCCCACGCTCGAGGAAACCGTTGCGCTCTATTGCGCTGAAACGGGCCGTGACGGCATTCCCGAACTCGACTGGTATTTCTCCTACAACGCCTTCCGCCTCGCCGGCATCCTGCAGGGCATCGCGGGCCGCGTGCGCGACGGCACCGCAGCGAGCGCGCACGCGACGCAAATGATCGCCCGCATCCGCCCGCTCGCCAGCGCCGCCTTCATGTACGCGCAGAAGGCGGGCCTCCGATGAACGAGCGCCAGCAGTGAGCTCCGCGCGGACTGTGACTCGGCGGCTAGCGCGAGCGCCTGTGCGCGACTGATTCCATGCTCACTTTGGAGAGCCTCCAACATAGCGTTGGCGGATCGCAACGTGGATCGATCCGCTTCTTCAAACCCCTCAATAGATCGAATATCCTTGAATGCCCGCCCTGAGAGTGCTCCCGCAATGCTCTCCCCAATCGTTTGGCCGATCACGTTCGGCAACGCTGCCATGACGTTGTCGCCGAAGTTGGCGCCTTCGATCAGGGAGCGCGTGGCGGCGTTGGCGAGCGTCGAGGCCATGCTGCGCCCGAGATTGGCCGCGAGGTTGCGCGAGCTGAGTTCGGCGCCATCGCCATAGAGCGGTCTTGCATTGAACGCATCGCCAGCGAGCTTGAAAGCAGCCCCGCCGGCGCCGGCGGCTGCGACCCCCGCCCAGGAGAATTCCTTTTGCAGGCCGGTGACCACGCGCCAATGCCTTGCGAAACGCTTGAACCGATGCGTGGGGCAACACGGGCAGGCGAAATAGGTGCGTGTCACCCCTTTCCGCAGCACTCGGGTGGAGACGACATGGCGGCTGCACCAAAGACGGACGACGACAAGGCGCTCGCCGTCATCATCGACTTTCTCAGTTACGCCGAGCGCGAGCTGCGCCTACTCAATGCCCCGATGCCAGACACCGCCGATCTCGTCGGCCTGGCAGCGCGATCCATCGAGCGTAAGCTGTCACCAGCGCAGGTGGCGCCTACGGCTTAGCTTGCGCGGAGCGACCGGTGAGCAACGCCTGCATATCATGGATGAGCAGGTAGCCCTTGTGGGCCTCGCCTGTGGTGTCTTCCGGGTCCGCCTCGAAATGCGCTCGCATCCGGTTCGACAGCTCGATGAGCTTCGAGTAGCGCTCCTCACCCAAATCCTCTCGCGCCAGCTTCAGCCCCTCGTTCAGGGCGAAATACTCCGTCTCGACACTCCTACCCGGAAAGTCAGCATCCTGCATCGTTGGAGGGCCAAGCATCATGCCGCCCAGGAGGTCCACGATCTCGCTGATCGTCTGCGGGATGTAGGGCTCATACGACATGGGTTACCTTCGTGGCGGAGGCGGCGGAGGCGCCAGATAATAGGAGCCTCCCATGCGCGTCGGTCTAACAATAACAACGCCGACCGGGCTGCCAATGGGGAAGCGCCGAGCGTTGAAGAAGCCCTGCACCTGAGGGGTTGAATTCGTCTTGGGTGCCAGAGTCCAATCTATTGAAATCCGCCCCAAGGGGGGAATCCGGTAGCTTCCATCAGCGGCGTAATGACGATTGTTCACGGTCACGTATCTGCCTTTCTTGCCCTGCGGCGCGGGCGCGGTGGGGCTGGTGTTGCCCAGCACTTCCAGGGGATCGTAGGGCTGGTAGGTGGTGGCGTTGTTGTGGTGGACGATGACGCCGGCGGGAATGATGAGCGGCAGCCCTTCGGGCAGCGCGCTCTCGGCGGTGAGCCCGTTCACTTCGGCGAGCTTCCACCAGAGCGAGGCGTCGCCCCAGAGCGCGGCGGCGATGGAGGAGAGCGTGTCGCCCGCCTGCACCACGTACATGCCGCGCGTTGAGCCCTGCGTGTAGGAATTGGTCGAATCGTAGGCGAGGTCGAAATCGGCGTAGGAGGGCGCCGAGTGCTGGCCGTTCCAGAACGCGTACGACCCGCCCGCGGCGCTGCGGTTGGCGACGGAAGTGTGATAATCGGTGTCGAGCGTGCCGTTATTGCCGCGCCGAAGCGGGGATACGCGCTGCGCTTATCCATGCTCTCGCGCGCGCAAGGCCTTGAATCGCAACGCTTCGCAAAAATTGGATCCGACCGAGTTCGGGCTGGCGTAGAATGGCGCCGCTTTGACACGGGAGGATTTCGATGACGTCCGAAACTTCGAAATGTCAGAGCATCGGCCGGCGCGGCAGGCGTCGCTTCGATGAGAGGGAGA
>Ga0209172_10001697_pt1 | contig 44343 bp, 36 predicted proteins | sample LarsenN4metaG_FD_184113 | JGI IMG/M metagenome (GOLD analysis project Ga0209172, IMG submission 184113) | Hot spring sediment bacterial and archeal communities from British Columbia, Canada, to study Microbial Dark Matter (Phase II) - Larsen... ... | reverse complement strand
TGCGTATATCGAAAGCATGAACTCTCAGATCCGGAAGCGGCTGTTGAACGTGCACTGGTTCATGGACTTGGAAGAGGTCAGAAAGCTTGCCGAGGAGTGGAGGGAAAAGTATAACACCATCCAGCGACCCGTGCTACGAAACAAGCGTGACCGCCGTCGCCAAGCACAGAAAATCCCACTCAAACCAACGAAAAATCATTAAAATACTCGCTTTGGAGGTCTGACCCCAATGAGTACTGAACAGGGACAGTTTACTTTGCTGCAAAGTAAACTGTCCCTGCCACGGTGCCTGTGCTAAACAAAGGATTCTCTCTTTTGCTGCCTGCGAAACTTGAGACCACCTCGATTTACACCGAGGTCAACATCCACCAGCTCCAGGATGTTCACCGCCGGGTGCCAGCTCCCTGGGCTTCCAGGACCTCGAGGATGGCGTTGGGTTGGGTAGGTTGGGCATCCACCACCGGGCTTTGGGTGAGCGCCAGGGCGGGGGGATGCGCTGGTTTTGGACGGAGACCATGCCGAATATGACCGCATCACCGTTTGAATTCCGGGCTTTCGCTCCCCACACAATCCTTTCATTGCTCAATCACTCAATCGCCCTCCCGGTCCTTCTGCGGCTCTGCGTTCGTTGGATGTGAAGGCAGCCTGCAGGACGCCGGCGGTCCGAGGGCTGAGGCAGCCAGGTTTCCCGGTGGGCGGGGAGAACATCAAGCCCACAGGCCTTGGAAAAAGCCGGTTCGAGGTATTGCATCAAGGCCGGGGCTCCGATTCCGGGGCCTGCCGGCTGTCCGTTGAGGGGGGCGTTCCGGTTTTTCGCTGCGCGATTATTCGGCGAAGGGGGCGGTGGCGATGGCGGTGAAGGAGGCGGCTTCCAGGGAAGCTCCACCGACCAGGGCGCCGTCGATGTCCGGCATGGTGAGGAGCTGGGCGGCGTTGTCGGCTTTGACGCTGCCACCGTATTGGATGCGGAGTTTGGCGGCGACCTTCTCACCGGCCATGTCTTTGACCACTTTGCGGATGAGGGCGTGAACCTCCTGGGCCTGGTCGGGTGAAGCGGTTTTGCCAGTGCCGATGGCCCAGACGGGTTCGTAGGCGATGACGGCTTCATCCCATTGGGCTTCGGCAAATCCCGCGCAAGAACCGCGGACCTGGCTTTCCACGATCATGGAGGTTTGTCCGGCCTCGCGCTGGTCGAGGGTCTCGCCGACGCAGACGATGGGGCGGAGGCTGTGGGCGAAGGCGGCTTTGGCCTTGGCGTTGACGAGGGCATCGGTCTCGTGGAAGAACTGGCGGCGCTCGGAGTGGCCGAGGATGACGTAGCGGACGAAAAGGTCGCGGAGCATGGCGGCGGAGATTTCGCCGGTGTAGGCGCCGGAGGCTTTTTCGTGCATGTTCTGGGCGCCGAGGGCGATGGCGGAGTGGTTGCCAAGGACCTCGTGGGCGATGGCGATGGCGGTGAAGGGGGGGCAGAGCACGATGTCGGCTTTGTCGAATTTGCCGAGCTGGGTGACGATGTCTTCCACGAGGGTTTTGGCCTCGGTGGAGGTTTTGTTCATTTTCCAGTTTCCGGCGACGATTTTTTTACGGGGGAAGGGCATGGGGTTTCCTGGTTAATGCGAAATTCGAAATGGGAAATTTGAAATGTGACTTCAGGCATCCACCAGGTTGGCCACGCCGGGGAGGGTTTTGCCTTCGAGGAGTTCGAGGGAGGCTCCGCCGCCGGTGGAGCAGTGGGTGACCTGGCTGGCGACGCCGAATTTCTTGGCCGCGGTGGCGGTGTCGCCGCCGCCGACGACGGTGGTGGCGCCTTCCTGGGTGGCCTGGGCAATCGCCGCGGCCATGGCTTTGGTGCCGCCGGCGAATTTGTCGAACTCGAAGACGCCGGCGGGGCCGTTCCAGATGATGGTCTTGGCGCGGGCGATGGCGGCGCAGAAGAGGGCACCGGTCTTGGGACCGCAGTCCAGGCCTTCCCAGCCGTCGGGGATGCCCTTCTGGTCGTCGGTGGACTGGGTGTTGGCGTCGGGGGCGAACTTGTCGGCGCAGAGGAAATCGACCGGGAGGTGGATTTTCACGCCCTTGGCTTTGGCCTTGTCCATGACTTCCTGGACGATTTTGGCGCCTTCAGCGTCGTAGAGGCTGTTGCCGATGGGCATGCCGGTGAGGACCTTCTTGAAGGTGTAGGCCATGCCGCCGCCGATGATGATCTCGTCGGCCTTGTCGATGAGGTTGAGGATGAGGGGGATTTTGTCGGCGATTTTGGCGCCGCCGAGGATGGCGAGGAGGGGGCGGCGGGGACGCTCGATGACCATGGCGAAGGCGTTGAGTTCCTTTTCCATGAGGAAGCCGGCCACGCGCTCAGGCAGGCAGACGCCGACGACGGAGGAATGGGCGCGGTGGGCGGTGCCGAAGGCGTCGTTGACGTAAACGTCGCCAAGCTTGGTGAGGCTCTCGCGGAAGGCTTTGACTTTCTCGGGGTCGGCTTTGGTGGAGGTGCCGTCCTCGTTTTTGACTTTGCCTTCTTCTTCGATGTGGAAGCGGAGGTTTTCGAGGAGGACGATCTGGCCGGGCTTGAGGGCTCCGGGGGCGCAGGCTTTCTCGATCTCGGGCCCGACGCAGCCGGGGAGGAAAGTGACGGGCTTTTTGATGAGTTCCCCGAGCTTGGCGGCGACGGGCTTGAGGGAGAATTTTTCGACTTTCTGGCCATCGGGGCGTCCGAGGTGGCTCATGAGGACGACGGAGGCGCCTTTTTCCAGGCAGTAATTGATCGTGGGGAGGGCGGCCTGGATGCGGGCGGTGTTGGTGATCTCGCCGGTTTTTTTGTCCTGGGGGACGTTGAAATCGACGCGCATGAGGACGCGCTTGCCGGTGAGGGAGATGTCGCGGACGGTTTTTTTCATAAAATGCGAAATTCGAAATGGGAAATGCGGAATGTTAAGCGGTGGATTTGGTGATGGCGGCTAGGATGCGCTTGAGTTCCTGGCATTGTTGAAGCAGGGATTCCGCTTCGCCGCCATCGATCAGGCCGCAATCTTTAAGGATGCGGAGCCAGTAATGGGCTTCCCGGGCTTCTTTTTCAGCGATGCACATTTTGGTGTGGAAATCGGCCCGGCTTTGGGCGGCTTGGGCTTCCTCCACGAGGGCGCCGATGGCGGTGCCGGCGCGGACGAATTGGTTGGAAAGAACAAATTCTTTATCGGTCTGCAGTTGGCGGGCAACGGGGACGACGGCGAGGGCGAACTGGTAGGATTTCTCCAAGATCACGTTCGTCTGGCCGTCATTCCCCATTTCGCATTCCGCATTTCGAATTACTTCTTGGCCGCCATGTAGCGGACGAGGTCCACGACGCGGTTGGAGTAGCCCCACTCGTTGTCGTACCAGGAGACGACCTTGAAGAAGCGTTTTTCGCCCTTGAGGTTGTTCTGGAGGGTGGCGAGGGAGTCGTAGATGGAGGAACGGCTGTCGTGGATGAAGTCGGTGGAGACGAGTTCTTCATCGGTGAAGCCGAGGATGTCCTTGAGGTAGGAGGCGGAGGCCTTCTTGAGGAGGGCGTCGATTTCTTCGATGGAGGTGTCTTTGACCGAGCGGAAGGTGAGGTCCACGACGGAGACATCGGCCACGGGAACGCGGAAGGACATGCCGGTGAGCTTGCCTTTGGTGGCGGGGAGGACCTCGCCGACGGCCTTGGCGGCGCCGGTGGTGGAGGGGATGACGTTGATGGCGGCCGCGCGCCCGCCGCGCCAGTCCTTCTTGGAGGGGCCGTCCACGGTCTTCTGGGTGGCGGTGTAGGCGTGGATGGTGGTCATGAGGCCGGTCTCGATGCCGATGCCTTCTTTGAGGAGGACGTGGACGAGGGGGGCGAGGCAGTTGGTGGTGCAGGAGGCGTTGGAGACGATGTGGTGCTTGGCCGCGTCGTATTCCTCATGGTTGACGCCCATGACAAGGGTTTTGACATCGCCCTTGCCGGGGGCGGAGATGATGACTTTCTTGGCGCCGGCGGCGATGTGGCCCTGGGCCTTGTCGGAATCGGTGAAGAGGCCGGTGGATTCGATGACGAAATCGACGCCGAGCTTGCCCCAGGGGAGTTCGGCGGGGTTGCGGGTGGCGGCGACGCATTTGATTTTGTGGCCGTTGACGACGAGGACGTCGGCTTCTTCGAGCTTGGGATCGCTCTTCTCGGTGGAGACGGTGTGCTTGAACTTGCCGTGGATGGAGTCGTACTTCATCTGGTAGGCGAAGTAATCGGCATCGGTGGTCATATCGACGACGGCGACGACGTCGATTTCCTTGCCCAGCAGGTGCTGGTCACAGAGGGCTTGAAAAACCATGCGGCCGATGCGGCCGAAACCATTGATACCGACTTTGATCATAAGGGCTCCTGATACGTTCTGTTGAGTGATGATTGTGCCATTTGAGGCGGGAGAACGCTAGAAACCGGGGGGGAGGGCGTCAAACGGAATTTGGGTGGCGGTGGGGGCATCCTGGGAAGTATCAGGGGAGTGGAGGGGCGAGTTGTGCTTCTAATGATTGTTCGAGGATTCGCGTGCGGCCCTGGCCCGCCACCAGGCGGCCAGCATGCTGCCGATGACGGAGTGAAAAACGCTGGAAACGGCCCCTGGGACCGCGGTGAGGGGATCGGCAAAGTTGCTCCGGGCGAGGACGACGGCGAGGCCGGAATTCTGCATGCCGACCTCGATGGAGACCGTGCGGGCGATGATGCGGTCGTAACGGAAGAGACGGGCGGCGCCGTAGCCCAGCGCAAAGCCCAGGATGTGGAGCAGGGCGACCGCCAGGGCGATGGAGGCGAATTGGGCACGGATGACGGGGGCATTGACGGCCACGATGGAGCCGCAGATCAAGGCCACTGTGAGCGCGGCGGCGAGAGGAGCGCCGGGAGAAACCCAGCGCACCAGGCGCGGCAGGCGGTGGTTCAGGGCCACGCCGAGGACCACAGGAATGATGACGACTTTCACCGTGTCCAGAAACAGCCCTGCCCGGTCCACGGGGACCAAGTGGCCGGCGAGGGCGCCGGTGAGGAGCGGGGTCATGACCACAGCAGCCAGGGTGGAGAGCAGCGTCATGAGCACGGAGAGGGCAACATGGGCCCGGGCCAGGTAAGTGACGATGTTGGAGGCGGTGCCCCCGGGGCAGCATGCGGTCAGGATGAGTCCGACCGCGAAGGGTGTGGGCAAGTCCAGGACGGTGGCAACGGCCCAGCCGGAGAGCGGCATCACGGTGTATTGTGCGGCCAGGCCGAGCAACGCTGCACGGGGCATGCGGAAGGCGCCGCGGAAATCATCCACGGACAGGGTCAGGCCCATGCCGAGCATGATAATGGCCAGGCCCCAGACGATGAGGGACTGGCCGAGCCAGCGGGTGGTGGCAAACCAGGCCAGGCTGTCCGGTGAGGCGAGAGCAAGGGCGCCCGCCGCCACCACCCAGAGGGGAAAGGCCTGGGCGGCGAGGCCGAGGAAGCGGTTCATGGTGCCGACTCCGCCGCGCTCAGCGCAGTGACCGAGGGTGGATCGCCGCACCAGTCCACACGGGCTTCGACCTGGTAAACACGGCGGAGGTTTTCCGGCGTGAGGACTAGACGCGGGGTTCCGGAGGCGGCGACGCGTCCGGCATCCAGGAGCACGGCATGGGTGGCAATGCGGGCGGCCATGGACAAATCATGCAGGACCACGAGGACGGCGCGCCCACCGTCCGCGAGGCGGCGCAGCAAGCAGGCTACTTCCATTTGGTGGCGCAAATCGAGGGGGGCGAGGGGCTCGTCCACGATGATGATGCGGGGTTCTCCGGCGAGAACCCGGGCCAGATGGGCACGCAAGGCCTCGCCGCCGGAGAGGCTGTGGATGGGGCGTGCGCGCAGGTGGGCGACATCGGCCGCGGCCAGGGCGGCCTCCACAGCGGCGCGGTCCCTTTCATCCGGCTGCTGCCAAGGGGCCAGATGAGGCAGGCGCCCCAGGGTGGCCAGCCGTTCCACGGAAAGCGGCCATTGGCATTCCAGGCGCTGCGGGAGATAGCCGAGGGTGCGGGCGCGTTCGGCAGTATTCCAGGAGGCAAGCGGGCGGCCCTCCCAGAGGATGCGGCCTTCGGCGGGAACGAGGATGCCGGCCAGTGCCTTGGCCAAGGTGCTTTTGCCGGAGCCGTTCGGGCCGAGCAGGGAAGTGACTTGCCCAGCCGGACACTGGAGAGAAACCCCATGAAGCACGCGGCCACCGCCCCCGTATCCGGCATGCAAGCCGCAGGCCTCCAGCAGCGGGCTCATGGCAGGGATTTCCTCAGTTTGAAGACCAGCAGGAAAAAAAGCGGCGCCCCGATGAGCGAGGTGACGACGCCGAGCTGGAGTTCGGTGGAGGAGGGGACCAGGCGGGCGAGGAGATCCGCGGCCAGAACGAGGGCGGCGCCCCCCAGAGCGGAGGGAACGAGCAGCCGGCCCGGATCATGAGCCACCCAGGGCCGGAGGAGGTGGGGCACGGCCAGACCGACAAAACCGATGCTTCCGGTGACGGCCGCCACCGGGCCAACCGTGAGGGCCACGCCGGCGATCAGCGCGAGGCGGGTCCGGACGAGGGAGATGCCCAGTGTGGCGGCGGTTTCCTCCCCCAAACCGAGGGCGCGGAGGGCGCGGCCTTGGGCGATCAGGCAGGGGAACCCGAGGGCGAGCCAGGGCAGCAGGAGCCGGACGTCGTCCCAGCTGCGGTCTTTGACCGAGCCCAGAAGCCAGAAAACGATGTCCATCGCGGCGAAGGCATTGGGCGAGAGATTGAGGGCCAGAGCGGTGAGGGCGGAGCAGAGCGCGGCGACTGCGGCTCCGGCCAGAACCATGGTCTGGATGTCCGCCCGGCGGCCGGCGATCCAGACAACCACCAGGGTGGTGAGGACCGCGCCGGCCAGTGCGGCGGCGGGGCGGGCCCAGGGGGCATGGAGGGAAAGTCCGGTGCTGAACACCAGCACTGCGCCCAGACCGGCCCCGCTGCTGACCCCGAGCAGGCCGGAATCCGCCAGCGGATTGCGGGTAAACCCCTGCAAAACGGCTCCTGCCAAACCCAGCGCAGCGCCAGCCAGCAGGGCGAGGACGGAGCGCGGAGCACGGATTTCCCAAAGGATGAGCGACCAAGCCTCCCGGTCCAGCCGCCCCCAGGCCGGCCCGGCACTGCCGAGCAGCAGGGAAGCGGCAGAAAGCAAAGCCACCAGCAGGCAGAGCAGCGACAGAACCCGGAACTGGCTGAGCGACTTCAAGGCCATGCTCCGGATGCATGCATGGCCGCGGAGGCCTCAGGCGAGCGGTGGGTGGCATTGAGCAGCAGGTGGAGCGGCACGGTTCTGACCTCCGGCTCCAGCCCGCGGAGGGCGGGATGCCGCAGCAGCAGCTGGATGAGTGAGGGGTGGTCCGGGCGATAGGCAACACTAACTAAAACGTCAGGACGGGCCAGCACGAGCGCTTCCAAATCCATCCGTCCGGCACGGGCTGGGATGAGTGCGGCATCACCCAGCTGTTCCCGGGCCAGCGGGCTGTCCCCGCCGGTGAATCCGGAGGGGCCGCAGTAGGCCGCCGGGGACGGAGTGGAGTGGGCGGGGAGTGCGTGGAGCCGGGCGCGTGCCGCGTCGAGGCGGGCCAAGAGGTCGCGGCCCCGGCCCGGTTCGCCCACCGCTCCGGCCAGGCCCAGGATCATTTCCCGGATGCCTGCATAGGAATCGGCCAGGGGGATTTCAAAAGTGGGCACGCCGAGGCGGCGGGCCATATCGAGCACCGGACCCTGGCCCCAGCGCGCGCCAATGACCAGGCCGGGGCGCAAAGCCAGGACTTCCTCGGCCCCGCCGCGCACACTGGGGAAATCAGACGCCCGTTCATGAACAAGCGAAAGATGCGGATGGGCCGCCACATGGGACAAGGCGGCGATCCTTCCGGGTTCGACCAAATCCAGGAGCACGATATCGGAGACCAAATTGAGGGAGACAATGCGCTGGGGCGGTTCAGCGGCCTGGGCAAGGGAAGCCATCAGCGCAACGACGCAAAGGCAGCCCGGCAAACGCATCGGGAGACGCTAGCCCGCACAGCCAGCCGCGCCAAGAGGATTGAGGGCAGCCGTGGAGGCGGCAGGTTTAAAATCGGCATCTAGGGAAGCTTGGCGCCGCGGGCGGTGGTGTAGAGGCGGTACCAGGTTTCGCGGTCCATGCGCACGTGCAGGGCTTCTGAGGCGCTGCGGATGCGTTCAGGACGGGTGCTGCCGATGATGGGGATGATTTTCGAAGGATGGGCCAGGAGCCAGGCGGTGGCTGCTTCCGCACGGGAGATGCCGAGAGTCCGGGCCACTGCGTCGAGCTCGGCATGGAGCGAGCGGGTGAGGGGATGGGGGCCGGCATCGTGGCCGTCCGCCAGACGCCCCTGCGCCACCGGGCTCCAGGACAGCGGAGCCAGGTTCAGTTCCAGGCACTGGTCCAAGGTGCCATCGGTGAAAGGGTCCAGCCGCAAGAGATGGATTTCCACCTGGTTGACAGCCAACGGCAGATTCCAGTGGGCTTGGAGCGCGCGCACCTGGCTGGGCAGGAAATTGCTCACGCCAAACCAGCGCACTTTGCCGGAACGGTGAAGCGCGTCGAACGCCTCCGCCACTTCCGCGGGGTCCATCAGCACATCCGGACGGTGCAGCTGATAGAGGTCGATGACATCGCGGTTGAGCCGGCGGAGCGATGCCTCGGCGGAGGCCAGGATATGGGCTTTGGAGAAATCATAGCGGTGGGGCGAGCCCGGCTGGGGATCACCCGGAAAGCGGATGCCGCACTTGGTGGCCACGATATGGCGGTGCCTCCAGTCCGGATGGCGTTTCAGCGCCACGCCGTAGATTTGCTCGCAGGCTCCCCGGCAGTAAATGTCCGCATGATCGAAGAACGTGAATCCCGCGGCGTCGGCTGCCTCCAGCATGGCGACGCCTTCATCGATGGCCGCCGCATCCACCTTGGCCGGGTCCCAAGTCCGGGCGATGCGCATGCATCCGTAGGCGAGGCGGGAAACTTTGAGGTCAGTGGGGCCGAGTTGGAGGGTTTCCATGGATTCCTTTCCGTGTTTGATATAACATATATTGTGCGAAGTAAATAAAGTCCCAAGCGGCTCAGCAAGGCGGCATGCCGTCCAGCTCAGGCAGAACGCGGAGCCCTGGGATCAGGCTGAAATGGTGGTCCTTGGTAAGCACCAGTGCGCCGAGCCGCTGAGCGGAACAGGCAATAAGGATATCCTGCGCGGGCAGCGTCCTGCATTTGCGGTCCAACTCCCAGGCCAGATCGGCAGCTTCACGCCAAAGCCGGTCATCAGAGAGGACATTTTGCATGATGTCGAAAAACTCGGACATGCGCTCGCGGATGCGGGGGTCTTTGATGCCGCGGAGCACTTCCAAGCGGACCATGCCGCAGGTCACCAGGTCCGTGGTGTCGGCCAAAAAAGCCAGGGCCTCGGCAGGATCGATGCCCTGGCGCAGCCATCCGATGTAGATGTTGCTGTCGAGGAGAACGTCACTTGCTGCCATAGGGTCCAGTTCCAGGCGTTTCCGCCACCCTGCGGGCAGCCATGACATCGTAATCGGGGTCCACGGAGGCCTTCAATTCCTCGGCAGAAAAGCCCAGGCCATTCTTCAAGAAGGCCCGGAGCCGGGCCTTCCGGTCCAGTTCATTGAGGGCGAAATTGACGGCCTCGGTCTTGCTGTCAAAGCCATAGGTATGGACGATCCGGTCCAAGACCGCTTCGTCTATGTGCATAGTCATCTTCATGCCATACTCAATATGGCAATCAGGTGGAAAAGTCAAGGTTGCTGGGTCTCGGAGCCGGCGAATTTGCGGTCAGGCCGGGAAGGAGGGCGCGCGGGCCACAGGAGCAGGACGAGTGCCCAGCAGCAAGCGCCAAAGGCCACCCCGCAGACGGTGCAGCCCAGGAAGAGGGGCCAGAAGACATCTCCGGCCATGTTCCAAATGGCGCCCAGATCCTGGCTGCGCAGCGTCTCGCGGAACCGGTCCACGCGCATGGCGGGCTCGCCCAGGATGCGGGCACCGAGGAGATAGGCCGAGGGGTAGTAGAAGATGACCGTGGCGGGGTTGGTGATGAACTGGAGCGCCGCGGTAACGGGAATATTGGCCCGGAAGATCATGGCCAGGCTGCAGCCGATGAGCAGATGAAATCCGAAGAATGGGCTGAGTGCGGACAAGCTGCCCAGGAGCATGGCCAGGGCCACGCCCTCACGCTCCAGCCGCCAGAGGTGGGAATTGAACAGATGGTCGCCAAACCAGCCGTGGAGCATGCCGCCTTTCAAGCGCTTGCGGGAAAGGCCGCGCTGGTGCAGCCAACGCATGAGTTTGAGAGACATGGCGGGAAGGAAATCAGGAGCCGCCGGAGGCGGGAAAGGCGTTGGCCAGGCTTTGGGCGCGTTCACGGGCCTCGCGCGGCAGCTCGTTTTCCAGGCGCGCACGCTCGGCTTTGGCGCCCTCATCGCCATTGCGGGCGGCAAGGATGAACCATTTCAGTGCCTCGACCTTGTTCTTTTCAACCCCAAGGCCGTCCTCGTGGAAGACGCCGAGGTTGAACTGGGCCTTGGCATAGCCCTGTTCGGCAGATTTCTGGATCCACTGCAGCGCGCGCTGCGGGTCTTTGGGGACGCCGTTGCCCTTGAGGTAGTGCAGGCCGATGTCGTTTTGTGAGGGAGCGTGGCCGGCCTCGGCGGCCTTGAGATACCAATGGGCGGACTTAGCCATGTCCGCGAGCACGCCGGAACCGAGGGAGTAGCTCATGGCGACCATGTTCTGGGATTCCACATCCCCGAGTTCGGCGGCTTTGAGAAACCACTGGAAAGCCTGGACGGGATCGCGTTCGACGGAGATGCCGGCGATGAACATTTTGCCCAGGTTGAAGCAGGCGGGGGCGTAGCCGAGTGCGGCGGACTTTTCGTACCAGGCGCGGGCCTGGGCGAGGTTGCGCTCGGCGCCGAAGCCGTTGGCCAGGCAGACGCCCACGGTGTTCATGGCGCGGGCGTGGCCTGCCTCGGCGGCGCGCATGGCCCAGTCGAAGGCCTTGGCCGGATCTTTCTGCGTCTCGTGCCCCTCCCAGTAAAACATGGCCAGGGCGAACAGGGCATCCGGGTCGTTCTTTTCAGCCAGGGCCTGGACTTCTGTGCGGGGCTTTTGCTTCCACGGTTCAAGGTCGAACTCGGCGGAAGCCGCGGCCAGCACGGCAGGGAGGAGCCAGACAGCGAATAGCGGGTGAAGTTTCACGCGGAGGGAATGGTAGAGGAAGTCCATGGTCCGCGCTGGAAAATTCCCGGGACTCAAACCCCCATGGCCAGGCGCGCGGCCAGGGGCTCGGGCAGGCCGATGGTCATGATTTTGCTTTGGGAAGTTTCCAGGTCGTAAGCCACGCGGCGGAATTCAATGACCCGGCTGTCCGGGTTGTAGATGACATAGCTGGCGCGCCAGTCCCGGTCCCGGGGCTGGCCGACGGCGCCGACGTTGACCAGGTAGCGGCAATTTTTTTTGAGTTCGAGCTTGGCGGTTTTGGGGATTTCCCGGACTTCGCGCTCGCGGATGAAGACCTTGGCGATGTGGGTGTGGCCGCAAAAGCAGAGCTGGGTGTGCTGGTAGGTGAAGCTGCTCTCGGCTTCCAAGCCGGTGTTGACGTAGTTCCAGTCCTCGGGATCGTCGAGGGAGGCGTGGACGACGGTGAAGTCAGCGATGCGGGCCTGCATGGGGAGGGCGCGGAGAAAGGATTTTTCCTCATCCCGGAGGGCTTTTTTGGAGTGGGTGATCCCCTCCCCGGCCAGGGCATTGAAGTGGCGGGCGTCCTGGTTGGTGGCGACGATGTCATCGTGGTTGCCCTTGATGACGGGGCAGCCGAGGGTGCGGACGACCTGGACGCATTCCCGGGGATTGGCGTTGTAGCCCACGATGTCGCCCAGGCAAACCGTGTGGGTAACCCCTTGATCGCGCATGTCCTTCAGCACGGCCACCAAGGCCTCCAGATTGCTGTGGATGTCGCTGAATATCCCGTATTTGACGTTCTTCATTGCCCGGAGAAGCCCTCAACAATGCCAGAGCCCCGGCAAGAGAATCAAGCTATGATGTCAGCGCCGGAAGAAAGTCTGGGTTCCCCTGGCCTCAACGGCGGCATTGAGGCGCTCGAGGGCGGCGACGTACGCCGCGGTGCGCAGGGTGCAGGCGTATTTGTCCGCCCGGCGGACGACCTCGCGGGTGGAGCGCATCATGATCTCCTCCAGGCGCTGCCGGACCAATTCCAGCGGCCAATAAAAGCCCTGGCGGTTCTGCACCCACTCGAAATAGCTGACGGTAACGCCTCCGGCATTGGCCAGGATGTCCGGCACCACGGTGGTGCCACGTCCGGCGAGGAAGGCATCGGCTTCGGGGGTTACCGGGCCATTGGCCAATTCCACCACGGTGCGGGCCTGGATGGAGGCGGCGTTGCCGGCATGGATTTGCCCCTCCATGGCCGCCGGGGCGAGCACATCTGCATCGCAGGCCAGCAGCTCGGCATTGCTCACCTCGCGGCTCCCCTCCCCTGCCCCGCTCCTCCAGTCTTCCGCTTGCAACAGGGCCGGGATGTCCAGGCCGTCAGGCCGGTAGAGCCCTCCGCGGGAGTCACTCACCGCCACCACACGGTAGCCGGCTTCATGGCAGAGCGCGGCGAAATAGCGGGCGACGTTGCCGAAGCCCTGCACGGCCACCCGGGTGGACTCCCGCTTGAGCTGCACTCTTTCCAGCAAAGCCTCCAGGACGTGGAACCCGCCGCGTCCGGTTGCTTCCGTGCGCCCGCGGGTGCCGCCCAGGGCCAGGGGCTTGCCGGTGATGGCGGCGGGCTGCTGGATGCGGGTGATGATGTTGTATTGGTCGATCATCCAGCCCATCACGGTCTCGTTGGTGTACATGTCCGGGGCGGGGATGTCATTGTCCGGGCCGATGAGGTGGGCGCAGGCGTTGATGTAGCCGCGGCTGAGGCGCTCCAGTTCGAGCCGGGAGAGCTGTTTGGTGTCCACGGCCACCCCGCCTTTGCCGCCGCCGTAAGGCACATCGACCACCGCGCATTTGAAAGTCATCCAGAAGGCCAGGGAGCTGACTTCATCGAGTGAGACCTTGGGATGGAAGCGGATGCCGCCTTTGGCCGGGCCAAGGAGGCGGTTGTATTTGACCCGGTAGCCCTGGAAGACCCGCAGCGAGCCGTCGTCCATCCTCACGGGGATGGAAAAGCCATGGGCGCTTTCCGGGGCCTTGAGGATTTCGATAGTGTCCGCAGGCAAAGGGAAGAGGCGCAGTGGCTCTTCCAGCTGCCGGGCCGCGGCGGCCAGCAGGTCACCCGCCATGCTGCACCCCCCAGGCTTGCGGCATTTTGGCACAGGCACCGGGGCGAAGGACGCCGCCCCAATTGGTCAGGGGATAGACCAGGCTGCCGCGTCCCAGCAGGCTGCCCGGATTGATCACAGCCTGGCAGCCGATCTCCGCGCCATCCCCGACGATCGCCCCGAACTTGCGCCGGCCCGTCGGGACAGCGCCGCTGTCCGTGCGCACCGAAATGCTGCCTCCATCGAGCCGGAAATTGGAGAGAATGGCCCCGGCCCCCAGGTGCGCCTTGTGGCCGAGGACCGAATCCCCGACATAGCTGTAGTGGGGGATTTTCGCTTCATTGAAGAGCAGGGCATTTTTGAACTCACAACTGTTGCCGAGCACGCAGCCGTCCCCGGTGATGAGCCCGCCCCGGATGTAAGCTCCGTGGCCGATGCGGCACTTTTTCCCGATCCAAGCCGGGCCCTGGATGCAGGCCCCGGGCTCCACCACGGTCCCCTCCCCGATGAAGACCGGCCCGTCGATGAAAGGCGTGCCACGGAGCGTGCCGTGGATGGCCGGCTTGAGGCGGAATTGCAGGTAGCTGGTGATCCGGTCCAGCACTTCCCAGACCTGCTCCACTCCTTCGAAGAGTGCGGCGTGTTCGGTTTGCGTGAGATCGAGGTAGTCCGCCGGCGCGTAACGGGTCATGGGCGGCCTCCGGGAGGCAGGCGCCAGCCCGCCACGTTCCCATGCGCGTCCTCCACGCGGAAGAAGAGGCCTTTGCCGGACTCCACCGGGAGTTCAAAGACCTCGCGCCGGGAGTCGCTGATCCCATCCTGGGGCAGCAGGGGCTTGAAATCGAAACCGTTGGTGGAGACGAAGGCCGCGGCAATCGGGCTGGTGCTGTCCGAGGCGTCAATTTCAACCACCGTCGAAGTCTGGCGCCGGACCGTGAGCGTGGGCGAGGTATGATCAATGGTGAAGACATCGCTGAGCTTTTCCGCGGAAAGGGCATCGGGGCCGGCATTGTCAGGACTGTCGCTGGCAGTGATGCGGATGCGGTAGCTGCCGTCCGGCCAGGCGCTGGTATCCCAGCTGAAGACTGGGCGGTCGAGCTTGCCCTCGAGCAGCTCCCAGGCGCTGTCTCCCTCGCGGCGGATGGAGATGCTAAATTGCAGCCGGTCGTTATTGGGGTCCTGGGCCTGCCAGGCCGCAGTGCGGGCACCGCGCACGGACAAGGGCTGGAAGCGGACCGGTTGGACCGGGGCGGCATCGGGAGATTTGACCAGCTGGTCGGGCGTTTGCGGCTGGGGCGGCGGGCTGGGCTGCTGGATAGGATCGTAGGCCATGCCCGGCGGCAGCACCCGCAGGCTTTCCACTCGCGGCGGCTGGTTCTGCGGGAGGAAAAACAGCTCGGCGTGTTCGACCTCTCCCCGGCTGAGGGCGATTTCCACCTGGAGATAGCGGGCCGGCGGGCTGGCCACCTTGTCCCCATCCAGCGGCAGCCAGGAGTGCCAGGACTTATCAGGGTCCGAGGTGTTGCCGGAACGGGTGCGGACGCGCCAGTCCCCCTGGCCGGCCAGCCGCAGGGCGCCCCAGCGGGCGAAGAGCTTGGTATCGACCGGCTTGCTCGAATAGGTGCCCCCGCTGCCGCCCGTGGAAGCTGAGTTCCAAAGCGCCGAGGGGCCGGCGGTGGCCAGGCGCAGCGTGCCGCCGGCTGCCACGATTCCGGAAACGGTCTCCGCATCGATCTGGCCGAGGATGGCAAAATATCCATCCTTGTTCACATGGTAGAGGCGGCCCTCTGATCCGGAGCCCGCGATGAGGTGGGTGCCGTCGTGGGCCAGGCTGAGGATGTCGTCCTTCAACTCGCGGAGCTTGCGGGGGTAAAAATCGCCCTCCATCACATAAAGGTCGCAGGCGGCGCGGGAAGCAGAAGCCGTGTTGCCGCCGGGGGCCGGGCCATTGCCGCCGGGCTTGACCGGGCTGCCCTCGGCGACGACGGCCAGTCCACCGCTGGAAGCGGGCTGGATGCGGACCGAGCGGGGCCGGTCAGAAGGCCCGGAGCCTCCGGGGTTGGCCACGGCGGCGGCATAGATGGCCTTGTCCGGACCCACGGCGAGCGCGGTGATTTCTTCCTTGCCGGAGTCCAGCAGAACCACGGCCCGGTCTTTGTCCAGAATGCGGTAAACCAATCCCTTGCCCGCGGAACCGGCCAGCAGCACGCCATCCCCGTCGATCAAAAGCCGGCGGATGTGCGGCTCATCGGCATCAAACCAAACGGCACCCTGGTCTTTGCCGGTGATGCGAAAAATCTTTCCTTGCGTTCCCGTGGCGGCAAAGAGGACGCCGTTGGCCGCTGCCTTCATGTCCCAGACATAGGTCTCGCCAGTGGAGAACCAGAGTTCGAAGCGGCCCTGGGCATTCATCCGGAAGATTTTGCCTCCCGGCGAAGGAGCGGCATAGATTTCCCCCTTGGGTCCGGCGGCCACGGCAAAGACATCGGGCTCGCTGAATTCGGTGAGCTGGGAAACTGCCCCGGTGCGGCCCACACGGAAAACACGCCCCTTGGAGCCCGCGCCCAGAATCACATCCCCGTTGGGAGCGGCGGCTGCGGACCATACCGCCCCGGCATCCACTGTGGCTGCCCGGGTAAAGACGCGGGAAGGCACCAGGCGTCCGGGTTCCTCAATTGCCACGCCTTTGGCCTCGCCCTCGGCCCAATCCGCAAATGCATCCCAGCTGTGCCGTTCCGCCTGAACCGCGGACGCCGGGACCGCGGAGGAGAGCACGCAGACCAGGACAAGGAAAATGGACAGGGCGCAGAACTGGGGCAAGCGAGGATTGTTGTTCATGGGAGTTCGACTTTCAGGGAGGTTTCCGCCGATCCCCTCACCACGCCATCAATGGTTTGGGAGGTTTCGGCCAAAACGTGGCGGAGGATTCCGCGGCTCTCCTGGCTGCGGGTGACCGAGGGCGGCAGGGCCGGAAGCCGCCAGCCTTCGGAAGTTTGCCCGGGCTTCAGAACAGCCAGATGGGTGTGCACTCGGTCCGAGGCGTAGAGCCGACGGGCGCGCAAGACCGCTTCCGGACCGCTCGATCTGCCGAAGCGTTCCTCCATCTGCGCCTCCCGGGAAAGAAGATCACCCCCGGATGCACGCAGCACAACCTGTCCGGAGCGCACTTCCTCCGGCACGCGCAGGCTGCTGCGGATCCACCGTTCCTGCCCGCGCGGGTTGCGCACGCCCACTTCCACCGGGACATCGGCCCCGGGGCGGGCCGCACGCACCAGCGGGCGGATGGCATGAATCTCCCAAACGCTGGCGTTTTCATAGGTCGCCACTGTGGCTTCCAGTGATTCGATCATGACCTGCTTGGGATAGGCATTGGCCAGCTGGAGCAGGGGAAATATCTGGTCGATCAATGCCCCCATCCGCGCGCCGAAGTCGCCGCTGTAAAGTCCGTCCAGCTCCAGTGGCGGCAGGCCTTTCAAGCCGATCTTTCCTTGAATGCGCAGGGTGGCTTCGAGGGAAAAATCCTGCTCATCGATCAGCACATCCCGCAATGCCATGGCGACCAGAAATGGGGAAAGCAGCTCATGCTGGGCGAAGCGGCCCTGCAAGTCCGGGCGTTTTTCACCCTGGTGGGTGCGGCGGAGGTGGTAGCGCCCCATAGGGGCCTCCCCGGCAAAGCTGCCGCTGATCGCACTCAGCCGGTCCTGGGTCATGGCCCCCCGGATGGGGCCGGTATTCGAGAGCTTGTGAGGCATCAGGAAGCTGGGGATGATGGTGATGATCTCCGCGGGGGCGACCGGGAAGCGCGCTTCCCCGATGCCGAGCATGGGATGGCCGAAGCCCATGAAGCGCGTTCCGTCCGTCCAGGTCAGCGTGCCGGTCCCGGCGATCTGGATGTCACCCTCCATCAGGACCACCGAGAGCGCATTGCCCGGCTCCAGCGGCATGCTTTGAGTTAGGGTGCTTTGGGAAGCCCTGCCGGCCACCGGAACCAGGCCGGGCAGCTGTTTCAACCAGGGTGCGAGCGCGGCTGCGGACTGTTCATCCCACTGGGGAAGGGCTACGGGTACGCCCAGCCAGTCGCCCGGCAGCTGGGGCTTGGAGGCCAGGCCCCAGGACTGCCATTGCTCCCGGGTCAGCCAGGAGGCGGATTGCCAGGGCGGGGCGGCTTCGGGAGAACGGCTCCGGCGCTCCACGTCGAACATGTCTGCTGCCGGGGTGAAGCCGCAATGGCCGTCTTTCTCGAACAGCATGAGCCGCCGGGAGAGGGCACCGGCCAGCTTGCCTTCGATCATCAAGGGACTGCCGCTCATGCCGTGAACCGCCCCGCTCAATGCCGTGCGAGGGTCCACCAGGCGCCCAATGATCAGGTCACGCCCGGGTCCGAGCGCACCCTTCTGCACGCCGAGGATTTCCGTCTCGATGGCCTCGACCTTCGTCCCCTGCAGCACGGTGAGGCTGACCCCGCGCAGGCCCGGGCGGATTTGGTCCAGGGGAAAAATTTCCTGGGCGCGCAGCGGGGCCAGCACTGCCAGGGCCACGCCTCCGGCCCAAAGCCAGCGTTTCATGGCAGTGCCTCCCGGACTGCCGCCACGGTGGCTTCGATCTCCGCCGGCCCGTGCGCGGTGGACAGAAAACACGTCTCAAATTGGGACGGTGGAAAATACACACCCTGACCAAGCAGGCGATGGAAGAAGGAACCAAAACGCGCGGCATCTGCCGTTTGGGCGTCCGCAAGGGAATGGACCGGGCGTCCGGTAAAAAAGAGGCAGAACATCGAGCCGCGCCGGTAAAATTGATGGGGGCCTCCCCACTCCGCCAGCACACTTTTCAACCCGGCCTCCAAAGCCGCTCCGGAGGCCTCCAGGCGCGCGTAGGCGTTCGTGGCCTCCAGCTCCCGGAGCTGGGCCAGGCCGGCCGCCATGGCCAGCGGATTGCCCGAAAGGGTGCCGGCTTGATAGACAGGGCCCAGTGGCGCAAGAAAATCCATGATCTCCGCCCGCCCGCCGAAGGCCCCTACCGGCAGTCCGCCACCGATCACCTTGCCGAAAGCGGAGAGGTCCGGACGGATCCCGAGCACTTCCTGGGCGCCTCCCTTGGCCAGGCGGAATCCGGTCATCACTTCATCGAAAATCAGCACTGCGCCATAGGCGCTGCACAGCTCCCGCAGTTTTTCCAAGAAGCCCGGCAAAGGCGGAATCAGGCCGGCGTTGGCAGGAATGGGTTCAACGATGACTCCCGCAATTTCTCCGCCATGCCGCCCAAAGAGCGCCTCCAGCGCCTTAAAATCATTGAATGGCAGGGTCCAAGTCTCGGCGGCAAAGCCCGCGGGAACTCCCGCACTGTCCGGCTGCCCCAGCGTCAGCGCCCCGGAGCCGGCTTTCACCAGCAGCGCGTCCACATGGCCATGATAACAGCCCTCGAATTTCAAAATCTTCGAACGCCCGGTATATCCACGGGCCAGGCGCAGGCAGGACATGGTGGCCTCCGTTCCGCTGTTGCACATGCGGACTTTCTCCACTGAGGGCACCCATTGCGTGATCGTGCGGGCCATCTCCACTTCCAGCGGCCCCGGCACGCCAAAACTCGTGCCCTGCTCCAGGGCCGCGTGCAATGCCTCGCGGACGGAAGCCGGGGCATGGCCAAGGATGGCCGGTCCCCATGTGCAAACATAGTCGATGTAACGGCGCCCATCGACGTCCTCCAGCCACGCGCCCTTGGCTGAACGCGCAAAAAAGGGAGCTCCACCGACCGCCCGGAATGCCCTCACCGGGGAATTAACCCCCCCCGGAATCCATTTCTGGGCCTCGGCAAACAACTCGGCGGAAGACGGCATGCCAGGTGAACGTAGCAATGCTTCCTTCGTTCGACAACTGCCGATGCAGGAAAAGGAGGGAATCGAAGCCTCACAGGACGTGGGACCGTTCTGCCCAGCCTCCGCTTGAAAATTGAACCCTTTTGCCCCCTCGCCCTGCCCGAGGCGGGCTTCGAGCCTCACGCAGCCCTGAATAAATCGGCCAAGTCCCCTCCCCATCTCCAAGGAGGGGCAATTTTTCATCTCGACGCTGGTGGATCATCCAGTTACTTTTTTCAACTCAGCCCGACCCAGGACAGGTGGCAGAGTGGTCGAATGCGCACGCTTGGAAAGCGTGTTTACCGCAAGGTAACGAGGGTTCGAATCCCTCCCTGTCCGCGCTCCGCGCGGACCCCGGCGAAGCCGGGAATTATTCAGCGATTCGAACCCTGGTTCAGCGCCGCGCCTGCAAGGCGAGTCCTTCTTTTGCGAAGCACACACCGCACGGCCCCGCTCCGCGGGGACAAATCCCTCCCTGTCCGCGCTTTGCATATCCTTCAAGCGTGCCTCAAAAAAATCCATTGACCCTGTAGTTGGCTACAGGGTGTAGAGTGGTTTCATGACAAAAGAAACGTGGAACCGCAAAGCCGCTGCCGAGGCGGCCGGAATCGGACCCGAAACCCTCCGCTTTTATGAACTGCAGGGCCTGCTCCCCGGCCTCAAACGGACGGCCTCGGGCTACCGGCTCTATAACCGTGACCACCTCCAGCGCCTGCGCTTCGTCAAGCGGGCGCAGGAGCTGGGTTTTTCCCTCCGCGAGGTGAAGGACCTGCTCGCCCTGACCCAGTCCCCCCGCGGCACGCCCGCCCGCGTCCGCGCCCTGGCCCAGGAAAAGGCCCTCGCTGTCCGCCAGAAAATCCGCGACCTCCAGGCCATCGAAGCCACGCTCGGCCGCCTGGTCCGCCAGTGCTCCGGAACTGGACCGCTGCGGCGCTGCCCGATCGTGGGATTTCTCGAAGACCCCGGCGCTCCTGAAACCGCTCAAAAAGGATCCTGCCATGAGTGACTGCTGTTCCCACCGCCCCGCGTCCGCCAACCCGGCCCCACCCGCCCCCGGCGGTCCCGGGCGCCACGACGCTTCCCACGACGCGCACCACCACCGCGATCCGGACATCCGCCCGACCAAGGCTTGGTATTGCCCGATGTGCCCCGGCGTGGAGTCGGACGAACCGGGCGACTGCCCGAAGTGCGGCATGGCCCTGGAGCGCAATCCACGCGTGCCTGGTCCCGCGTCGGCCCTGCACGACCACGGCGAAAGTTCCGCTTTGGCGCGCAAAACCATCGTGAGTGCGCTGCTGGCTCTTCCGGTCGTCGTCCTCTCCATGGGAGCGATGGTTCCGGGTCTCGACCCCGGACGCTGGATATCCCCCGTCTTGTCCGGCTGGCTGGAGTGGATCTTCGCCACCCCAGTGGTGGTCTGGGGCGGTGGCGCGTTTTTTGCCAAGGGCTGGCGTTCCCTCGCCCTGCGGTCGCCGAACATGTTCACCCTTATCTCGCTGGGCGTGGGCGCGGCCTATCTCTACAGCATGGTGGCGGTGCTCTTTCCCGGCCTGTTCCCTGAAGCACTGCTTCATGTCGGCAAGCATGGCAAACTGCCGCTCTATTTTGAGGCGGCGGCGGTCATCATTGTCCTCGTCCTGCTAGGCCAGTGGCTGGAAGCACAGGCGCGTTCCCGCACCGGTCAGGCCCTGCAAGCGCTCCTCGGCCTGGCCGCGAAGACGGCTCGTCGTGTCGTTGGCGACCGCGAGGAGGACGTGGCTTTGGAGGATGTGAAGGTGGGGGATCTCCTGCGCGTCCGCCCGGGTGAAAAGATCCCCGTGGATGGCACCGTCATGGAAGGACGCAGCACGGTGGATGAATCCATGCTCACCGGCGAGCCCCTGCCGGTGGAGAAGCAGGTGGGCGATGTCGTGGCCGGGGCCACGGTCAACCAGACCGGATCCTTCCTCATGCGCGCTGGCAAAGTGGGTGGGGACACTCTCCTTGCCCGCATCGTCGCCCTGGTGGCCGAAGCGCAGCAAAGCCGCGCCCCGGTCCAGCGTCTGGCCGATGCGGTTTCCGCATGGTTTGTTCCCGCGGTGGTTGGGGTCGCCGTGCTCACCTTCGCCGCGTGGATGCTCTGGGGTCCGGAGCCCGCGCTGGTCTATGCCCTGGTCAATGCCGTCGCCGTCATCATCATCGCCTGTCCCTGCGCGCTTGGCCTGGCCACGCCCATGTCGGTCATGGTCGGCATCGGGCGCGGCGCGCTCATGGGCATCCTCATCCGGGATGCCGCCGCGCTGGAAAAAGCCGGGAAGGTCACCCATCTCGTCGTGGACAAGACGGGCACGTTGACCGAAGGCCGCCCATCCCTAACTTCTATCCTGCCCGCTCCGGGCCTGGCGGAGGACGAGGTGCTCGCCCTGGCCGCTGCAGTCGAGGCTCCCAGTGAGCATCCGCTGGCCCATGCCGTGGTCCGTGCGGCACGAGACCGCGGCCTGGCTCCGGCCCCGGCCCGGGATTTTACTTCCACCACCGGCGGCGGCGTCCGCGGCGTGGTGGAGGGCCGCCGCGTGGATGCCGGAAGCTTGGCGCATCTGGAACGTCAGGAGGTCGCGATCCCTGCCGCGCTGGCGGACGGGGCCGTCCGCTTCCAGCAGGGGGGCGCCACGGTCGTCGGTGTTGCGGTGGACGGGCGGCTGGCCGGCCTCCTGGCCATCGCCGATCCGGTGAAGCCGACCACGGCCGAAGCCCTTGCGCAGCTTCGCGCCGCGGGCGTGCGGATGGTCATGGCCTCCGGCGACCATCCCCACACTGCCGAGGCCGTGGGCCGCGGCCTGGGGATCGACGAGGTGCGCGCGGGCCTTTCCCCGGCGGACAAACTCGCCCTCGTCCGCGCGCTCCAGGCGGAGGGCGCGGTTGTGGCGGTGGCGGGCGACGGCATCAATGACGCCCCGGCCCTGGCCGCCGCCGATGTGGGCATCGCCATGGGCACCGGCACCGATGTGGCGATCGAGAGCGCCGCCATCACCCTGGTCAAGGGCGACCTCCGCGGCATCGCCCAGGCGTTCAGCCTGAGCCGGGCCGTCATGCGCAACATCCGCCAGAACCTTGCCTTCGCTTTCCTCTACAACGCGCTCGGCATCCCGTTGGCGGCCGGGCTGCTTTACCCGGCCTTCGGCTGGCTGCTCAATCCGATGGCCGCGGGCGCGGCCATGGCCTTCAGCAGCGTTTCCGTGATCGCCAACAGCCTGCGCCTGCGGAAAGGAGTCCTGTGAGCGGATTCACCTGGTTCTACCTGTCCAAGGCCCTGCTTTTCGCGCTGGATGCTGTGGCTTGTTTTCGAAAGGGCCACACATCTCCTGTGAGGGCGTCTTCCGTATGAACCACCGCTTCCAAAGATGGACAGCAGGCTCCCTGCGTGCTAAGTTCCCCACAATGAAAGCGGCATGTGCAGGCTTGTTGGCGTTGCTGCTGGCGGCGCCTGCCTGCATCTGTCCGCTGCAGGCCGCTTCGGCACCGGATGCAGCCCACGCCTGCTGCACGAAAGACGCCCCCGCGCCCCTCCCAGCCCCGGCCAAGGACGCATGCCCCAGCGGCTGCGGCCATTGTGCCCAGGTTGTCCAAAGCCCGCAGGATCTTCCCAAGACCGTGGCCTCTGTATCCACTCCCCTGCCGGTGATGGATCAGCCGTCGAACCCCGGCACTGCCGTCTTTACCGCCGCTCCCACCCGCGACGCGGTCGGGCCTTCCACCTCCCCGTCTCCGCCGGGGCGCGCCCCGGTTTATCTGCTCCATTGCGCCCTTCTCTGTTGATCCTTCCGGGTTGATCCGCCTTTCCATGCCCCCCGGCGTGGTTGACTTCAGCATCCCCGGAACGACAACATGAGCACGCAAAACCTAACTCCACATCGGACATTATATCGCCGTGCGCTGGCTCTGGCCGCGTTCGCCGCCGTCTGCTTGGCCCCCGCCGCCCCTGCGGAGGACGACGACCCCCAGGTCTGGACCATGCAGAGCATTGCCCAGCGCTTCGATTACGGCCTGGAGGCCATCCTCGAAGCCGAGCAGCGCTACGGCACCGGGCACGGACCGACCTTCCGCCGCAACGAAGTCACGCCCCAGCTCGTCTGGCATCACTCCCCGCGTTACGACTTCGGCGTCGGCTACGAGCGCATGGACGAGTGGGACATGGACGGGGTGCACAGCTCCGCCGATGAAGGCCTCTTCTTCGCCACCGTGCTGCTCCCAATGAAAGACTGGAGGTTCTCCAGCCGCCAGCGGTTCCAATTCGGCATCGAGGAGGAAGAGGCCACCGGAGTTTTCCGCCACCGCACGCAGGTTGCTTATGAGGGCATGCGCCTGCCCTTCCGCCTCATGCCTTTCCTCGCCAACGAGTGGTATTTCAACCTGCTCGACGGCGAATTCACCGAGAACCGCCTCTGGGGCGGCCTCCGCTACCGCATCCACCGCACGGCCGAGATCGAAATCTTCGGCATGCGGGTGGACGACTTCACCCATCCCCATGACCACACCGTGCCCGTGGCCGGCGTGGCCCTCAACCTGAAATTCTAACCATGAAATCCTCCCTCATCCTCCTCCCCGCACTCGCCCTGGGCGCCGTTCTGGCCTCCTGCGGCAAAAAAGACTCCGGCAGCGCCGGCCATGAAGGCCATGGCGCCGCCCCGGCCGAAGCCAAGGCCACCTGGATCAGCCCCATGCACCCCTGGATCAAGTCCGACAAGCCCGGCCAGTGCCCGGTCTGCGGCATGGACCTGGTGCCGATGGCGGAATACGAAAAAATGCAGTCAGCCAACGCCCCCTCCACCCAGGGACACGGAGGCCACGGCGCGGCCGCGGACTCCGCCAGCCCGGCGGACATCCAACTGGGAGCCGCCCAGGACGCCGTCCTGAGCGCACAGACCGAGAAAGCCGGTCCGCGGGTACTCGACCGCAACGTCCGCGCTTTCGGCCGCGTCGAATACATCGCCGACACCCACGTGGACTTCACCTGGTTCTACCCCCTGCGGGTGGAAAAACTCCTTGTCGATACGAACACCACCGAGGTCGCCGCCGGCACCCCCGTGCTCGAGGTTTACTCCGAGGAAGCCATCACGGACCAGGAAATGTACCTCGACGCCCTGCGTGAGCGCTGGCTGGCCACTTTCTACGAGCGCCGCGTCCTCACCTCCCGGATCGAGGCCGTTGCCGCCCGCCTGCGCCGGGCAGGCATGTCCGATGCCGATTTGCAGGCCTTGGCGCAAAAGGGTCAAGTCATGACGCGATTCACCCTGCGTGCGCCCAAGGCCGGTTCCTTCGTCGCCCCCCTTCCGCACGTCGGCGAGCGCTACGACCGCGGCCAGACCCTCTTCCACCTCGCGCCGCTCGACAAAGTCTGGTTCGTCGCCGATGTCTTCGAACAGGACCTCGGTGTCCTGAAAAAAGGCCAGAAGGGCCGCATCACCACCAAGGCCGATCCCGGTCAGGGGCATGACGGTGAACTGGTGTTCATCGGCCGCAGCCTGAATGCCGAATCCCGCACCGTCCCGGCCCGCTTCCTCGTCGCCAATCCGGAAAGAAAACTCCTGCCCCAGCTTTCCGGGACCGTGGACCTGGCCATCCCCCTCGGCGAGCCCGCCGTCGTCATCCCGCGCACCGCGGTCCTCGAAACCGGCGAGCGCTCCATCGCCTACATCAAAACCGTCGATGGACGCTATCAACAGCGGGCCCTGCACCTCGGCCTGCGCACCGACGACCACATCGAAGTGCTCCATGGCATCGCCGCGGGCGAGGAGGTGGTGGTCGGTGGCGCCTTCCTGATCGATGCCGAAGCCCAGATCCGCGGCGTCGGCGCCACGGGTGCCGGCACGGAGCACCGGCACTGAGGGATTAAGGGATTGAGCAATTAAGGGATTGAGTATGAAGACTAATCCGTTACCCGCTGCGAGCGCTTCAGGCCTCCAACCAGGGCGCTTGTCTCGTCGAGCAGGGCTTCGGCTTTTGCAATCTGCACCTCCGCAGCAAATCCAAGACGGCGGACCAGTTCAAACTGGGTGTCCAGCTCCGCAAGTGAACCGTCGGCTTGCACCAAAAGGTTGTGGAATGACTTGGCGGTGCGTCCGGCGGCGCCTTCGGCAATGTTCGAAGGGGCAGAAACCGCCGCGCGTTTCATCTGCGAGGACAGCCCGAACCTTTCTTCCTGCGGGAACCCCCTGGTCAAGTGGTAGGTTTCCACAGCCAAATCCATCGCTTTCTGCCAAGCGATCAGTTTTCGATGGGGCCGGCGTGCACGTTTGGAGGGTGTGTTTTTCATCATGCCAAATCTGCCCTCCGGTCTATCCCACTCAATCCCTTAATCACTCAATCGCTTAATCACTCCTATGATTTCCTCCCTCATCCACTGGTGCCTCCACAACCGCTTCCTCGTCATCACGGCCTATCTTGGCATCACCGGCTGGGGCATCGTCTCCATGCTCCGGCAGCCCATCGAAGCCATCCCCGACCTGAGCGAAAACCAGGTCATCGTCCTCGCCGAATGGCCAGGGCGCTCGCCACGCGAAGTCGAGGACCAGGTCACCTATCCACTCTCCTCCAGCCTCCAGGGCATGGCCGGGGTCAGGGAAGTGCGCGCGAATTCCGACTTCGGCTACTCCATGATCACCGTCGTCTTCGAGGACCGGATCGACACCTACTTCGCCCGCGCCCGCGTGCTCGAGCGGTTGTCGTCACTCCCGTTCCCGCTGCCCGAGGGCGTGCGCCCCACGCTTGGCCCCGACGCCACCAGCCTGGGATGGATCTATCAATACTACCTCGATGACACCGAGGCGCGGGCCGCAGGCAAAGCTCCCGACCTGGGCGAGCTGCGCAGTCTGCAGGACTGGTATCTGCGCTACCAGCTCGGCGCCGTGCCCGGCGTCGCCGAAGTGGCCGGAGTCGGGGGATTTGTCCGCCAATACCAGGTGGACCTCGATCCTGACAAGCTCCGCGCCTACAACCTCTCGCTGCCTGCGGTGATGGAGGCCGTCCGTTCCGGCAACCGCAACGTCGGCGGCGGCAACATCGTGGCCGGCGGGCGTGAGATCACCCTCCGCGGCCTCGGCCTCGTCGAAGAACTCAAGGACCTCCGCCGCCTCGTCGTCGGCATGGCCCAGGGGCGGCCCATCCTCCTCGAGCAGGTCGCCACCGTGCAGTTCGGGCCGGCGCCGCGGCGCGGCGTGCTCGACTTCGGCGGACGCGAGGTCGTGGGGGGCGTCGTCATCATGCGCTACGGCGAGAGCACGATCGACGTGCTCGAACGGGTCAAGGCCCGCATCGCCGAACTCCAGAAGGGCATGCCGCCGGGCGTCACCATCCGCCCGTTCTACGACCAGGAACCGCTCATCCGCCGCGCCATCGACACGCTGCGCGTCGTCCTCATCGAGGAAATCATCCTCGTCACCCTGGCCCACCTCATCTTTCTGGCCCACTTCCGCAGCGCCATCATCGTCACCCTGCCGCTTCCGCTGTCGATTCTCATCGCTTTCATCTTCACCCGTGAATCCGGCATGACCTCGAACATCATGTCGCTGACCGGCATCGCCATCGCCATCGGCGTGCTGGTGGACGCAGGCGTGGTCGTCACCGAGGCGGTCATGCGCGAGGCGCACCGCGCGCAGGAAGGGAAGATCCCCGGAGTGCAGTATCAGCGCGACATCATCGAGATCGTCCGCCGGGCCACCGGCGTGGTCGCGCGGCCGATCTTCTTCTCGCTCATGATCATCATCCTCGCCTTCCTCCCGGTCTTCGCCCTGGGCGGCCAGGCGGGCAAGCTCTTCCACCCGCTGGCCTTCACCAAGACCTTTTCGATGATCGGCGCGGCGCTGCTGGCCGTGACCCTGGTGCCGGTCATGGCCTCGCTCTTCGTCCGCGGAAAGATGCATGATGAGAACGACAACCCGATCATGCGCTTCCTGCTCTGGCTCTACCTGCCCATCCTCCGGCTCGCCCTGCGCTTCCGGGCGCTCGTGATCCTTACCGCACTCGGCATCTTCGCCGCGACCTGCGTGCTCGCGGTGAGCATCGGCACCGAATTCATGCCCAAGCTCAACGAGCGGGCGCTCCTCTTCATGCCGACCACGCTGCCGGGCATTTCCGTGCCGGAGGCCGCCCGCGTCATGGCCGCGCAGAACAAACTTCTCATGCAGATCCCGGAGGTCGCCACCGCCGTCGGCAAGCTCGGCCGCGCCGAAACCGCCACCGATCCCGCCCCCGTCCGCATGATCGAGACCACCATCGAACTCAAGCCGAGGGACCAGTGGCGCCCGGGCATTGATGAGAAGGAACTGCGAAAAATCATCACCACCGAGATGATGCGCTTCCCCGGCTTCCCGCCTGCCGTTCTCCAGCCCATTGAAAACCGCATCTACATGCTCGACAGCGGGATCCGCGGCCAGGTCGCGGTGAAGATTCTCGGTTCCGATCTCGACCAGCTCCAGCAGCTCGCCGTGCAGGTGGAATCCGTGATGAAGACCGTGCCCGGCGCGGTCGGGGTCTTTGCCGAGCGCATCGTCGGCGCCCCCTATCTGGAAATCGAGGTCCGGCGCGACGACGCCGCGCGTTACAGCGTGGCGGTCGGGGACATCATGGAAGTCATCGAGACCGCGGTCGGCGGCATGGAGCTGACCACCACGATTGAAGGCCGCCGCCGCGTCCCCATCCGCGTGCGCTACGCCCGCGAGCTGCGGGACACCCCGGAGAAACTGGCCTCGGTCCTCGTCCAATCCATGGACGGCCAATCCGTGCCGCTGGGCAAGGTGGCGGACATCCGCCTCGTTCCCGGTCCCTCCATGATTTCTAGTGAGAACGGACTGCTCCGCACCTACGTACAGAGCAACGTCGAAGGCCGCGACCTGGCGGGTTTCGTCAATGAAGCCCGCGCGCGGGTGGAGCAGGAAGTGAAGCTGCCGCCCGGCACCTTCATCACCTGGGGGGGGCAATACAAACAGCTCCTCGCCGCGCGCCAGACCCTGCTCTGGGCCGGGGTGCTGGTGGTCGGCATCATCTTCATCCTGCTCTACATGACCTACCATTCCGCGATCGAGGCGCTGCATGTCATGCTCGCCGTGCCCTTCGCCCTCACCGGCGGCGTCCTCCTGCAATGGCTCCTGGGCTACGACTGGAGTGTGGCGGTCGGCGTCGGCTACATCGCCCTCTTCGGCACCGCCGTGCAAACCGGTGTGGTCATGGTGATTTACCTTGAAGAAGCGGTGAAGCGGAAACAGGAAGAAAAAGGTCCCGGGAGCAACCTGACTCCTGCGGAACTCACCGCCGCCGTCATCGAGGGTGCGGCCCTGCGCCTGCGGCCCAAGGTCATGACCGTGGCCACGGTCGTCGCCAGCCTCGCCGCCGTCATGGTCCCAATGTTCGCGGGCGACCGCACCGGCATTGAGATCATGCGCCCGATCGCCGTGCCCGTGCTCGGCGGCATGGTCAGCAGCCTGCTCCACATCCTCATCGTCACACCCGTCATCTTCCTCTCGCTTCGGGAGTGGGAAGCGAGGAGGCGGCCGATCAGCGATTAATCGATGAAAGGAGCACGCAGGATCATCAAAGGCGTGGCAGATGCCGTTTACGGCAAGGACCAGGCGCCGAATTGACCGCGATCAACCTTCCCTGTTCCGTTACCCGGCTCATGCCCCACGGTATAGGTGGCAGGCGGTGCAGCTGGGTGAATTCGCAACCGGAATGAGCGCTGGAGTCTCTTTGTCGCACGGCTCGAATCGCCTCGGGCAGCGGGGGTGGAAGCTGCAGCCAGCCGGCAGGCGCCCGGCATCGGCCACTTCCCCGCTTACGTCAAACCGCAGTTTCACATCCGGATCAACGTTCGGCACCGCGGAGAGCAAAGCCTGGGTGTAAGGATGCCGGGGATTGCCGAAGAGTTCTTCTGTGGGGGCCAGCTCGACCACCTTGCCCGCATACATCACGGCCACCCGGGTGCAGATGTGCCGGACAACGCTGAGGTCATGGGCAACGAAGATGTAGGTTAGCCCGAATTCCTGCTGGAGGTCGGCCAGCAAGTTGATGACCTGGGCCTGGACAGAGACATCCAGCGCGGAGACGGCTTCGTCAGCCACTACCAGCGAGGGACGCATGATGAGGGTGCGGGCGATGCCGATGCGCTGGCGCTGGCCACCGCTGAAAGCATGGGGATAACGCTGCCGGTGCTCCGGCTTAAGGCCGACTTTTCTGAGGATGTCCACGACGCGGTCGTCGAGCTCCTGCCCTTTGGCGATGCGGTGGATTTGCAAGGGTTCGGCCACGATCTGGCCGACGGTCATGCGGGGGTTGAGGGAGGAAAAGGGGTCCTGGAAGATCATCTGCATCTTCGGGCGGAGCGGTTTGAGCGCCCCCTCGGGAAGGGCAGCCAGGTCCACCGCGCCTGCGCCATCATCAAAAACCACCTCACCCCGGGTGGGCTGGAGAGCGCGCAGGATGGTCCGCGCGCAGGTGGTCTTGCCCGAGCCGCTTTCGCCGACCAGGCCGAGGGTTTCGCCGCGCTGGAGGTCAAAGGAAACTTCGTCCACGGCCTTGACCAGGCCCACTTGCTTGCGCAGAAAGCCCTTGCTCCAGATGGGGAAGTGCTTGCACAGGCCGCGGACGCGGAGGAGTGGCGGGCCTAGTGACGAGTGTCGAGTGTCGAGTGTCGAGGGTTGAGCGGTCATGGCTGGGTCTCCTCACTGGCCACTCGACCCTCGTCACCCGCTCCTCGGAGCAGGCAGGCGGCTTCGCGTCCATCCTCCAGAAGGCGCATAGCGGGCGGGGCGCCGACGTCGCAGCGTCCGGGCACGTATTCAGGGCAGCGGGGGTGGAAGGGGCAGCCCGAAGGGATGGCGTTGAGCGAGGGCACGCTGCCGCGGATGGCGGGCAGGCGTTCGCCCGGCTTTCCCTGGCCGGGCAGCGATTTCAACAGGCTGGCGGTGTAGGGATGCTGGGGGTTTTTGAGCACCTGGCGCACGCTGCCGCGCTCCACCACTTTGCCCAGATACATGACGGCGACTTCATCGGCAATCTGAGCCACCACGCCGAGATCATGGGTGATGAAAACGACGGAGGCACCCTGTTCCTGCTGGAGGTCCTTGATCAATTTAAGGATCTGGGCCTGAATGGTTACGTCCAGCGCAGTGGTCGGCTCGTCGGCGATGAGCACTTCGGGATTGCAGACCAGAGCCATGGCGATGACGACGCGCTGGCGCATGCCGCCGCTGAGTTCATGGGGATACTGGTCGATGCGGCGTTCGGCGCCGGGGATGCCCACTTTGCGCAGCATCTCGATGGCGCGGGCGCGGGCTTCCTCCCCGCTCACGTCCTGATGGAGCAGGATGGCCTCACAAATCTGATTGCCCACAGTGTGGACCGGACTGAGCGCGGACATGGGCTCCTGGAAGATCATGCTGATGTAGCCCCCGCGCACTCGGTAGAGGAGATCGTCTTTTTCATCCAGCGCGGCGATGTCGATGGCGGGCGAGCCGTCACGCGGGTGGAACAGGATTTTGCCGCCGACGATGCGGCCCGGACGGCGGATGAGGCGCAGGATGGAAAAAGATGTGACGCTCTTGCCGCAGCCGCTCTCGCCCACAATGGCCAGCACCTTGCCCCGTGGCACTGAAAGAGAGACCCCATCCACTGCCGGGATGCAGCCCTCCTCGGTGAAGAAGTGGGTGCGCAGGTCCTGGATGAGGAGCGAGTGACGGGTGTCGAGGGTCGAGGGGGGGACTGCCGGTGATGCGCTTGCGCTCATGGGACGTCCTTTCGGAGCTTTTCAATGGAGGCGGTCAGAATGGCGATGACCTCATCGCACAGGGCGGCGCGTTCACGGACAGTCTGATCGGGCAGCCAATGATGCATGCGGAGGTAGCGGCCCCGGGTTTCCCGGGCCGAACCACGGGCAATCACCAAAAACTGGGCATATTCGCGGCGGCTCCCCCGTCCATATCCCTCTTCCATGTTCGCCGCGATCGAATCCCCGGACGCGACCTGCTGGTTGATAAGTTTCCAGCACTCCGGAACTTCCCGCAACGCTTCCATGTCTTTGACGATTAGGTCAATGAGTTCCAAGGCCTTGCGATAGGCTCCAAAATTTTCCAATTCATTCTGGCTCATTGATGCCTTTCCACTCGTCACTCGACCCTAGTCACTTTCACTCTCACTTGGCACTATAGGGATCGGCGGCGTCCCTCATGCCATCGCCGAAGAAATTGAAGGCTAGGACGGTCAGGACGATCAGGAAGACCGGGGTGAGCAGCCAAGGGTAGTTGGCCACCACGTCCATATTCAGGCAGTCCTGGAGCATTACCCCCCAGCTCACCACCGGAGGGCGCAGGCCCAGGCCCAGGAAGCTCAGTGCGGTCTCCCCCAGGATCATGCCGGGAACACTGAGGGACAGGCTGACAATGATATGGCTGGTGAAGCCCGGCAGCAGGTGGCGGAAGAGGATGCGCCCGTGGCCCGCGCCCAAGAGCCGCGCCGCCACCGCGTAGTCTTCCTCGCGCAGGGCCAGTATCTTGCCGCGCACCACCCGCGCCAGCCCCGTCCAACCCAGCAGGCTCAAGACGATGGTGATGGCAAAATAGGTTTTGAGTGCGGACCAATCCGGCGGCATGACCGCTGCGAAGGCCAGCCATAAGGGCAGGTGCGGAAACGAGTTGATAATCTCGATGATCCGCTGGATCAGGGTGTCCGCTTTGCCCCCGACATAGCCGGAGATGCCGCCAATGCTCGCGCCCAGCACAAAGGTGACGATGATCGAAACGAGCCCGATGGAGAGGCTGATGCGTGCTCCGTAGATAATGCGGCTGAATACGTCCCGCCCGTATTTGTCCGCGCCCAGAAAATACCAGCGGCCGGTTCCCGGTTCTTCCACCCCAAACAGGCGCCGCTCCGCGGGAATCCAGCCCCACAGCTTGTAAGGTTCCCCTTTGGGCAAGAAGCCCAGCTTCACAATCCGGTCCGATGCGGCGTAGTAATTCTTCAGTGTGACCGGATCAATGCGCCGCTCCAATTCCCGAACGTGCCAGCCCTCGCTCCAACTGAACATCGGCGGCTGCGGCGGGCAGTAAATCTTCTCCACATCCGACCAGCCCCGGTCGTAGGGCGCCACGAACTCCGCCAAGGCTGCCACCAGGTAGAAAAGGATGAGCAGGTAAAAGGACACCACCGCCGGCTTGTGCTTGGCAAAGCGCAGCCGTATGAGCTGCCACTGCGTCAGCGTGTCGAGAGACGAGGGACGAGTGTCGGGTGCCGGGGGAGGAGTGTGGGGAGCCGAAGGCGAAACGGCCTTTGCTTCTCCACTCGTCCCTCGCCCCTCGACACTTGCCCCTCTCACTTCCGTCCTCCTTCCAGGCGGATGCGCGGGTCGATCCACAGCAGCAGCAGATCGCTGACCAGTGTGCCGATGATCCCCAAAAGGCTCAGGATCATCAGCATCGAGGCCGCCAGATACACATCCTCCGTCATCAGTCCCTGCAGCAAAAGCGGGCCGACCATTGGCAGGCTCAGGACAATGGCCACGATCGCGCCTCCGGAAACCAGTTGTGGGAAAATGCCCCCGATGCCCGAGACAAACGGATTGAGCGCCAAGCGCACCGGATATTTCATCAGCAGCTTGAACGGGCGCACCCCTTTGGCCCGCGCCGTGGTCACATACGGCTTGCCCAATTCATCCAGCAGGTTGCCCCGCATCACCCGGATCATCCCCGCCGTTCCCCCGGTGGCGATGACCACGATCGGCACCCAGATGTGCTTCATCAAGTCCACCACCTTGCCCCAGGTCCACTCCGGCGCCGTCGCATACTCCGGCGAGAACAGCCCCGTCACATTGATTCCCAGGTATTTGCCGCTCCAATACATCAGCAGAATCGCCAAAAGAAAGTTGGGCAGGCACATGCCGATAAACCCGATGAAGCTGAGGATGTAATCCCCGATCGAATACTGCCGAACCGCCGAGTAGATGCCGATGGGCAGGGCCACCGCCCAGGTGAACAGAATCGTGCCCAAGGAAACCCAGAAGGTCAGTATCACCCGGTCCCCCACCAGGTCATTGACCGAGCGCAGCGTCTCCATCGACCTTCCCATCTCCCCTTGCAGCAGGCCCTTGTCACCTTCTTTGAAGCTGACAAACCACTTCAGGCCCATCCAGTGCAGATAACGCTGCCAGACCGGTTCGTCCAGGCGGAACAGTTCGCGCATGCGGTGGGCTTCCTCAACCGCAGCGGCATCACCGGTTGATTCCAATTCCATCATGCGTGTCTCGATGAAATCTCCGGGCGGCAGCTGGATGATAAAAAACGTGAAGAGCGAGATAATCGCCAGCGTGGGCACCATGATGACCAGGCGGCGCCCGATGAACGGATGGCGCACACCCAACAGGACGGCGGCCAAAGCCGCCAGAGCCGCGAATCCTTGGCTGATCAGCCCACCCATGCCGGCATCATCCACCCGGCGGAGCGTCCCGGCATCAACCGCATCCGGTGCGGGTGTGATAGTGGTCATTTCCTGGCGAATCTGGGCTACGGCACCGGGAGAATCCGATGGATGCTCGAAGTAAAATGTTTCGATGCCCGCGTTCGACGGGCTGGAATAGGCGTTTCCGAAAAGCATGTTCTGGGGAACGTTGCGAAAGCCCTCTTTGACAACCGCCAGCACTGGCGGGGCGGTGGCGATGCCGATGGTCCAAACTTTTTCAGCGGCGATGTCCATGATTTCACGGAACAAGCCTACCTGCCGGGCACGGTCCGGCGCTTGCAGCGCGTGCTCATAAAGCTCCAGCACGCGCCGCGCAGGATGGCCGGGTGGCGGCTCTTCTCCTTTGCCTTCCGCCTCTTGCCGCCCGTGCAGGCCCCCCAGCACATACCAGCGGGCGAATGCCGGCGCGTAATTCGCCTCGCCACTGACCGGCACAAACGAGCGGGGCTCAACCAGGGGATTGAAGTCACTTTCGGATGACCACACCGTGAAATCATGCAATTGTGCCGCCTTTTGCGCATAAAACAGTGAGCGGGCGCGGTCCCGCTGAATGGCCCGAATGCCTAGCCGTGCCCAGTCATCCACAATAAACTGAACCGGCCCCTCCCCGGTGAACGCGGTGAAATCAATATACCAGGTCATGCGCGAGCCGTCCGGGAACGTCCGCATGCCCTCCCGGTCGCGCTTCACCAGGCCCAACTCATCCAGCAGGGCGGCGGCACGCTCGGGATCATGGGCCGTAAAACTGTCCCGCAGCCGCGGACTGTGGAAGTCCGACCCCGGTCCGGGTTCAACCTGGGCCGGCTGGCCCACGCCATTGTAATGTGCGGCGATAATCTGGCGGCGGTCGATGCCCAGGGATAGCGCCTGGCGGAAGCGGCGGTCTGACAACAGGGTGGCCTTCCACGCCGAGGCGGCATCTCCAGGCAGGACGCGCCGGTTGGTGTTCGGCGCCATCAGCCAGTCGGCCCGAGTCGCCGGATAAAAGTGGCGCACCGCATAGCCGCCCTTGCTGCGTTTTTCCATCAGCATAGTGTAATCCTTGAACATCAGTCCACGTTCCTGCATGGCCGATCCCCCCGCGGCGGCCGCGATCGGAATCAGCGCCGGGCTCTTCACCTCAAAAACAATCCGGTCCACGTAGGGAAGCTGGTTGCCTGCGGGATCAACCGCCCAGTAATAGGGGTTGCGGACAAAGCCCTCCGGCGGGCTGGACTGGTGCGTACGGCAGATCCAGGGCCAGATGCGCGGATGCTCCGGATTGCGGAAGTCGCGCAGCGAATTGTAATAGCCGTTCTTGGAATTGATGCCCCTCGCCCGCATTCCCGCCTCGATCAGCTCCGGATCGCCCCGCTCGGGATGGAATTTTTCCAGGTAATGGCGAGGAGAATACGGCGCCTGCTGGGTGGTAGCCAGCCGCTCCAAAAATGCGCCGAACGGCTTTGCAAACGTGAAGCGTATGGTGTGCTCATCCACCCTGGCCAGTTCCCCCTCGGTGCCGCCCACCGTCATCCATTGCGGAGCCCGCAGGCTGAAATGCTTCTGCTCGTGCTCCCACCAATAGACGAAATCATCCGCGGTGAATGGGTGGCCGTCCGACCACCGCATCCCCTTGCGCAGTTGGAATGTCCAGACCCGCTTGTCCGCGCTGGAAGTCCAGCTCTTGGCCACATGCGGGACAATCGGATACCCCATGGGCGACCAGCGGACCAGATTGGCTCCGGACAAGCGTCCGCCGATGATTGAAACATCGCCTGCAGCGTTGGCCAGGCGCACCCAGGTGCCTCCGTAGCGCCCCAGGCCTTCCACCCCTTCCAGCACCACAGGTTCCGCGCCCACCCGCTCGGCCACAGGGGGCATTTTTCCGGATTCGACCAGTCCCCGGAGAATGGGCGCTTCCCCTTTCGGCCACCAGCGGGCACCCCTGCCCTCTCCGTACTCCACCTCCCGATGCACCGAGGGCGCTGCTTGGAGATCGAAGCGGGTGTCCCGTGCCGCGGCAGCTCCTTGAACCTGGGCTTCATCCTGCACGGGGGCCGCCTTTCCCAAAATTGGCCTCAACTTCCAGGAACAAAAAAATAGAAGAACGATCACGCCCAAAGTGACGCCTCCGGTCCAAGCCAGCACGAGCCCAAGTGGCCGTCCGAAACGGAGGAAGTCGGCAGATGGATTCATGGGTTTGGAAGAAGGCATGATGATGCCTTATCCATAGATTCCAAACCAATCCCAAACCGCCCCAACAACCTCAGCCGCCTTGTTCGACACGCAAACGGCTTTACCTCATTCCTGGAGCGCCCGCACCCAATACCGCCTTGGCCGAGGTGCCGCTGCCGGGCCAGGCCGCCGACCGCCTCCTCATCCGCCATCAACCCGCCTCCCTGTTCAGCACCTTCTTCGATGAATTCCGCGCCGGCACAAGCTTCCAAGATGCTTTCCTCGGCAAATCTGGTTCAAAGCCGGAAAACTACAGATGAAGAACAGAACCGCCGCTGGCCAAATGATTGTTCCTGGAAATTGCCAAATGCTGGCTTGCTGGCTGCGCGACGAGGTTCAGGATTTGCAAGTTTTGGAGCCGGGCAATAGAAAAAACTCCGCCTGCCCCCGATCCGGATAGCCCACTGCTCAAAATGGCACTCAAGCGAACTCTGCAGCCCCGAAAATTGCCTTTATGAACCTCCCTGCCCTCACCTTCGGCATCGGCGACCGCTTCGGGCACGAAGCGGAAGCCCAGCTTGCCGCGCTCCAAGCCATCGCCGCCACCGGCACCCTCGTCCACCCCGTGTGGAACAAGTCCAACCGCGAGCACACTCTCATCGGCAGCGAACCCGGCCAGGTCCGCGCCTGCGCGGACGCCGCCACCACCGCGCTCGGCTGGACCCATCCCTATTACGTCGATGCCGATCACATCGGCCTGGCCACCGTGGACCGCTTCCTTGACGCCTCCGATTTCTTCACCCTGGACGTCGCCGCCCAGATCGGACGGCCCGCGCCGGAGGATGACATCCGCGCCTTCACCGCATCCCTCCGACCGCACTACGGACGCGTCGATATCCCCGGCCTGGCCGAGCCCCTCGTTCTTGAGGCCGAAGGCGCCGCCCGCGCCGCGGCCAAATTCCTCGCCGCTGCCCAGGAAGCCGGGCGCATCCACCGCCACATCGCCGCCCGCAAAGGACCGGGAAATTTCGTCGCCGAAGTCTCGATGGACGAAACCGACGAACCCCAAACCCCCGCCGAACTCCTCTACATCCTGGCCATGCTCGCCCGCGAGGGCGTCCCTGCCCAAACCATCGCCCCCAAATTTTTCGGGCGCTTCAATAAGGGCGTCGATTACGTGGGCGACCTGGAGCGCTTTGCCCGGGAATTCGAAGACGACCTCTGCGTCATCGCCTGGGCGGTGCGGGAATTCGGCCTTCCGCCGAACCTCAAGCTCAGCGTGCATTCCGGCAGCGACAAATTCTCCCTCTATCCGGTCATCCGCCGCCTCATCCGCAAGCACAACGCCGGCCTCCACCTCAAGACCGCCGGCACTACCTGGCTGGAGGAAGTCATCGGCCTGGCCGAAGCGGGCGGCGAGGGCCTGGCCATCGCCCGGGACCTCTATGCCCAGGCCCTGGACCACTTTGACGAGCTCACCGCCCCCTACGCCACCGTCATCGATGTCCGCCAGGAGCGGCTGCCCAGTGCCGAAGAAGTGGCCGCCTGGGACAGCGCGGCTTTCACCTCCGCCCTCCGCCATGAACCTGGCCACCCTGGCTTCAACCCCGATTTCCGCCAGCTCTTCCACGTTTCCTTCAAGCTGGCCGCCAAAATGGGCCCCCGCTTCACCGAGGCGCTCAAATCCTGCCGCGGCCCCATCGCCCGCAACGTCACCCACAACCTCCTCGAACGCCACCTCCGCCCCCTCTTCGCCTAGCGGCGAGTGTCGAGTGCCGAGTGTCGAGTGAAAGCCAGCCCCTCGTCCCTCGCCACTCGTCCCTCGCCACTCGTCCCTCGCCCCACGTTACTCTCCCCTCGCCCCTTCATGAATCCTCCAACCACAGACACTCTTTGCATCTACGGAGCCACAGGCGCCGGCATTGCCGCTGCGGTGCAGGCGGCCCGGATGGGCCGCCACGTCATCCTGATTGAACCGACGGCTGATATCGGCGGCATCATGACCCAGGGACTGGGCAGTTCCGATGTCAACAACCACGCTTCCTTCCGGAATGAAGCGGCCCTGGGCGGAATCGCCCGGCAATTCTACGCCGCTGTGGGACAGGCCTATGGCCGGGAAGGCCCCGTTTACGGCTACGAACCCCATGTCGGCGAGGCCATCTTCCGGCGCTGGCTGGACCACCCCGCCATCACACTCGTGGCGGGCACCGGACTCCGTGAACCTATCCCGCAGGCCGCGGAAAAACAAGGAACCCGCCTTCAAGCCCTGCATCTGGCCGACGGCCGCCGCATCGCCGCCTCCTGCTTCATCGATGCTTCCATCGAAGGCGACCTCCTCGCCGCCGCCGGCGTCCGCACGGTCGTGGGGCGCGAGGCCAATGCCCTCCATGGCGAGACCCTCAACGGCATCCGCGGCGAGAACACTTATCGTCAATTTGAAGTGAGGGTCGATCCCTGGAACCGTCCGGGCGACCCCTCCAGCGGCGTCCTGCCCACAATCCAGGATGAACCCTTGGGCGAACCGGGGGCCGGGGACCACCGCATCCAAGCCTACTGCTTCCGCCTCTGCCTGACCGATGATCCCGCCAACCGCATTCCCTTTGCCCGGCCGGACGGCTACGACCCCGCCCAGTATGAAATCTACCGCCGCTATGCCGCAGCCGGCGGGCGGCTTTGGACGCCCCAGGCCCGGCTGCCCGGCCGCAAAACCGATCTCGGCAGCTGGCACGACCTCTCCGCCAACCTCTACGGGATGAACCATGCCTATCCAGAAGGCAGCACGGGCACCCGGCAGCGCATTCTTGCGGAACACCTCGCCTTCACCCAGGGCCTGTGCTGGTTCCTGGCCCATGATCCCGCGCTGCCGTCCGAGCTGCGCGCCGAGTGGTCCCGCTGGGGCACCTGCCGGGATGAATTCACCACATCCGGCGGCTGGCCCCGGCAATTCTACGTGCGCGATGCCCGCCGCATGGTCTCCCCCCATGTCATCACCGAACACCACCTCCGGGTGGGCTCCGGAGTGGAAGATGGCGACCCGGTGGCCGTGGCCTATTGGCCGCCGGATGTGCATCATGTCCGCCGGATCGTACGCGACGGAGCCGCCTACAATGAGGGCTTCGTCTTCGGCGGCAGCATCGCCTGGCGGCCCTTTGGCATTTCTTACCGCGCGCTGGTTCCCCACCCGCAGGAATGCACCAACCTCCTGACCCCGACCTGTCCGTCCAGCACCCACGTGGCCTACGGGGCCATCCGGCTCGAATGGACCTTCATGGCCCTCGGCCAAGCCTGCGCCACCGCCGCCGTGCTCGCCCTGGAGCACAAGACCTCCGTGCAGGAGGTGGACTATGGCGGGCTGCAAACTGCTTTGCTGCAGGCGAAAGGACAATTGAATGTGCCGGCAAGCACGTGAGGGGATTTCATCCCAAGCCATTGGTGATTTGCTTTAGGCGTAAACCATGTTCGCAAAGTAAGCAGGCGACGAGCCGCCCCTGATCTTTATTGTAGGCAGCGCACCACATGAAGGCTTCTTTGCTAACTTCCCACTCCACATTCCACGGGCGCGCCCAGGGGCGCCTCTTTGATGAGCACCGGGTGCGCCGGGTCCGGAGCCTGGATGGCTTTTGGAGCCTCCACCGCCCGGCGGAGGGCACCCAGATCGACCCGGAAGCCTGGGCCTCTGGTGTTTCGGCCGACTACTTGGTGCCCTCGGTCTGGCAATCCCTTCCCGGTTGGGAGACTTACCGCGGCCAGGCAGTGGCCCGCTGCCTGCTGGCCAAGGACACTTCCGGGCCCGCACGCCTCGTTTTCCGCGGCGCCAGCCACACGGCACGCGTTTTTCTCGACGGCCAAGAAATCGGCCGGCACCACAATGCCTACACCCCCTTTGCCCTGGACATTCCCCACCTCGAAGCTGGAAGCCACGAACTCCTCGTCCACCTGAGCAACGAGCACGGCGATCTCTCCGCCCTGCATGTTTCCAATGACTATTACAACTATGGCGGACTGACCCGCCCGGTGGAATTCCAGGAATTGCAGGCCCCGCTCTACATCCGCCGCGTCCATGCCACGCCTTCACGCGATGCCACCGGCCGCTGGCAGCTCAAACTCAATGCCCGGCTGGAGAATCTCGGCGCAGCCCAAAACGCCTCCCTGCGGATTTCCGTCGCCGGCCTCTGCCACGAATGCCCCGCCCAGGCCTTCTCCTCCGGAAGCTCCTTCCTCGAGGCCACGATCCCCGTGCCCCACGCCGAGGCCTGGTCGCCCGCATCCCCCCGCCTCTACGAACTCACCGCCACGCTTGTGATCGATGGCGCCGCCGTGGATGACTGGAGCGACCGTATTGGCTTCCGCACTGTGGATGTGGAAGGCGACCGCCTGCTGCTCAACGGTGCTCCCCTTTTTCTCGCCGGCTTCAACCGCCATGAAGACCACGGTGCCTTCGGCTGCGCCCTGCCCCTGGAAGCCATGCAGCAGGACATCCTGCTGATGAAGGACCTGCACGCCAACGCCGTCCGCACGAGCCACTATCCGAATGATGAGCGCTTCCTCGACCTCTGCGACCGGGCCGGCCTCATGGTCTGGGAAGAGAACCACGCCCGCGGCCTCAGCCTGGAGCAAATGCAGCACCCCCTTTTCCACAGCCAGTGCCGGGACTGCATCGCTGAAATGATTGAGTGGCATTACAACCACCCTTCCATTCTCCTCTGGGGCATCCTCAACGAGTGCGCCAGCGGCACACCGGAAGGCCGGGAGCTGTATGCCGGGCAGTTTGCCCAAATCAAATCCCTGGACAGCTCCCGCCCCACCACCTTCGCCAGCTGTGCCGATGGCAAGGACCTCTGCCAGGACCTGCCCGACATCTGCTCCTGGAACATCTACCCCAATTGGTATGGCAATCGCACCGCCACCGAAGAAGTCGAGCGCTTCCTCACTTACAGCCACACTCATGGCGGTGCGGGCAAGCCCTTTATTTTCAGTGAATTCGGCGCCGGGGCCATTCCCGGCTACATCGACCTGCGCCGCAATGTGAAATTCTCCGAGAACCGCCAGGCGGAAATCCTGCGCGAGTGCCTGGAGGCCATCCTGGCGCATCCGAAGGTTTGCGGGGCCTTCATCTGGCAATTTTGTGATGTGAGGGTGGACGAAGGCTGGGCCATCCAGCGCCCGCGCTGCATCAACGACAAGGGCATCGTGGACGAATTCCGCGTGCCCAAACTGGCCTATCCCGTGGTGCAGGCTTGTTTCCGCAACAGGCCTCGCGGGTGTAATTGCGTTTGGTAGCAGATGCGGGCACACAACGGGGACAGTTTACTTTGCGGCAAAGTAAACTGTCCCCTCCCCAGGCTGGGTCGCCAGGGCCTGAGTGCCAGCATGTAGCCTTCCTCTGAAGCCAGTCGGTTGCCTCCAAACTCAATGACACCCAGGCCCCGCCGCGGCATCCTTCCGCGGTTGACGCCCCCTGCTTCTGCGATAGCATCCCGTCCCATGTCCCAGTCGAAATCCGAGCCTCAAGTGAGCACGTTCACCCTCGGACGCCACCAGTTGAAAGTCCAGGTCGAGCCCTCGCTGGCCGCCAAGGTGGACCAAGCTATCTCGCGAACCCAGAACCACTTGCGCAGCCTCCAGAAGACGGATGGCCACTGGATCGGGGAGCTGATCGTCGATACCACCCTGGTCTGCGACATCATGCTCTACATGTATTGGAAGGGCGAGGTGAACATGGAACGCCAGGCCCGGATCGTGAAGCACATCCTGGACCGCCAGCAGCCGGATGGGGGCTGGCGCATCTACCACGGCGGTCCGAGCGAGATCAATGCCTCGGTCAAATGCTACTTTGCCCTCAAGCTGGCCGGATTCTCCCCCGATGACCCCGTGATGCAGAAGGCACATGCCACCATCCTGCGCCTGGGCGGCATCCCGGCCATGAATACGTACGGGAAGCTCTACCTCGCACTCGTCGGCCTCTTCCCCTGGAAATACCTTCCCACCATCCCGGTGGAGACCATCCTGCTCCCGAACTGGCTTTTCTTCAACATCTACGAACTGTCCTCCTGGACGCGGAACATGTTCGTTCCCCTCTCCATCATCAACCACTTCAAGCCCACCCGCCTGCTCCCCCCTGAGAAGCAGCTCCACGAACTCTACCCCTACGGCACCGAGGGCCAGGATTTCTCCCTGCCCTGGGACGAGAAATGGTTCACCTGGCGCAATTTCTTCCTCTACTGGGACCGGGTGCTCAAACTGATCGAGGCCTGCCCCTGGAAACCCCTCCGTGCCAAAGCCCTGAAACGGGCCGAGCAATGGATCGTGGAGCGCGTCTCTTCCGGCAGCGACGGTCTCGGCGCGATTTTCCCCAGCATGGTCAACACACTGGTCGTATTCAAAATCCTCGGTTATCCCGATGACCACCCGCTGGTGAAAAAGAACGAGAAGCACCTCTTCGAATTCGAGGTTTTCGACGAGGCCAACAACGATTACCGCTTCCAGCCCTGCCTTTCCCCCGTTTGGGACACCGCCATCACCTCCGTCGCCCTCGCCACCTCCGGCGTGCCGAAGAACGACCCCCAGCTGAAAAAAGCGGCAGACTGGCTGATCTCCAAAGAAGTGCGCATCAAAGGGGACTGGTTCATCAAGAACCCCTACCCCGGCGAGCCCTCCGGCTGGGCCTTCGAATACCACAACCAGTATTATCCTGACGTGGATGACACCGTCAAAGTGCTGCTGGCCCTCCGCCTCATTGAGGCAAGCGACGAGAAGCTCAAAGAAGCCATCATCCGCCGCGCCCTTCCCTGGGCCGCCAGCTTCCAGTGCAAAAACGGCGGCTTTGCCGCCTTTGACAAGGACGTGACCAAAAAGTGGCTCGACCACGTTCCCTTTGCCGACCACAAAGCCATCCTGGACCCCCCTTGCAGCGACATCACCGCCCGCGTGCTCGAATGCTTCGGCAAATACGGCTACACGAAAAAAGAACCCTTCATCCGCAAAGCCATCGCCTACATGCGCAGCACGCAGGAAGAAGACGGCTCCTGGTATGGACGCTGGGGCGTCAACTACATCTATGGCACCTGGCAGGGCCTTCGCGGACTTTACTACATTGGCGAGGACATGAACCAGGACTGGATCGTCCGCGCGCGCGACTGGCTGGAATCCTGCCAGAATGCCGACGGCGGCTGGGGCGAGACCTGCGCCTCCTACGACGATCCCCGCCTCAAAGGCCAGGGCCACAGCACCCCCGCACAAACCGCCTGGGCTCTCATGGGGCTCCTGGCCTTTGAGGACCCGGCCCGGCCTTCCATCCAGCGCGCCGTCGGCTACCTTGCCGCCACCCAGAATGAGGCCGGGGACTGGACGGAGGATTACATCACCGGCACCGGATTCCCTTGCGTTTTCTACCTGAAATACGACCTTTACCGAACCAACTGGCCCATGATCGCCCTGTCCGAGTTCCGCCAGCTCCTCAAAGCCAAAGCCCTCCCCCAGGCTGCCTGAACCCTTTGCCACCATGACTGCAGTCCTCTTCCCCACGGATTTCGAGGCCAAAGACCTCATCGGCCAAATGACCGGCCGCTCCACCAAAAACGTGGAAGGCGTCACCGTCCACAGCGGCAAAGTCGGCAAAACCGAGATCATCGCCGCCATCATCGGCATGGGCCCGCAGCTGGCTGCCAAGGGCGCCCTGATTGTTTTGAAACACCACACGGTTTCCAATGTGGTCCTTGCCGGCTTTGCCGGTGCCCTCTCCCCCCAGCTCAAGCGCGGGCAGATTCTCATCGTCCAAGATTACAGCTCTGAGTCCCTGATCAATTTCCTCAAGCTCCTTCCCGGCTTCGACATCGCCCGCGTTTATCCATCCGACCGCGTCATCGCCTCCGCCGCGCTCAAACAGCAGATCGGCTCCCAATACAACTGCCAGCTCGTGGACATGGAGACCGACGCCGTCGCCCGCGCAGTCATCCAGCACGGCATCGAATTCCTGAGCATCCGGGCGATCAGCGATCTGGCTGCTGAAGACATTCCCGACGATGTGCTCTCCAAAGGCTACAACATGCACACAGGGAAAACTTCCCCGGTCCGCCTGATCATGCACCTGGCCGTCAACCGCCAGCGCATCAACGCCTTCAAAGCCTTCCTCAAGCCCCTGCCCCAGGTCCGCAAAGGCCTCACCCATTTCCTGGCCCAAGTGATCAACGAACTCGACGGGGTCTAGAAGTCATCTCAAAAATAGGACAAGCCCGCGCTGGAGGTCAGAAAGCTGTCCGGCGAGGCGCGAGGAAGGCGAAGGTATGAGATATACCTTTAACTGACGAGCCACGAAGCGGGGCAGCTTTCCGGCCCCAGCCCGGAGGGTTGCGGCGGCACCGGCCCGCTCCCTTCGTCGTCACTCCCTCACAGATAGATTTCATATCAGGAGTGTCCGGCTATAAGTCCCACAACTGCATTTGGTTATGAGTCACAGGCATTAGATTATTGGGATGAGGTTCTGTAAGTAGTTCATGGAGAGGCATTTTCTCAAAAGGATGAACGCTCAAA
>Ga0209172_10001695_pt1 | contig 44371 bp, 36 predicted proteins | sample LarsenN4metaG_FD_184113 | JGI IMG/M metagenome (GOLD analysis project Ga0209172, IMG submission 184113) | Hot spring sediment bacterial and archeal communities from British Columbia, Canada, to study Microbial Dark Matter (Phase II) - Larsen... ... | reverse complement strand
ATTTGGGCGTCGAGATTGAGGCCGAACATCGGCAGGTCGAGTTCGTCGTTGGGGGTAAATTTGGTCGTGAGGGCGGGATAAACGCCGGTCCAGTCAACTTGCATGGCAGGGTGCTTTTTTGAAAAAATTGGTCGGCAAATGTACTTAAGAAGTACAGCGGATTTGCAAATCCGCCGTACCGAGTCAGCCGTTAAATTATTTTGTTTTCATAGCCGTTTTAAAAACCGCCTTCGCTACTTTTTTTGCCACAGCCTTGTCGAACGCGGACGGAATGATGAATTCCCGGTGCGGTTCTTTTACACAATTCGCAATGGCATGGGCGGCGGCGAGTTTCATTTCCATCGTGATGCGCGGTGTGCGGGCGTCCAAAGCGCCGCGAAAAATGCCGGGAAAACCGAGCACATTGTTCACCTGATTCGGCAAATCGCTGCGCCCCGTGCCAACGATGGCCGCGCCGCCTTTGTAGGCTTCGTCGGGCATGATTTCGGGAGTCGGGTTTGCCAGCGCCAGCACAATTGCGTCTTTCGCCATCGTCCGGATGTCGGCGGCTTTCAGCAAATCAGCCTGACTGACACCGATAAAAACGTCTGCACCGCGCAAGGCGTCGAACACCGAACCGTCCATATTTTCCGAATTCGTGTATTGCAGCGCGTCGCGTTTGAAGTCGTTGAGGTCGTCGCGGTTTTTTGAAATAATGCCTTTGCGGTCGCAAAGAATGATGTCGCGGACTTTGATTTTCGGACGTTTCAGACTGTAGCCTGTGAGCAATTTTGCAATCGCGATGCCCGCCGCGCCCGCGCCATTGATGACGACTTTCATGTCGTTCAAATTCTTGTTCACCACTTTGGAAGCGTTGATAAGGGCGGCCAACGCGACAACCGCCGTGCCGTGTTGGTCGTCGTGAAAAACCGGAATGCCCAAATCCTGCAACCGCTCTTCGACGATAAAACACGTCGGCGCAGCGATGTCTTCGAGGTTCACGCCGCCAAAAACCGGGGCGATGTTGCGCACGGTTCGGATGATTTCTTCGGCGTCTTGCGAGGCGAGACAAATCGGGAAAGCGTCTATTCCGGCGAATTTTTTGAACAGCATCGCCTTGCCTTCCATGACGGGAATGGCCGCTGCTGCGCCGATATTGCCTAAACCCAGCACCGCCGAGCCGTCGCTTACGACGGCTACTGTGTTGCCTTTTATCGTGTAGGTGTAAACGTCGTCGGGGTTGGCGGCGATGGCCTCGCAGGGGGCCGCCACGCCGGGCGAATAGACGACTGACAAATCTTCTTTGGTGTTGACGGGTATTTTGGAGCGGACGCTGATTTTTCCTTTGTGCTTTTTGTGGAGTTCGAGCGAATCGTTCGAGTAGTCCTTTACTGGCATGAGCAATTTGGTTGAGCCGTAGTTTGGTTAGAAAACGAGCGGCTAATGTAGAGGGAAAATCCGTGCTGCCAACATGAGAATTTCTTTTGAAAATCGTCGTCAAATCGCCCGGTCGAGGTGGACATAGCCGCCGTCCACATGAATCAATTGCCCCGTCGTATGGCTCGATTTTTCAGAAAGCAAAAACGCCACCGTCGCGCCGATTTCCTCCGGCGTCGTCATGCGTTGGCCGAGCGGGATGCGGCTTTCGATTTCGCTGCGTTTTTCCGCAGGATTGGGCAAGGTCTGAATCCAGCGTTCGTAAAGCGGCGTCCAACACTCGGCCACAATGACGGCATTGACCCGGATGCCGAACGGCAACAACTCGACCGCCCACTCGCGGGTGAGCGCATTGCGTCCGCCGTTGGCAGCGGCGTAGGCTGAAGTACCACCTTGCCCGGTTTCCGCCGTCTTCGATCCGATATTGACAATCGCGCCGCGACTGACTTTCAACGCCGGCAAAGCGTAGTGCGCGAGGAGATAATAATGAATCAGATTTTGATGCAAAGAGGCTAAAAAACGCTCGTAATTGCCATTTTCGAGTCCTACGCCGTCGTTGGCGCCCGCGTTGTTGACCAAGCCGTCGAGTCTGTCAAAACGGGAAATTAACTCGGAAACAGCACCGCGACAAGCCTCCGGGTCGGACAATTCGGCAGTGATGGCAAAGGCTCGCCCGCCCGTTTTTTCAATCTCTGCGACGGCAATTTGATTGTCGGACTCGTTGCGTCCGACGATGACCGGCACGGCTTTTTCTGCCGCCAGCGTTCGGCAAATCCCGAACCCTATACCTTTCGCGCCGCCGGAAACGAGGATGATTTTATCTTCGAGATGTAAATCCATGATGTTTCAAAAGTAAAATTGAAGGCCGTTTTTACCCCAAAAATTCGCCTTTTCTGTGTGAGAAAATGGCTCGAGGTAATTTTCCAAAATGTCTTTTTGCTCCTCATAATTCGCCGCTAAAAGGCAAACCGGCCAGTCCGAACCGTACACAACGCGCTGGCTCCCAAACGCCTCGAACACCACGTCGAGGTAGGGTCTGAAATCCTCTTTTTTCCAGCGTCCCCAATCGGCTTCGGTGACGAGTCCGGAGACTTTACACCAAAGATTTTCGTGCCTTGCTAGCGCTCTGATGTCTTTTCGCCATTGGGTTATCAGCCCTTTTTTGATGTAAGGTTTGGCAAGATGGTCAAGGATAAATTTTTGATTTTCAAATTTTTGCAGGAAAAGCCGAACTGTCGGCAAGTGCCGGGGAAAAACCAGAATGTCGTAGGTGAACCTCTTTTTTCCTAACATCCCGATGCCGTGCAAAAAAGCGGAATCGAGCATAAACTCCGGTTTTTCGCCTTGCAAAATATATCGGAAGCCGCGCAGTTTGGGGCATTGCTGCCAGTGTTCCAGCCGTTTTTCGAGGTCATCCGCGCGCAAATCCACCCAGCCGACAACTCCGCGGACGAAGTCATTTTTATCAGCCAAATCCAGTAAAAAACGAGTCTCGGTTTCTGATTGGTCAGCCTGTACAGCCACGCAACCTTCCACGCTGTTTTTCTTCAAAACCGGCTCCAAATCGGCAGGCAAAAAATCGCGGCGAAGCACAGACATTTTTTCCGAAATCCAGGCGTCACGCACAGGATCGAACTGCCAGAAATGCTGATGCGCATCGAGTTTCATTTTTCAAAAATTTGAAGATACGCAAACTTGCCTCGAGACGCCGAGCCCGTCCGCGCCCAACTCCATCACATCGCCGGGACGCAGATAAACAGGCGGGTTCAGGCCAAGACCCACGCCGGGCGGGGTGCCAGTGGACACTGCGTCGCCGGGCAAAAGCGTCATAAAATGGCTGATATAACTGAGCAAAAAAGGGATTTTGAACACAAACTGGCGCGTGTTGCTGTCTTGCCGCATCGTGCCGTTTACCGAGAGCCAGAGGCGCAGATTGTTCGGGTCGGCGATTTCGTCGGGCGTAGCGAGCCAGGGGCCGAGCGGCGCGAAGGTGTCGCAACCCTTGCCTTTGTCCCATTGGCCGCCGCGTTCGAGTTGATATTCGCGCTCGCTGAGGTCATTGTGCAGGCAAAAACCGGCGATACAAGCGCTGGCATCTTCTTCCAAAACGGAACGCATCGCACGCCCGATGACGACGGCAATTTCCACTTCCCAGTCCGTTTTCAAACTGCCGCGCGGGATGACGACCGAGTCGAAAGGCCCGCACAGCGCGGTCGTACTTTTCAAAAAAATAATTGGTTCAGGCGGTATAGAAGCGCCGGTCTCGCGGGCGTGATCGGCGTAATTCAGCCCGGCACAGACGATTTTGGAAGGCCGCGCGACGGGCGAAGCCCAGCGTGTTTTTTTCGGCACTTTTGGCAAATCGGTATTTTTCGCCAACACTTCGCGGAGGCGTTCGAGGCCGTTTTTTTCAAAAAAAAGTTCATCAAAGTCGCGGAAAAAACGCGCCACGCTGCGGCGTTCGCCAGCCTCGTCGAGGATACCAGGGCGTTCTTTGCCAGGCTCACCAAAACGTATTAATTTCATGGAAATCAGTTGTTTAACTTGATAAAACCGCCGTCGAGCGGGTAGTCGCAGCCGGTGATAAAGGACGCCTCATCGGAGCAAAGAAACAAGGCCAACGCAGCGACTTCGTCCACTGTGCCCATGCGACCGATGGGTTGGGTTTTGGAGAGTTTTTCAAACATTTCGGCCTCTCGGCCGGGATAGTTTTTGGCCAGATAGCCGTCCACAAACGGCGTGTACACCCGGGCTGGTGAGATGCTGTTGCAGCGGATGTTGTCTTTCAAAAAATCTTTTGCCACCGAAAGTGTCATTGCCGCGACGGCGCCTTTGCTCATCGTGTAGGCAAAACGGTCGGGAATGCCTACCCAGGCGACGATAGAAGCCATGTTCAAAATAGCGCCGCCGCCGGCTTCACGCATTTTCGGAATGGCAGCGTGGAGGCAATGATACACGCCGCGCACATTGACCGAATACACGCGTTCGAAGTCTTCAGGAGCCGTGTTTTCGGCAGTGCCAATGTGGGCTACTCCGGCATTATTGACCAAAATTTGCAGCGGGCCGATGTTGGAAAAAACGGTTTTGACGGCGGCAAAATCGGTCACGTCGCAGGCGTGCGCGAAAGCCGAATGTCCTTCCGAACGCAGGGTTTCGGCAATTTCTTCCGCCGTTTCCAGGTCGCGGTCGAGTAAGTGAACGACTGCGCCCTGCCGGGCAAAAAGTTCGGCAATGGCTTTCCCGATACCGCTGGCGGCGCCGGTGATAGCGGCGGTTTTATTTTCTAATTTAAACATAATCAAAGTGATACGCCTCTTTTCCAAACAATAAAATCATCCTGACCGAGTAACACAGCCTTCGGCGTGATTTCTCCGGAGGCCACGCGCACGGTGAAGTCGAGGATGCGTTCTCCGGCCTGTTCGATGCTTTCTGTCCCGGCGATGATGTCGCCAGTGTCGAGGTCGAGGATGTCGGGCATTTTTTGAAAAAGCGGGGTGTTGGTGGCAATTTTTATGACGGGCGCAATGGGGTTGCCGGTGGGCGTGCCCAGCCCGGTGGTGAACAGAACGACGTTGGCGCCAGCCGCAACTTCGGCAGTCGTGCTTTCCACGTCGTTGCCGGGTGTGCAAAGCAAATTGAGGCCGGGGCGGGTCACTTTTTCGGGATAATCGAGTACATCGGTCACGGGCGAAGTACCGCCTTTTTTGGCAGCGCCGGCGCTTTTGATAGCGTCGGTGATGAGGCCGTCGCGGATGTTGCCGGGCGAAGGATTCATGTCGAAACCCGACCCGGCGGCGTGCGCGCGGGCGTTGTAGTCGCGCATAAGTTGGAGGAAACGCGCGGCCACTTCATCATCCACGCAGCGGTCGCAGAGTTCCTGTTCCACGCCGAGTAGTTCGGGAAATTCGGACAAAATGACCGAGCCGCCGAGCGCTGCGACCAAATCAGACGCGTGACCGAGCGCAGGGTTGGCACTAATACCCGAAAAGCCGTCGGAGCCGCCACATTCGAGGCCAGGGCAAAGTTTGCTCAACGGCGCCGGCTCGCGACGGCATTTGTCGGCTTCTGCCAGTCCTGCGAAAGTGGCTTTGATGGCTTCGGTCAAAAGGTTTTGTCCGAGTCCGAGTTTTTGTTGTTCAAAAAAATAAAGCGGGCGGTCGAATCCGGGGCTTCGGCGCTCGATTTCGCGCAGCAAAATATCAAATTGGGCGTGCTGGCAACCGAGGCTGAGAATCGTCGCTCCTGCCACATTCGGGTGTGTGATGTAACCGGCCAACAGCCCGCAAAGCGCGTCGGAATCCTGGCGATTGCAGCCACAGCCGCCGTCGTGGGCGAGAAATTTGACGCCATCCAGGTTGGGAAAGAAGCGGGCAGTGGGGGGTGGAGATTGGGCAAAAAGTCCTTTTTTTAAATTTTCCGAAAACTCCAATGCGCGTAATTCATCGGTCGAAGCCCCATTGCGCCAGGCATTTTTCAACTGCTGCACGAGAGCGGGGTAGGGCTGCGGCGGCAAATAACCGAGTTCGCCTAACAAGGCTTCGCGCATGAGTTCGAGGTTGCGGTTTTCGCAAAAAACAAGCGGGACAACGAGCCAGTAATTTGCTGTGCCGACGCTTCCGTCGGAACGGTGATAGCCCTGGAAAGTGCGATTTTGCCAAAGGCTCACATCTGGCGTTTTCCAGTGCGGGCGATTTCCGCGCAACCGGGGAGCCGCAGCGTCGTTGCGTAAGTTGCTGGTATTCAGCCAGCCGCCAGCCGGAACAGGTTGCGTGGCACGACCGACGAGTACGCCGTACATTTTCACCGGGTCGCCCGAGGCAAGCGCGTCGAGGGAGAATTTGTGTTTGGCGGCTACGGCTTGCGGCAGGGTGAAAGTGTGGCCGTTGGAAGCGATGCGCTCGCCAGCAGGCAAATCGGTCAGAGCGACAAGTACGTTGTCGGAAGGGTGGATTTGCAAGTAGCGCTGCGGAAGAAAGTTCGCCATGACAGAATTATTAAACTGATGGCAAACATAGCAAAGCGACGAATTGTAAAAACAAAAAGGATTGCGTCCGGAAACGCAATCCTTTGATTTTGAAGTCGGGATGACAGGATTCGAACCTGCGACCACACGCCCCCCAGACGTGTACTCTACCGGGCTGAGCTACATCCCGCGATGAATTATTTTGAGGATCTGCTTTTTCCGTGCGACCATAGCGCTGCGAGCGCTATACTCTACCGGGCTGAGCTACATCCCGCGATGAATTATTTTGAGGATCTGCTTTTTCCGTGCGACCATAGCGCTACGAGCGCTATACTCTACCGGGCTGAGCTACATCCCGCGATGAATTATTTTGAGGATCTGCTTTTCCAGTGCGACCATAGCGCTACGAGCGCTATACTCTACCGGGCTGAGCTACATCCCGAAATTTTGAAACGGTTTGAAATGGGGTGGGTAATACAGGATTCGAACCTGTGACCTCACGCGTGTGAAGCGTGCGCTCTAAACCAACTGAGCTAATCACCCTTTTTGTCGGACCAACGGGATTCGAACCTGTGACCTCCACGATGTCAACGTGGCGCTCTAACCAACTGAGCTATGGCCCGTAATTTCAAACTTCGTTCGCGCTTTCGCGAAGGGAGCGCAAAGGTACAACGCGGCTGCACAAAAAACCAAACCGAGTCAAAAAATTCCCGCGCAGGTTTGAGAAACTGTGTTTTGTGAAAAAACAAGACGATTTTCTACCTTTGACGCCGCCAAATAACACTTCTTTTTCTAACTTTTTTGACCGCACACGACCGGAATGAAAGATCAAATCCAACAACTCATCGCCACCGGACACACCAAAGAAGCGCTGGACTTGCTTGTCCAGATGAACGGCGACGCTATACTTCTTCAATCGCAATTTAACAACGGCGAAAAACAGTTCAACCTCGGCATGATTGATTTCGGGGAGTGGGGACGCATTCAGGCAAGGGTCAATTTCGCGGCGCTGGAGATGGCGGCAAAGCCGGCGGCTTCCAATTCGTCGGCAAGTGGGCAGTCAGGCAACGCCGCAGGTCCTGCTCAGCCGGCAAAACCAAGCGTTTTTATTTCCTACAACCACACGGATGCGTTTGCCATGCGAGCCGTCAAGGCTTATTTGGAAGACCACGACATCAAGGTTTTTGTTGACATTCAGGATATGGGGGTAGGCGACAGAATTGACGCATTTATCGAGAAAGCGCTTCAGGAAAATCAATTTATTCTTTCCGTCGTTTCTGAAAACAGCCTCAAATCCGGTTGGGTTAATCAGGAATTGGGAGCCGCATTACTCCTGAACAAATTCGGCAAAAAATGGCTGCCGGTGCTGCTCGATAACAAGGTCTTCGACGACGGGTTTTTCAACGAAACGATGGATGAATTTGACGAAAAAGTCAAAGCCAAGCAAAAAAGTGTTCAAGACGCGCTGGAAAAAGGCCGTGATATACGCGCGTTCATGGATGACCTGATACGGCTGAAAGATTTACAAAACGATTTCGCGAAGACTATCCAGGCGCTGAAAAGTCATTTGGGCGAGGATATCAGTGGCGAATTATTTGATCACGGAATGGCTCGGGTAGTAAGAACTATAAACGGCTAAGCCCCCCGTCCCAACTTCCCCATCACATATTCTTTGTGGCTGCGCCCGATGGGCAGCACGCGCCCGGCGATTTCGACTTCGGCAGCGGAAAAAGATTCGATTTTGTCCACCGCCACGAGGAACGAGCGATGGATGCGCAGGAAATTGTCGGAGCGCATCAGTTCCTCCAGTTCGCCGAGTTGGTAGTGCGTGTTGTACGCTTTCGTTTTGGTCACGATGCTCACCGAGTCTTTCAGGCTTTCGATGAAAAGAATTTCGTCGAGGTAAATTTTCACCGAGCGTTTGTTCACCGTGAAAAAATAATAAGGCCGCACAGGCTGTGTCGGCTTGGTGTGTACCTGCAAATCGGCGGGTGCGCGGTGCGGTTGCAGCAGTTTGTTCACTGCTTTTGTGAAGCGGCTGAACTCGATGGGTTTCAGCAGGTAATCAACCACTTGCAAGTCGAATCCCTGCACGGCGAATTCGTGATAAGCCGACGTGATGATGACTTTTGGCGGATGTAAAAGCGTTTTCAAAAATTCGAGGCCGCTCAATTTCGGCAAATTGATGTCGAGAAAAATCACGTCCACCGGGTGAGTGCGCACCACGTCGAGCGCCTGAATGGCGTCGTCGCAAATGTGCGTGAGTTGCAGAAACGGCGTCTGCGAGATGTATTCGGAAAGGATTTCGGAAGCCAGCGGCTCGTCTTCCACGATGATGCAGCGAAGAGAATTCGTCATGGTCGTCATTAAAGTCATTAAAAACGTACGCTCAAAAGAAAACCGGAGCGAGTGCTAAGTTGCATCGCTCCGGTCTTTTTATTTGAAAAATGGCCGTTTTACTCAAAAAACGGCCTGAACGACTATTTCAGAACCCCCAACGACTTGCCAACCTTCGTGAACGCAGCCACCGCTTTTTCCAAATGCTCCGGTTCATGCGCGGCGGAAAGTTGGACACGAATGCGGGCTTTGCCCTGCGGCACGACGGGGTAGAAAAAGCCAATGACGTAAATGCCTTCGTCCAGTAGTTTTTTTGCAAATTCCTGTGCGAGCGGCGCTTCGTAAAGCATGACTGGCGTGATGGGGTGTTCGCCCGGCACGATGTCGAAGCCGGCGGCGGTCATGGCCTGGCGGAACCACTTGGTGTTGGCTTCCAATTTGTCGCGCAAAGCCGTCGAGCCGCTCAGCAGTTCCATCACCTTGATGCTGCCGCCTACGATGGAAGGCGCGACGGTGTTGGAAAACAGGTAAGGCCGCGAACGCTGGCGCAGGATTTCCACGATTTCTTTTTTGGCCGAAGTGAAACCGCCGCTTGCGCCGCCGAGTGCTTTTCCGAGTGTACCGGTGATGATGTCAATGCGGTTCATCACGTTGCGGTATTCGTGGGTGCCGCGCCCGGTTTTGCCCAGAAATCCCGTCGCGTGGCACTCATCTATGCCCACCATGGCGTCGTATTTTTCTGCCAAATCGCAGATTTTGTCCAACTGCGCGATGGTGCCGTCCATCGAAAAAGCGCCGTCGGTGAAGATGAGTTTGCGGCGGGCATTGGCGGCGTTGGCTTCTTTCAGGCAATCTTCCAAAGCGTTCATATCGTTGTGTTTGTAACGAAAACGCCTGGCTTTGCAAAGCCGGATGCCGTCAATGATGGAGGCGTGGTTGAGTTCGTCGCTGATGACAGCGTCTTCTTCGCCGAGCAGCGGCTCGAACAAGCCGCCGTTGGCATCGAAGGCGGCGGCGTAGAGAATCGTGTCCTCCATACCGAGAAATTCGGCGAGGCGGCGTTCGAGTTCTTTGTGAATGTCCTGCGTGCCGCAGATGAATCGCACCGACGATAACCCGTAGCCGTGCGTCCGAATGGCCTCGATGGCGGCTTCAATGACTTCCGGGTGGCTGCTGAGGCCGAGGTAGTTGTTGGCACAGAAGTTCAGGACTTCGCGCTGGGCGGTCGTGCTGATGACGGGACCTTGCGGCGAGGTGATGATGCGCTCTTCTTTATATAGCCCGGCATCGCGGATGCTTTGAATTTCGCGTTCGAGGGCGGGTTCGACGTGGGTGAACATGCGTTGTTGATTTGCAGATGTGGTGATTTGTTTATTCGGCTGTGATTTTTGAAAATGAAAAATCAGTCGGCGAAGGTAGTTTTTTCCCGAAAAACAAACTGCCCGAAACGCGAGCGCTTCGGGCAGTTTGGAGAAATTTAAGGTCATTAAAGTCATTGGGCTTAATTTTTAAAATGACCCCTAATGACCGCTCACTTCGCTCTCACACTGAACGAGATACGCCGATTCTTCGCTTTGTTCTCCGGCGTGTCGTTCGGTGCGACGGGGTGTTGCTCGCCGTAGCCTTCCGGGTCGAGGCGGTCGGTGGCGATGCCTTTGGCCACAAGCCAGTCGCGGACGGTTTTGGCGCGTTCGCTGCTGAGTTTCATGTTGGCTGCGTCGTCGCCGTCGGAGTCGGTGTAGCCGCCGATTTTTACTTTCACTTTAGGATAGGCATTCAGGATTTCGAGTACCGCAGCGAGTTTGGTATCGGAGTCTGGTGTGAGCGTTGCCTTGTTCACATCGAATTGAATTTCAGGAAAATCGAACCATTTGTTCTTGTCAATCGCGGCGTTCGCATCTTTGATGAACGCCAGCATGGCCGACTCTTGCGAGCCCACTGCAAAGCCCATTTCGTCCACCGCCGGGGCAGGAGGGGGAGTGGCCGGGGCTGTAGTGACGGGTGTTTCCACTTTGACTTCTGTGGGTTTGCCGGAACAATTGCGCAGGTAGTACATGAGGCCGGCGCCCAGAGCCAGCAAAAGCAACAATGGCCACAGCCAGCGGTTGCCGTTGGAGGCGGCTGTGTTGTCATTGCGGCTTGTTGCGCCAATGTCGGCGAGGCCGAGGATGGAGCCAAGACCCGTGGGCAATGCGCTGAGAATGTTGTTTTTCTGACCCAGCAGCAGGTTGGCAAGGCCGGAGACATTGAGCCCTTCGCCACTGATTTTTTTGCTCAAAAGCCCCATCACCAGCGGGCCCACCATGCCGAGCAACGAAGAAACGCTGGAGGATTTAGTGCCGGAAAAAGCGGCTACCGCGTTGGTGATGGCGGGTACTTTGGCGCCAAAAATGGAACCGAACAATTGCCCGGCTGCATCTTTCGGGTCGTTGTGAGCGAGGTTGCCGCCGCCCAACAGGCTGCCGAGGTTGCCGAGAATGCCGGCGTCGAAATTGGACAGGGCGTTGAAAATGCTGCCCATCGCGTTGGAGTCGCCGGCTTTATTGAGCAGGCCGGCGAGGATGGTAGGAGCGAGGCCTCCGATTGCTTTGGAGATGCCGCCTTCATTTTCGCCGAGCAGGCTCGCTGCCTGGCCGATGAGTTCGGGCGTCACGTACTCCTTGATGGAGTCAAGTAAATATGCCATCTGTAAAGTTGTTTTGTTTAGTTTCGAAAATGCAGTTCAGAGTTTTCCCAATATTTCTAAACTGTTGAATTTGAGCGTGAAAGTATAACTTCCCGTTGCTAAGCCGATTTAAATTTTTGAGAAAAATATTCGCCTGAAAACTATCGGGGCGCGTATCAGAAAGGCAGGCCTACTGCCAGGTTGGGGTTCAGGTCGCTCCATGTGAAACCCGAAATCAGGTTGCGCACCCAATAACGACCGCTGGTGTCGGCATAAGGGTTGCGAAGTCGAAGGCCTGCATCGAAACGGATAATGAGGTAACTAAAGTCGCCGCGAATACCCAAACCCGTGCCGAGCGCAATGTTTTTGTAAGAATCCCAGCGCAACTGAGACCCCGGACGTTGAACATCGGGTTTGAGGGTCCAGACATTGCCGCCGTCGAGGAAAACCGCGCCTTTAAACCACGAAAAAATATTAAATCTCAATTCGCCATTGACCTCGAACCTGAAATCACCGGACTGATAAAAGGGTTGCACCGTCGGCGGGTCGGGCTCACCGGTGTCAGGGTCGCGCGGTACGTAGCCGCCGGGACCGATTTCGCGGATGCGCCAGGCGCGCAGGCTCGTGGGACCGCCGACAAAATATTGCTTCACATAGGGCGCTGCCCGCGTGTCGCCAAAAGGCACTACGACACCTGCGCCCACCCGCACAGCACCCGTGAGGTTTTTACGGAAGTCGCGGGTGTACACGGCGTCCATGTCGAGGCGCAGATATTGAGCAAAATCGAGGTCCGAAATGCGCCAGTTTTGCTTGCCGAAAGCTACCGACCAAAGGCGGTTGAGCGCCAGTTCTTCAAGCCCGGAGAGGTCGGTATTGAACCGGTAAAACCAGCGTTCGCCGAAGCGGTTGTTGGAGCCGCTGTACGTGTAGGTGAAAGCGCGCAGGAAAAAACCTGTGAAAAGTTGGTCGCCAAAACTGTTTATCAAAAATTGATTTTCTCCGAAAATACTGTCGAACGCTGCCTGGGTGCGCGGACGCAACACATCTATGCCGGTGTGGTCGAATGCATAGCGATGATGGCCGTCCACGAGGTCGTAGCCGAAGGCCATGTTGAAGAGATTGTAGTCGTAAAAATCAATGACGTTCAGGTAGTTGTAATTGGCGGAGAGGCGTGCTTGGCCGTTGTTTTTTAGTTTGTAATAAAACGTTTTTTCTTCGTTTGGGTCGTTTTTTCCCAATCTGTTCACACTACGCCACAGGCCGAAATAGTCAAAAAAACGAGGAAACGTCAGTTGGTTTTGCCACTTGAACTCCTGCGAAAAAATGAAGCGGTTGCGGGTGGCTACGTCGAATTCGATGCTGTACTGGAGGCTCGAGTACAGGTGTTCGGCGCCCCGAAACAGGTTGCGGTTGCGAAACGAAACGGAGGAAGCGATGCCCAGCAGGTTGCGCGCCAGCGCGCTCGAACTGGTGGAGGAGTTCAGGTCCATGTCGGCCCCGAAGGAGATACGTTTGTTCGGCGTCGTCAGGATTTCGACATTGATTTTTCGCGGGTCAACGCTATCCTGTTGGGGCTTGACCGACACAAAACGGAACACTCCAAGCTCGTTCATGTGCCGGATAGTGTTGTCAAAATCGGACTGACGGTAAGGCCACAGGGGTTTGATGGCGATGGTCTTGTACAGTTGGGAAGGCTTCACATCGAAGTCGGTAGTGCCGGAGCGGAAAAAAATCCCGTTGATATTGGTGTCGCGACGAATCGCCATTTGAAGATCAGGACGCACGTTTGACAGCACTTCGATATTGCCAATCGTGTAAGTTTGGTGCATGAGGGAGTCGCCGGGAGTAAGGATTTGGGTTGTCACGGTGGTGCGGTTGCCGACGCTGTCGCCTTCAAATTCCACGAAGTTGGGCGCGAAATAGGCATAACCCCGGTCGCGCAACTCGTTGGTGATACGCGCTTTTTCGGCGTCGAAAATGCGCCCGGCCATCGGTTCCCCGCGTTTGAGAAGCGATTTTCCGGCTTGTTCGCGCAGGATTTGCAGCACCTGCGTGTCCCGGCTTTCGTATTGCACGCCCTCGATGGTGTGCAGGGGGCCGAGTTCGATGAGGTATTTTATTTCTGTTTTATATTTTCCTTTTTCTTTTTTCTCGTAATCGCATTTAGCGTTGAAGTAGCCGTGTTGTTGCAGATAATTTTGGAAATTACTGGCCGTCCTTTGCGTCAGCACTTCATCGAAAATGGTGGGCGGCTCAGCCAGTTTTCTGTTTATCCATCTGGGGAATCTCGCTTTTTTATTGAGGCTCCAATAGAAAAGCCACAAGTTGACGGGTGCGCGGAAAAAAATCAGCGGACGACTGTTCGGAATCTGCTTGTACTGCGCCGTCAGTTCGTACAGCAGCGGGGTGCGCTCGTTGGCTTTGAGGCGTTTTGCCGATTTCAGTTCGATAGAATTTTTCACCAGCAGGCGTTCGCCTTTGGCTTCGTCGAGATGCTTCGTAACATTGCAGGCGCTTTGGCAAACTGCGAGCAGCAAGAAGCAAAGCGCAAAAGGCAAAGTGTGACCTGATTTTTTATAAATCATTGATTGAAAATAACAAACCGGAAAACGGCAAACATCGTGTTATCGCACAACCAGACCAAACTACTCACCGCGCTCCCGGTAAAAAAGTACCGGCAAAAGTATCGAAAATTCGTCGTGGAGGGCGAGAAAATGGCTGCCGAACTGCTCGCCCAACGACGCATAGCCGTGTCTGCTGTGTTCGGTCTGGAACGCTGGGCTGCCGAAAACGCCGTCCTCATCGAGCCGTTTTTGGAAAAATTTAACCCCGTCAGCGAAGCCGAACTGAAAAAAATCTCCTCGCTCACTACGCCCAACAAGGTACTCGTCGTCGCTGAATTGCCCGGTGAGCCATTTTCCCCCGACCTGTTGCGAACGGATTTTTGCTTTTACCTCGACGGCATCCAGGACCCCGGAAACATGGGCACCATCCTGCGCGTGGCCGATTGGTTCGGCATTCCCGGCGTCATTTGTTCGCCCGACAGCGCCGACGCTTTCAGTCCCAAAGTCGTGCAAGCCAGCATGGGGGCTTTTTTGCGGGTAAAAATTTGGGAAATGTCGCTCCTGCAAGTGTTGGAAAATGTCCCCGATGTGCCCGTCGCGGGCGCTGTTTTGGGCGGGGAAAATATGTTTCAGGCAAAATTACCCTCGCATGGCCTCGTCGTCGTCGGCAACGAAGGCAGGGGTATTGGCGCGGACACTGAAAAACGGTTGACCCACCGTCTCACCATCCCGCGCCACCCCGGCGGCGGCGCCGAATCGCTCAACGCAGCGGTAGCGGCGGGGATTTTTGCAGCGGCACTGCGCCACTGCTGATTTTTTCCGACTTATCAGCGTTTCGCCGCCGACTTGCTCCAGTCTTTCATTCTTTTTTCAAGCGTTTTGAAAAACAGCACACGCTGGCGTTCTGCAGCGCCGGAGAGCGGGGTCGAACGTTTGAGCAGCCGGTCGAACCACTTTTGGGCGTAGGCGACGAAGGTCAGGTTGGAAGTTTGAAAAAAATCCGGGTTGTCGAAAGTGAAATAGACGGCGTTTTTGTCAGCCGATTGTACCAGGAATGTATTTCCTGTCGGCGCGATTTCATTATGAAAAAGCCGGAAGGCGCCCGCGTCGCGTTGGGGTTTTTGGCCCGGTGGATGTTTCCGTCCCGATGCTGCCATTTTTTGCTGATGTTCCAGCAACTGGCCTATTTGTGCAAATAGCCGGGCGGGAAAGGTGTTGTCCCTGAAAATATGCTGGTCGGTGAAGTAGCGGATTTGGCTGAGGGTGTTGTCGAGCATGTGCAAAGTCCAAAACTCGGTGCTCGGCCAGCGGTAGTAGCAATGCAGGATGCGGGTGCGCAGATAATTCATTTCTTCACTGACAGCCAGTGTTTCGGGATGAAAATCAACGCCTTGTTCGTCGAGTTCCCAGGTGCTGCGCCCCCAGACGAAGAGTTTGAATGCCGTCAGTTCGGGAAAATGCAGGTAGTGAAATACGGGGATTTCGACGGTGGCGTAGTGTAGCGACGATGCCGGCAACCGGGTCGCTATTTCGATGTTGGCGAGCAGGCGGCGCAAAAAATCCAGCGGGTCGTTTGTTTGTTCGACGAGCGGGTAAAAAGTCATGGGGACGACGCCCTTTTGCGGCAGCAGATAGTTGTCGAGCGAGAAATGGAAGTGTTGCGCCAGCGCAGCCGCTTCGTCCAGGGTGAGCGGATTGTCGCCGCGCAGTTTTTTGTACACGGCGCTTTCTCCGATGTTCAGGACCATGGCCAGTTCTTTCGCCAGCGATTTGTCGCCCGGCAGCAGTTGGCGGATTTCGTCAAAAATGTATTGGGTCAGCGATTGCGACTGGACGGTTCGTCCAGTCTGAGGGTCATGTTGTGGACGGTTCGTCCAAAAAGCGTGGGTCATAGGCGGATTAGTGGACGGTTGGGACAAAAATAGTTTTCAAAGTGGACGAACCAGGCAATGAATTTCTTGCAGGCGGCCTGGCTCTGTCCGATTTTTGTGTTCAAATGTAGGCGATTGTTTTGAAAAGAAGTTTGCGTCTTGCAAAAATTTTTGATTGACCCAAATTGCCAAAAATGAAAAGGTCTGCTCTTCGCGCTTAAAATCATTTTCACATGAAAAACAAAATTTATTTTCTGCTTTCTCTGGCGGCCTTGTGGCTGTTCGCTTGCTACAAATCCGAAGAACGCCCCACCATCATTCACGGTCGGGTGACCGAATATGGCACGGGGGCGCCCATCGAAAGAGCGCGGATTTATGTGTTGTGTCAGGAGGGCACAGTGCTCGGCCCGAGCAATTTCACTTTGATTGACTCCATCCTGACGGATGCCGACGGCCGTTTTTACCGTGAGTACGCCGAGGGCGAACTCTGTGGCAGTGTTTCCTTCTTGCCTTACAAGGAGGGGTACTTCAAAGGCAATGAGTTCTATTACACGACGGATAACAAGTTTTTTGATGTCGTGCTGGATCCTCTATCCTGGTTTAAAGTGATAACGGCACCAGATATACTTGGCGACCGAATTTATTTCACCGGGACATTTACCGGCGCCGCAGGTTGGGATACCTGGAAAGGTGATGGGACGAAAACATGGCTCTTTGAGACTCGCGGGAATAGAGATACTTGGATTGACTGGGATTATTATGGTGGTGGGATGAACAGCCATCGAGATACAATATATCTCCCTAAACACGATACCACAACCTACACGATTCACTACTAAACATTTCACACTAAAAATTCTCGACCAATGAAAAAAAATTCTGCTTGCCGGCTGGCAGGCGGAGGGCTACTCTCTTGCCTGTTGCTCATGCTTCAAATCAACCGCGGCATCCTCTCCATTGGACGAACCGTCCACTCAAAATTAATTCAGTGGACGGTTCGTCCAAAAATATGTCGTAAGAGATTTGTTAGTGGACGAATGGGACAAAAATAGTTTTCAAAGTGGACGAGATATCCAATGGATTATTTGGAGTCAGGTTTGGCAGTGCCGATTTTTGTATCCGAAGACACGCCTCATATTCCTCTTCTTTTCTTTCACACCTTAAATACGTTTTCACCATGAAAAAAATGCTTTCTCCGCCTGCAAAGGCAAGGCCTTTATTGCTGCTGCTTATGGCCGCCTGGCTGTTCGCCTGCGAAAAAGACAACCCCGACTGCCCGCCCGACCTGCCCTGCGCCACGCAGAGTGGGGAGAATACATTTGGATGTTATATTAATGGGAAGCCGTGGGTGGCCGATATCGCTCCCTATATTCTCGATCCAACTCTCCACAAGATAGAGGCGGAGTACGACGAAAATGGAAATGGAAGTGCTTATGGTAATTTTCTATTTTTAAAGGGGCGTCGTACTAACGACACTACTAGTGGATTTATGTACATCAACTTGCGACCAGTGCTTGGTTTGGGAAAAATATCACATGTTGGCGCAATAACATTTGATATCGGCGCCTATATAGTACGGACAGACAATGGACAACCAATTGGAACTTTATCTTTTGAACTGGATACCTTTTTTTCTTATAACATTGAAATCACCCGCTTAGATACTAGCAAAAAGATTGTAGCCGGGCGATTCGCATTTACCGGAACTTCATTAACGGACACCGTAATAGTTACGGACGGGCGTTTTGATGTGAGGTACGATCCATACTAAATACACTTAATGAATTGAAAATAAAGGATTTTTAGGCTATGCAATCAGCCTGAAAGGCCACTCTTATTTCATTTTTTCACCTTTTTAAACGTTCAAAACAATGAAACGTCTTTTTCTTCTCGCTGCGCTCTTGGCGTGGCTAGTTGGCGGTTTGTCTGCCCAAAAACCATCCTCTGAATATTCTTTGGACAGAATGACGCGCTCGCTCTTCGAGCGGCTTGACAAAAGTAGTTTGCAAAGCGGTATTCTGCTCCAGCAATCCGCCTTGTTCGTCAATCCATTTCGCTTTGACGGTGCAGTACTCAATGATTCCAACCAAATGGATGCCAGCCGTTTTGGCAAATTGTACGGTCAATTGCGGACAGCATCTACCGGACAGTCGATATTGCCCGACCCGGACATTTACCTCAATGAACTGCGGAAGCGACCCGAACACTGCGACACCATTCTGCTGGCAGTGCTGGCTATGCAGTTCGACTACATCAAAGCGGATGCTTTCGACACAGGGCTGCTGCAATGGGACGCCGACAACAAAGTGAGCGCAGTGCCCGGTCAAAGCACTTCGCCTTATCAGGTGGATACTACCTTCGCCTTTGCAGCGCTGACACAACAAGTGGCCGGCGCTCAAGTGGTGTTTTGTCTGCCTTCTCAACTCATTTTCAACAACCTCGACTGGTCGGTGGGCGCCCTACAAGTGGATTTTGGCGACGGGCAGGGTTGGCGAACAGTACAACCAGACGAGTGCGTTAACATATAGTACCTGTCAAGCGGCCGGCAATCGTTGCGCCTGCAAGTGCAGCAAAACGGGCGGACCTGGCTGGCGCACAGCTATGTGACCGTGCCGGAGCCAAGTGCCTCAGAGCGATATTCTGCTACCCCTGATGAGGAAGTGGCGCTTGGAGGGGCGAAACTTAGCATTTTTTTCGATTGTGCAGACCACAAACTACGCAAGCCATTGATTGTAGTGGAAGGGTTTGGGGGAGAGTTAATTAATGTCGATAAATTATTCGAGTTAATAAATGAACCCGATTCTGAAGGGATTATTCTCAAAGACTTTCTCGACGATGAAAGTTATGACCTCATCTGGGTGGACTGGTCGAACTCGAACGCCCGCATCCAGGATAATGCGGCAGCCCTGCAAGCGGCTATCGAGTGGATAAACGCACGCAAACATGCCGATGGCAGCAGTGAACCGAATGTGATGATTGGAGCCAGCATGGGTGGCCTGGTGGGCAAGTATTGCCTGCTCCACATGCACAACATACAGGGCAAGGATGCTGAAGTGGAGCGCTTCTTCACCTATGATTCTCCTATGAAGGGGGCGAATTTTCCGGTGGGCATACAGCTGCTGATACGCGACCTGCTCAATCTTTCAGGCGCCACAGCCTCTGACCCAAATATTCAGGCTGCCTTACAACTCCTGGACGGTTATGCTGCTACCCAGATGCTACGCCAAAAGGCTATCATTGATGGCAATGGCAATCTCGCCTTGTCGTCAGCCGGCTTCGATGCCCTGCAAGCAGAAATGGCTGCTTTGAGCGATATTAAACCGTTGAGCGATATTACCCGTTACATCGCCCTCTCGAATGGCGCCGGCAATGGTACAGCACAAGAAAGCATAGATTCTGACTTGGCTATGGAATTCTCCCTGACTTTGGATGGAGTGCCTTGGGGAGGGGCACCTTACTGGCAATACGATGTTTTGATACAGGGAACGGCTTATACAGCACGCCAATCAACTACCCTTTTATATGAGAGAACGGTCAAGGCGATCCCTGTCCTTCCATTTTTTCCAATTAGCATAGAGGAAAGTGTATCCTACTCGCATCCTTTTGCTTTAGGATTAGATGTCGCCCCGGGAGGAAACTCAAATATTGCATTGTCGCAGATTGAAGGCGCCCTGAACAACGCCTTCGCCAATGTGCCGGATCAAATTGGATACTATGTCAACATACCCATAGACCACTTCTGCTTCGTTCCGACCGTGAGCAGTTTTGATCTGCCGGTTTCTGCCAATTTGTTTGGTGCTACTTCCGGTGGAGTGGCGGCTCGTTCAAGTGCTTCACTGGACAACTCAGTTGTTTCTCCGTATAGCCAACAACCTGAATTTAATCAGGACCATGTCACCATGAATATTCGTATTGCTGACCTTTTAGTAGATGAGCTGATGCCGCATCCCACTGCTGATATACTTGGCTCTAACCTGGCGGGAGGCCAAACCTACAATTTTGGCAAGGCGTTCAACGCTGCTACTCCGGGAGGCATATTGTCCACCCCCCGTGAAATTTCACAAGATTTGGTTCTTCAAAATGGAGCGCAACTTTGGATAAATCGCAAAGACCGCATTGCTTACGCATCCAATCTTAGGTAACCCTCAAAACATCAGGCCTCAGGTATTCTCTGTTTCGGTACCGGGAGAACGCTGCGGGGGCAGTCAGAAAGTAGTAGTGACGATTGAAGATGGTGCTAAGTTAGTAGTTGGTGACAATACAAATTCACCCAAAAACACAGGGGGGCTTTATTTTACTTCGGGTAGCGAATTGTATGCTTTCGGCTCCAATCCAATAACTTTGGAAGATAAGTCTGAGCTTACTTTCGATAAAAACTCGAGGCTTGAGTTGAAACAAGGCGCACTATTTCTGGCAAAAGCCAATGTTTTTGTTGCAGCAACTGAATCTGACTTTGTCATGGATAACGGCTCAAAGATACTTTTTGAATCGAATGGTGATTTCCAATTGGACGATACTTCGATTGATGTGCCACCAGGTTCTGCAATAGAATTATTGAGTGGCACCGCATTACAGGTTTCTGGGCCGACGTCGGTTATCCACATACGTCCGGGTGCTACCTTACGGCTTTCAGGCGAAAGCGTCGCTAACATCAAGCCCGGCGCCACCCTCATCCTCGATCCCGGCGCCATCGTCATCCTCGAATCGCCCGAATCCCGTATCCGTATCGAAGGCACTTTGGTCTGGAATGGCGATATCAATTTTTCCGGCTTGGGCTATTTTGAGTTCGCTTGGGGAGGCGCGCTCGAATTAGGCCCAAATGCAGATGCTTTTAGGCTCACTGGCGCAGGGAAACAGAATCGTTTTATCCGTATCGAAGGCGCTGCTACTCTCGCTATACCGAATGGTAAAGGGCTTGACCTGCGCGAAGGCGCTGTGGAACATCATGGCGAGGAGATACTGCTTGGCGATGCCTCCTGGTGTGCGCTGAAAGAAGTGAAAATGTACGGCGATGGCGTAAGGGGCATCCTGGGGCATAAAGCCGGTGATGTCGTCATCGAGGATTGTACGTTCGACGGCCTCACGTCGCCCATCGAAATCCTGGGCTCTGACAATGCGGGCTTTCCGTTGTACCCGCTCACACAGGTACGGCGCACGGATTTTCACGATTATCACACCGGCGCTCATTTTCGGGATTGCGGCGCAGTTTTGTTCGAGGATTCGCAGTTTTTTGGCAGTTCAGGCGAAGCCAGCAGCGGTATTTTTTCGGAATTCAACCTTTTCACCATTGTGAGCGACTGCACTATCGAGGACCACGACGCCGATATCCTCCATAGCAGCAACGACCCGCTGGTCGCGGGAGCGAGCGCCGGCATGGGCATCAAAGTAGAAGGCGGATGGGTACTCTGGATGAACGGCGGCGAAATCCGCAACTGCGAAATCGGCATCGGGAACCTGGCTTACGATGACCCTGAGACGGACGGCGCTCCCGCCAATGTGTACATGAGCAACTTTGCCACCATCCGAAACTGTCACACCGGCATCGCGATGAATGGCGACGCCACTACCGGCCTGGTCACTATGGATTGTGCGCGCATCGTCGAAATTGGCCGGACGGGTATTTACGGCGAAGACATCACAATGGTCATTGACCCGCTTCTTTTGTTACAACAAACCAACGGCGTAAATGTCGTTGACCCCAACGTGTTCACACGGCTGTATTCCAGCGGGCCGCCCAAACACTACATCAATGTTTGTTATGTCGAAAAAACGCCCCCCGATCCATTACCTGCCAAACTCAATTTTTGGGGAGATGTGTGGGGCGGTACAACTTCCGTCCAGAACAATCCAAATTCCGGCATCATCCTGAAAAAAACGCTGCCAACCGGTGTGCCCTGCGGGACATCCTTCCTGGCAGATGTCAGTCAGGCACTTCAGGACGAACCGCTTGGCTGTGCCCGGCAAATGGCAGGCATCACGCCCGACGAATGTCTGGAGCCGGTTTTTCCGAACGAGTCGCCTACCGTTCGCCAGGAATTCAAGGCAGGCCTCGAATTGTTGAAAAATCAGGAAATCGAACAGTCGCGTACCCGTTTTGGAAACATCGCCGCCTTGTGGCAACCGGCACTTCCCGGATTCAGCAATTATTGCGAAACCCTGATTGACGCCGCCAAATCACTCTCGGAAGGCGAAAGCCGGAGCCAATCGGGCGCTAAAATCGCTAAGCAGGCGCGGGTATTTCCCAACCCGGCATCCGGCGAAGTGACCGTCTGGTTGCCGGAGACGAACGTTCAGCTGCGGGTTTGGGATGCTTTCGGTAAACTCATCCACGAGGGTGCTGCATCAGGATTGCACCGTGTGGATGCTTCTGCCTGGCCCGGCGGCCTCTACTGGTTCGATATTTCGTCGCCCGACGGCGCATTGCGCGAACAGGCGAAAGTTGTGATACAACACTGATCGCATAGCAAAACAGGAATCGGCCCTCCCGACCGGACAAACCCGTGTCGGGAGGGTCGGTTTTTACAACAGCCCTTTGCCAACATCCCGAAAAAGAAAAACTTGCAAAATTCTTCAATACGCAAATACGACGATGCGAGCAGGCGTTTCAAAAACATGAAAATGAAAAAAATATGCGCCGAATTCTGATTTTTGCCTTTTGCCTGCCCGTTTTTTGTACCGCTCAAACGGATAGTTTGCTGCACCGGATACCCGGATTTTACACCGAAAAAAGGATGGACCTGGCGATCGGCTACAATTTCTATTTTGGGAAAAAAGACAAAAACGACACTGCTTCACGGAAGTATCATTTTCTGGAATTGGGTATTTGGCGAAGCCGGTTTTTCTTTCACCGGCACTGGGGCGGTTTCGCGTGTTATGCCGCAAGCGAAGTCGGCCTGAACACGAAAAAATTGGTCATCGCGCCAAAAATCGGCGCTTTCCTGGCTTACGGGCCGATTATTCTGGGCAATGATTTTTCAGTGTACACCGATTTTTCCGAGGGTTCGCTGCGCTGGATTCCATATTTTGGCCTGGGGATTAACCGCTTCAAATTGACCATCAATCCCCACGTAGTTTTGTCCAATAAAGATTTTTTTGAAAACCGGCTCCCGTCCGGGCATCTGCATCTGAGTTATGCGCTGATAAATTTTTACCGAAAAAAAACTGCCTGGCAGCGATAAATGCCGAACGCTCCGCCTTATGAATGTCGCCTTTTTTTCCACCCAGTCCTACGACCGCGAATACTTCGAGCGGTTCAACACGATGGCGCGCCACCAGTTGCGTTTTTGGGAAACGCCTCTCGACGAACAAACTGCTCAGCTGGCCGCCGGGTACGACGCTGTTTGCATTTTCGTCAACGACCGCTGCAATGCGGAAGTAATTAAAATCCTGAAAGAGAAGGAAGTACGACTCGTCGCGCTCCGCTGTGCGGGTTTCAACAACGTGGATTTGGCTGCCGCAAAAGAGCACGGACTGGCCGTCGTGCGTGTGCCGGCCTACTCGCCCCACGCTGTGGCAGAGCACGCTGTGGCGCTCATTCTCACGCTCAACCGCAAAACGCACAAAGCTTACAACCGGGTGCGGGAAGGGAATTTTTCGCTCGAACGGCTCACCGGTTTCGACCTTTTCCAAAAGACGGTAGGCGTGGTCGGCACAGGAAAAATCGGCTCCGTGTTTGCCCAAATCATGTTGGGCTTCGGTTGCCGTGTGTTGGCTTTTGATGTTTATGAAAATCAGGAACTTGTGAACAAAGGAGTCCGCTATTTGCCGTTGAACGAATTGCTTGCCGCTTCCGATATTGTCTCCCTTCACTGCCCTTTGAACGACCAGACGCGTCATCTCATCAATGCCGAATCGTTGAAAAAAATGAAACCCGGCGCCATGCTCCTGAATACCGGACGCGGCGCTTTGATTGATACGAAGGCTGTCGTCGCGGCGCTCAAATCGGGCCAACTCGGCTATCTCGGCCTCGATGTGTATGAGCAGGAGGAGCACTTGTTTTTCAGAGACCATTCCGAGATGATTATCCAGGACGAGCTAATTCTGCGTTTGATGTCTTTCCCGAACGTGCTCATCACGGCACACCAGGCTTTTTTTACCGAAGAAGCCCTGTCGGAGATAGCGACCGTGACGCTACAGAATATTTCGGACTTCGAAGCGGGCGTATTTTTGAAAAACGAAGTGAAATTGCAATAAAAAAACGGGTAAAGTGACATCTTTTGCCAGCGGCAGACCTGAATCCGTTTTGATATTGTTTGAAATACGTTATCTATGCACCTCGAATATTCTTTGAACTTTTGCGTCTGAAATATCCAAATCAAGTCTTGTATGAAAAAAACACTTGCGCTCCTTCCGCTGTTACTGCTGCTCGCAGCGTTCAAACCTGCTTCTGCACCTGTCGCTCCACCTGAAATCCCTGCTGACATTCAGGCGCTTCTGGACAAATACGGCTGCGCCGCCTGCCACTCGATGACGCGCAAACTCGTCGGCCCTATTTGGACCGATATTGCCGCCAAAAAATATTCAGCCAAACGAATTGCCCAACTCGTCGCCAAACCCGAACCCGCCAACTGGCCGGGCTATGTGCCGATGGCCGCTCAAAAAGTACCGAAAGCCGACATGGACAAAATTGCCAAGTGGCTTGCTAATTTGAAATAAAAAAAGGCCCGCGACGTGCGTCGCGAGCCAGGTCATAGATTGTATCGTTTTGCAGGATACGCGGATTTATACGTTGAAGCGTTGTTAGGTCACAAGAAATTTAGTTGGTGCCTTACGGCTGAACTAAAGAGCAAATACACTTTCCTTTTGTCCGATACCCTGAAGCGTTCCTGTGCGACAAGTTGCGCAGGAGCGCTTTTTATTTTTGAAAACAACTGCGTGTAGTATTTATAAGCCAGGTAAACTCCGAAACGAGCGCCCTTGGGCAATCGGCGAATGCCTTCCAGCGCGGCATCAAAATCGGCTTTGATGTCTGCTTCGATGTTCAATTTGTCCTCATTGGTAAAACGCTGGAAATCCACGCCGGGAAAATACACGCGCCCTCTTTCGTCGAAATCACTTTTGATGTCGCGCAGAAAATTGATTTTCTGGAACGCTGCTCCCAGCCTGCGTGCCGGTTCTTTCAGCCGTTGATATTCAGCCTCGTCGCCTTCGCAAAACACGCGCAAACACATCAAGCCCACCACTTCCGCAGACCCGTAAATATACTCGTCGTAACCTGCGGAATCATACGTCGCATTCGACAAATCCATCTCCATGCTCCGTAAAAAAGCCTCTATTAGTTCATCTTCGATGCCGTATTGATGCACCACTTGCTGGAACGAATGCAACACCGGGTTGAGGCTTATGCGTTCTTCTATGGCGCGCCAGGTGTCTTCCCTGAATCGCTGCAACAATTCCGCTTTGGGGTAATCATGAAAAGTGTCTACGATTTCGTCGGCGAAACGCACGAAGCCATAGATGCCGTAAATGGGTGGCCGGAAGCGCGGATGAAACAACCGGATTCCGAGAGAGAAAGAAGTCGAATACCGTCGAGTGATGAGGCTGCTACACTCGAAACAAGTGTCGTGAAAAAGTTGAAGATGATTCATAAACTGGTGTTAGCTTGATTAAAATGAATAGGTTATGCTGGAGATTTTACTTCGAGAACTGTCTGGAAATTTCTTTGGCAACCACTTGCCCACTGATAAGGGAAGGCGGTACGCCGGGGCCGGGAACTGTGAGCTGGCCTGTGTAAAAAAGGTTTTTCACCTTGCGACTTCTCATTTTGGGTTTCAAAAAAGCAGTTTGCAAAAGGGTGTTTGCCAAGCCGTAGGCATTTCCTTTAAAAGCATGATAATCCGCCACGAAATCGGCATGTGCGAACGAGCGGCGGTAAATCACGTGCTCGCGAATGGATTGGCCCGTGAGGCGTTCGAGGCGTTCCATTGTGAGGTGGTAGTAGCGCTCCCGCACTTGGGGCGTATCCTCGAGGCCCGGCGCTACCGGGATGAGCAGAAACAGATTCTCGCAGCCTTCTGGCGCCACGGAAGGATCCGTTTTCGAGGGCGCACTCACGTAGAAAAGCGGTTTGGAAGGCCACTGCGGTTGCTCATAGATTTCTTTGGCATGTACGCCAAAATCCTCGTCGAAGAACAGGTTATGATGTTCCAGATTGCCCAGACGTTTGTTCACACCGATATAGTAGAGCAAACTCGACGGCGCCATCGTCCGGCTTTGCCAGTATTTTTCAGAATAATTTTTTGCGTGATTGTCAAGCAGCTGTGTGTCAATATGATGATAGTCGGCGCTACCTACCACTACATCGGCTTCAAATTCCCGTCCCTGTTTGGTCATTACTTTTGTCGCGTGTCCATTGGGAACATAAATGTGGTTGACCTCCTGTCCCAGTTCGATTTTTACCCCCAACTCTCTTGCGAGCGACACCATGCCTTCCACGATTTTGAACATGCCGCCCATCGGGTACCAGGTGCCAAGCGCCATATCGGCATAGTTCATCAGGCTGTACAAAGCGGGCGTTTTTTGCGGGGTAGCGCCGAGAAAAAGGACCGGAAATTCGAGCAGTTGAATCAATTTTTCATTCCTGAATAAACTCCGGACATGCTTCGACAGGGAAGTAAACATTTGCAGCCGAAACATACTCGCCAGGATGCGCCAGTCGGCAAATTCGAGCATCGAGTCGCTGGGTTTGTGGACAAATTCACTCATCCCGACCCTGTATTTGTAGGCGGCCTCCTTCAGAAATTTTCTCAGATTGGCTGCGCTGTCCGGCTCATATCGCTCGAACATCGCTTCGAGCGCCGGCATTTCAGCCGGCACATCCATCCGGTCGCCTTCTCCAAACCAGACAACATAGGAGGGGTCGAGGCGCTTCAAATCGTAATAGTCTGACACTTTTTTGCCGAAACGAGCGAAAAATTGCTCGAACACATCGGGCATCCAATACCACGACGGCCCCATGTCGAACACGAAACCCTCCGCCTCGTATTGACGGGCACGGCCGCCAGGCACGTCATTTTTTTCCAATACCGTGACATCGAAACCTTCCGCTGCCAAATTGCACGCCGCCGACAGACCAGCAAAACCGGAACCGATTACAATTACTTTTTTTGACATCAACTTTTTTGAATTTGCGATCGCATGAGTAGGAAATAAACGCCAAGAAAAGAGGTTTTGTTTAAACAAAAAAACGATAAACAAAAAAAAGGTTAAACAAGTCAGCCTCAAATGGCTCTCTTCGAAGAATTTTGAAAGATAGGTCATTTTCGGAATCCCATCGGACGAAAAAAAGATGGAATGCTAAAAAACATTGCAGGGCGTTTTAACGAAATCATACTTTCGCCCATCCTATCGAGTTCAAAATGGACATTTATACCCGCAAATCATATTGGAAGTGGTATCTGGCGGCAGGTGGCGCGCTGATTATCCTGATTTCTCTTCTGTACACAAAATACCTGGCCGACCGCCTCATCGAACGCGAAAAGCAGCAGGCGGAACAATTCGCCGAGGCTATGCGGATGCTTGCCAAAATGCGGACGGACACCATCGCCAATTATTGCGACCTCACCCTGCACCTCAAAGTGATCGAGCAAAACACCACGATTCCGGTCGTTTTGCTCGATGAAAGCGGAGAAATCGAAGCGTATCGAAACATTGACGATCGCAATCTGGATACGATGGACATCAAGGATGTGCAAAAAGCCCTCGACCGGATGATGCAGCAGGATACCGGCGTTATTGAAATCGTAGTCCCGCCCGACATTCACAAAACGCTGGTTTATACACACTCCCGCCTGTTGTGGTGGCTCCAGTTGTACCCGCTTTTGCAACTTTCACTCATCGCCGCGTTTATCGCACTCGGCTATATCGGGTTTAGTTCGGCTCGGCGGGCAGAGCAAAATCAGGTCTGGCTCGGCATGGCCAAAGAAACCGCGCATCAACTTGGCACCCCTATCACAGCGATACTCGGCTGGGTGGAAACGCTCAAGGCCGTGAATGAAGACCGCCCCGATAACCAGGAAATGCTCGACGAATTGCGCAACGACGTCACGCGACTCGAACTCGTTGCCGATCGTTTTTCCAAAATCGGCGCCTCTCCCGACCTGAAACCGACTAATTTGTACCACCAATTGGAATTCAACCGCGCCTACATGCAGCGCCGCGCGCCGCGCAAGGTCGAATTCGACTTCCCCGAACCCGAAAAAAATCAGCCGCTCCTGGTCGGTATCAATGCCCCTCTGTTCGATTGGGTAGTCGAAAACTTGCTGCGCAACGCCATCGACGCGATGGAAGGCGGCGTTGGCAAAATCACAGCCAGCGTTTACGAGCAGGATAAATATGTTTGTTTCGACATCAGCGATACAGGTAAAGGCATCGCGAGCGGTAAGTTCAAGACGGTTTTTAAACCCGGTTTTTCCACTAAAACGCGTGGCTGGGGTCTCGGCCTTTCGCTCTCCAAACGCATTATCGAAGACTATCACAAAGGGAAAATTTTTGTGAAAAATTCCGAAGTCGGGAAAGGAACGACCTTCACAGTGAAATTGCCGAAGGTAAGGTGAGCCAATCGGCATAATCGAATCAATCTTCAAAATCGAATCAATTGGCTTTTATGAATTTAAACCTGCGCGCCACTCCCCAAAACACCTACGACGCCATCGTCATCGGCTCCGGCATCAGCGGCGGCTGGGCCGCTAAAGAACTGACAGAAAAAGGTTTGAAAACCCTCGTGCTCGAACGCGGACGAATGGTCGAGCACATCACCGACTACCCCACCGCCAATCTTGACCCCTGGGAAATGCCGCACCGGGGCAGCGTCACACAGGCCGACCGAAAGGTTTCGCCCATCCAAAGCAAAGTCTATAACTACGGCGAAGGCAGCAAACATTTCTACATCAGTGATGTGGACAACCCCTACAATCAGGTCAAACCCTTCGACTGGATTCGCGGCTACCACGTCGGGGGGCGCTCCATCCTTTGGGGCAAACAAACCTATCGCTGGAGCGACCTCGACTTCGAGGCCAATGCCAAAGACGGTCACGGCGTGGACTGGCCGATTCGTTACGCCGACCTCGCGCCCTGGTACAGTTACGTGGAAAAATTCGCGGGCATCAGCGGCTCGGTGGAGAATATTCCCGTGCTGCCTGACAGCGAGTTTTTGCCGCCGATGGAGATGAATGTTTTTGAAAAACAAATTGCCAAACGCATCGAGGAACATTACAAGGGCGCGCGAAAAATGATCATCGGCCGGGTGGCGCACCTTACCGTGCCGCACAACGGGCGCGGTTCCTGTCAGTATCGAAACCGCTGTGAGCGAGGCTGCCCGTTCGGAGCCTATTTCAGCAGCAACTCCGCTACTTTGCCTGCCGCCAAAGCGACTGGCAATCTGACGATTAGGCCGTTTTCTGTCGTTCATTCGATTATTTTTGATGAACAAAAAGGCCGCGCAACCGGGGTGAAAGTCGTGGACACAGAAACCATGCAGACCTATGAGTTTTTCGCCAAAATTATTTTTGTAAACGCCTCTACGCTCGGTTCGGCGGCCATTTTGCTCAACTCCACCTCGCGCCGTTTTCCCAACGGCCTCGGCAACGACAGCGAACAACTCGGCCACAACCTCATGGATCACCACTACGGCGTGGGCGCTTACGGCGACACCGACGATTTTCAGGAATACGCCACTTTTGGCCGACGGCCCAACGGCACCTACATCCCCCGCTTCCGCAACGTGAACGACTCCGAAAAACGCGGCTACCTGCGCGGATTCGGCTACCAGGCCGGCGCCGGACGCGGGCAAGCGAGCAAAGACGAAGGCATCGGCGCTGACTTCAAACAGGCACTCACCGAACTCGGTCGGTGGGGTTTCGGCATGGGCGCCTGGGGCGAACACTTGCCTTACTACGAAAACAAAGTGACTTTGAACTACGACAAAAAAGACAAATGGGGCTTACCGACGCTCGACATTGACTGCGAATTCAAAGAAAATGAGCGCAAGATGCGTGTGGACATGGCCAACGATGCAGCCGAAATGCTCGAAGCTGCCGGCCTCAAAAATGTCGGCACCTACGACTCCAACCCCGCGCCCGGCTTCTGCATCCACGAAATGGGTACTGCCCGCATGGGGCGCGACCCGAAAACTTCCGTGCTCAACGGCTGGAACCAAGTCCACGCCTGCAAAAACGTATTCGTCACCGACGGCGCTTGCATGACTTCCAACGGCGTGGTGAATCCCTCGCTCACCTACATGGCGCTCACGGCGCGAGCAGCGAATTGGGCGGTAGAAGAGTTGAAAAGGGGGAATTTATAGGCTTTTTTGCGGAGTGACACTTTTGGGAAAGTGTCACTTCTGCTGTAAGTTTGTCCAACAAAAACAAGCCAAGTCATGGTTGACACTGTTTCCGACTACTACACCGACATCCGGCTGCGATACGGTCGTTTGAGCCGCCTCACGCCGCTCTCTTTGGAGGCTGCGGACATGAGCGACGAGGAGTTTTTCACGCTTTGTATGGACAATCCCGACCTCCGCATCGAACGAAATGCCAATGGAAAAATCATCATCATGCCGCCCACCACTTCTGAAACAGGCCGTTACAATTCCAAAATTCACATCGCAATCGGTATTTGGAATAATAAAACTAAACTCGGCGAAACCTTCGACTCTTCCACCGGCTTCAAACTGTCCAACGGCGCCGACCGCTCGCCCGACACGGCCTGGATAACCAACGAACGCTGGAACGCTCTGCCTGCCGAGCAGAAAAAGAAATTCGCGCCCATCGTACCCGACTTCGTGCTCGAACTGCGCTCCGACGACCAAAACCTGAGCGAACTACGCGAAAAAATGGACGAGTACATGGACTGCGGCTGCCGTCTTGGCTGGCTCGTGGACCCACAAAACCGCCGCACCTACGTCTATTCCGCCAACGGCGACATCCAGACGCTCTCTTTCGACGACACGCTTTCGGGCGGTGATGTGATGCCGGGGTTGGAAGTGAAGATGGCGGAGGTGTTGGGGATTTGAAAGAGAAAATTTTCGGAGGTATTTCCCAAGATGTCAATTTCAAAACAAGTCACCCTGCCGTTTTAAGCAACTTTCTTCCAAAATCATCCTGACACAAAGCGCCGTCAACTGCATCAAACAGGACAGCAGAGGGGGAGGCTCGGCGCCTGGTCGGGACGCGGCGGCGAAACACATGAATACGATTCTACTGAAAACTACGACGCCGGCTTCACCGATTTGAAATATTTCCGGGAAAGATTCCGGAAGCATTTTGGCAGGAATCCCGGGGGGGCGCAAGTTAGTTTTCCAAAATTTAGCGTGTCAGCACAACCGCTTTCGAGCCCACTTTTCCTGCTGTTTCTACTTTCAACCAATACAAACCGGCCGGGTGATTTTCGGCGATTCGCAACTGTTTTTCTCCGCCTGAAAAATCGCCCATAAAAAGATTTTCCAACATACGGCCAGCCATGTCGAGCAGCGTAACCGACACATTTTCAGATTTTTCTAACGGCAGCGACACTGTCACAGGGCCGGAGGTCACGGGGTTTGGGAAAAATTGAAAATCAAGATTGTCGGCGATTTCGGTCGTGTTGACTGATTCGTCGTCGGCTGTGAAAGCAAGGTCCCAAAGCAATTCCGGCAAGGCGAGCGAGAGTTTACCGTCGCTCACGGTCACGGCTTCCTGCGAATGCAAAGCCCCCGTGAGGCAGTTGAAATATTTGACGACGTAAGACCCGTTTTGAACATCCGGCACGGTGACGAGTGCGCCGTTAGCTGCCGGGGGCAGGCCGCTGGATTTCACATAATCGTGGTTGTAACGATTGTTGAGGAGCCAGCCCGCCACACGGTTTTTGTTTTCCGATTTCAAAACATAGGCGTCCACCGCCGAGCCAATCCCGGTAAAAACATAATTTGCAATTAAAATCCAGTCGGTTCCCGTGTTATCCACGCGGATGGTGTGTTGTCCGGCAGGTACGTTAATCGAGTAAGTTTGATTGACGGCGGCGTTTTGTTCCAGCAATTTTACCCCGTCGAGCCAAATGGCAATTTTGGGCGCTTGCCCGCTTTGGCCACCTGTTTTTACCCTGAATTGCCCGTTTGCGGGAAAATTTACATAAAAAACGGGCGGTCGGCGATACTGCGTGTTCCACTGAGAGCCGTACAAAAAAGAGCCAAGTCCCGCGCCTGAAGGCGTGACTGTGCCGTTTTGGTCAATCGTGAACGAGGTGTCGGCCAAAGCGCCCCAGCCTTGCACGGTCGGCGTAAGCGACAAATCCCCCGGAACACCCGCGACCGTAGCGGCGGCTGGCGAGAGATTGGCCGTTTTGAAAGGAACGACCTGCGACACCGCCGCGACCGGAGCAAAATGGTAGTAGAGATTTTTCGGCTCGATGTAATTGTCCCACCACCAACTCATGCCCGCGCCCATGCCGCCGCCGAACAAACTCCCCCAAACCGAATTGTGAATGTGAATGCCGTCGGGGTCGAGTGTGCTGAGTTCGCCGCCGCCGGGGCCAAGACCGAATTCGCCCGTCAAAGTCGGCTTTTCAAAATCCGCGAGATAGTCGCGAACGCCGTTGGCGAGCACGCGCTCCACGTTCGGCGTGTTGACGTAAAAATGGGTTTGTGTGAAATCAATATCCGGCTGGTTCCAGAGGGCCGGGTCGTTGTAATCGTGGGCGTAACTGCTGGAAACCAAGTGATTGTAGGGGTCGGTATTTTTCAAAAAAGCCGCCATTTCCGAATGCCAGGCCGCCACGTCGCCCTTTTTTTGCTCGAATTGATCTGTCCAGTCCACCTCGTTGAAGAGTTCCCACGACATGATGCTGCGCGCGTAACCCCAACGGGCGACGATATAGCGCAGCCGGTTTTTCACATGATTTTTGGCTGTTGCGTTGCTGAAAAAATCCCAGGTGTTGGGGCAAGGGCCGCCGTTGACGGCATTGTAGGGGCTGTCGCTCCATTCGGGGTTTACCTGCGACGACACCTGCCCGTGATTGTGCAGGCAAAGCATGACATAAAGCCCGTTGTCGGCGCAAAAATCGAAGAGCCAATCCTGATAAAAGGCGCTGCTTTGTTTGTAACGGCGAAGCCCGGCGTAGCCGCTCGTGCCGTTTTTCCACTCGATGCCCAAGCCCCAGGAGCATTGCCACATTCTGAAAAAATTGCCGCCGGTGTCGGCCAGTTTGGTCAGCCAGTTTTTGTAATCGAGGTAAGGATTGCCGTTCTGCCAGCCCACGTTTTCGCCGACGGGAATGTACTGGTCGCCGTTGTCGAATTGCAGGTAATTTGTCTGGTTCACCCGAACGAAACCTTTGTTGTTCAGGCTGTTAGGTACGAGACATTGAAATGTTTGTTCCGCAAAACTGCCCGTCCCGCCAGCCGTCGTGCAGGACAAAGTGTATTTCCAGAGGCCGATTTTGTCGGGTGAAAAACGGATTTTGAAAACGCCGTTGCCAACGGGCGTGAGGTTGCCGCTCTGGGTGTTGAGTTGGTAATCCTGCATAAAAAAGCCGTCTGCCGTGCGCGTTTGGCCGTCGGGGTCGGTAAAAACCGCGCTCACCCGGATGTCGTCGTAGTCATACGGGTTCGCGTAGGTCGCCGTCAGCGCAATGGCGGCTTCGTATTTTTCAAATTGCCCGACTTGGGTGGAGACGGGCGTGACGCCATTAATCAAAGGCGCTTGAGCAGCGAGCGTAGATGCCATGAGGGAGAAAAGGAGTGATTGAAACGGGGCGCGGAAAGTTTTTTTCATGCGAAATATCAACTTTTTGAAACTGCAAAATCGGGAAATATTTCATCGCTACCTCTGTGCGGGCGACTATTCGACCTTTGGCAAAGTGGTTTATCGCCGAGCCATTTTAAAAGAGTAAGTCGAGGGAAGGGGGTAATGCACCGTACCCGTACGACTTAGGTTGCCGGGGCAACCTCCCGTTTTTTGGCCTCCTCCCATAGCACGTCCATTTCCGCCAAAGTCATTTCTTTCAAAGGTTTAGGCGCCTGATTCTCAATGTACTCGAACCGGGATTTGAATTTGCGGTTCACGCGCTCCAATGCGGTTTCAGGGTCAACGCCGATGAAACGGGCATAATTGACAAGCGCGAACAGCACGTCGCCGAACTCCTCTTCGACGTCTCGTTGCGGGGCGTTGTTTCGGATGTTGTCCTGTAATTCGCCGATTTCCTCTTCCACTTTGGCCCACACTTGCCCGGCATTTTCCCATTCGAAGCCGACCTGTTTGGTTTTTTCCTGCATCCGGTAGGCTTTCACCATAGCGGGAAGACTGTTGGGCACGCCGGCAAGCAGGGATTTTTTTCCTTCTTTGAGTTTGAGTTGTTCCCAGTTTTGTTTCACCTCTTCTTCGTCTTTCACTTTCACGTCGCCGTAGATGTGGGGGTGGCGCGCCACGAGTTTGTCGCAGATGGCGTGGAGTGCGTCAGCGATGTCGAAAGCGCCTTGTTCGGAGGCGATTTTGGCGTAGAAAGTCATGTGGAGCATGAGGTCGCCGATTTCCTCTTTGACGCCGGACAGGTCGTTGTCCAAAATCGCATCAGCGAGTTCGTAGGTTTCCTCGATGGTGAGGTTGCGGAGGGATTCGAGGGTTTGCTTGCGATCCCAGGGACATTGCTCGCGGAGTTCGTCCATAATGGTGAGCAGCCGACCGAAAGCGTCGAGTTTTTGCTGGTAAGAATTCATCGAGCAAAGGTAGGGCTAATTGGGAATCTGCAATCAGGCAGTGCGGATTGGGAGCGTCCATCGAGGTTAAGAAACTTTGTAAATCATCTTGTTACTTTCGATCCTCAACGCGACGCCATGATGCTTAGCAAAAGACTTTTTCAGGTTGGCAACTTCTGCGTTACTTTTCGGAGTGCGGACTTCGCTTGCCACAATGAAACCCCAAATCTGCGATTTCGCTATCGAAAGTTTTTCCTGAAAATGCCCAATGGTTGCAAGGATTTGACTGTAACCTTTTTTGATTTTTTTGCCTTTTAATTCGATGAAGTAGAAGTCTGGATTCTGCTGGCCTTGTTTGCTGCACCGCCGAAAAACAAAGTCGCATTTCTCGACTTCAGTACTTGCAATCAGGCACTTGTCCACCTTCACAAGACAAAAGATTTCAGTCGAACCTTTTGGCAATTCAATCAAAAACTGGCGACCATGCTCGCCTGTCGCCGACGTGACTTTTTCGGAGAAACATTCTTTTTTAGCGTTAAATGCCTTTTGGATTTCAGCGCAACACATTCGGAAACAGGGGTTTAAAAGTTAAGCGGGTTGCATTTCCAGGTCGAGCAGACGGTCGAAAGTCTCGCTCAGTTCGTTGGAAATGTCATCAAGCGCGTTGGCGTCAATGAGTCGGTTTTCGTTGTTCATAATCGGCTTGGCAGTGCCGCCAGCCACGAAGTAGGCCATCACGTCCTCGAAGTCAATTTGGCTTTCCGGGCGGACGAGTTTGGCGACTTCGTCGGAGTGTTCCGGGTGTTCGCGCAGCGTGTTCCGCGCCTGAATGCAGTTGTTCAGCGCCGTGAGGATGTAGGGGCTGTGCGTCGTGAGGATGAGGCGGTTGTCGCCTTTCGTGCATTTTTCGACAAGGTATTCGACGAGTTTTTTCTGGGTGGTGGGGTAGAGGTTGAGCTCGGGTTCTTCGATGATGAAAAGGTGTTTACCTTTTTCTTGGAGTGATTCGATTACAACTGTCATTGGAATTGCAGTTTGGAAACCGGTAGCACTTTCGAACAACTCAATCTCCTGATTCTTGCCAAAGACAATTTTATCTTTCCCTTTTTGAAAAGCATAGTTGACATTTAAAAATCTAATTTCAAATTGAGAAATTGTCTGTCTCGCTATTGCATATTCATCAGCAAAATCAATCAAAAATCTGGGCATAGGTATTTCATTATCAACAAGTTTATAGATTGATTTCGATAAAACTGAGACCAATGACCTTTCGGCAGGGAAATATTTAGGAACACCTCCAATACCTGCAAGATATTTTCTTCGAACTCTCATTTCTTCACGGTTCGCCCTAAACCTCTCTCTGTCTTCATCTGTCATAGTTGATTTAATCTGCGAATTCAATAAAACTTGTTCCCATTGCTCTCTTGTTTTTTGATATTCTTCAAAATAAGTTAGAATTGAATCATCTACAGTTTCGTTAACAATATTTTCTTGAACAGAAAATGAAAAGTTCGCTCCTTTGAATGATACCGTTGACTTTTCGCTTGCATAACTTTTTAGGTTGTAGAAGTCCCATATTGAATCAAGATGCCTAACCTCTAAAAGTATATCACTAAATATCGCCGCCAACTTCGCCAACACACTTTTCCCGCTCGCCTGCTCTCCAATCAACACCGTCACCTTTCGCAAATCGAGATGCGCTTCCCGAATCGGACCGAAGTTTTTGACCGTGAGTGTTTCTTTTGCCATGGTGCGTCAATTTTTTTACAAAAATACAGAAATGACTTCAAATTACTCCCAATGACCTCAATTACCCCTTTTTGCCCGCAATCTTCACCAACTCGTTCAACTTCCATAGTGCGTCCATCGGGGTCATCGTGTTCAAATCCAGCGCGAGCAGTTCCTCTTTGATTTTCATCGTATAGTCGTCCACGTCGAAGATGTGGAGTTGGAGTGGCGCGGCGATGTTTTTGACTTTCTTTTTCAAGTTTTCGGCTTTCGGTTCACGGTTCACGGCAGACGGCGCGGCATCTTCTTGCCCTTGTTCACCTTCTACCGTGAACTGTGAACCGTCGGCCGTGGGCCGTCTATCGTCCACCGTCTGCCGTTCCAGCGTTTTTAGAATCTCATTCGCCCGCTCCACGATGGTCTGCGGCATACCCGCCATGCGCGCGACATGGATGCCAAAGGAGTGATTGGAACCACCGGGTACGAGTTTTCGCAGGAAAATAACTTTGTGGCCAACCTCCTTCGTGCTGACATGGAAATTGTGGACGCGCTCGTGGGTTTCGGCGAGTTCGTTGAGTTCGTGGTAGTGCGTGGCGAAGAGCGTTTTGGGTCGCGCGCGGTCGTTGTCGTGGAGGTATTCGGCGAGGCTCCAGGCGATGGAGATGCCGTCGTAGGTGCTGGTGCCGCGCCCGATTTCGTCAAGCAGAATGAGCGAGCGGTCGCTGATGTTGTTCATGATCAAGGCCGTTTCGTTCATCTCGACCATGAAAGTGCTCTCGCCGCCGCTGATGTTGTCGCTCGCGCCGACGCGGGTGAACACCTTGTCCACCAAGCCGATGCGGGCACTTTTGGCCGGCACAAAACTGCCCATTTGCGCCAGCAGGACGATGAGCGCCGTTTGGCGGAGCAGGGCGGATTTGCCCGACATATTGGGGCCGGTGATGAGGATGATTTGTACCGTTTCGTTGTCGAGATAGACGTCGTTGGGGACATAGGCCTCGCCGACGGGCAGTTGCGTTTCGATGACTGGGTGGCGGCCTTCGCGGATGTCGAGCAAAGTCGAGTCGTCGAGTTCGGGGCGGACGTAGTGGTTTTTCACGGCGACTTTGGCGAAGGAGAGGAGGCAGTCGAGCCGGGCAATCAGATGCGCGTCGTGCTGGATGGGCTGGATGTACTGGCCGATTTCCTCCACGAGCGCGCGAAAGAGGCGTTCTTCGAGTTCTAAAATCTTCTCCTCCGCGCCGAGGATTTTGGCTTCCAGGGTTTTAAGTTCCTCCGTGATGTAGCGTTCGCCGGTGGCGATGGTCTGTTTGCGTGTCCATTCGGGCGGCACCGAGTCTTTCCATTTGGAAGTAACTTCGATGTAGTAGCCAAAGACGTTGTTGAACGCGACCTTCAAGGTCGGGATGCCCGTGCGCTCGATTTCGCGCTGCTGAATTGCCAGCAAAAGTTCGCGGCTGTTGCGGACGACGTGGCGCAAGTCGTCCAATTCGGCATTGCAGCCGTCGGCCATCGCGCCGCCTTTTCGGATGTCGTTAGGCGGGTCGGGCGCGATGTCGAGTTCGATTCTTTCCCGCAAAGTCAAACAAGGATTTAAGCCTTCGCCCAACTTCCGCAAAGCCTGATGATTCGTCAGCAATAATTGGGTTTTCAAATGCTCGATAGCCAGCAAAGCCCTTCTCAACTGCATCGCCTCGCGGGGGTTGATTTTGCCGACTGCCGTTTTGCTCATGAGTCGTTCCAAATCGCCGATGTGCCGGATGTGAGGTTCTATTTCGTTTGTAAAATCCTGGTTTTCAACAAAAAAAGAAACCACGTCGTAGCGCTCCTGAATTTGAACGGGGCTCGTCAAGGGCAGCAAAACCCATTTTTTCAACAGCCGCGCCCCCATCGGCGACACGGTTTTGTCCAAAACCTGGAGGAGCGAGGTGCCTTTTTCGTGATTGCTCGAAATCAGTTCGAGGTTGCGAATCGTGAAGCGGTCGAGCCAGACGTATTTTTCGGTTTGCAGCCGGCTGAGCGAGGTGATATGCGCCAGCCGCGTGTTTTCCATCGCCGCGAGGTAGTGCAACGCGGCGCCTGCAGCGGTTTGGCCGAGGTCGAGTTCCTCTACGCCGAAACCTTTCAGGCTCTGGGTTTGAAAATGTTGGAGCAGTTTTTCGCGGGCGAAGTCGTGGGTGAAAATCCAGTCTTCGAGGGTGTTGACATAAAATTTGTCGCCGTATTGCGCTGTGAATTCCCGCATCCGGCTTTTCGGCAACACGATTTCGGCGGGTTTGAAACTTTGCAAAAGTTTGTCCATACTCGCCGCGTCGCCTTCGGAGACAAAAAATTCACCGGTGGAAATATCGAGAAATGCCGCGCCGAACTGCTCGTGTTGACCCCAGGCCAGCGTCGCCAAAAAGTTGTTCGCGTTGTGGTCGAGCAAGGCATCATCGGTGGTCACGCCGGGCGTAACGACTTCTGTGACAGTGCGTTTGACGATTTTTCCCGGTACGGGTTTTTCCATTTGCTCGCAAATCGCCACACGGTACCCCGCCCGCACGAGGCGCGGCAAGTATCGGTCCATCGCATGGTAAGGGATGCCCGCCAGTTCGATGTCGGAGCCGCCGTTGTTGCGGCTGGTAAGCGTGATGCCGAGCGCGCGGCTGGCTTTCACGGCGTCCTCGCCGAAGGTTTCATAAAAATCGCCCACGCGGAAAAGCAAAATCGCATCAGGGTATTTTGTTTTTACCTGAATGTATTGCTGCATCAGGGGCGTGGTGGCGCCGCCTGTGGCCGTTCCGTCTTTTTTCGCCTTTGCCATTAGAAAGTCAAATGATGTCACGCGAAGACGCAAAGTCCGCAAAGAACACGCTGCGCTTGGCGTTCTTTGCGCCTTTGCGTGACATAAATTTTTGCTCGAAAGTCAGCGGTAAAGTTAGCGCGGCGGCAGAAACGGGTGTTCTTTTTATTTTTACCAAAAATTTCAAAACGCTATGTGGACAAACATCGAAGGCTTTGAGCATCTCAAAAAAGAAGAAATAGACGCGCTGGTGGAAGCGCCTGCGCTCATCACCATCCTCGTCGGCATGGCCGACGGAGAACTCGATGGCGAAGAACGCGCCTGGTCGGAACGGCTCTTGCGTTCGCGCACGTACAACAAACCGAAAGAACTCAACGAATTCTACCGCGTGGTGGTGGAAGGTTTTTGGGCGCGGGTGCAAAGCGAAATCACGCATTTGCCAAAGGACACGGAAGCGCGGAGCCGCGAACTCTCCGACCGGCTGGCGAAATTGAATTCCATTTTGGCAAAACTGGACCTGGAACTGGCCGCTGACATGTACAAAGGTTTTGTCGGCCTGGCGGAAGAAACGGCCAAAGCGTCGGGCGGTTTTTTACGAATCGGGGCTATCAGTGCGGAGGAAAAAAAGTGGATGAACCTGCCAATGTTGACGCCGATTATCGCGCCGAAAAAAGAAACGGGAGACGAAGAGGAAGAGTGGAATTCTTAACGCGCACCTGAACAATTTACACCCGGCAGGGTTAGTTTTTTGAATCAATAATCTGAAAAACAAGATTTTATGTCGGAAATCCTGCCTCCCGCTCTTTGGGCTGAACTTGAAACGCTCGCTGACAAAGCCCAACAAATTCTGCAAAACAACAAACTTGGGACTTTTACCAAACCAGCCCCGGCCTTGTATCCGCACCAATGGAATTGGGATGCGGGCTTTATTGCGCTTGGTTATGCCCGTTCCGATTTTCGCCAAGCTTGCTCCGAAATGACAGCGCTTTTTCGCGGCCAATGGACGAATGGCATGGTGCCGCAGATTGTTTTTTCTAAAAAAAATACAGGCAAATATTTTCCCGGCTACGTTTTTTGGGACACTTACGGCGTGCCTGAAAAACCGCGATTCGTGCGTACATCGGGCATCACAATGCCGGCGGTGCATGGGTTTATCCTGCTTCGACTCCTTCAATTGGCGCCAGATGTGCGGGCGCATCGCCCGTTTTTCCGGCGTATGTTCGGGCACGTTGTTCGTTTGCACGAGTATTGTTACAGCCACCGTGACCCGGACCGGGAAGGACTCGCGTTTATTTGCCACCCCTGGGAATCGGGCATGGATAATTTGCCTACCTGGGAGACTGTTTTTTCAAATATCCACTTCGAACCCTCGGAAGTGCCGCCTTACGAACGCAAGGATTTGGAACATGTAGACGCGCCTTACCGCCCGCGTAAACAGAGTTACGACCGTTATATTTATCTGGTCAATCGCCTTCGGCAGGCACGGTATCATGAACCGGAGGTTTGGAAAGATTACCCTTTTCAAGTGCAGGAGCCACTTTTCAATGCTATTTTGAGCCACAGCAATGAGGCGCTTCTCGAACTCGGACAGTGGCTGCGGCACGACACGGGCCAAATACGCGAATGGTACGCACAGACGAACAAAGCGCTCAACGACAAACTCTGGGATGAATCGCGGGGAATTTATCTGTCCTACGATCGGGTGCAAGGGCAGCAAGTTCCCATCCGGACCGCCGGCGGCATAATGCCTTTGTTGTGCGGTGCGCCGGACGAATCGCGCGCAGCGCGTCTGGCTGCTTTGTTGCAGAGCCCTTCTTTCGCAGGCACGGCTGAAAATCCCGCTTACCTGTGTCCTTCCACTGCGCTCGATGAGCCGGGTTTCGACCCGCATCGTTACTGGCGCGGTCCGGTTTGGACAAACATCAACTGGTTGCTTTACAGGGCGTTGTATCGCTACGGCTACCGTGATCTGGCAGAAAAAATCAAATCCGATTCTTTTGAATTGGTACGGAAATATGGGTTCTGGGAATATTTTAACCCCTGGAAAAAACTGGGTCCGGAGGAACCGGGCGGAGGCTACGGCTCCAACCAATTTTCGTGGACAGCAGCCCTTATGCTGGACTGGATGGAGCGATAAAAGGCTTGAAATCAAACGTTTTCAAACGTTTCCCATAATTTTATCACTTCCACCGCCTCGCGCACGTCATGCACGCGCAGGATTTTTGCTCCTTGTTGCAAAGCGACCATGTGCAAAGCCGTCGTGCCGTTCAGTGCGTGTTCGGGATTTACTTTCAATACTTTGCAAATCATGGACTTGCGCGAGATGCCCGCCAACACGGGCTTGCCCGTCACGTTGCCGAAAACATGGAAGTTTTTCAAAAGTTGGTAGTTGTGTTCCACCGTTTTGCCGAAGCCGAAACCGGGGTCAAGCACGATGTCCTTCACGCCCAGCGCTCGCAGTTTTTCTATTTTTCGAATGAAAAAATCCAGCACTTCGGTCACAACGTCGTCGTAGTGAGGGTTTTGCTGCATTGTGGCCGGCGTGCCTTGCATGTGCATCACAATGTAAGGCGTTCCAAGCGCCGCTACGGTTTCAAACATTCTCTCATCGAATTGCCCGCCCGAAATATCGTTCACTACCGAAGCGCCTGTCTCGACGGCGGCTTTTGCCACACTCGCCCGCCAAGTGTCAACAGAAATAACAGCCTCCGAAAAATGACTTTTAATGACCTCGATGACCGGAATAACCCTTTCAAGTTCTTCTTGTTCAGAAACTTCCGCTGCGCCCGGCCTCGACGAGGCGCCGCCAATATCTAAAATGACGGCGCCTTCCGAGAGCATCTTTTCGGCCTGTTTCAAGGCCGCGTCTTTCCCTGAATGACGCCCGCCGTCGAAAAAGGAATCGGGCGTCACGTTCAAAATACCCATGACGACAGGCCGGGAAAGGTCGAGCAAACGGCCTTGGCAGTTTAAAGTTGTGTGTTGTGTGTTGTGCGTTGAAAGTTGTTGGTCGGCAGTCATTTCATCTCTTTTATCCAGTTCCTGATGAGTTCAAGTCCTTCTTTGTGCGGGAGTTGCCGCCCGAGTTCCGGCATCCGGATGCCTGTGTCGTCGCTTTCCATGCGGAAGGCGAGAATGCTCTCGGAGGGTTTTCCCGGCACGATTCCGAATTTTCTATCCCCGCTGCCGCGCCCGGCGGCGACTGGCGTTTTGTTCACGCCGAGCCGTTCGGGGTTGTTTTCAAAAATATCGAGAAACATCCCACTCGTGCTGGCGGGGCCGTGCGGGTTGTGGCAATGGCCGCAGTTGGCATCCAGGTAGGCGCGGGCCGCCGATTCGTGATTGGTTGACTGGTGATTGGTGATTCGGTAGTCGCTGAGGCGGGGTGCGGAGTCGGGATTGAAATTTTCAGGCAAAGACAATTTTTCCGCTTTTTGCCAGCGAAGCAGTTGGTTTTCAGTGTTTTCGGCGCGGTTGAGTTGGCGGGCGGTGACGCCGAGCGGCACGAATTTGCCATCGTAAGAGTGGCAGCCTTTGCATTGGTTGAGGTTCGGCGCGACGTACTGGATTTCCTGTTTTTTCCCGTTTGCGTCGAGCCAGGAGACGGGAAATGTGCTGCCCGCGACTTCGAGCACGGCGTCGGTTTGTTCGGCGTTCCAGATGTATTCGAGGGCTTTCCAGCCTTTTTCTTCTTTTAGCAAAAGCCGCGTTTCGAGGATGCGGCGGCCTTTTTCGGGTTTTGAAAAATCGTGCGGGTAGTAGAAATTTTTGATGATGACAGCCCCGACGGGAAAGTCGAACGCCGCGCTGTCGCGGTAAGTCATTTTTGAGCCTTCCAGCAAATAAATGAAACGGGCTTTTTCGGCATAATCCGAAAAAAGCGGCGCGTTCACTTCGTAGGGAAAAACGTTCGGAGCGGGCGAGAGGTTAGCGAGATCACCGGTGAAAAACTGGTATTCCGACAATTTCATTTTTGGAGCAAAATCATTCTTTTTCCACCTCAAAGCAGGCAGAACGAGTGCAACAGCCAAAACAAACCCAAGTAGTTTAACGCTTGGAAAACAACGAATTATATTCACAGTCGTATGGTTTTAAATCTCTGCTGATATCGCCTTTGAACAGGCCGATTTTGTCGGCGCGGATGTTGGCGAACGTGCCGTTTTCATTGTTTCGGATGCAAATGCGGTACTCCGGCTTCAGGGTTCCGTCGGCATCGAGCCACTCCGGATTTTGAATGCCGTCGTAGAGGATGTGCGGCACTTTCCGGCCAAATTTCAGCCAAAAAATCGTCCCCATTTTGTTTTTGCGGGTCGGCGTTCGTTTGCCTTCGGAATAGACGTTGTCGTGGATATAAATGCCGGAAGGGTAGGGGTTGTAGGACGTGTCTTTAATGGGATTTTCAGTGATAAAATAACTCACGATGGCGGTGGAGGCCGTTTTGTTGTCCATGATGTAGTTCTCGTAAACTTCGACGTCGTTCGTGGCGAGAATCATCACCCCGGTGCCGGGCGGGACTTTTCCAACGATATTTCCTTTCGGAGCGAAGTTTTTAAAGTTGTTGGCGATGATTTTGTTTTTCCAAACCTTGACATGGCCGCCGCGTTTTTTCGGCAAATCGGGCAGGTCAAAAACGAGGACGCCGCCCGTGTTGTAGGCCGCAAAATTTTCAAAAACCCAGGCGTTCGTCGTGTTCTCGATTTCGATGCCCGCCACGTTGTTTTTCGCGTAGCATTTTGTGACCCACACGCTGTCGCTTTGGCCGACGTAAATGCCCGCGTCGGAAGCGCCGATGGCCGTGCAGCGTTCGATGCGGACGTTCTGGCACTGTACCGGATAGAGGGCGTAAGCGCCGTTTGTTTCTTTGGGCTTGCCGTTCCAGCGGGCGGTGATGTCGCGGAAAATCAGCCCTTTCACCGCCTGAGTTTTGATGAGGTCACCTTTCGAGTCTTCTATCGTAAACTGTTCTAAAACAACGTTTTCGGCGTTTGTCACCTTGATTCCCTCCGCGCCTTGTTTCTGATTTTTGAAAGATAAAATTGTTTTGTCCTGTCCCGCGCCGCGAATGGTGACGTTGTTTTTCGCGTCGAGCGAAAGGGTATTGGAAAGGTCAATTTTCCCGGCGGGCAACTCGACGACATCGCCGTCTTCAGCGAGGATGAGTTGAGTTTGGAGTTGTTTTTCTATGTCTGCCTGGGCAGAGAGCAGGAAGGGAAAAAAGAGCATGGGGGAAGACAAAAGCAGTCGTCGCATGGTGATTTATTTTGCTCAAAAGTACGGTGACACGCTGGGTTTTGTTTTGACAGGGTTTACCAGATTGACAGGTTTTTTTAGAAAAACATCCTGCAAACCTTGTAAATCTTGTCAGAAAACAAAAAAAC
>Ga0209172_10001694_pt1 | contig 44387 bp, 38 predicted proteins | sample LarsenN4metaG_FD_184113 | JGI IMG/M metagenome (GOLD analysis project Ga0209172, IMG submission 184113) | Hot spring sediment bacterial and archeal communities from British Columbia, Canada, to study Microbial Dark Matter (Phase II) - Larsen... ... | reverse complement strand
AAACGTCGCTGGCGACAACGTTCCCCGGCCCTGGCCTCTGGACTGACAGATCATATTTGGACTGTTAAAGAGCTATTGAAGACTGTTGTTCCCCCATCACTCAACAACACTTAACAGGGGGACTATCAAAATATAGAGGATGATAAAACACCCAAATGCAATCCAAAGGTGCATCATTCCAACCATACCTACCAATATTCCATAGGTGAAGCCAACGCTTGCAAAAACTGCTTCTCTGAGGGTCATTCGTTTCATAGATATCTCCTAATCACCTCCAAAATATAATTACAAGTGCAGCAATAAAGGCAAATACAGCAGATATAAAAATTACAAAAAAATTATCGTTTAACGTTATTTTTGTGCCACGATACCAGAAATATAGATAAATTGCTTGTCCACAACATATAAAAAGGAATGTAAGAATTGCTATCATTTTATCACACCGTCTGAAGTATAACTTTCACGTAGGTAGGGGCAATGACCAAGACCATCAGGAGGAGCGATAGGAACACACTCTGTTTTATGACACAAACGAGTTGCTGCGGTTAGCTCATTTAGGGTGACAATTATTTGATTTAATGCCTCTAACTCGGTTGAATTATCAGTTGAACCTGGCATAATTTTCTCCTTGTTGATCTAGTATTCTCTTCGTGAGAAATTACTTTTTACTTATTGGCTCGATAGAAACATATCGGTACGTTAGAAATATGATCAAGGCATAAACTATCCATAAACAACCAATTATAAAATATTTCCCCCCCCAATCATCAATCGGGATGAATAGACCAAGCGACAGGCCAAAAAAGAGGTGAATGGCACTAAAGCATAATTCTCTATAAGTAATTTTTTTCATATCATAAAACCTCCTGATATACAATAAGCCTATAGCAAGTTAAGAACTGCGCCCACAGAAGAGGGAATTGTCCTATTCTCCAAGTTGTGTGGATATAGCTGCAAGAGCCATCAAAAATACGGCTATAACTGCAAATCCACTTGATATAAGGATAACCAAAATATTATCGCGTAATGTTATCTTCGTACCACGATAATGCCAATATAAGTTAACTGCCAACCCACATATTAAGAAAAGACTTAGAATACACGCGCTAGTTATTCGGTCCATTTTTCATTCCTTATAAATAGTGAATTATCATTTTGGTGCATCTTTCCCACCCCTCCAACCTTCCCTCCCATGTTACCCCATTTTCACCCCGGCGACACCGCCGGACTGCCCGGCAGCGTAATCGTAAAGGTTGTCCCCTCGTTGGGCCGGCTTTCGACCGTAATCTGGCCGTGCTGCTGTTCCAAGAAGGTTTTAACCCACCACAACCCAAAGCCCAGCCCCTGGGGATAGGTGGTAAAAAAGAGGTCAAAGACCTGGTCCAAATTTTCGGCGGCAATGCCCGGCCCGCTGTCTGTCACCTGAATGGCAATGCCGCTCCCCGCTTTGAAGGAGGCAATCCGCAGCACGCCCCCCTCGGCTTCCATCACCCGCAGGGCGTTGCTGATCAGTTCAATCAGGGCATCCACCAGCAGGTCGCTGATGTCTACCGGCGGCAGCTTGGGGTCGAGATGGCAGACCAGCTTGATGTTTTTGGGGATCTCCACCAGCGAAATAGCCCGCTTGATCAACTCGTTGACATTGTGCGCTTTGGCCGGGTGCTGGCGAAAGCGGCGTAATAAGGCCACGGCCAGATCAACGGTGTAGCGGGTGTTGCGCTCGATCCGCTCTAAATTGGCCTCAATTTCTTGCCGCAGTTCCGGCGGCAGGTTGACCGGCTGGAGCAGTTCGCGCAGGTGCTGCACCGCAATCGGCACCAGGGTCGTGGTGTTGTTGATGCGGTGGGCCAGGCTGCCGGCGGCCTTGCCCAGCACCGCCCACCGCTCGGCGGCGATGCGCTGCTCCTGCGCTCGCTGCAAGGCTTCGTTGGTTTTTTGCAGGGCATCATACTGGCGGGCATTTTGAATCGCCCCGGCCGCTGCCGCCGCCACCAGCGACAGCAGTTGCAAATCGCCCTGGTCAAAATTGCCCTCTTTTTTGTTGAGCAGTTCCATCACCCCCACCACCTCACCCTCGGCGATGAGCGGCACGGCAATGATTTTGTGGGTCACAAAGCCGGTCAGCCGGTCGGCCACCGGCGACCAGCCGGGGTCGCTCTGAACGTTGTTGACAATGTGGGGCAAGCCGGTTTGGGCCACCAGGCCGACAATCCCCTCGCCCAGCGGCATAATAAAATTGCGCAAACTGGTCAGTTCGTTCCCCTCGCCGTCGTAGGCCAGTTGAAAAACCACCCCGCCCCGTTCCTTATCCAGCAGGGCCAGCGAGCCGCACTCCGCGCCAATGATCTCGGCGGTGTGCTTGACCAGCAGCCGCGGAATCTGCTCCACGTCGAGGGTGCTTGAAACCAGGCGGCTGACCTCGTTGACCAGTTCCAAATCACGGCTCAAATCGCTGGTGGCGGCGTAGAGCCGGGCATTTTGAATGGCGATGGCGGCCCAGTCGGCCAGGGCGGAGAGCAGCATTTGGTCTTCGGGGCTAAAGGTTCGGTGCTGGGTGCGATTGTCCACCCCCAGCACGCCAATCACTTTTTGACCCACTTTGACCGGCACATTAATCAGGGCGTAGACCACCAGCCCGGTTTTCACCTTCAAATTATTGCTGTCCCTGGAAATGGTCACCGGCTCGCCGGTCTGGACGACCTGCCCGGCAATCGAGTCGCTGACCTTGACCCAAAAATTCTTAACCTCTTCCTCCCCCAGATTGGCCTCGGCCCGCAGATAGAGGTTGCCGCTGGCCTCGTCAACCAGCAGTAAATAGCTTTCGTCGGCGTGGGTCAGGCTGACGGCAGCCTTGGCCACTCGGCGCAGCACCTCCTCCAGCTCAAGCTGCGACGTGACCGACTGGCCGATTTCGGCCAGCGTTTGCATCTGCTGGATGCGGTTGGTAAGCTGCTGGTTGGCCTCAATCAACTCGGCTCGCTTGGTCAAAACCAGGTCGCTGTTGGGCCAGGGCCGCTCCAGGGCCGATTGGATGAGCGCGGCCAACTCCACCGGCTCAAAGGGCTGGTTGAGCCAACCGACAATTTTTTTATCGTCAAAGTTGGCCCGTGTCGTCTCACCGTTGCCGCCCACCAAAATGATCGGCACGGCCAATTTTTGGGCGTTTATTTCGGCCAGCAGGGTCGCAGCCGGCAGGTCGCTCAAATGGGCGTTCAGCACAATCAAATCAGGCTTGACCCGGCGCAGCAACTCCAGGGCCGCCCGGCCGCTGGTCTGCTGGTTGACCATCATGCCATAGTGGCGCTGCAAGCCCGCCTTCAAAGCGGGATTGTCCGTGGGATCAATAATCAAAATGCGCGGATTTTTGGGTATAGCAGTCATAACGTAACTTTATCTCACTACCTTTGCACTTTTTAAATAGAACGCAGATAAACGCAGATTTGCACAGAGAAATTTATAAAAAATCAGCGAAAATCAGTTGAATCTGCGTCATCTGCGTGCAAATTTTGGTCGGTTATGAAAAGCGCAAAACAAAGTGTTCATCTTTTTCCATAAATTGAATGATCCCCTGGCTGTAATCAATATGGGCCATGGGGCCAAGAAACTGCTCAACAACCCACAGGTTGGTTCTGGTATGTTCCGAGATTCTTTCCAGGGAGAGGTTGACGGATTGGCCCGACAAAGCCAGCGGCAAAATAAGCTGGTCGGCCAGATGCTCGTCCAGCCGCGCCCCGCTGTGATGAAACGCCAGCAGGGCGTCTACCGCTTCCTGGGCCACCTGCTCCGACGGCTTGCCGGGTTCACCCAGGGCGCTAAAACCGGCCCAGGCCGACTCGTACTCGGCGGTCAAAAATATACCCGCTCCCGGCGAAACCGAGCGCACCCGCTGCGGCTCGATGGCATGCGGCAGACTGGCTTCGTCCAGCAGATTGGCCGCCCGGTTGCGGATACGCTGCGCAATGTGAGCCGGCAGGCTGGAAGCGACCGCGACGCCGTGAATTTGCTTCAACGCGCCCCGCACCTCGGCTATGGTCTCGACAGTTTTGGCGGATGCATCGGTTTTATCACGCCCCGGAATCGTCGCCCTGATTTCGCCCTGGCCGGCGGGATACCAGCCCCAGGCCAGTAATTCGAGGGTGGCCTGAAAACCTAACGGTCGAATAGTGGGCAGAAAAACATCGTGCAGATAATGAAACGGCGGACTCCAGGGGACATGCGTTCCACCTTTGAGGGTGACGGTGCTGGGACCGGCCGCCAGGGCTAACGGGAGCAAGACGGTTTGTAGCACTAACGTCGCCGCGCCGGCGCTGCCTCCCTGGCGGACCTCACTCACATCAAATTCATACAAGCCGGGGATGGGATCGCTTTGCGGTTCAAAGGTGAGACTGGTCGAGCCAAGCGCGTCGCCCGACACCTTGGCTTCGCAAATCAGGGCCGCAGCCCGCACCGAGGCTAAGTGCTGCGCGGCTAATCCGGAGTTTTTACGTCGGGCGCGAATATTCTCAACCCGTATAGGCTGCTGTAGAATGGTGGAGAGGGCCAGCGAGGTCCGCAGGATTTGGCCGCCTCCTTCGCCATAAGCGCCGTTGATAATGAGCATAACGATCTCACTTCGGCTGATCTGTATCAAAGGAGTCGCGCAATTCAAGGTAGTTTAGCCCCTTGTGGGCGACCATAAACAAACGAGCACAAGGTCCGTCGCTACAGCCCAACTGCGTAACTCGTGCCTAAATTATACCACGTTGGAATAAAAAGCCTTATCTGCCGCCAAAATTTGCTAACTTTGGTTATTTTAGGTAACATGATAACCCTATTTATTAAATTTTCCTTTTAGGAGTGCAAACCGAATAGATAACTGAATATGCAAAAAGAGGGACAACTGCTAAATCTTAAGGAAGGAGATGCGTTTCCCTGTGAGTCTCACAGCACAAAGGCACACCATTATTGAGAAGTTGGTTAGTTTTACCAACTGGGTCAGCCAGGGGCGATGGCACATTGTATCTTCTCAGGCAACAGACTCGCTTCACGCCGAAATCTACCAGCTTGAGAAAACCCTAGCAACTGCGCCTACCCGCCCTACCCGAATTGTCCGCAACTCAAAACCCTTAGAACCAGTGACCGAACAGCAAAAGATTATGGACTTAGCCGGCTAACTTTTTTGGTTAAGACTAACAATTGGGCCAATAAAAAAGTAATCCCACCTCATTTGAGGTGGGATTTTTGTTTTTGAGCGATTGCCCAGCTACGGTTCCGAGGCAATGGTGTACCCCCGCCGAGGAATGGTAATAATAAATTCTGGATTACTGGGATCTGCCTCAATCTTGTTTCTCAAGTTCCTGATATGCATCCGAACCAGGTCGGGGCTGCCGCTCTCGGTCGGATAATCCCAAACTTCTTGCAGCAAACGGTCGCTGGTAAAAACTTCGTTAGGGTGCATCATCAAATGACAGAGCAAATCAAACTCAACCGGGGTTAACTTCACCTGTTTTTTATTGGTAGTTACCTGGTAACTAATCCTATCCAGCGTTAAATCTTTAATTTTGAGGGTAGAAACAGGCGAGGCCAGCGGAGCTTGATTGACCCGGCGCAAAATAGCAGAAATTCGGAGCTGTAATTCATCAAGGTTAAAAGGTTTGGTTAAGTAATCATCGGCGCCGGCCCTTAGACCTGCGACTCGGTCTTCGGGGCGGCCCAGAGCGGTGAGAAATAAAATGGGCACATCAGCCAAGGCTGGGTCAGCCCGCAGCTCTCGACACGTGTCCAGACCATCCATGCCCGGCATCACTACATCCAGCACAATCAGGTCGGGGCGATGGCGGCGGGCTTCTTTGATGGCTTCGATGCCGCTATAGACCACATAGACCTGATACTGCTTGCGTAGTGAGGCTTCAATAGACTTGGCTACTTCAACATCATCATCTACGACCAGCACACGGGATACTGTAACTTCGCCCCCAGAGGACACAGCCATAACTTTTCTTTCCCAAATTAACGCTATTCTAACATAAAGATGTTACCATTATAGCATAAGGTCAGCTTTGGGACAATCAGCTAAAATGCAGCTCAAATTTAACTTGCCTTTAATTTATCAAGGTTACAATAGAACCCAGTTAACTTTATACTGGCAGACCTTAAAAATCGAGAGCAAAAGTAAGAATTTTTATACATGAAGCGTCTAATTAGGGCTAAAAAGTAGCGCGATATAATATAGTATTTATGAAAGTGTGCTTAGGGTAAGGAATTTTTTCGATGCTTGAATTTGACTCCGATATTCCTTTGTTTCCTTTGAATGTCGTTCTTTTTCCAGGGATGATGTTGCCCCTCCACATTTTTGAGGAACGTTACAAGCACATGATTAAAGAATGTATTGCTACCGGGCAAACTTTTGGAGTTGTTCTGGCCAAAAGTAAACAGGCCCAGGCGCCCAATGTGGCGGCTCTCTTTCGGGATGATCTTTATGAGGTCGGAACAACAGCCCGGATTACGGCAGTAGAAAATCTGCAAGATGGCCGGATGAATTTGATTACCGTAGGTCAAGAGCGATTTGTGATTAGGGATATTTATCCCAGCGCGGCTGATTTTCTAAGGGGACGGGTTGACCCGTTTCCACTACAAGCCGAAGATGCCGCCGAGGTGAGGACGTTGGTGCAGAAACTCCGGCCGATGGTCAGGCAGTATATCAACCATTTGGCCGATGCTTCGGGTGAGGATTTATCCAACGCCACCCTGCCCAACGATGCAACGGCTCTGGCTTTTCTGGCCGGCACGGCCCTTCAGGGACCGCTGGCCGATAAACAAAGACTTTTGTCGGCCACATCGCTGCGGGCGTTGATTGCCGGCGCCGTTGCGGCTCTGGATAAAGAAGACCAAATTCTGGTTTATATGATTGAAGCCTACTCGGCGCATCAACGGATTGAACGATTACCTTTTGTAGATTACTCCTTAAACTGACAAAGCTGAAAGGGCTTATTCTAATTTTGGCTCTGTTAAATTCAATAGCCATCTACAAAAGACGGGAAAATAGGCTGGCAACATTACCTTGAGGAGAGTGTTGCTAAAGGGGTAGTAAAGAAGTAGGTCGGAACGAAAAATTTTTGAGATGAGGTGAGAGTTATGGCAACCACTTGGGCACCAGAAGAAGCATTATTTAGATTGAGCATTGCCGATCTTGCGGCAACCGCTCCGGTAGCGCCTGCCGAAGAAAAACGCCTGATCAAGCAAATGCTGGAAGGCAAAAAGGCGGCCAAGCGGCTGGCGAAAGAGCAAAACCTGGATGAGGAGCTGCGCTGGCAGCTTCAAGCCAAAGTTGAAGATGGTAACGCGGCTCGACGGACGTTGATTCAAGCCAATGGCCGCCTGGTTATTAGCATTGCTAACAAATATACCGGCCATGGCCTCAGTTTGGCCGAGCTTTCCCAGGAAGGGGTGTTGGGGCTGATTCGGGCTATTGATAAGTTTGATGTTAGCAAAGGGGTGCGCTTGAGCACCTACGCCAGCTACTGGATTCGCCAGAGCGTCAGCCGGGCGGTGGCGGTGCAAACGCGAGTCATCCGCCTGCCGGTCCACAAGGTGGATCATCTGGGCAAAATCAAAAAGGCCATGGGCCAATTGACTCAACAGTTGGGCCGGGTGCCAGAGTTGGAAGAATTAGCTGCTCACACCGGCGATGCCCCCGAGCAGATCCACGAGTTGCTGCAAGATGGGCAGGAAACCTTGAGCCTGGAAGAACCTGTTGGCGACGATGGAGCAACCCTGGCCGACTTTGTGGAAAATGATTTGACCCAGGCGCTGGAGGATCAGGTTGACTCCACTCTGCTGGAGAGCGAAATCCGCCGGGCTTTGGCCGGTCTGACTGCCCGCGAAAGCCGGATTGTCGAACTGCGGTATGGCCTGCGCGATGGGCAGCCCTTGACGCTACAGGATGTGGCCGAGCGCTTCGGCCTGACCCGCGAACGTATCCGCCAGATTGAAAAAGAGGCGCTGGCTAAATTGCGCCGGCCCGACCAGGCTGGCCGGTTGATCGGTTTTGTCAACTAAATAAATGCTGTAAAACTGAATCTCGTTCCCAAACTAAGTTTGGGAACGAGATTAGACAAGAAATAAAAAACCTCTGGCTCATCACAAGGCAGAGATTTTTTTATTTTCCTGCGCCGCGGCAAGTTCGCGGATTTGCCGGTTTTCAGGAATGTGGGTGAGGTAAATCTGCTGTAAGGCCGGATCGTCAATTTGAGCCATTTGGGTCATAATGAAGGCCTGGCCCAACGCCAGCATTTCCTGGGCTTGCTCAAATTTTTGCTGGCCTTGCAATATTTGATAGCAGGTCAAATAAACAATCGCCGGATGCTCAATACCTTGTGTGCCCCGATTGATGATAGAGTTGAAGGCATGGCGGGCGCAGGTATCAGCCAGGGATAAATCGTTTGCGGCCAGGGCAGCCCGGCCCAGCAGGGCAATACTTTCGGTCATCCGCACTTCCTGTTGCACCTCGCGCTGGATTTTAAGCACTTCCTCGAAGGCTTTTTTAGCCTGGCGCGGCTGACCCTGGTCATGCAGCGTCCAACCATAGTAAGTAAGCGCGGCGCTGAGCGCCCATAAATCGTCCATTTCTCTTAAGATGAGCAAAGCTTCGTCTAAAAGAGATAAGGCGGTGTCATACTCAGCCACGCGGGTATACAAAAAGCCTAATTGGTAAAGGGTGTGGGCTTCGCCTCGGCGGTCGCCGGTGGCCCGGTTAATTGCCAGCGCCTCTTTAAAGAGTTGAAGCGCCACCCCATAGTTACCCAGTGTGCGCTGCACTTTGCCTAAACTGCGCTGTGTTAAAGCCTCTCCTGTCCGGTCACCAATGGTGCGGTGCAGCGTCAGCGATTGATTATAACACTTTTGGGCTTCGGCATAGTTGCCCATGTCGTAATAAACCCGGCCCAGATAACTGAGACAATTGCCCAGCCCCATCTGATCACCCAGGGCTTGCCACAACTCCGATGCTTCTTTGAAAAAGTAAAGCGCCACATCATAGTCGGCTTGATAATGAACGACAATACCCAGATTCTTCAAACAATCGGCCTGAGCATGTTTGTCTTGGTGCTTCTGGGCAATAGCTAAGGCCCGATGTAAATAGTCCTGAGCAATTTCATATTCACCCCTCAGATAAAGCAATTTGCCCCAATGACTGTACCCCTCGCCGACCAGCCTTTCAGCGTCCGTTTTTTGGGCCAACTGCACCGAGCGCTCCACCATTTCCAAACCGGAGTCATAGTCGCCGCTGGCCTCATATAAACTGGCCCACTGTTTCGCGGCCAGGGCGCGGCGATAATCATCATTAAGGGCTTCCGCCATAATCCCCAAGGTGCCCAGGTCTTCTAACGCTTCTTCACGCCGGCCGATTAAATTGTACAATTTGGCCCGCTCCATCAGCGTGTCCCAGTAATCCGGGGAGACGATGCTGTGACCGTTGACTGTCGAGGGGCGTTTCTGTAGGTAAGTCAGGATTTCGGTGTAATAATTAATCGCCGCATGGTTAGCAAACTCGCGACGCGCTTTTTCGCCGGCAATCTTCAAATAATGGAACGCCTTTTCGCCATTATCGCTGCGGCTGTAATGGAAGGCAAGCTGTTCGACTTCGTCGGGGACTAATTCTTCCAATACCGCGCCCACAGCCCGGTGCAGTTGCCGGCGCTGGGCCAGCAGCAACCCCTCATACACTACTTCCTGGGTGATGACATTATGAAAAATATATTCCCAGCGAGGGGCTGGCACTTCCAGACGAATCAGTTTTTCACTTTCCAGGTCATCCAATTGAGACGACAACCAAAACTGAGCTTGCTGGAGCGGATGAATGGCCGACAAAAGCGAACGTTGAAAACTAGGGCCGATGACCGAAGCAATTTTAAGGGTGAGTTTTTCTGTTTCGGGCAGACGGTCAATGCGGGTCAAAATAACATCCTGCACCGTATCAGGCAGATTGAAATCTAACTGATCGGCCTGACTTTCGGTTACATTGAGAATTGCGCCCGTAATTTCCTGAATAAAAAATGGGTTCCCCTGTCCTCGATTCAGCAAGAGGGGGACTACTCCTGCTGGCAACTGCCTGTCGCCCCCCAAAATTTTGATAAACTCCAGGCTTTCTTCGGCTGAGAGCGGTTCCAGATGGATGGTATGGACATAAGGTAGAGTTTTGATATCGGCCAGCAGTTCCCAATCGGCGGCGGCCAGCGGGCGATGGACTAGAGCCAGCAACAGGGGCGTATCTACCAGGGCTTTGGTCAAATAGGCGACCAGAGATAAAGACAGCTCATCAGCCCACTGGATATCTTCCAGCAAAACCAAAAGGGCATGACGCCGGGCTTTGCGACGCAGCAGAGCTTCAATTAAAGTAAAGGTGTTATTGCGGCGCAAGTGGCCGGAAATACTCCGGGTAAAGCTGTTTTCCGGCGCTTCCAGGCCCAGCACATCGGCCAGCAGCGGCAGACGGTCGGCCCAGTAGCCGGGCTGGCCGGGCGGGTCTTCCAAATCGGCGATGACGGCGGCCAGCCGGGCCAACTGCCGGGATGGGGTCAGGGTGGGGGTCAGATCGCACAGGGCGGCAATCACTTCACGCCAGGCTTGATAAGGAATTTGGCGGCCATAGCTAATACATTTGCTGCCATATCCTACCCCCCCCATCGAAATCCACTCTCGCACCAGTTCCGAAGCCAGCCGGCTTTTGCCCAGGCCCAGTTCCCCCTCGATAAACAGCAGGCGCAGTTGGCCTTCGCGGACATCAGCGGTTAGCTGTCGTAGCTGCCCCAATTCAGCCTGGCGGCCAATTAATGGTTGTTCGTGCAGCAAATGGCGGGTGATAAATTCCTCGTGGGTCCCTTGTTTGCCCTTGACCAGGTAGGCGGTTAGCCTGTCCGCTTTACCCTTGAGCGCAATCTTACCCAAACTTTCAAAAATAAACTGCTGGCTGGCCCGCTCTTTGATTCGCTGGCTAGCCAGGATTGTCCCGGCTCGTCCATATTGCATCAACCGCGCCGCCAAATTGACGGTATCGCCAATAACCGTATATTCTCGCCGGCTGGGTCCACCGACTGGCCCGGCAAACAAACTCCCTTCGGTCAAGCCAATCGCCATGCGTAATCCCTGCTGTTTGGCTACGGTCTGCAAATCCAGGGCGCAGGCAACGGCGCGGGTAATATCATCTTCGTGAGAGAAGGGCGGCGCGCCAAAGAGAATCAACAGTACCGTCCCTTTGTCGTCAACAGCCACTTTGTTGAGTGAACCCTCAAACCGCTGCACCAATTCCTGAATGGCCTGCAAAAAGTTTTGCAATCGCTCGGCAATATTGGCGGCTTCATAATCAAACCCACCCACCCCCACAAATAGAACAGTGATCCGCCGCAGTTCGGCCAGCCAATCCGACTGCTCACCCAGGCGCTCTTTGACCGTATCAGGCACATAGCTGCGCAGCGCTTTCTCGGCAATGGCAGCTTCAATGGGTTCGAGTTCGCTCCAATCGAGAACCTCAGGCGGCAACTCAGGCAGTGGGGCTACGATTTCACCCAACTGGACAAAACCAGGGGCATTGGAAAGAGCCAGTCCCTTAAAAAAAGGCTGAACCTCTTGCCAGGCTGATGGGCTGAGGATGATTTGTCCCGGCTGAGCGTAATGTTCAGCCCTGGCAACTTGCGCCAGCGGGTCGCCACCCACTACATATTCCCAATGCCCGGCCACCCCCCCGATATTACATTCCAGCACATTTCCGGCGCTGATCCCGGCCTTCATCGAGAGCGAGGCTGAGCTGTGTCCGGTTTTAGGATTGGCAAAATCGCTCATTTTATCTTGCATGGCCAGGGCGCACTCGCCGGCGCGGCGCACGGCCAACTGCATGGGAATTTCCTGGGCCGGAAACAGAACGGTTAGCGCATCACCGGAAAATTTGATCACCTGGCCGTGATACGCCTGCACAATTTCGATCATGCTGGTGAAATATTGGTTGATGAGGTGGGTCAGTTCTTCAGCACCGGTAGGGCCGGCCTGGCTGAGCAGTTCGCTGAGGGGGGTAAAACCGGAAATATCGGTAAATAATACCGCTGCCGGGAAGCGGCGAGCGGTTGGCTCCGTTAAAACAGAGGGCTGCTGGTAAATGGCCCTAGCTACTGGCGTGGGTACATAGGCCGATAGTTGTTCTAATAAATTCGGCGAAGCCATAATAATTAATGATAGGGTAAATGTTAGAAAATATTAATGTGATTATGAGGGAAGCAGGTTAAATAGTCAATAGGCCAATTGTCAAAAACAAGAAACCGGTACTTCAAAAGTATCGGCCTCTGTTTTAACGCAAGCGGGCAAAAACTGTGGCTACGCCTAAAAACAAAAAAATTCCGGGAGCCAGGAGAGCGAACACGCTACCGGTCAACAATATAAAAAGCAAAAAAGGGGCGGTACCCAGGATAACACAGCCGGCGACGACGTGCCCCAAATAGCGTGAGCGCCGTTTTCCCACGGCCCAGCGCACGGCCTCGGCAATGAAGCCGGCCATAGCCGGGGCGACGAACAGACTGATCAAAATTACAAAAAAACCAATTCCACTCAAAATAAAGGTAAATAAACCGGCTGCAATCAGTGACAAGGGCAGGGCAACGGCGGCAGCAATTACATAATCCATGTTACCACCACTATAAAATTTATCCTCCTGCTCGCGGATACAATCAGGGCAGCGAAAGCCCACCGGGGTGCGCCGGGCGCATTTGGGGCAAATGGGTTTGTTGCAGCGGTTACAGCGCAGGCCGGTTTGGGTTTCGGGGTGGCGGTAGCAGTAGAGCAGGCCAGCCTCCGCCGGTTCGACTGTAGTCTCGACCGAAGACCGAAGACCGGAGACCGGAACAGGAGAAGGTCTCCGGTCTTCGGTCGTGTTGGCCTGTTTCTGTCGCACCAGAGCCAGACCTGCTTTAGCCTCATAATTGTCGGGGTCGAGGGTTAACACTTTGCTGAAACACGCTTCTTTTTCAGCCAACGACTCGACTACACCGGCCAACCCCAGCCAGGCTTCTATATTGTCAGGCGTTTGGCGTGTGGCCTGTTGCAGCATGCGGCGGGCATCTTCAATATCGCCCACCCGAGCCGCAGCCAATCCTTGTTGCACTAAATCAGAAGTTGAGGTATCACTCATTAAGTCTCTCATCTCCATTATAAATAGACCGGGGACCGGGAACAGGAGACCAGCAAGAAAATAGCCGGTCATCGGTCTCCTGTCCCCGGTCGTCATTACCAAGAGTCATCGTTTTTACTTTCTCTTTTGCGGCCAACCGAGGCGCTGCATGAGGGTGCGGTAAAAATAGTTTTTGTCCTGTAAGCGCACAAATCTAGCCACCGCTGGGCTGGCCCGCATGACCACCTTATCCTGGTTGGCCAACTCCATTTCAAATTGACCGTCCACCGTCAGCACAGCGGTGTAATCGGTAGAAATCTGAACCGAAACCGTTACACCTTTGGAGAGGACAATGGCTCGCTCCAGGCTCAGGTGGGGCGCCAAAGGTACTAATAAAAAATTTTCTAATTCTGGGGGCAAAATGGGGCCACCCGCCGCCAGAGCGTACGCCGTCGAGCCGGTGGCGGTGGCCACTATAACGCCGTCGGCGGTGTAAGTGGTTAGAAAGACGCCGTCAATCTCGGTGTGCAACCGGACAACACGGGCAAATTGCCCCCGGCCAATGACCACCTCGTTGAGGGCTTCGTAAGTGTTGACCACCTGATCTTCATGATAATGTTCAGCCCGCAGCAGCATCCGTTCTTCGATCCAGCAATCGCCCAGTAGGGTTTGGCGGATGCGCTCCGGCCATTCGGCAGGTTGTACCTCGGCCAAAAAACCCAGGCGACCCATATTGATCCCCAAAATGGGAATGGCTCGGTGGGCCGTAATCCGGGCCGCCCGCAGCAGCGACCCATCGCCACCCAGAGTAATGAGCAAATCAAGATCATCCATCCGTTCTTTGATGTCAGCTTCATCCCAACTGGAACTGACCCAGGCCGACGCCCCCAGGCCCTCGATAAATTCCAACATCTCGGCGGCCATCACCCGCGATTCGGCCAGCTTGGGATGATAGAGCAAGCCGACATTGTGGAAAGTCAACTGGGGAGAGTCAGAAGGTGTTGTCATCATCATTCAAAACGTAGCAGGGGAATAGTGTCGCAGAGTCGCAGGGTCGCAGGTTTTTTGCTATCTGCGACCCTGCTACCTTGCAACTTGCTACCCTGTTACCTGCAACCTGTCTTTCAACCAACCCGGCACATCGGCCAGATTGACAACCATTTGTTGGCTGCTGCTCAAATCACGCATTATGGCCTGGCCGGCCTTGACTTCATCCTCGCCCAGGATGACGGCAAAAGCAGCTTTGGCCCGATCGGCGCTTTTAAGCTGGGCCTTCAAACTGCGGTCGCCGGGGGTGAGCATGGCCCCAATTTTCTCGTTGCGCAAGGTTTCGACCAGTTGCAAAGCGGCCAATTTGGCTGTCTCGCCCAGATAAGAGACGGTAACTTGGGGCAGCGGCTCCGGCGGCGGCTCGACGCCCAGGTGACGCAGGGCAAGCACATAGCGCTCAATGCCGGAGCCAAAGCCAATACCGGGGGTGGGCCGTCCGCCCAATTCTTCGATTAGGCCATCGTAGCGGCCGCCGCCGCAAATCGTGTCCTGGCTGCCCAGGCCGTCGGCTTTGATTTCAAACACGGTTTTGGTGTAGTAATCCAACCCGCGCACAATGCGATAATCCACTACATAGAGCCGGCCAATAGCTTCGAGGTAGGTTTTCAGCCGGGCAAAGTGGCTGGCGCAGTCGGCGCAGAGGTGGTCGGTGATACGTGGGGCGTTTTCCAGCAGCGGTTGGGTCAGCGGCTCTTTGCTGTCGAGGATGCGCAGTGGATTTTTTTGCAGCCGCATTTTGTCATCGGGCGGCAATTTGTCGGCAAAGGGTTCAAAATAGTTGACCAGCGTTTTGATGTAGGCCGGTTTACAGACCGGGCAGCCGGTAGAATTAATGTACAGCCGCAGGCCGTAAAAACCCAGATTGGTGAACAAATGCCAGGCCAGGCTGATGACCTCGACATCTACGGCCGGGTCCTGCTCGCCGATGACCTCGACATCAAACTGGCTGTGTTGGCGGTAGCGGCCTTTCTGCTGTCGTTCGTGGCGAAAGAGCGGGCCGGTGGTCCAGACCCGCAGCGGGGTGGGTAGAGTATGCAGCCCGTTTTCCACGTAGGCCCGCATGATGCCGGCGGTAAATTCGGGCCGGAGGGCCAATTGATCGCCGTCGCGATCCTCAAAGATATACATCTCTTTTTCGACAATATCGGTCCCCTGGCCGACGCCCCGCACAAACAGGCTGGCCTGCTCTAACACCGGCGTATCAATCCGCTGGTAGCCAAACAGGTCTGCTGTCTCTTGAATTTTGGCAAGAATAAAGCGCCAGTAGGGCTGGTCGTCAAAAAGAACATCCAGCATGCCGGTGACGCGTTGGTACTTAGTCAAGGTTTAGCTTCTCCTCATTGCAATAAATCTGACTATTTTTCTGTCAATGTATCTAACCAGGCTAAGATTTCCTGAGCAAACTCTAGAAATATCTCCAAACTTTTCTGGAAATTCTCAAACACCTAGGCCGGGTCAATACCCAAATCACTATGTTTGCACTTTTCATAACCAGCCAAAATTTGAACGCAGATGACGCAGATTCAACTGATTTTCGCTGATTTTTTATAAATTTTTCTGCGCCAATCTGCGTTTAGCGGCGTTTATCTGCGTTCTATTTAAAAAGTGCAAAGGTAGTGACCCAAATAACGGTGAATTATAGCTTTTCAGAAAAAGATTTTGAGTTTGTAGTGACGACTTCGGTCGTCTAGACCAGTGAAACAACTAAAGTCGTTACTACGATTCAAAAACATTATCTGTCAAAAACATTATCTGAACATCTATAGAATGTTACGAAAGCCGCCCAGTCCCTTCATCTGACTGTAGAGGTTGTCAGAAATAACCCTTTTATCCCGCAATTCGGCCAGGCTGCTTTCATAAGTTTCGGCGTAATAGCCAAAATGACCGGCTAAAATGTGGTCGGCAATATCAAAGATAACCGAAGCAGCAGCGATCAAGCCGCGTTCAATAATCCACCTTTGGCTAAGGTTGGAGTCAACTTCGGCCCGGCTGACCTGCCGATATTTGCTCAACTCCTGCAATATCTCGTCAAGCTCTTTTAGGCGCTGTTTGATGCCTTCTTCTCTGACAACCATGACCCCATTCTTTCCCTTAAGTAGAGTTCCTGTTGGCGACGAAGCGGAGCGGTATCCCGGTAGAGATGCAGCGAGGCCAACTCAAACTGCTCCTGGGTCATCTCATCAACCGCATAGAGGAGTTGTCCACTACAAAGAATTTCAAAGCGTAGAATTGGAGGAGCGTTATGCAAATCTACCAGATCAACTCGTTCCGTACCCAAAATATTGCTGATGGTTGCCCTTAAACGGAAAACCGGCTCGGCGCGGGTCAAGATAGCAATATCGACATCATTTCCTGGCTGATGGCGAGATAAAGAGCCAAAAAGATAAGCCAGCAGTACACCCTTTTCCTCAAACAAAGGGACGAGTTTCTCTAAATTTTGTCTAATATCGGCAGGCAATTTTTCAAATCTTTGCCAACGCTCGACAATGCTCATGGGCGCTTCTCCTGACTATTACCTTTGCCTTATCCCTCATCTTATGCTACCCTCTGTCCATGCGCTACGCCATTTTCTCGGATGTTCACAACGAGGCGAAAGCACTGACAAAGGTTTTAGACCACGCTCGCCGGCAGGCGGTGGATGGCTATTTCTGCCTGGGCGATGTGGGGATTGACGGCTGCGTTGAATTGGTGCGAAACAATGCTGTACCAACCGTGTTTGGTAATTGGGAAGTATCAGGCTGGTCGCGCCTGTCGGCGGACAATCAGCAATGGGCATTGAGTCTGCCGCCCCTTCGTAAAGAAGCGAGCTTCTGGCTGGCGCACGCCACCCCGCTCTGGCCACCCCAACTGACTACTCTGGCCGATTTACAGGCGCATCGCCACGATGTGCCGCTGTCGCAGCTTTTTCCCTATCTTCACTTTGAGTGTCAACCGCTGTGGGACATCATCGGCGCGCTCACCAGGGCCGGCATACCGCTGCTGTTTCACGGCCATACTCACCGGCAAATCATCTGGCGTTTCACCGCCGACAATTATCTCCAGAGACTTACCCGCCCCCTGATCACCCTACGCCCCGGCGATACCTTGCTCGTTGGGGTGGGTAGTGTAGGCCGTCCAGAGGATGGACCGGGGGCGGCTTATGTTATTTACGATGATACACTCAAACAAGTAGAGATGATCCGGGTTTGAGACCCGTGATACGTGATGCGTGAAAAACTATCACGTATCACGCATTGTTCGCCATGCTCTCTTGCAGCATCGCCATCGCCATATTTCCGATCATCTCCATAGCCTGGGCCGCCTCGTTTTGATTTTGCCGCCGGGCTTCCTCGATGTTGGCTGACAAAATGGCAAAGAAAGGCTCGTCAATTTGATCGAGCTTGTCGGCCAACACTTTTTGTGGGTCGCGGGATTGTAAAATCTCGCGCAGGAGCGTTACCGATTTTTGCAGGGCGGCGCGGCTCTCTTCTTCCTGCCGGGCTTTGGTATCTAAAATTTTAGTGCGTAAATTTTTGAGAGCGTCCGCCTGTTTGCCGTTACCGGCTTTGGCGAGTTCGTCAATCTGGGCAGTCAGTTGCTGGAAAAAGGCGTAATCGAGTAGAGGATGTCCCGCGGCCATGAAGGCTTCGAACTCTTCATCACTGGGGGCGTTTTGCAATTTTTCCAACAAATCTTCTCGGCTGGTAATGTGGACCAGGCCCAGGCTGTTATCAATCTCGGTGACGGCCTGCTGGCCCTGGCTGCTTAATTGGGCCAACATCGAGCGCAAGGCATAAAGCGCCTGCGCTCCGGCGCGATTGCCCTCCATCTGGGCGGCCTGCATCGAAGCGGTCAAAATTTCAAAAAAGTCCCGGTCAAGTTCGGCGTCGTGTTCTTTGACTTTGGCCTGGAGCGCGGCTTCGTCACGCACCTGTAAAAACTCTTCCAGCAGTTTCACTTTGGCTTTTTGGGCTTCCAAAACCTCTTCGGTAATGCCATCAGCTTCCAGAACAGCCTTGACGATGCTATCGAAGGTTAAAAACAGCTTGGGATTCAACAGGTAAAATTTACGCTGTTCAGCCGGCAAACTGTTGACCACACTGTTGGTCAAAGAGCCAATAATTTTATCCTGCTCCGGGCCACTCAAACTCAAACTGTTGGGCGACAGCACCAACGCCAACTCCTTCTCCAAATCATAGTAAAACATGGGGATGTTGAGTGGATTGACAAATCCACACTGGGGGCATTGCACTGCATTAAACCGGCCTTGTAAAAAGGCAGACTTCAAAGCGGGGTTTTGCCCGTCAATAATCGGTACAACAGGCGCGTTAAATTGGGTACGGCAGTTGGCGCATACCACCGGGACAATCTGTTGAGTAGCCATGATAAAATAGATGTTACCTTTCTGAACAACTTTGTGTAAAGGTAGTATCTTACTCGCTAGCAGGCAAAATAGCAACTAAAAACCGCCCCCTTCAAATCCTGGCGGCGGTTTTTTGGTAAACTGACAAAATACTAAATTATTCAGACTAATCGCGGAAGAATGACTCCACGTGGACCTGATCTTCTTCGCTGGGCAGCGTTTCGACAAAGCTAATCCGATGCCAGGGAAAGATCACACGGGTCGCGTCACGCTCAATATAAACCAGGTTTTTGCCATCTCGGGCGCGAGCGTTGGTGCAGATGAGAAAATTTGAGGTCGGGTCAGGTATCTCTTCGATTTCAGCCAGAATTGCATCTGCGTTCATGATGTGGATGATTACGGTGATAGCCATGAGCAGCTCCTTGTAAAAAATAGCTTCTAGTAACGACTTCAGTCGTTGCTTTCAGAAAGTATGGCATAGAACGACTAAAGTCGTCACTACCTAACCCCCTTGTAGAAGTTGACCGAGGACCGGAGACCGGCCATAGAAGGCAAACAGCCGGTCATCGGTCTCCCGTCCCTGGTCATCTCGTTCAACGCATCTCAACTTCGATGAGGAGTTTGCCTAACTGGAGTTGATCGCCGTTATGCAATACTTCGGGCAAATAGGGGGCCAGGCGCTTGCCATTAATAAATGTGCCGTTGATACTACCCAAATCTTCGACGACGACAGTTCCTTCTCGCTTGAGAATCCGGGCGTGCCGCCGCGAAACCCCTTTTTCCAGGCCGTTATCGTTGGTCAAATCAATTTCGGGAAAAACATCGCTGGCCGGGTCCAACCGGCCCAGATGCACGGCTTTGGTCAGGGTGGCTTCAATCTCGCGCCCGTTGTCGCCAATGCGCAAGCGCACCGCCAGAGGCCCGGTCCCCTTGACAAAAGCGCTCGATTCCCCTTCGCCTTCTTCTTCACCAACCCAACCGATTTCGTCCGTCCCCAGGGGGTCAGTACCCCGGCGGTCGTCTTCTAATAAATACGTTCCACACTCACTACAAAAGAGGGTATTGGCAACGTGAGTTGTTCCGCAAAATGGACACTTAATCACGATGTATCTCCTTTGGCAAAATTGACAGGCTGCGTGTGCCGTAGCGAATCTTTTTCCGGCCTTCGGCGGATAGATCGCCGGTCCGGGCTAACCGGCCGGCTTCAAGCAGAGCGGCGCGGGCCAGATCGGTTTCACCGAGATTGAGCAAACGTGTAGCCATAGTTTCCAATCTCTGGGTGGCGGCGCTAATCTGCCCATTTTCCAGATCAACCATGGCTTTTTCTTGCATTTTAAAGATGGCTAATTTGCCCAGCGCCGTCACAATGGTCGGGGGAATTTCTATATTGCCTTCGACTGCGGTCACAAATTCGCCGACCACGTCTACCCACTCCCAGCTTCGGCGGTTAGCCTGGCCCGGCACATCACCATCAACAGTTAAACGCATCAACCGTTTTTGACCCGGCGTGGCTTCTGAGCGGACGCGGAACTCCATCAGCAGGGTTTTGCCGCTGCCGGTGCCTAATGGTCCCAATACCGTTTTATCGGCCCGCAAATCAAGGCGCTGGATATGGGGCGTCACCTGGAAAGCCTCTTTCAAAGTTACACCCCCCGAGGTGTTGACGCTCATGGTTAATTCGCGGGCCACAACTGTGCTCAGGTTACGAATAGTGGCTTTAAAAACATCCACCACCTTGCGGGGTGAATCAATATAAACGGAAGTCCCCCCTGATAAAGTTGCCATTTGATCGAGTAAATTTTCGTTCCAATCCGAGCCAATCCCCATGGTACTGAGGCTGATTTGATGATGTCCAGCCCATTCGGCTTTTTCCAAGCAGCCATCCTCGTCGCCATAAGTCTGGCCATCGGTTAGCAAAATGAGGTGGTTAACCGACTCTTTGGTTCTATTTCGCTCCAACTCCTGCAAGCCGGCCGAAAGACCCTGTAACATCTCGGTCCCGCCGCTCGGTTGGATGGTGCTGGCAATAGATTTGGCCATGGCCTTATCCACGCCTTTTTGGCTGGGCAGAATAACCTCGGCCCGGTCACTGAATACTACCAGGCTCAGGGAGTCGTCGGGGTTGAGCCGGTCAATAATCTGGCGCGTCCCTTCTTTAACCTGCTGTAGCCGCATGCCCTGCATGGAAGTGCTGCGGTCAAGCACCAGGCAAATATTCAAGGGCAAGCGCGCCGTAGGTAAATCTGAGGCGGGGGTAACATCCAGTAAAATGTAAAAGGCTTGTTCTTCGACGTTGGTCAGTAGCGCTTTGTGGCTGAGGGTGACACGCAAGCTGATGGCTGAAGATTTGTCCAACCCTTCCGATTCGCGCAGGCGGTCATAAATGCGGCGCTGCTCCGGATCGCCTAAAACCTCGTATGCTTCCTGTACTTCTTGAAATATCTCCACAGCCGCCGGGTTTTTGCTAGTGTCAGGATGATACTCCCGCACCAGGGACCGATACATCTTGCGGATCTGATCTTCGGAAGCCGTGCTCTCGACTTTGAGAATTTCATAATAATTTTTATCGGTTCGCATCAGGGTTGCTCTCCCTGCTTTCCTGTAGAAAACCAGAGTACAGGATAAGGTAATTTAAGATAGCTAGTTTTCAATACCAATTGAAACCATCACCGCAGTGATATTGTCTTCGCCGCCGTTTTTGTTGGCGGCGGCAATTAAACGCTGACAAGCTTCTTGGGGGTTGCCCGAAGTGCCGATAATTTCACGCAGTAATTCATTTTTCACCGGTCCCCACAACCCATCGCTGCACAGTAGCAGTGAACTGCCCGGCGGCAAATGCTGTACGTAAATATCCACCTCCATGGCTGTGCCCTGTCCAATAGCCCGGTACAAGACATTGCGCTGGGGATGAGTGAGAGCGCCCTCGGCGGTTTCCTGCCCCAACTCTACCAGGCGTTGAACCAGGGAATGGTCTTTGGTGACTTGCTTCAAAGTGCCCTGATTAAACCAGTATACCCGACTGTCGCCCACATGAGCAATATAGGCACTGTGTCCCATCACCAGGGCGATGGTCAATGTGGTTCCGCCATCGGGTACAGCTTCTTGAACTACCGTGTTGGCTTTTTCTACGGCGGTTATCAATACCTCGTTGATGGGCCGGTTGGTCGCACTCTGATTATTATTGGTCAGGTAAGACAAATAAATATCTTTTAAGACACATTCGGCGGCGGTACGCACGGCCAGCGAACTGGCAACTTCACCTTTTTGGTGGCCGCCCATACCATCTGCTACAATAAACAAGCCAAACCATTCCTGTCCAACATTGTGTTGCAACAGTGAGTGAATGGCATAAAGCGAGTCTTCGTTGCGTTCTCGGACCTGACCAATATCTGAAAGTTTGCCTACATGCAATCCGGGTGTTAGCTGGCTTAGGTCTTTGGTAAAACTGGTTTCTTGACCGGAATTTTTATCCGCCGCCTGTCTTGCTGGAGTTGTTTCAGCTTTTGGCTGTGACAAGAGGCGTTGCAGGAAATTCATGCGTTATAAGCTCCAATCCTATCGGGTATCAGGTCCAAAATAGGGTCAGAATTACAGTGGCTCAAGCAGGCAAGGCATAAAGATGGTGATCGGTAGAGCCAATGTAAACAATGCCATCAAACACCAGAGGTGAAGAGGGGATCGGGCCGCCCGTTTTGAACTTCCACCGCACCTTTCGATCCCGGCGATTAATGCTTACAAGCTCGCCACCCATGGTTCCAAAGTAAACGGCTTCATCAGTTACGGCGGGAGTAGAAACCACCGGCGACCCGGCGTTGAACTTCCATTGCACCCGGCCATTTCTCAGGTCAATCGCGTAGACATATTTATCGGTTGAGCCAATATAGGCGATTTCATCAAAGATAACAGGGCTGGAAATAACAGCTTGGCCGGTTCTGACCTGCCAGATAGAATAACCCGTTTTGGCATCAAGGCCATAAATATTCCAGTCCTGCGAGCCAACGATAATCATTTCTCTGAACAGGGCCGGGCTGGAAGTGACATTCCGGTTCGATCTGAATTTCCAGCGGTGCGTCCCCGAAGACAGATCTACTGCATAAACATAGCCGTCTTCGGAGCCTACATAAACCAGTTCATCGCCCAAGGTTGGGCTGGAACGGATGGGTCCCATAGACTCAAACCGCCAGATAACCCGGCCCGTTTGGGCATTAACCGCATAAAGGCGGTGGTCATCAGACCCAAAAAAGGCATGCTCAAATTCAACTCGAGCCGATGACCGGATTCGTCCCTCGGTGGGGCAAGTCCAGATAAGCCGCCCCCCCGTAGAAATAGCATAAGCTACTCTATCTTCAGAACCGATAATTACCCGATCATTGTAGACAAAAGGTTTGGCGGCAATCCCCCCTTCGGTGGGATATTTCCATTTAAATTGGCCGCTCTTCAAATCAAGCGCATAAAGATTATTATCGTAAACGCCAACGTAAAGCGTTGTTTTATCAGCCACCGGCGATGAGCGAATCTCGTCTTCACACTTAAATTTCCAGATAGGCAAGATCGAGTCACTCAGCTCCGTATCTGGCTCTCCCGTCAGAATACCGGGCATGGGGGGGTGAGGATAGCCGGGCGGATACTGGGGTGGATAGGCGGGATATTGGGCCGGATAAGGCTGTGGAGGGGGATATTGCGGATATTGGGCCGGAGGAGGGGGCTGGACGGGCTGGTACTGCGGCGGCACAGGCGGCTGGCCGCTCAGAATGTTGGTATGGCTAGCCGGCGCAGTCGGCGGCAAAACCTGGGTTGAGGCGCTGGGGTTAGGCGCAATAAGCGATTTATCTTTCTTAAGCGCAGCTATCAGGGCATCCTTCAGGGCCTGGGCCGACTGATACCGTTTCTCCAGGTCATACTCCAAAGCCTTCATCACAACGGCATTGGTTTCTTCTGAAAGGGAAGGGTTCAATAAACGCGCCGGTTCTTCGTGAAAGGTAAAAGGCGGTTCGAGGCGAGGGTCTCGCTTGGTTAACAGGTGATGCAGCGTGGCCCCCAAAGCATAAACATCACCACGCGGACTGGCTACCCCCCGGTACTGCTCCGGGGGAGAGTAACCTTCGGTCCCAATCATGGTCCCCTTTTTTTGAGTCGCATCCACCGCTTTGGCAATACCAAAATCAATCAGCGCCACCCTATTGCTGTTTTTGCGCAGCATTACATTGGAGGGCTTGAGGTCTCTAAAAATAATAGGTGGGGTTTGGTTATGCAGATAAACCAGCACATCGCAAATCTGGATAGCCCAATCTAGAACGGTATCCTCTTTGAGCATGCCCTGGGTATTTTCCAGTACATTTTCCAGGTCCTCGCCCTCAACATAATCCATAACCAGATAGTAACGGACAGTCTCGGTAAAGAAGTCAGAAACTTTAGGGATGCCGGGGTGATCCAGTTGCACCAACAGATTAGCTTCGCGTTCAAAGCTCTCCCGAGTTAAATTACGCAATTGAGGGTCGGGCGCGGTACTGAACATCTCTTTGATAGCGCATTTTCGGACCACGGAAAAGCGCAGATCCCGAGCCAGATAAACCGCTCCCATGCCGCCTTCGCCCAGTACCTGAAGGATTTCGTAACGCTTTTGCAAGACAGCCCCGCGGGGCAGCTTGCTTTCGTCGTAGTCGCTGTTTACATTTTGAGGTTTTTTGGGGGGTTCGGAACCTTCTAAACGTTGCGTTTCAAATATCACAGTTTTCTCCTGTTGGCACGCCAAAAACGCTTATTCCCTTAATTATAACCACTCAGGCGTGGAAATGCAACCAGATACAAGTACCAAGACATTACTTTTACAGAATTTGTGTGGAAATTATACTATATCCCGCTCTTTTACGTCAACCATAAGTAATAAATTCCCTCTTGTGAGTTTGCTTTTTAATGCTATAATCAAGGCTGTACCAATTTTTTAGGGGAGCACTCATCAAGATGAAAACTATTCTCTGTGTAGACGACGAGCCGACCCAATTGATGCTTTTACGTCTGGCCCTTACCCGCGCCGGCTTTCGGGTGCTGGAAGCAAGCGATGGTCAAACAGGGGTTGAAATGAGTACCGAACACCAACCAGCACTGATTATTATGGATTTGATGATGCCCGGCATGGATGGGGCTACTGCCATCTGGCATTTGAAACAAAATCAGGCCACTCAACATATCCCCATTTTAGTTTTGTCGGCCTATATCAAGGGAGATCAGGCCAAGCGGGCACTGGAGGCCGGCGCCGCCGAACTTGTCTCAAAAAGTTTGATCCTGACCGATTTGATTGAGAAAGTAAAAAGCTATACCCAATAACCCGCTTTCCTCACCCCCAACTTATGGTTAACATCCACTAAAGTCCTGCCAACTTTGTTTTTGAGTTGGGCAGGACTCTTTTTTAGCTGGCATTTTTGTTTTTGACTCCTTAGCTCATCTAGCGTACTATGCGGTAGTCCATCTCTAAAGCTGAAATTTGGCGGATATTTATTGGAGGCGACCATGGAAGAAACCTTAACAGTTTCACTGATTCCTACGACCATAACAACCGTTGAGGCCCCCATTGCCCCGAAAGATTCAGCCTATGATTTACACGACCCGGCGGTTTATATCAACCGCGAATTAAGCCTGCTGGAGTTTAACCAGCGTGTTCTGGCCGAAGCCCAGGACGAGAGCAACCCTCTCCTCGAGCGGGCTAAATTTCTGGCTATTTATAGCTCTAATATGGATGAGTTTTTTATGGTGCGGGTGGCCGGCCTGATGCAGCAGGTAGCCGCTGCTGTCACCGATGTACCGGCGGACGGCATAACTCCCAGAGAACAACTCGCCGCTATTCGTAAAAAGGTGCGCGCTAATTTGAAGGTAGCCCACCGCTGCTACCGCAAAATCCGTTCTAAATTGGCCGAAGTGGGCGTCTATATTCACAGTTACACCAAGCTGGCCAAAAGCCAACAGCAAGGTATTGATGAATATTTCAAAAACGAGATTTTTCCGGTTTTAACCCCACTGGCTTTTGACCCCGGCCGGCCCTTCCCCCATATCTCCAGCCTCAGCCTCAATCTGGCCGTGCTGGTCCGCAACCCGGAAACCGGAGCCGAATACTTTGCCCGCATCAAAGTCCCCAATACCCTGCCGCGGCTGGTCCCGGTAAAACGGCTGCGGGGTGACAGCTCCCGTACCTATCATTTTGTCTGGCTCGAAGATTTGATTGCCCACAACCTGGCCGACCTTTTTCCCGGCCATGAAATTGTCGAACATCACCAATTTCGCATCACCCGTAACGCTGATATGGAAATTGAAGGCAACGAAGCCGACGATCTGCTGGAAGCGATTGAGGCTACGGTGCGCCGGCGGCGCTTTGGTTTTGTGGTCCGCTTTACCGTTGCCGCCGATATGCCCAAACATATTCGCGAGTTGTTAGCCAAGAATCTTAATGTTGGCCCCGAAGATATCTATGAAAGCAAAGGCCCACTGGGTCTGAGCGGCTTGATGAGCCTGACTAAAATTGACCGGCCCGATTTGAAAGACCCACCCTATACCCCGATCATTCCTCCCCGGCTGCGCCAATTGGAGAGCCGCTCGCAAATTTTCGATGTGATTCGCGAAGGAGACATCCTGCTCCACCATCCCTATGATTCCTTTGTGCCGGTGATTGATTTTCTGCGAGCGGCCGCCCGCGACCCCAAAGTGGTAGCCATCAAACAAACCCTTTACCGCGCCGGTAGTAACTCGCCCGTGGTTGATGCCCTCCTCGAAGCTACCGAATACGGCAAGCAGGTTTCTGCCCTGGTAGAGCTAAAAGCTCGCTTTGACGAAGAAAGCAATATAAGTTGGGCCAAGATGCTGGAACGCGCCGGGGTCCACGTGGTTTATGGCTTTATGAGCCTCAAAACCCATACCAAAATTTGCCTGGTTGTCCGCCGCGAAAGCGGCGGCATTCGCCGCTATGTTCACCTTTCTACAGGTAACTACAATGCCGTTACGGCCAATGTTTACACCGACCTCGGCTTTTTTACCTGCAAACCGGAGTTTGGCGCAGATGCCTCTGATTTGTTCAACGCCCTGACCGGCTATTCCAACAAGGAAGATTACCAGAAGTTTCTGGTCGCCCCCTTTAATCTGCGGAAGCGTTTTGCCGCCTTGATTGAGCGGGAAATCAAATGGGCTACCAAAGGCGCGCCGGCTCGGCTTATCTTTAAGATGAATTCGCTGATTGACCCACCCTTTATTCGCCAGCTTTATCGGGCCTCGCTGGCCGGAGTAAAAATTGACCTGCTGGCGCGGGGGATTTGCGGGCTACGCCCCGGCATTCCCCACCTGAGCGAGAACATCCGCGTCACCAGCATCGTCGGTCGCTTTTTGGAACACTCCCGCATTTATTATTTCCACAACGGCGGCAACCCCGACATCTATCTTGGCTCCGCCGACCTCATGCCCCGTAACCTGGACCGGCGCATCGAAACCCTATTTCCTATTGAAGACCCCGCCCTCAAACAAGAGTTGATTGACATTCTCGATGTCTACCTGGCCGATAATGTCAACGCCCGGCTGCTGCAAGCCGACGGCAGCTACGTTCAGCTTTTTCCCGACAAACATGAAAAAGCCCGCGACAGCCAGACTGAATTTATGACCAGAGCCAAAAGCAGGTAGGAGAGGACAAAGTAGCAGAGTAGCAAGGTAGTAGGGTCAGCTTTGCTACCTGTTATACCCAACCCATTTCAAAATTTCCGTAGCTTTGCTACCTTGCTACATTAGACATTATACCGATTAGACTTATGTCACCCGGAAAGAGCAGGATTATCTGAATGATAGGATCAAAATCCTTTAATTCTGGAAATCCTGCTCTACACGATGGGTAAAAAACGCTCCCCAATTAAATCGATATAATGTCTATTATTCAGAACGAGGATAAACGTATGTTACTCGCCGGAGATATTGGTGGCACCAAAACCCACCTGGCCCTTTATTCATTGGATGCGACGCCCATCCAGCAGCAAGAAGCTATTTTTAAAAGCGCCGATTACCCCAACCTGGAAGCTATTATCCAGGAATTTCTGGCGCAGACCGCCGTGAGGGTCAAGCGGGCTGCCTTTGGGGTGGCCGGGCCGGTGGTCAACGGCGAGTCGAAAATTACCAACTTACCCTGGCACATCACCGAAAGCAATCTTTGCCAGACGCTCCAACTCTCACTCGGGGCGGTTAAACTGTTAAACGATTTGGAGTCCATCGCCTACGCCGTTCCTCACCTGTCTGCCGCCGATCTGTCGCCCCTCAACGCTGAGCAGTTGGATCCCAATCTGGGTGGGCACAAAGCCGTGATTGCTCCCGGCACCGGCCTCGGCGAGGCAATTCTTTTTCACCACAACGACCGGTATCACGTTATGGCCTCCGAGGGCGGTCACACCGATTTTGGCCCGGCCAATGCGGTGCAAATGGGGCTGCTGCGCTTCCTGCTCGACCGCTTCAACCACGTCAGTTACGAACGTGTTTGCTCCGGCGGGCTGGGGATTCCCAATATTTACGCCTATTTCAAGGAAACCCGCCCCAGCGAAGAATCCCCAACAGTAAGAGCAGCCCTGGCCCAAAGCCCCGACCCGACCCCGGTGATTATTCAAGCCGGCCTGAACAATGAATGTGAACTCTGCCGGGCCACTCTCAACACCTTTGTGTCCATCCTCGGCGCGGAAGCGGGCAATCTGGCTTTAAAGGTCATGGCAACCGGCGGCATTTACCTGGGCGGCGGCATCCCCCGCAAAATCCTCGCCAAGCTCCGCGACGGCACCTTTATGGCCGCTTTTGTTAACAAAGGCCGCTTCGCCGGCCTGCTCTCCCACATCCCGGTTTACATTATCCTGCACGAAAATCCAGGGCTGTTGGGGGCCGCTTATTATGGCCTCACCCTTGATGAAAACAGTCATCAGTAATCAGTAGTCAGAGGTCAGATAACTGATAACCGTTCCTGAGCAATATGTCACCTGTAATAAAAACCTTTCCCTGACACTTGACACTTGACACTTGACACTTGACACCTGACACTCATTTCAAAGGAGTCCCTTTTACTTCATGACCAAACCCACCCCCAATCTCTCCCCCCTGCGCGCCCAGTTTCCCGCCCTCCAGGAAACCGACGCCCAGGGCCAGCCCTATGTTTATTTTGACGGGCCGGGCGGCACTCAAGTGCCCCAAGTTGTTCTGGACAGCATGACCGGCTATCTGACCCGGGCTAACGCCAACAAAGGCGGCCAATTTATCACCAGCCGGCGCAGCGATGAAATCATCACCGAGGCTCGCCAGGCCATGGCCGACTTTCTCAATGCGCCCTCGCCTCAAGAGATTGTCTTTGGGGCCAATATGACCACCCTGACCTACAATCTCAGCCGGTCCATTGGGCGCACCCTCCACCCCGGCGATGAAATCGTCGTGACCCGCCTTGACCACGATGCCAACATTTCGCCCTGGCTGGCCCTGGAAGAACAGGGAGTTAAAGTCAAATGGGCCGATTTTGATGTTGAAGATTGCCGGCTCAACCTGGAACATTTGGCTTCACTCATCAACCCTAAAACCAAACTGGTTGCAGCCGCTTATGCTTCCAACGCTGTCGGCACCGTCAACCCTATCCCACGCATCGCTTCATTGGCCCGGCAGGTGGGGGCCTGGCTCTGGGTTGACGCGGTCCACTATGCCCCGCACGGCCCAATTGATGTACAGGCGTTGGGCTGTGATTTTTTGGTCTGTTCTGCTTACAAATTTTTTGGGCCGCATCTCGGCGTGTTATGGGGCCGGCTGGAACTGCTGCAAGCTCTACGACCCTATCAAGTGCGCCCGGCCAACCCCAATCCCCCTTACAAATTTGAAACTGGCACCGCCAATCACGAAGGCATTGCCGGGACCCTGGCCGCCGTCAACTACCTGGCCGAATTGGGCCGGCGCTACGGCGAGGCGTTTGCCGCCGAAACAGCGGCCTACAGCGGGCGGCGGCAAGCCCTCAAACAGGCCATGCGGGCCATTATGGCTTACGAGCGTCCGCTTTTAACCTATTTGTTAACCGAACTCCAAACTATCCCCGGCCTGACCATTTACGGCATCACCGAGCCGACCCTACTAGCGGAACGCTGCCCGACCGTGGCTTTTACCAAAACCGGCTACACCCCGCGCCAAATTGCGGCCCATCTGGGCCAACGTGGTATCTTTGTTTGGGATGGCAACTATCTGGCCCTCAGCGTCACCGACCGCCTGGGTCTGGAAGGGTCGGGTGGTATGGTCCGGGTGGGCCTGGTGCATTACAACACTATGGCCGAAGTTGACCGGCTGCTGGCTGCACTGAGGGAGTTGTAAAATGGACCTGGCGACGGTGCTCTGGCTGCACAAGGGGGTTGGTAACGCCGCCCCTCTATTTATGGTTTTGGTCAGCCTGATTAGCTTTATTAACTATTTTCGCGGGCTGGGACTGGATGGCAACGTCATCGGCGCGGTTGTTGTGGGTGAAATTATGATGTTAACCCAGGCCAGCCTGGGTATTATTCTGTTGGTTCTGGGCTTGTGGCCCGGCGGCTGGGGCATCCATTTTTTGTACGGCAGCCTCAGCGTGCTCTTCTTTCCGGCTCTGTGGGCTTATACTCGAGGCGCAACCGACCGCCGCGCTTCACTCGTCTGGGCCGTTGGTGGTCTATTTATGATGGGCCTGACTCTGCGGGCCATTGGTACTGCCGGCTAAAATTTAAGGCATGGAATGGTTGATTCTGGCGTATTATATTCCACAAAATAGGCGCTACTTTTTTCGTTTCGCCTTTTCCATTCTATAATATCGGTGAATTTTAGCGCAAGGAAACTTGGAATGTACGGAGAAATTGCTCTTTTTAGTGGAAATGGAAACCCTCAACTGGCCCAGGAAATTAGCCAGGCGTTGGCCGTGCCGCTCTGTCCGGCCGACGTTTTTAAGTTTTCCAACCAAAATATCTTTTGCCGGCTCAAGACCAGCGTGCGCGGCAAAGATGTCTTTATTATTCAGCCGGTGGCCAATTCTTACGATGAAAACGGCGTTTTGGCCTCGGTGAATGATAACTTGATGGAATTACTGATTATGATTGACACCGCCAAGCGTGATTCGGCGGGGCGCATTACGGCGGTTGTGCCTTACTACGGCTACGGTCGCACCGATAAAAAAGACCAACCCCGCGTACCGATTACCGCCCGCCTGGTGGCTGATATGATTAGCACCGCCGGGGCCAACCGTTTCTTAACCCTGGATTTGCATGCCGGTCAAATTCAGGGTTTTTTTAATATTCAGGTAGATGAAATTACCGCTTTTTACCTGCTGAGCGATTATGTGCGCAAAAAGCACATCCCCAACGCCGTCGTCATCTCCGGCGACATTGGCGCAACCAAACGCTCGCGTAATTTTGCCCAAAATCTTGATCTGCCCCTGGCCATTATCGAAAAACGGCGGGTTCAACAAAAGGATGGCAGCAAAGCCGAGGTCTTGAATGTGATTGGCGAGGTCAAAGGCAAAAACTGTATCATTTTTGACGACGAAATTGATACCGCCGGCACGGTTGCCCAGGCTATGGTTTTCCTCAAAGAAGAAGGTGCGCTCGATATTTATGCCTGCGTCACGCACGGAGTTTTTTCGGGTCCGGCGGTGCAGCGCCTGCAAGAAGCGCCGGTCAAAGAAGTGGTCGCCACCAATACCGTGGCCCTGCCGCCCCACAAGCGCTTCCCCAAATTAACCCAACTTTCCGTCGCCCCCCTCCTGGCCGAAGTGATTCGCCGGGTTCATCTGGGTATTTCGGTGGGGGAATTGTTTAATGAGTAACAAGAAACTCGGAGGAACGGAGGAAACTCAAGGAACTGAGGGGTGTTAAGACCCTCCCACGCTAAACGCACCAGTTGGCCCATTGATAACTGAGGGAACTCAAGGAACTGAGGGGTGTTAAGACTCCTCAGTTTTTTGTTGTTCCAACATTGCCTATTATTGGGGTTAGTCTCCTGACCCTTTGTGTAAACGCAGATAATGGCGGAGAGTTTTGACGGCGTTTTCGGCATTTGTCTTGGCCTGTTCCGATATCTCATAGATGTCTTGCTCTTCACTCTGGGCCAATCGCTGCATTATTTGGGCCAGTCCCATCAAATATTCCTGATTGACCAATGTCACCGTCCGGCGTTCCCCGCTGGGCAGGGTCAGACTAAAAGCCGGCGCATCCTCAATGTCTATGGTTTGGTCGGTATCGTAACTTACCGGAATGGAACGAAACTCTTTGCTCTTTTCGATAGCCACCACATCGGAATAGTATTGCTCGGTAATTTTGTCGGCGGTGGTCTTGCCGGTGACAAAATCGAAGAAAAAGCCGTGCATAATGATCATATCATCAGCAATCATCAGATGCTCGATGTAATAAACCGCGAACAATATTTCATAACCTCTGGCGGTGGTAGTGGCGGCTCGCCGGGCCAATAAATGTTTGGCCCGGTCAGGCACCGGCTTTGGTTCAAGTTTGCTATTCAAACGTTCCGGTTTATTGGCTTTGTCTTGGGGTGGACGAAAAGGTGGAGGGATGCGTTCAAAATCTTGCAACTCGCCCGGGCTGATAAAAACCATAGGATTAGGCACGATTAACTGTTCGCCCTCATCAGTTTCAAAGGCTATCTGCTTTAAACGGTTAGCCAGACCGGTGTGTTCGATACTTTCCTGGCGTAATCTCTCCAAATCTTCATCCAACCATTGACGAACCTCGTCGTCCGAAGGGCCGGGCGGAATTTGTGTTTGCAAGTGTTTGATTTCTCTCTTTAAATGAGTAATCCGTTTGTCAATAATCGCCCCTTCTTCTTTGGGCTTGATTGAAATCTTATCCGAAGCATTTTCTTGCATACTGAGTTTAAGAATCCGTACTTGCTGTCTATGGTTTTTGAGTCTTTTCCATAGCGGGCCGGTTTGCATTTTATAAGAAACAAACCCGGCAATAGCAACTAATAGCAAGGGGATAAAACAGCAAATAAGCGGCCACAAGAAATCAAGCGAGGGTCTATTCTGGGGGAGTACAGGTGGTTGTAACCGAGGTTGACTGGTCGGGGTGGGGGTGACTTGCAAAGAGTCATCCTGTGATGGCGTCTCGTTTTTGTTGTAGAAGTGAGGTGTGGGAGTGGGAGTGGGCGTGGCCAACAAAGAGTTGTCCTGGATAGCCAAGTTTGGTAGGAATTGCCCAAATACAGCTATAACATTACCAATATTACAGACCACACAAAGACTCAAAATCATGAGCCCAAAAAACAAAATCATCAAACTGTATAGTTTTAGCCCTCTCTTTTTCTTAGCAATTGTCTGATAGAGGTTTTGGATATCCTGCTTGTCCCATTGACGTTGTTCAATTTCTCGCTGTTGAGGTAAACCTGCATGTTCGGGAGCTATCCGAAAGAAATATTCCCAGATTTTCACCCGCTTACCTTCATCTCTATCTTTTAACCGTTCCCGATCTTTACGGCTGGGCATGTAGGGGATTTGGTCAACATAATTCCAAATATCCTTTGGGTAGGTTAAGTCAGCCAGGGCTGCGGCCAAAGCTTCTGAACCTAATTCCTCAAAAAATTTTTCCTCCGAAGATAGTTTTTCTTCTACCGGCTGGTCGGCTCGCAAAAAGAAAGTTACTTTGTCTACGGATTTCTTAAGCCCCTGCCCCACCTCTTCCAGAAAGATATCGGTTGAAGATTTTTCGCTTCTATTAGCCGACTCTGATGTCTTCCGGGGAACGGATTTTGCCGGTAGCCTGATAGGTGATTTTTCGGTTTTTTTTGTTGGAACTCGCTCAGTTGTCAACCCTGCGCTCAATACCGAGAGCGGTATGGGTTCCGGTAGAGCCAGCTCTGTAGGTTGAACACTGGAGGAAGGATCGGCCCCTTCCAATTGAGGTTCCAGCCGTGGCTCATCAATAACTGAGGATGTTAGATTAGCCTGTGTGATAACCGTTTTTTCTGTTGATGAATTAAGTCGGGGTCGGTTAGTTAGCCGACGCAGTGGCGCAGTCGGGCCGGGTTTGGGCCGGGGACCTTGTTCCAGTCTAGCCAGTGCCCTTTGGGCCGGGGCATTATCAGGGTTAAGGGCCACCACCTGGCGCAAACAAAAAAGCTCTTCATTGAGGTTTTCGGCCACACGCGACATATACCACCAGGCCATTTCATCAGGCTCGTTCCTCAATATCTCGATCAATAGCTGTCTGGCGTTTTGGGTGTCCCCGGCCTCAATGGCCGAGATGGCTTCCTGTAATCTATGCGACATATCCCCTCCCACCCCGCTTTAACTGTATTATTCAGTAGAGAACAAGCCCAACCGTTCTCGCACCGTTGAACTGGCTTTAACCAGGTTTAGCAGCCGCGCCTCTACGGCCTCAATGCCGCCGGCTGCTTGCAACCTCTCTTTAATCTCCTTTAGACTGGGTTTGCCAGCCAATAAGCCATTAGCGATATAATGGTCGTATTTAACAATGCCGAGTATGGCCAAAGCCGTGGCCTCGGTGGCCGGCTCATCGAGGGCTGTTTGCAGATGGTTTTCAATGCGCTCAATCGTGTTATCCCTCAATTGGTCGGCTCCGCGGCCATGCATCAACGCAATCGCTGCCAGAAGATTGGCTTCGGGATGTTCCGGCTCTTCGGCTAACACCTGTTCACATAACTCAACGGCCTGTTTGTAATTGGTTTGGCCCAACAAGTTTTTGGCGCGTTTGATTAGTTCGGCAATCGGCGTTTTTGGCGGGGTGGCCTGAACAATTTGATCGCCCATGACCACACTCCCTCCCACATTACCACTGATAGTCACACCTCCCTCGATGTTGCGATCGCCAATGATGTTGCGATTGCCGCTGATGTTGCGATTGCCGCTGATGTTGCGATCGCCGGTGACTAAATTACCACCTATATTGATGGGCGAATTCATAAGACGATGTACCCCGGTGATGCCAGGATCTCCCATGGGGGGAGATAAAAACTCACCGCAAAAGCGGCATTTTTTGGCAGTTGATTGAATCTGCTCCCCACAAAATGGACAGACTTTTTTATCCGGCATTGCCTCCTCCCCTTTACTTGGTCGGGCCGTTTCCGTCCCCGGCTCACTCGTTAGATGGGGCGGAAGTAACGGTAATTCATCATTCATCAGCTCCACCGCCGTCGCTGCGCCTAAAAGAAGAACTTGCCCGGTAAAGGCCGGCGGGCGAAACGTTTTGATAAATTTCAATGCCCCTACCAGGTATAAGGTTAAGCCGGCATCATACTCGCGCCAATCATCGGGGTTGAGCAGGCATTTGCGGGCCATTGCGCGGATGGCAAGCAGCATAGCCGAGGGTTTTTCCAGACCAGGGTAAGGTAGATTGAGCGCCATCGCCGGGTTGGCCTGGCGCAATTGCCGGTACAGAGAGTGAATGGTGGTCGCAGGCAGGTTGGCTTCGGCCAGAACCTTGACTACCACTTTGATCAGCGTATCGGTCTCCAAACGCAGCAGGTCGTGCAGGATGTGACCCTCACGGGCAGTGGCAAAATCTATCAGGCTCACCTGCTGGTGATCTACCACCAAAATATTTTCCAAGTTGAGGTCGCCGTGAATGGGGCCAATTTTGACCCGGCCAGGAGATTGCAGTAAGGTCTGATAAACCTTTAACGGGTTAGGGAGGTTTAGCCCACCCGGCAAGATCAACCGTGCCTGGCTAAAATCAACATCGCCGCCAAAGGCTTGCTGCGCCTGTCGCATCAAGAAATCGTGGCGGGTATCGTCAACGCTGGCCGGCATGTCAGCCATAACCTGACCCACTTGATAATTTTCCAACTGTGACACATCATTAATTCGTAGACGGAAGGAAAAAGCAGCTACCTCGTTAGCGGCAGTAGGTAGATTCAAGGTAAGGGCCGGGGGTTGATAATCAATTTCGGTAATCACAAAGCCTTGCAGCCGGACGGCGTCGCCAATTTTGACAGATGGAAACGGAAACCGGCCTGGGGCAATGACCGGCGCATCATCAGGGACAATCTCGGCTAGTCTGAGCCACAGGTTGATGGGGAGCATCTCATCGTAGTCCGCTTGCAACATGATGCGCTGCGGGCGGCTGTTCAGCCACCATTGACTGTGCAATTCTTTCAAAAGCGATTGCTCCAATACCCGGCGCAGTTCAGCCGCTCCTGTTTCCGGGCTAAGACAGTAGTCGGATAAATTTAGTAGGGAGTAGATACTCCCGCCCATCAGCTTATACCGCAAGCCACCCCACTTAATCCCGGCGGGTAGAGTGGGCGCTTCCTCAATCCGGGCAATATTAATTAAGGTTTCTTTAACCCAGAGTTCGTAGGCCTGCCACTCCTGTTGAATTAAGCCGACCGGGGCAATTTTGACCACATCGGGCAGCAAGTCACGCCCGGCCTTAGCGCGGTGGATTAGAAAAATTTGGCTCCCACTAAAGCTTCGACCAAATGCTTTTTCGATTGTAAGACGATTCTCTCCTTTGAACATCTCACGCAGTACTTTTTTAGCCTCAGCACTCAAATAAATTTGGTCAGAGGCTAGAATATCCGGCCCCTGGTCTGGTCTTGCGCTATCTGGTTTCATTCAAATCCCTCCATTTTCTTGTTACGCGGCGCGCCTTCTGGGAAAAAGCGGTAGCCGACCCCATGCACAGTTTTGAGATAGCAAGGCGACCCTTCACTTTTTTCCAGCACCCGGCGCAGTTGACTGACCGCCTTGTGCAATCGAGCGTCATCTATCCCTTTATCCTGGTCGGAAATTTCGCTATCAGACCATAGGGCGCGCGCAATATCATCTTTTGACAACACCTTTTGAGGATTTTTTAAGAAATAAATGAGCAGCCGGCGGTCCTGGGGGGTCAGCTCCCGCTCCAGGCTGCGCTGCCCCTGCAAGATAACGTCATCCCGTTCACGATGATGAATTTTGCCGGCCTCGATCAGCCCCAGCCGTTGAATATAAGCCCCCAAAAGCGGGCTAAAAATCTGCCATTCCTCGGCGATCTGACAAATTCGCTTCTCTTGAAGTCGAGTTAACGTTTTGGCATATTGCTGGCAAAACTCTCGATAACGTGGCGACGATTTTTTGGGATCCGGCAAAGCTTGCAGTTCGGCCAGCGCCAGTTGTTCCTCCCCGGTTAAGCCCTGCCACAAGGCTTGCAAGCGATGTTGGAGGCTCGGTTCGGCCAATAAAGCCTCCAACCATCTTTCAAAGGGGGGCGGGGGTGAAACTTTGGTTAACCACAAGCTGGCCCCTTTCAGAAAAGCAGCATAACCACCCGTAAGCGCAATAAGTTGTTCAATTTCTGCCTCTTTAAAAGGCTCACCCTTTGCTTTGAGCATATTATTAATCACATAACGGGCATCGGGAGCCGTCATGCCCCCCACCCAGCACCCGTGTAAATCTAAAAGTTGGTACAGTTCACCCAGCTCGGTGGGGTCACGGAGGTAGGCTAACTCTTGCTGAATCCCGACCAAATAAGAAAGGGTAATCTTAAGACTATCGCGCAACCCCCGTAAATTATCCAATATTTGGGGATTGGCTGTTTGCACAAAACGATCAAAGGGGTCCAAAACCAAGACCAGCCGCGCCTCATTATCTTGAATCGCCAATAGGGCTTCACGCAAGGCGCTTTGGGTAACAAAAGGGTCGGTTTCGCGGGCCGTGTCACGGTAAAGCGTTTCAATCGTATCGGCTAACGACTCTTGAATAGCCAGGAATTGAGAGCGACTTTCATAAAGCGCCCGCAGAATGATGCGGTAAAAGGTAGAAAGGTCACTGCCGGGCAGGTTATTGAGATCAACCAACACGACCGCGAGCTGGTAATAATTGGGGGGCAAATAGGGAGTGAGGACCTCAGGCCGGTGACTCAAAAAGCCCAACAGGTTTGATTTACCCGATCCATGCGGGCCGATAATCGCCCCACTTTCCCCGACCGCAATCCATTCAGCAATGATAGCCACCTCTCTGGCCTGATAGGTGGCCGGATAGCTGGCCCATGTTCGTTTCGACGCCACCGTTTCCCTCCTCTAATTCTGACAAAAACTCTCAGGGTTAGTCAGAGCTGGCTTAGACCTCTCTCAAGGGTCTATATCAATTTACCCCTAGAATAGAAACATCAGCAGTTAAATTGCTGCTCCTTAACAACTCAATAACTGGACTTAGGCAACCCCAAGAAAATAAAACGTCATTTCTCGTGGTGCGTGGTGCGTAACGTAAACGTGTCACGTACTACGCACCACGCACTACACAGTGGTAAGTGAGTTAAAAACCGGTTTTTCTCTTTATAAATTCAACTTTTGCCATTTGGGGAATGCGCGCGCAACCGCTTCAGCGGTGGAATATTCCCTAACCCAATTGAGCCTTTCAGAAAGGAGATTGGGAAAATGGCAAGTCGTCTATCACCTCGCAGCCATTGGGCGAGGTTAGCCTTAGCGATAGCCTTGGGTTTGACCTTGCTAACCGCCTTGGTTGAACCATTTCTAGGCGATAAGTTGGCTAATCTTCTCCCCGGTACAGCAGAAATCTTAATTGCTGAATCCGACAATTCAGGAGGTTAAAAATTTAATGGGTTTCAGGACTCTTGTCAGGTCACCCGGCAAGGGTCCTGAACTCCCCCATAAAATAAAGACTTACTCGTTGTCTGATACTTGTTGTAGATGCGTGGTAATCATCTCGCGTAAAAATTCATAACCCGGTTCACCCTCAATTTGTCTCAACTGTTGAAGCGCCTCTTGTAGCATAGCGCGGGCCTGCTTGGGTTGATTTTCCGCCAGATAGGTTGCGCCCAGTTCACCCATCGTATTTACCAGTGAGGCGATATTACCCAACTTTTGCTTTTTCTGTAGGCTTAACAAGTAAACCGTTTCAGCCTTATCCCATTGCTGCAATTGATGATAAGCCCGGCCCATATTGTGATACACCATGGCTAGATGCAGTTCATCTTGAACCTGGCGAAAGACCTGTTCGGCGGGCAGGTAAAATTTAAGAGCTTCGGCCGGCTGGTTGAGATCAACATACACATTTCCCAGGTTCATCCTGACAATTGATTGATAAAAAGTATCCTGGACCGCATTGAACAGAGTTATAGCTTGCTCATAGATCGCTATCGCAGCTTGATAGTCTGCCAGCCGGTGTAAAGCAAAACCGCGGCTAATGAGGCTGCGGCCCATCATCCGCTTATCGTTTTTCCGCTCCCACAAGCGAAACGACTCCTGAGAGAAATTGAGGGCGTCGGGCCAGTGACGCTTGTCTAAGGCCACCAAAGCCAAGACATAAAAACTGTAGGCCCGTTCCGGTTCATCTTCTTTGAGGAGACACTGCGCAGCCTCAATCAAAGCTGCTACTTCATCGAACCGGCGCTGCATACGAGCCACATAAGCCAGCCGATTCAGAGCGCGAGCCTGGTTGAGCGACTCCTTGAGCGTCTCAAAGTGCCGGATGCTGGCTTCCAAATGGCGGCGGGCCGCCTGATAGTTGCTGCGGAGTTGGTATAAGACACCCAACTGCAATTCCAATTCGGCAGTAGTTCCACTATCGTCCATCTGCCGGCTCAGAGTAATAGCTTGCTCCAGGTAAGACATCCACTCATCCCGGTGGCCGGCCTGCTCCATGTGCAGCGCAGCGGTCAGCAGCAGTTCACGGGTGACGGGCCAGGCAGCCGGGAGTTTGAAGGCATAATGGAGTGTATGAAACGTTTGGATGCGGTCTTCGAGAGGCAGAATAGTTTCAGCCAAACGTGCCCGCCCCAACAGACGCCGGACACTCTTTTCGATGTAGGTTTCAAAAACCGCTCGATAATCCGCTTCAAACACGCCCGCCTCTCCGCTCACTGCCATCGCAGTACCTGCTCGTGCAAAAAGGTGGTTGTGAGTTGGTGCAAGGTGTAATAAGAGTCGTGAGCCTCGCCCCGACGATCTACCAGATTGAGTGTAACCAGCCAGGCCAGGGCATCTCTCAACTCAGCCGAGTCAATTTCGATCAGGTCGGCCAGATGTTCCAGGTTCCCCTGACCATCGGCCACCAGGGGCATAGCCAGAAACACGCGGCGGGTCATTTCATCGAGTTGTTCCCAGGCGCGGCGATAGATAAAAGTAAACAAGCCTTCCACCTGTTTACCCCGCGCCGCGGAGAGATCGGCCAGAATAGTTGGCAGGGTAAAGAAGTGGGTCTGGCCGACTACCAGCCGCAGCGCCAACGGGTTGCCGCCGACCACCTGGTAAACCGCTTTGAGTTCAGCTTCGCTGGCGGCTTGCAGATAAGGGGGATTGCTTAGGCTTGCTTCGTACCGGATCAACCGGAGGGTATCCGCCTCGCTCAGCGATGACAGAGGAAAGTGAAAAATACCCGGCTCATAGGCCAGTTTTTCGCGGGTGGTCAACAGAAATTTGGTGGGGTTGCTGAGGTCGCGTAGGGTGGGCAGCAGCGCTTGCAGATCAAGGACTGTTTCGAGGTTATCCACCACAATTAGGTGAGGCTGCTGCTTAAGCCGTGTTTCCAGCAGGGTCAACGCCTTTTGGATCGAGAAACTGTCCGGCCGGGGCGTATCGGGCAGCAGTTGCTCGATCAACTTTTCCACCAACTGCTCGACAGTCAGAGCCGGTTCTGGGCGCGGAGTCAGGCCCCGGCCAGGACTGAAATCGTACTGCCGGGCGCTGACCCAACCAATCTCAGCCAACAGGTCTTGCTCAAGCGCCCGGCGGATCAGGGCATCGGCTAGCGAGGTTTTACCCAAACCGCCCAAACCCTCAATGGCAATTAGCCAGGGGGGACCGGGCGCAAGCAGAACAGCTAAGAGGGCTTCAAGATGGTTATCAACCCCAATTAATTGGGTATAAGTGGGGCGTTCGAGTCGTTTCGCCAGCGCGCTTCGCCGGTGGGCGCGCGCCTCGCGTTCCTGAGCCTGGAGAACAAGGGCTAATTGAGCAATGGCTTCATTTTGCCAGCGGTAAGCCGTAGCTTCGCCAATATTTTTCTCATAGGCGATAGCCCGCACTTTCTCTCCATCCAGAAAATGGCGAGAAAGCAGCGTGGCCTCTTGAGAGTGGGTACCCCCAAGCACCTCTAAAGCCTGGAACAGAATCTTGTTGGTCGCTTCACGTGGGGTGATGTTCTGGTGCTGGCGAAACAGAACCAAATTGGCAAAAGGGCTTTCACCTTCGTCGGCTTTGTGCCAGGATTTGAAGGCGGCATAAATACCCTGTTGAAGCTGCTCTAAGCCAAGATCGCGTTCCATCTGAAGTCCTTCCCCAAGAAGCGATGATGCAGACGCTTTAAGTTCAGTTGTATTGACGGGATTTGACATAGGATAGCATAAGTTATGGCTAAAAACAAGCCCCTTTTGGAGAGATGATAGACAGATGAGAGAGTTTATAAGACTCTCAAAAATCGGGATAGAGAGAGGGTACACTTTGCGAAAGATTTTGGCCTAAAATAATGGCAGGACGCCACCTATGACAAAATCCAACAATTACATTTTTGTATTATGGGGCCACAATTTTGAAGAGCATATCGCCACCACTTTTATTACCCAATTCCGCGAGGCCGGTCTGCTGGTGAAGGTTGTGGGCGTAACGCCGGGGCAGATTAGCGGGGCGCACGGCTTGATCCTGGCCCCGGATTTGATGCTAAGCAGAGCCATGCCTCTGGCAGCGCAGGCCATTTGCGTCGTTATTCCTGCCGCCGGATGCAATCTGACCTCTCTAAAAAATGATCCACGTTTGCTTGAGTTTTTCAGGCTGGCTCGTTCAAATGGGGCTAAATTTGTGGTTGGCGGATTGAATGAAGCTGATTTCAAGCATTTGGAACTTCTGTCGCTCGCGCCGGAGGATGTATTTATTTACCCGGCCAGTGATGAACTGGTCGAGTTTGCCCGGCAAGTGGTTCGGCTGATGGTGGTGATGAGTTAGGGATGACCCATTGAGGCTGAAACTGAAAATAAATAATAATCCTACATTGGGAGGGAGAAATTATGTATTCACACAAATTACATTATAAACACTGGTGTCGTAAAGCGCTGTTGGCTAGTTTGATAGCAATATTGCTATCAAATCTGATACTGCCGGGTAATGCAGCGGCCTGGAAAATAACTACTCATGTCTATTTAGCCGATATAGTGTTAGAAGATGCTTTGGATGATGGGCACGTAACTATCTATCGCGTTGATTATGAAAGCGGAGAGATTATTGGCGAAATTGGCGAATATGCGGTTGATCCTAGGATCTTGGCTGCACTCCAGAGCAATGCTGCCCAATATCGAGCCGGAACTATAGGCCCTGACGCCTATCCTGACATTGTTACGGGGCAACAAGCAATCCATCCAGATCCCGATTTAACAAGTATTGATGGTGGGACAGATGCTTGGCTAAAGTATCTGTGGGAGCAATCAAATAATGAGGATTACAAAAATAATAATGCTGTTAGAGCCTTTACCGTAGGCTTCTTGACCCATGCCGCTGGCGATATGTATGCACATACATTTGTCAACAACTTTACAGGAGAAGCGTTTACCTTCAGCCCTATTGAAAATGCGATTAAACATGTGTTATTGGAGGACTATATTGATAAACGATTACCAAAGACTGTTCTTGACACTGAATTTTTCGACCAAAATAAAATGAATATTAGGGGTGTTGAAGATGATAACAATGACTTCATCTATCGCACCATGATTGATGCCAGACCTGGTACCATTTTGGATACCAAATTATTAATAGAAGGTAGCGATGGCACAACATACTCGATACCACGTATTTTTTCTACCTTACGCGCTGATTTGCAAAAAGATATCGAGGGAACTGATTGTGAGTTTTGGGAAATCAAATGTATTGCCAAAGATGAGTATAAGAAAGCTTGGCGTGATGATATTGATGAGGGTTTGCGGTATTGGCCTCAGACAAGCCATCAGATAATGGTCAAATTAATATTTAATCAGGGCCGTAAGGCAAAAATGTCGGAAGCAGTTGATGTTGCTGAAAAATACGTACTGGATCACTTACTGTCTATGGCCGGGTTGCCAGATTTTGTAGGACTAACTCTCAAAGAAATAGAAGAGATCATCGATAAAATTACACCCTACACGATAAAAGCAATTATTAATGAGTTTAAAGCTAAACTTCTTGATAAACTTCTGGTTGAAGCCATTGGAATGACCAAGGAGCAACTTGTAGAATTTGTGACCAGCCCCAATGTTTGGTTCGATGTAGCGATGGATAGCGGACCCGGGGAAAATGTGACCCTCGAGCGGTTTAATGTTGAATATCTGCGCATCACGGATACAAGCTATAGTAACCCTGATGAAGCATTTGATTACAAAAAATTCCCACCGGCGTACAATACGGTCACCATAGGTAAACTCACATTGCTAAGTAAAGATGGAATAAACCAGTTATTAAGGGATCTGGGCAGTAATATCAGGCTCGATGAACCAAACATAATGTTGGGATTTGCTTCAACACTTGATGGCGATAATCAATGGTTAAACGGCATGGTTCTGGCTCAAGATCGCCAGGTATACGAACAGATCTTTATGCATCAGGCCGGAGAAAGGTTGTTTGTTCCGCAAAACTTGGCCGCAGTGACCTCATCAGATGGTGCATCATCGCCATATCTTGTCTATTTGCCTCTAGTTTTTGGGCCTGAAACCTGTTTTGGTCGAGTTTCTACAATTGTTGGAACAGATCGTGACGAAACAATTACAGGCACGCCCGGCGATGATGTAATTTTAAGTAAGGGAGGCAATGATATTATCTCAGGTGGAGAAGGTAATGACATTATTTGTGGGGGTACGGGCGATGATACAATCAGTGGAAATCAAGGTAGAGATATTATCAACGGCAATACAGGCACTGATACTATTAATGGTGGTCAAGATAATGATGTTTTACACGGTGGTCAAGACAATGATGTTATCTATGGTCGTTTAGGTAATGATAAAATTTATGGTGGTTTGGGGGATGATCAGATAGACGGAAATGAAGGGTACAATCTAATTTTTGCCGGAGATGGATTCGATACCTGTGCTGCTAATATCGGTAATTTTGAATGTGAAAATTAAAATACATTATTATGGAACTAGCTTATGGGCTACCAGTTGTGGTCTGTTGGAGAGGAAGTAAGCAATGTCAACCAAAGAAATCAGACCTTTTCCGGTTCAGCGGATCGTCATTATGAGAAGTATTGTCTTTGCCTTATCAAAAATTGGGGCGGAATTGCAGCAGTACAATGAGCAGGAGGGTTTTGTCATCGCTACAGTTAAGCGGGTTAAGATAGGGGGCGTCGGCTTAGGGGAACAAGAAATTAAGGCTAGCGTTCAAGAGCATGAGCAAACCTCTCTATTAGAGTTAACCGCCCCCAATAGCGGCGAATTATTGACCTTAATTTCAACCTATGTGGTTCAAGGCGCTAAACCTTTGCAGGATGAAGCCATTAGCCAATGGCATGATGGCTCATGTTAAGAACAAGTGCGAGTAACTAGAAGGGAGATGAAAGAAGGGGTTATCCGTTTGAGATTGATGCCAAACTCACATATGAGCCTGTTGCCGAATTCACGGTTAGGGTGACTTTGTCGAGGACTTGAGGAGAAAATGCCCGACGAAAAGGGGATCAAGCGAGGATTACACCCCTTCGGGTGCGCCGAAGGGCGTGGTAAGTGGGAAGAGGTCAAGCAGCGGTTGGCGGGCTGCGCGACCTCTTTTTGGTTGAAAATTGGTCAAGTTGGGTCATTTTTGGTCACTTTTGGCCATTATTCTGTTAGGGTCAACAAAATGTTGCGACGATTATGTTAATCACATCAGCCAGATCCGATGGGCGAACTCGTTAGGTGACAATCCAGGAATAGGCAAGCCTTGATGGGGACGGTCGTTGTACTGGGTGAT
>Ga0209172_10001691_pt1 | contig 44400 bp, 41 predicted proteins | sample LarsenN4metaG_FD_184113 | JGI IMG/M metagenome (GOLD analysis project Ga0209172, IMG submission 184113) | Hot spring sediment bacterial and archeal communities from British Columbia, Canada, to study Microbial Dark Matter (Phase II) - Larsen... ... | reverse complement strand
GCAATCTCGATCTGACGGCGCTCCGCTCCTTCGTGACGGTGGCGGAAGTCGGCGGCGTGACGCGTGCCGCGGGCCTTCTGAACATGACGCAGTCAGCGGTGTCGATGCAGCTGAAGCGGCTCGAGGAAGGCCTCGGCCAGAACGTCTTCAGCCGTGCCGCGCGCAGGCTTTCGCTGACGCCCGAGGGCGAGCAGCTCTTGTCCTATGCGCGGCGCATGATCGCGCTGAACGACGAGGCGCTGGCGCGGCTGACCGACCGGGGCTACGAGGGCGAGGTCCGCCTCGGCGTGCCCCATGACATCGTCTATCCGCAGATGCCCGTGGTGCTGAAATCCCTCGCGCAGGAGTTTCCGCGCGTCCGGGTCAACCTGATGTCGTCCTTCACGAAGTTCCTGAAGGACGATTTCGTCGCCGGCCAGTACGACATCATCCTGACGACGGAGGATGAGCCCGGACCGGGCGGCGAGATCCTCGCCACGCGCGACCTCGTCTGGGTCGGCGCGCCTGACGGCACGGCCTGGCAGCGGCGGCCCCTGCGGCTGGGGTTCAAGGACACCTGCTTCTTCCGTCCGATCGCGCAGGCGAGGCTGGATGCGGCCGGCATCCCGTGGGAGATGGGCTTCGAGGGGGAATGCGAACAGGTCATCGAGGCGACGGTGGCGGCCGATCTGGCGATCTCGGCACGGATGCGCGACGCGATCCCGCGCGGGGTCGAGGTCATCGAGGCCGGCAACAGCCTGCCGCCGCTCGGCCAGCTCAGCATCTGCCTCTACAACCGCGGCTTCCAGAAGGGGCCGGTCATCGACACGATCCTGGGGCAGCTGCGCTGCGCCTACGCCGCGTAGCGCGGGCTCAGGCCGCGGGGCCGGTCCGGATCACGATCTTGCCTGTCGCGGCCCGGGACCGCAGCATCTCGAACCCCTCGGCGACACGGTCGAGCGGCAGGACGTGGCTGATCTGTGGCCGCAGGCGGCCTTCGGCCTGCCACCGGAAGATCGTCTCCAGGCTGTCGCGGACCCGGGCGGGGAAGGAGGCCATCCAGCCGCCGAACCAGAATCCGATGACGGTGACGTTCTTGACCAGAAGGAGGTTCGCCGGCACCTGCGGCACCGTGCCGCTGGCAAATCCGATCGTCAGCAGCCGTCCGCCCGGACGGAGCGCGCGCAGCGCGGCATCAAACCCCGGCACGCCGACCGGATCGAAGACGACGTCGAGCGGACCTTGTGCCTTCAGCGCGGCCTTCAGGTCCGCCGAGGCGCTGTCGATCAGAACCTCGGCGCCGGCCGCCCGGGCCGCGGCCAGCCGCTCCCCTCCCCGCGCGACGGCGATGACGCGGGCCCCGAGCAGGCGGCCGACCTCGACCGCGGCAAGCCCGACGCCGCCGGCCGCCCCGAGGACGAGAAGCGTTTCGCCCGCTGCCAGTGCCGCGCGGTCGGCCAATGCGATATGGCTTGTGCCATAGGCGATCGGGCTGGCCGCGGCGGCCTCGAAGGTCACGCCCTCCGGCAAGGGGACGCAGGCATCTGCCGGAAAGCATCCGCAGTCGGCCAGCGCCCCGGTTCCCGCCACGACGGCGACCCGCGCCCCCGGCGCCGGCCCGTCCGTTCCCGGGCCGGCCGCCTCCACGATGCCCGCCGCCTCCATTCCAAGGGTGAAGGGCAGGGCCGGGCGCACCTGATATTCGCCCCGGATCATCAGAAGGTCGGCGAAGTTCAGCGCCGCTGCCCTGATGCGCACGCGAACCTCACCCGGGCCCGGCTCGGGGGTAGGAAGTTCGGCCAGGTCCGGCGGTCCGCCGATCTCGTCCAGCCGGAATGCGCGCATCGGTCCTCTCTCCACCTCCGCGCAGCACGCACGAGGCGGGTCGAAGATGCAAGATGGCGGCTTTGTTTTGCGTTTCGCAAAGAGTTGTGCCATGCCATTGCAAGTTGCGATGCAACCCGCAAAGGTTGCAGTGGCCTGAGGGGGTCCGGTGGTGGGCCCTTGAACGGGACTGGCGCCGCAACGCAGGGTGGAAAGGTGATTGACCGGCAGTTCAAGGGCCGGCGGAGCGGGGGGATGGTCTCTGGAAAAAAGGTTCAGAGCAAGGCCGGCTTGGCACGGAAATTGCTTCATTGTTGGGTGGTGGTGTAATGGAGACGAGTGAAATGAAGCATCCTGTTGATGTCCACGTCGGCAAGCGCATCAGGCACCGGCGCTGGATGGTCGGGATGACCCAGCAGCAGCTGGCCGACAAGGTCGGGATCAAGTTCCAGCAGATCCAGAAGTACGAGACGGGGATGAACCGCGTTTCGGCATCGCGGCTGTGGGATATTTCGCAGGCGATGGAATGCAGCATCGCGTTCTTCTTCGAGGGATTGAGCGGGGACTCGCCCGAACTCGAGGACCTTCCGGGGGACATCCTTGCGGACAAGGAAGCGATGCTTCTGGTGAAGTCGTATTACGCGATCCCGGAGGCCCAGCGCCGGCGTCTGTTCGAGCTTGCCAAGGTCCTTTCGGACGCGGCGTGAGCGCAGGCGCGTGAGCCGCCGCCAGTCGGCAGGTTGACCCGCCGCGACCGGCGCGTTACCGGTCGCCGGCGGGCAGGTGGGCTATGCGCGAGCGGCTGGACGAAACCGAAACCGGGGATCTGATCGCGGTCGCCCATCTCCTGGCGGATGCGGCGCGCGAGGAGACGCTGCGCCATTTCCGCAGCAGCGGGCTTGGCGCCGAGACCAAGGAGGCGCACCGCTTCGATCCCGTCACCGTCGCCGACAGGGCCTCGGAGCAGCGGATGCGGGCGATCCTGGCCGAGCGCCGGCCGGCGGACGCGATCCTCGGCGAGGAGTTCCCGCCCAGGCCGGGCACGAGCGGGCTGACCTGGATCCTCGATCCGATCGACGGCACCCGCGGCTACCTTTCGGGGACGCCGACCTGGGGCGTGCTGATCGCGGTGGCGGACGACAGGGGCCCGATCTTCGGCATCGTCGATCAGCCCTATATCGGGGAGCGCTTCGCGGGCGGGCTCGGCATCGCCGAGGTCGCCGGGCCGATGGGCGTGACGCCGCTGCGCACGCGCCCGCCGCGGCCGCTGTCGGAGGCGATCCTGTTCACGACCTTTCCCGAGGTGGGCACGCCCGAGGAGGGCGCGGCCTTCCGGCGGGTCGCGGGGCGCGCGCGGCTGACCCGCTACGGCGCCGACTGCTATGCCTATGCCCTCGTCGCCGCCGGCCAGATCGACGTCGTGATCGAGGCCGGGCTTCAGGCCTATGACGTGCAGGCCCCGATGGCGGTGATCGAGGCGGCGGGCGGCATCGTCACCGCCTGGGACGGCGGCCCGGCGAAGGACGGCGGCCGCATCCTGGCGGCGGCGAACCGCGAGATCCATGCCGAGGCGATGGCCCTTCTGAACGGCTGAGACGGCCCCCCGACCATCCCCCGGCGCCGCCGCAGAGCGGCCCGGCAGGGGTGTCCCACGCTGGGACACCCCTCAAGACCAAATGAAATCAATGAGTTGAGAATCCATTCATCCTTGATTCAGAAAGGTTGACGGAAAAGGCGCGGGCGTGCGCCGCCTTCGGCCCGTCCCGCCCGTCCCATCTGTCCCGTCCCATCCGTCCCGTCCCGGCGCGTTCAGCCGGCGGCAAGCAGCCAGAGCGTGACGAGGGCGATCACGGCGTCGAGGGCGAGGATCGCCCTTTCGATCGTCGTGTCATGCGCGATCCGGCGCAGGTTGGCCGCGAGCCCCGCCGCGCCCGCGGCGGTGAGCGCGAGGACGGCCCAGAGCGCGAGGGGCCAGGCGAGCATGACGGCGAGCGCGAGCAGCGCGTAGATGGCCGCAAAGGCCGCGGGCGGCAGGTTGCCGGACAGGCCGAAGCGGCCGACGATGAGCGCATGCAGGAGCGCGTTCAGGGCGAGCAGGGCGGCAAGAAGGGTCATCATGGCGCAGGCTCCGGAGGACGCGCCGGGCGACCCGGCCGGCCGCCACCCTATCCGCGCGGCCGCCGGATGCCTAGCCGCGGCAGCGGCCGCCGATCCAGACCGCCTTCACCGCCCGGTCGTCGCCCATCATGATGGTCGGGAACAGCGCCTCCCACAGGGTTCCGGCCCGCCGGGCCGCCTGTTCGATCGCCGGCGTCGAGGCGAGGTCGATCACCACCAGATCGGCCTCCATGCCGGGCGCGAGGTTGCCGATCCGGTCCTCGGCGCGCAGCGCCCGGGCCGACCCGACGGTGGCCAGCCACCAGAGTTCGGCCGGGTGCAGCGCCTGCCCGCGCAGCTGCGCCACCTCGTAGGCCGCCGCCATCGTGCGGAGCATCGAGAAGGACGACCCGCCGCCGGTATCGGTGGCCAGTCCGACGCGGACGCGGCGCTGGAGCCCCATGTCGAACAGACCCGAGCCGATGAAGGTGTTCGAGGTCGGGCAGTGGACGAGCGCCGCCCCGGCCTCGGCCAGCCGGTCGCGTTCGCGCGCCGTCAGGTGGATCGCGTGGCCATAGACCGCGCCCTCGCGCAGCAGGCCCTGCGATTCGTAGGTGTCGAGATAGTCGCGCGCCTGGGGAAAGAGCGTCCTGACCCAGGCGATCTCGTCGGTCTGTTCGGAGAGGTGGGTCTGCATCAGGCAGGCGGGGTATTCGCGCCAGAGCTGGCCCAGCGCGGCGAGCTGTTCGGGCGTGGAGGTCGGCGAGAAGCGCGGTGTGATGACGTAGGACAGCCGGTCGGTGCCGTGCCACTTCTCCAGCAGGCGCCGGGAGTCGTCATAGGCCGATTGCGCGCTGTCGCGCAGGCCCTCGGGGGCGTTGCGGTCCATGCAGGTCTTGCCGGCGAAGGCGCGCAGCCCGCGCGCCCTTGCGGCGGTGAAGAAGGCGTCCACGCTTTCGGGATGGATCGTGCAGTAGGTGCAGACGGTGGTGGTGCCGTTGGCGAGCACGATGTCGAGATAGCGCGCGGCGACCGCATCGGCATAGGCGCGGTCGGCGAAGCGCATCTCCTCGGGGAAGGTATAGGTGTTGAGCCAGTCGATCAGCCGCTTGCCCCACGAGGCGATGATCGCGGTCTGCGGGTAGTGGGCATGGGCGTCGATGAAGCCGGCCGAGATCAGCGCGGCGCCGTAATCGGTGACGCGGGCCTGCGGATGCGCCCGGCGCAGGTCGTCGGCCTCGCCGGTGGCGAGGATGCGGCCGGCATCGACGAGAACGCCGCCGCGCCGGGAATGGCGGGCCGCGCCGGGCCCCTCGGCGAAGGGGTCGCCGGCGAAGGACAGGGTCTGTCCGATCAGAAGCTCGGCCATGTCGCGCCATTCTCCCTTGCAGCCGCGCGCCGCCGAGCCTAACCGCAGGACCGGGGGAAGCGAAACGCCGCCGCGCCCCTGTTTCGGTGAAACTCCTTCCGGTAAAGGCGCGGCAATCTGGCAGGGAGGTGCGGGCCTTGGCCGAGACCGAGCGGGACGAGACCGGGCGCGAGGACGACGACTATGCGCTGGACACGCGCGCCGTCGAGACCATCCGCGCCGCGATCGAATCGGGCGATGCCGCCGCCATCGATGCCGCGATGGAGCCGCTGCACGCGGCCGACATCGCCGACCTGCTGGAACAGATCGACCCCGCCGAGCGGCGCGCGCTGCTGGCGCTGTGGTCGGGCGGGATCGACGGCGAGATCCTGAGCGAGATCGACGAATCGATCCGCGACGAGGTGATCGGGGCGCTGCCGCGCGAGGTGCTGACCGAGGCGGTGCGCGAGCTGGAATCCGACGATGTCGTGGACCTGATCGAGGACCTCGAGGAACCCCAGCAGGAGATGATCCTCGGCGCGCTGCCGCAGGACGAGAGGGTGGCGGTCGAGAAGTCGCTGACCTATCCCGAACATTCCGCCGGGCGGCTGATGCAGCGCGAGGTGGTGGTGGCGCCCGAGCACTGGACGGTGGGCGAGGCGATCGACTTCCTGCGCGCGCAGACCGAGCTGCCCGACCAGTTCTATCACGTCATCCTCGTCGATCCGGCGCACCGGCCGGTGGGCTACGTGACGCTGGGCAAGCTGATGTCGTCGAAGCGGACGGTGCGGCTGCGCGACATCACCGAGGACAGTTTCCGCACCATGAACGTGCTGGAGGAGGAGGGCGACGTCGCCTATGCCTTCAACCAGTATCACCTGATCTCGGCCCCGGTGGTGGACGAGGGCGGGCGTCTGGTGGGCGTCATCACCATCGACGACGCGATGGCGGTGCTGGACGAGGAGCACGAGGAGGACGTGCTGATGCTGGCCGGGGTCGCCGGCGAGGCCTCGGTGGCCGACGGCGTGCTGGCGACGGTGCGCCAGCGCATCCCCTGGCTGGTGGTGAACCTGTTCACCGCCTCGCTGTCGGCCTTCGTCATCTCGCGCTTCGAGGGCACGCTCGTCGCCATCGTGGCGCTGGCCGCGCTGATGCCGATCGTCGCCTCGACCGGCGGCATCGCGGGCACCCAGTCGCTGGCGGTGGCGGTGCGGGCGCTGGCGACGCGCGACCTGACCGCCTCGAACGCGGCGCGGGTGGTGCGGCGCGAGCTGGTCGCGGGGCTGCTGAACGGGCTGCTGCTGGCGGGGCTGCTGGGCCTGGGCGGGGCGCTGATCTCGGGCGATGCGCTGATCGGCGGCGTGCTGGCGCTGGCCATGATCGTCAACCAGATCGTGGCGGCGACGGGGGGCGTGCTGGTGCCGCTGGCGCTGCACCGGATCGGGCTCGATCCGGCGCTGGCCTCGGGGACCTTCGTGACGACCCTGACCGACGTGATGGGCTATCTGGCCTTTCTGGGCTTCGCGACATGGATCCTGATCTGACCGCGGCGGAGAAGGCGGCGGCGCGCGAGGCGGCCTTCGCGCGCCGCAGGGCGGCCCATGCGGGACGCGGGCCTGGGGATGCGCGCCACCTCGCGGCGGTGCTGGCGGGGCGGCGGGGGCAGGTGCTGGCGGGCTACATGCCGATGCGGACCGAGATCGACCCGCTGCCGGCGATGGCGGCCCATGCCGGGGCCGGGGGGGTGGTCGGGGTGCCGGTGATCGTGGCGCGCGCCGCGCCGCTCGTCTTCCGGCGCTGGCGGCCCGGCGCGGCGATGGTGGCGGGGACCTTCGGGGCGCTGATCCCGGCCGAGGGGGAGGAGGTGGTGCCGGAGGTGCTGGTCGTGCCGCTCCTCGCCTTCGACCGGCGCGGGTTCCGGCTCGGCTATGGCGGGGGGTTCTATGACCGGACGCTGGCGGCGCTGCGGGCGCGGGGGCGGGTGACGGCGATCGGCTTCGCCTTCGCGGCGCAGGAGGTGGCGGCGGTGCCGGCCGGGCCGCGGGACGAGCGGCTGGACCTGATCGTGACCGAGGCCGGGATCATCGCGCCGGAGGGCTGAGGCGGGTGAGGGGAAGGGGGGGAAGGGGCGGCGGCGGCCCCGGAGCCGGATGCGGCGGGCCCCTTCGGGACGCCGCCGCACCGGTTCCTGCACAGACCCGACACCCGCAAACCGCCTACGCATTCCGCCCGGAAAAACGGGCCGGTACCCACACCCTTGCCGCGAGCCTAGGCCGCCGGCGGCGGGCGGGTCAACGCGCGGCCGGTGCCGCGGCGCGACGGGGCGGGGCGCCTGTGGCACGTCTTCAACATGTCGGGGCGGCCACAAGCTGATGTGATGCGGGAGGGGCGGGATCCAACATCTTGTAACCGCTGGAAAAGCCGGGTCCGGGGCGGCGCGGGGCACGGACGGGGTGGGGACGGGGCGCGGAAGGGGCGCGGACGGGGCGCGGGCCGCGCGTTTCGGCTTGCCCTTGGCGCCGCGAGACCCTAACGGGTCGGCCCATGCGGATCCTCTTTCTCGGCGATGTCATGGGACGCAGCGGCCGGACGGCCGTCGCGGCGCGGCTGGCGGGCCTGCGGGCGGAGTGGCGGCTGGACTTCGTGGTGGTCAACGCCGAGAACGCCTCGGCCGGGGCCGGCCTGACCGGCGAGCACGCGCGCGAGCTGCTCGCGGCCGGGGCCGACTGCCTGACCCTGGGCGACCACGCCTTTGACCAGAAGGACATGGCGCAGTTCATCGAGACCGAACCGCGCGTGCTGCGGCCGCTCAACTTCGCGCGGACGGCGCCGGGCCGGGGGGCGCGGGTCTTCGACGCGCCGGGCGGGCGGAAGGTGCTTGTGGCGCAGGTGCTGGGGCGCGTCTTCATGAAGCAGCCCTTCGACGACCCCTTCAGCGAGATCGACGCGGTGCTGCGCGCGAGCCCCCTCGGCGGCGCGGTGCAGGCGGCGGTCGTCGATGTCCATGCCGAGGCGACGAGCGAGAAGATGGGCCTTGGCCACTGGTGCGACGGGCGCGCCTCGCTGGTCGCCGGCACGCATACCCATGTCCCGACCGCCGACACCCAGATCCTGACCGGCGGCACGGCCTATCAGACCGATGCCGGGATGTGCGGCGACTACGACAGCGTGATCGGCATGGACCGGCTGGAGCCGATGCGGCGCTTCGTCACCGGGATGGCGAAGGACCGCTTCACCCCGGCGGCGGGCGAGGCGACGCTGGCGGGGGTCTTCGTCGAGACCGACGACCGCAGCGGCCTTGCCCTGCGCGCCGCCCCGGTGCGGTTGGGCGGACGGCTGACGCCGGCGGCGCCGTGAGCCGGCGCCGGGGCCGTCACGCCGCGCCGCCGCGGACGCGGCCGCACCGGGCGCAGCGTCCGATGCGCGAGCCGCTTGCCGGAAGCGATGCGGATGCTATCAAGGCCGCCGCCGCCACGGGACGGGGCCCATGATCGACCTGCCGATATCTCAGGCCGCCGAGGCCTGGCTGGCCATAGCGCTTGTCCTTGGCATGTTCGTGCTGTTCCTGCGCGAGAGCTATCCCGCCGAGGTCGTCGCGGTCGGCGGCGCCGGCCTGTTCATCGTGCTGGGCATCCTGCCCGTGGACCAGGCCACCGCGGTGCTGTCCAACCCCGCGCCCTGGACCATCGCCTTCATGTTCCTGATCATGGGCGGGCTGGTGCGCACCGGCGCGCTGGAGGCGATCACCGGCCTGTTCGAGCGCCGGGCCGAGGACAGGCCGAAGGCGACGGTGGCGGGGCTGTTCGGATCGGTGGTCGCGGCCTCGGCCTTCATGAACAACACGCCGGTGGTGGCGGTGATGATCCCGGTCGTCATCCAGCTGGCGCAGCGGCTGCGGATCGCGGCGTCGAAGCTGCTGCTGCCGCTGTCGATCTTCACCGTCCTCGGCGGCATGATCACGCTGATCGGCACCTCGACCAACCTGCTGGTCGATGGCGTGGTCGCCGGCGCGGGGCTGCCGCATTTCGCGATCTTCGAGATCGCGCCCGTGGGCCTTGCGGTCACGGCGGCGGGGGCGGCCTTCATGTATGCCTTCGGCCCCTGGCTGCTGCCGGAGCGGACCTCGCTGGGCAGCATGCTGTCGGACCGCAAGAAGATGAAGTTCTTCACCGAGGTGGCGATCCCGGAGGGCTCGGCGCTGATCGGGCGCCGGGCGCTGGATGTCGAGATCTTCCGGCGCGACGGGGTGCGGCTGATCGACGTGCTGCGCGGCGACGCCTCGTTGCGCCGCGACCTCGGCCCGGTGGTGCTGGAGGCGGGCGACCGCGTGGTGCTGCGCACCGATGTCGCCGAGCTTCTGGGCCTCCAGCAGAACCGCGACCTGAAGCTGGCGGACAAGCTGTCCTCGGTCAGGACCGAGACGGTCGAGGTGCTGATCACGCCGGGCTGCCGGATGATCGGGCGGTCGCTGGGCGAGCTGCGGCTGCGCCGGCGCTATGGCGTCTATGTCCTGGCCGCGCACCGGCGCAACCAGAACATCGGGCGGCAGCTCGACGATCTGGTCATCGCGGTCGGGGACACGCTGCTGCTGGAGGGCACGGCCGAGGACATCGCGCGTCTGGCGCAGGACCAGGACCTGATCGACGTCTCGCATCCCTCGGCGCGGCCCTACCGGCGCGGCAAGGCGCCGGTGGCGCTGGGCGTGCTGGCGGCGGTCGTCATCCTGTCGGCGCTGGATGCGGCGCCGATCCTCGTCCTGTCGTTCCTCGGTGTCTGCGTCATCCTGATCGCCCGCTGCATCGATGCCGACGAGGCCTTCGGCTTCGTCGATGCGCGGCTTCTGGCGCTGATCTTCGGGATGCTGGCGGTGGGCGAGGGGCTGGAGCAGGCGGGCGCGGTGGACATGATCGTCGGCTGGGCCGCGCCGGGGCTGGCGGGGCTTCCGGGCTGGGCGGCGCTGGGCGCGGTCTATCTTCTCGGGCTGGTGATGACCGAGCTTCTGTCGAACAACGCGGTGGCGGTGATCCTGACGCCGATCGCCATCGCGCTGGCCGGGCAGCTTGGCTATGACCCGCGCCCCTTCGCGGTGGCGGTGATGTTCTCGGCCTCGGTCGCCTTCGCGACGCCGATCGGCTATCAGACGCACATGATGGTCTACGGGCCGGGCGGATACAGGTTCTCGGACTATCTGCGGATCGGCATCCCGCTCGACCTCGTGACGGCGGCGGTGGCGATCGCGGCGATCCCGCTGGTCTGGCCGCTCTAGGCCTGCGGCGGGGGCCGGCACGGCGGCAGGGCCGGAGGAAGGGGACCGATGACGGTCAGGCGGTTGGACAATGTCGGGATCGTCGTCGAGGACCTCGACGGCGCGGTCGGCTTCTTCCGCGCGCTCGGGCTCGGCCTCGAGGGGCGCATGATGATCGAGGGCGAATGGGCGGGGCGTGTCACCGGGCTTGGCGACCAGCGGGTCGAGATCGCGATGATGCGCACGCCGGACGGGCACGGGCGGCTGGAACTGTCGCGCTTTCTCGTGCCCGGGATCGCCGCCGATCACCGCCGGGCGCCGGTGAACGCGCTGGGCTATCTGCGCGTGATGTTCGCCGTTGACGATCTGGACGCCACGCTGGAGCGGCTGCGCCCGCTTGGCGCCGGCCTCGTGGGCGAGGTGGTGCAGTACCTCGACGCCTACCGGCTGTGCTATGTCCGCGGCCCGGAGGGGATCCTGCTGGGGCTGGCGCAGGAGCTTGGCGGGGCGGCGGCGCTGCGGGACGGGGAGGAGGGGAGATGACGGCGATGCGGACGGGTCTGGCCGCGCTGGCGCTGCTGGCGGGCTGTGCGATCCCGCCGGAGGCGGCGCATCCCACCGATGCCACGATCCGCGGCAGCGAGCTGCGCGTGCGCTTCTCGGACGGGGGCCTCTGCCGCGCGGCCCTCGGGCCGGAGGGCGGGCAGGGGGACTTCGCCTGCCCGCAGGGCGGGTCCTGGGCGGTGCGCATCGACGGGCCGAACCCGCTTTCTGCCGTCTTCGGCGATGCCGTGGCGCCCTATGGCGAGATCGTCCTGCGGCGGCCCGACGGGCGGACCTTCCGCTTCCTCACGCCGGCGTCGCGGATGTTCAGCGAGGCGGATTTCTGACCGGCCGGCGGCGGGCGCCGCGGCGGCGCGGCCCCGCTTGCGCGCCGCGCGTGCCCCGATGTAGAGAGCGCCGGTCAAACGGACCACTTCCCGCGGAGTTTCCCCATGGCCGGCCATTCCAAATGGGCCAACATCCAGCATCGCAAGGGCAAGCAGGACGCCGCCCGCTCGAAGCTGTTCTCCAAGCTCGCCAAGGAGATCACGGTGGCGGCGAAGATGGGCGACCCGGACCCCGACAAGAACCCGCGGCTGCGGCTGGCGGTGAAGGAGGCGCGGGCGGCCTCGATGCCGAAGGACGTGATCGACCGCGCGATCCGCAAGGCGCAGGGCGGCGACGCCGAGGCCTATGACGAGATCCGCTACGAGGGCTATGGCCCGAACGGGATCGCGATCATCGTCGAGGCGATGACCGACAACCGCAACCGGACGGCCTCGAACGTGCGCAGCTACTTCACCAAGTATGCGGGCGATCTCGGGCAGACGAACTCGGTCGCCTTCATGTTCGACCGGGTGGGGGAGATCTTCTATCCGCCGGCGGCGGGCGATGCCGACAGCGTGATGATGGCGGCGATCGAGGCCGGCGCGAGCGATGTCGAGAGCGACGCCGAGGGGCACTGGATCACCTGCGCGCCCGACGACCTGGCGGCGGTGACGGCGGCGCTGGAGGCGCGGCTCGGCGAGAGCGAGACGGCCAAGCTCGTCTGGCGGCCGAAGTCGCGGACGATGCTGGACCTCGAGACCGCCGAGAAGGTGATGAAGCTGATCGACGCGCTGGAGGAGGACGACGACGTGCAGTCGGTCACCCACAATTTCGACGTGCCCGACGAGGTCGCGGCGGCTCTGTCCTAGCGCGGGGCGGGTCCGTCGCCGCGGGGCCGGCCTTGCCGCGGACCCGGTTCCGGTGCCACGCTTGCGGGGAGAAAGAGCGAGGACCGTCATGCCCGATCCCTGCCGCCCCTACCGCCAGCTTGCGCGCAACGCGCTGCTCGCCAACCGGCGCCTGCACCTGGCCTGCGCCGCGCTCGGCCCCGGCGAGTGGGAGGCGCGGCGGGTGTCGTTCTTCCCCTCGCTCAGGGCGACGCTGAACCACATCCTGGTGGTCGAGCGCTTCTACTGGGACGCGATCTTCGGCGGCACGCTCGGCCCCGCCGCCTGGGCCGACCCGGAGCCCTGCGCGACGGTCGCCGAGCTTGCCGCGGCGCAGGGGCAGATCGACGCCGCGGCGCTCGACTTCTGCGAGGGGCTGGCGGCGGAGAACCTCGGCACAGAAGTGCGCATCCACCGCACCGGGCGGGTGCAGGTCGAGACGCTGGCCGACACGCTGATGCATGTCTTCCTGCATGGCCAGCACCACCGCGGGCAGGCGCATGCGATGCTGGCGGGCAGCTCGGTCCGGCCGCCGCAGCTCGACGAGTTCTTCATGGCCGACGACGCCGCCGCCCGCGCCGCCGATCTGGCGGCGACGGGCCGCGACGAGGCCTGGATCATGGGCTGAGGCGCGGTCAGGCGGCCTTTGCCGGGGCGCCGAAGCGCCCGTAGAAGGTCTGTCCCTTCGCCGCCACCTCGCGCAGGAGCGCGGGCGCGGCGAAGCGGGGCCCGTGCGCGGCCTCGAGCGCCGCGCAGATCTCCACCGCCCGCGCCGCGCCGATGATGTCGAGCCACGAGAACGGCCCGCCCGACCACGGCGCGAAGCCCCAGCCGAGGATGGCGCCGACATCGCCCTCGCGGATGTCGGTCAGCACCCCGGATTCGAAGGCGCGCACCGCCTCGAGCACCTGGGCCATGAGCAGCCGGTGCTGGACCGCGGAGAGGGCGGGCTGTTCCTCCGCCACCGGCCAGAGCCGCGCCAGCCCGTCCCAGAGGCCCAGCCGTTCGCCGCGTTCGTCATAGGCGTAGAAGCCGGCCTTCGCCTTGCGGCCGAGCCGCCCCTGATCGGCGAGCCGGAACAGGACCGCATCCACCGCGTCGTCGGGATAGGCCGCGCCCATCGCGGCCTTCGTCGCCTTCGCGATCCTGACGCCGAGCTCGATCGAGGTCTCGTCCACGAGCTGGAGCGGCCCGAGCGGCATCCCGACCAGCCGCGCGGCATTCTCGATCAGCGCCGGGGCGACCCCTTCGCCGACCATGCGGATGCCTTCGTTGAGGTAGGGGATGATGCAGCGGTTGGCGTAGAAGAAGCGCGCGTCGTTGACGACGATCGGCGTCTTGCGGAGCTGGCGGACGAAATCGAGCGCGCGGGCGACGGCGGCCTCGCCGGTCTGCCGGCCGCGGATGATCTCGACCAGCATCATGCGGTCCACCGGCGAGAAGAAGTGGATGCCGATGAAGCCTTCCGGGCGCACCGAGGCGCGGGCGAGATCGCTGATCGGCAGCGTCGAGGTGTTGGTGGCGAAGATGCAGTCCGGCCCGGTGGCGGCCTCGGCCCGCTTCGTCACCTCGGCCTTGACCGCCGGATCCTCGAACACCGCCTCGACGATCAGGTCGCAGCCGGCGAGGGCGGCGTAGTCGGTCGTGGCGGCGATGCGGTCGAGCGTCGCCGTCCGCTCTGCCTCGGTCAGCCGGCCGCGGGCGACGCCCTTGGCGAGCAGGTCGGCCGAATGGGCCTTGCCGCGGTCGGCGGCCTCCTGCGTGGCGTCGATCAGCACGACCTCGATCCCGGCGCCGGCCGCGACATGGGCGATGCCCGCGCCCATCATCCCGGCGCCGAGCACGCCGAGCCGGCGCACGCTCCGGTCGGGCAGCTTCGGCCGCCGCGCGCCCTTTTCCAGCGCCTCCTTGTTGACGAAGAGCGAGCGGATCATGGCCGAGGAGGAGGGGTTCATCAGCACATGGGTGAACCAGCGCGCCTCGATCCGGAGCGCGGTGTCGAAGGGCACGAGCGCGCCCTCATAGACCGCCGAGAGCAGCGCCTTCGCCGCCGGATAGACCCCCTGCGTCCGCCCGAGCACCATCGCGGAGGCGCCGACGAAGGTCATGTAACCGGCCGGGTGGTAGGGTGCGCCGCCGGGCATCTTGTAGCCCTTCTGGTCCCAGGGCTTGACGAGATCGGCGTCGGTGGCCTTCAGGACCCAGGCCCTGGCGGCGGCGAGAAGCTCCTCCGGGGGGACGACCTCGTCCACCACGCCGGCCGCCTTCATCTTCGCGGGGCTGTCGGTCCTGCCTTCGAGCAGGAAGGGCGAGGCGGCCATCGGCCCGAGCTTGCGCACCAGCCGCGTCGTGCCCCCCGCGCCGGGGAAGATGCCGACGAGGATTTCCGGCAGGCCGATCCTGGCCTTCGGGTTGTCGGCGGCAAAGATGCGGTGGCAGGCCAGCGGGATTTCGAGCCCGATGCCGAGGGCGGTGCCGGGCAGGGCGGCGGCGATCGGCTTGCCGCCCCTGAGCGTCTTCGGGTCCATCCCGGCGCGTTCGATCTTCCGGAGCAGCCGGTGGATGTTCATGATGCCGTCGAAGAGCCCCCGGGCGGGGTTGTCGCCGGCCTCATCCCGCATCCGGGCGATGATGTTGAGGTCCATGCCGCCGGCGAAGTCCTTCTTGCCGGAGGTGATGACCAGCCCCCGGACGGCCGGGTCGGCGAGGGCGCGGTCCACGCCGGCCTCGAGCTCCGCGAAGCCCGCGTGGCTCATCACGTTCATCGAGCGGCCGGGAACGTCCCAGGTGAGGATGGCGACGCCGTCGGCGCCGACGTCGTAGGTGAAGTCGGTCATTTCTTGAAAGCCCTTGACAAGCACTGACCGGGATCGACCCTGGTCAGCAGGATGGGCCAGCGGGGTTCGCCGGTCGTGTTCTGGAACCTTGCGGAGGCCCAGATTCCGTCGCGGCAATCGAGCCAGATCCTGCTGAAGAAATGCGGCACAACAGGCTTTCCATCGCCGAGGTAACACGATTCGTAGAGGCCGACGACCTTGTCGGGTCCGTCGAAGACCGCCTGATGCGCGACCAGTCGGGCCTCGTTCACGCCGCGAGAGTGAAGCATGTCGCACAAAGCGTCGAATCCGTCGGCAAGGTCACCCTCGGTAGAGACCTCGAGTTTCGCCTGCGCCGTCTCGACCAGCACCGGCAGTCTGACGCAGGCCAGGTATTCGTCGAACCGACACGTCATCAGCGCGCGGGCCAACCGCCCGAGATACGCCTGCAGGACCGTCATCGCATTCATGGGACGTCGAATCTCCTCGTATCCGGCGAACCGAACGCGACAGACCAAGGAAACTGGGACGGATCGCCGGCCGGACCCGCGGCGATTGAGTGAGGCTAACACGCTGCAGCCGCAAGGTGAAGGGGCGAACCGGCCGTCATCCCCAGACCTCGCGTCATGCGGCGGAGGCGCCCGCCACGATGGGCGTGCCGGAGCGGTCGGGGACGGAAGGGCGGAGGCCAAAGGATTCATCCTCAGTTCTCCGGCAGCGGCGAGCCGTCGCGGCGGGTGCGCGAGACCACGCCGTTGACGCGGGTGTAGAGGCGGTCGATGTCGGCGTAATGCACCGTGTCGGACGGCAGGCGCGTGCCGATCACGAGGCAGGTGCAGGGGTGGGGCGAGCGGTTGGCGACGTGATGGGCGTTCGGCACGCCCGCCGGCCAGCAGGCGGCGTCGCCGGGGGACAGGAGGTGGGGGCCGTCGTTCTCGACCACCGTCGGGGTGCCGTCGAGGACGAAGAGGAATTCGTCCTCGGCCTCGTGCCAGTGGCGGTGGGAGGAGCGCGCGCCGGGCGCCAGCGTCTCGGTGAAGGCGCCGAACTGGGCGAGCCCGCCGCTGTCGGAATGGAGCCGCGCGCTGAAGGCGCCGAGCTGGGCCTCCTGCGCCGGGCTCGCCGTCTCGGTCCGGGCCGCGGCGGCGCGGATGACGGAAGGGTGGGGCCAGGGCGACACGGCCGGCGCCGCCCAGTCGGGGGCGAGGTCCGAGAGATGCGCGGGCAGGTCGCCGCCGCGCAGCCGGGTGCCGGCGGCGTCGAGGATCTCCCACGTCCGGTCGTGGTTGACGAGGCGGCGCCCGCTGTCGGGATAGGTGCAGATGTCGTGCGCGACGCGGGCGCCGGCGATGATGTAGCGGCAGGGCGCGTCGGTCCGGTTGCGCAGGCAGTGCGGGTTGGGCACGCCGGCGCGCCAGCAGGCGGCGTCGCCGGGGCCGAGGTCATGCGTGCCGGTGCCGTCGATGACGCTCACGCGGCCCGCGACGACATAGAGGAATTCGTCCTCCGCCGAATGCCAGTGGCGCTCGCCGGTGCCGGCGCCGGGGGCGAGCGTCTCGAGCCGGACGCCGAACTGCGTCAGCCCGCCCGCGTCCGAGAGGAGCAGCGCGGCGGGGCCGCCGGCCCTGTCCTGCCGCGGGACGGTGGCGGGGCTGACGATCATCGCGCGTTCACCGCGGCCCCGCCCAGGGCGTGCCGTCGCGGTAGGTGAAGCGGGCGCTGCCGCCGGCGAGCTCGACCCGCAGATCGACGTCGGAATAATGCGCCACCTCGCGCGGGGCGCGGGTGCCGACGACGAGGAAGCGGGCCGGCCGGTCGCTGCGGTTGACGAAGTGGTGCCCGTTGCTGCTGCCGGCCGGGAAGGCGGCGCAGTCGCCCGCGCGCATCACCGTTTCGCCCTCGTCCTGGATCAGGATGCATTCGCCCTCGGTGACCATGACGAATTCGTCCTCGTTCTCGTGCCAGTGGCGCAGCGAGGACAGCGCGCCGGGTTCCAGGGTGACGAGGTTGGCGCCGAACTGGGTCAGCCCGCCGGCATCGCCGAGGCGAAGCGAGGAGCGCCCCTTCATCATCGCGGCATAGGGTTCGGGATAGATCGAGCCGGTCTTGACCGGCACCTTGGCGAGATCGAGCTTCGGCATCGGCTAGACCCTCTCGATGATCGTGGCCGCCCCCATGCCGGAGGCGATGCAGAGCGTGGCGAGCCCGGTCTGGTGGCCGGCGCGTTCCATCTCGTCGAGCAGCGTGCCGAGGATGATCGCCCCGGTCGCGCCGAGCGGATGGCCCATCGCGATGGCGCCGCCGTTGACGTTGACCCGGGCGGGATCGACGCCGAAGGCCTGGAGGAAGCGCAGGACGACGGCGGCGAAGGCCTCGTTGACCTCGAAGATGTCGATGTCGGAGACCTGCATCCCGGCCTCGCGCAGGACCTTCTCGGTCGCCGGCACCGGGCCGGTGAGCATGATCGTCGGGTCGCTGCCGATCTTGGCGGTGGCGCGGATGCGCGCGCGGGGGCGCAGCCCGCGCTCCTCGCCGAAGCGCTTCGATCCGACGAGCACCGCCGCCGCGCCATCGACGATGCCCGAGGAGTTGCCGGCGTGATGGATGTGCGCGATGCGCTCGAGGTGGGGATATTTCATCACCGCCACCTTGTCGAAGCCCGGCATCTGTTCGCCCATCGCGCGGAAGGCGGGCTCGAGCCGGGCGAGGGCCTGCATGTCGGTGCCCGGGCGCATGTGTTCGTCGCGGTCGAGGACCGGCAGGCCGTTGATGTCGGTGACCGGCACGACCGAGCGCGCGAAGCGCCCCTCGGCCCAGGCCGCCGCCGCGCGCCGCTGGCTTTCGACGGCGAGCGCGTCGGCCTCGTCGCGGGTGAAGCCGTATTCGGTGGCGATGATGTCGGCGGCGATGCCCTGCGGCACGAAGTAGGTCTTCATCGCGAGGCTGGGGTCCACCGCGATCGCCGCGCCGTCCGAGGACATCGGCACGCGGCTCATCATCTCGACCCCGCCGGCGATGTAGGCCTGGCCGGCGCCGGCCCGGACCTGGTTCGCGGCGAGGTTCACCGCCTCGAGCCCCGAGGCGCAGAAGCGGTTGATCGAGAGGCCGGGGATGCGTTCGTCGAGGCCCGAGAGCAGGACGGCCGAGCGCGCGAGGCAGCCGCCCTGTTCGCCGATCTGGGTCACGTTGCCCCAGATCACGTCCTCGACCGCGTGGCCCTCGAGCCCGTTGCGTTCGCGCAGCGCGTCGAGCATCCGGGCGCTGAGGGAGACCGCCGTCACCTCGTGCAGCGAACCGTCGGGGCGGCCCCTGCCGCGGGGCGAGCGCACGGCGTCATAGATGTAGGCGTCGGTCATCGGATCCTCTCAGGCCCGGTCCGCGGGGTTGCCGGGCATCAGGTCGTAGGGGTGCTTCCAGCCCGGCAGGGATTGCAGGCCGGAGAGCCAGCGGTCGATCTCGGGCCAGTCGGACCGCGTGAATCCGAACGGCTCCGGGTAGAAAAGATAGGACGCGCAGCTGAGATCCGCGACCGTTACGTCACGTCCCGCGATCCAGTCGCGGCCCTTCAGGTGGCCCTCGAGCACGCGGCAGGCGGCGCGCAGGCGGCCCTGCTGGAAGGCGATGACCTCGGCCGGGCGCCGTTCGGGGGCGAGGAAGTTCATCAGGAAGCGGGTGACGCCGATCTGGCCGGAGAACTTGTGGTTGTCCCAGAGGACCCAGCGCCAGACCTCTTCCTCGTCGCCGGGCGCGCCGAACAGCCGGCCGGTGCGGCGGGCGATCCGGTGCAGGATGACGCCGGACTGGGTGAGGACCTCGCCGTCCTCCTCGAAGACCGGGCATTCGCCCATCGGGTTGAGGCTGAGGAAGGGCTCGCGCCGGCAGGCGCCGTTGAAGAAATCGACGAAGACGGGCTGCCAGTCGTAGCCGGTCAGCGCCATGGCGAGCGCGGCCTTGTAGGAATGGCCGCTTTCGCCGAAGCAGTGGAGTTTCGCGGTCATCGCATCCTCGGGTGGCGGGTGAAGCGTGGCGGGTGAAGCGTGGCGGGCGAAGGTTGGCGGGTGAAGCGTCGCGGGTGAAGGGTTGCGGGTGAAGGGTTGCGGGTGAAGGGTTGCGGTGGCGGGAGGCCCGTGGCGGTCGCGGAGGGCCGGGGCTGCCTGCCCCCCGGAAGCCCCGGGGCGGGGTCCGGCGGGGACGAGGCAGGGCCGACCGTTGCGCAATAGGGCGGCAGCATCAAGGGGGCGCGGCACGGGCCGGAGTGCCGATGGCCGCCAGAGGGGAAGCCCCGGCCCCGGGGCCGGATCCTTCCGGGGGCGGGAGGCGTGCCCGAAGCCGGCGCGGCGGTCGCGCGACGGGGCCGGCGGCGGCGGCTCAGGCCTTGCGGTCGGCGAGTTCGGCGCGGAACAGGCGCAGCCGGTGCGGCAGGTTCTCGGGGTGGGTGATCGAGCCCCAGTTCTCGAACACGAAGCAGAGCGCCTCGTCCGTGGTCAGACCGGCCTCCTCGGCGAAGCGGGTGAGCGCCCGGTAGGCGTCGTTCGTCATCGCGACCGGGAAGCGGCGGGTCAGGCGCAGGCGTTTGGGCATCGGCGGGCTCCTCCCCTCGGGGGGCGGAGACTAGAACGCCTCGGCCGGAAGCGCCATCACCGGGTCGGCGCCGGAGCGGATGCGGGCGAGGTGCAGCGCCGTCGCCGGCAGCTGGCGCGCCATGTAGTAGCGCCCGGTGAGAAGCTTGGCGCTGAGGAAGGCCGGGTCGGACGCCCCCGCCGCCAGCCCCGCGATCGCCGCCTTCGCCATCCGCGCCCACATGAAGCCGAGGCAGACATGGCCGAAGAGGTGGAGGAAGTCGGTCGAGCCGGCGAGGGCCGCATCGGGGGATTTCGGGCCTTCCGCGGCGAAATGCATCGCCGCCGCCTGAAGATCCTTCGAGGCCGCCTTGAGCGGGTCGAGGAAGCCCGCCTTCAGCTCTGCCTCGCCCTCGTTCTCGCGGATGAAGGCCTTGACCATCTCGAAGAAGGCCATGACCGGCCTGCCGCCCTCGGCCGCCAGCTTGCGGCCGACGAGATCGAGCGCCTGGATGCCGTTCGCGCCCTCGTAGATCATCGCGATGCGGGCGTCGCGGACGAACTGGGCCATGCCGTTCTCCTCGATGTAGCCGTGCCCGCCCCAGACCTGCTGGGCGGCGACGGCGCAGTCGAAGCCGCGGTCGGTGAGGAAGCCCTTGAGCACCGGGGTGAGCAGCGAGATCAGCCCCAGCGCCGCCGCGTCGCCGCCGCGGTGGGCGGCGTCGATCAGCGTCGCCCCCCAGAGGGTGAAGGCGCGGGCGCCCTCGATGAAGGACTTCTGGTCGAGCAGCGTGCGGCGGATGTCGGGGTGCACGATCAGCGGGTCGGCCGGGCCGGCGGGATTGGCAGCGCCGGTGACGGCGCGGCCCTGGAGCCGGTCGCGCGCATAGGCGGCGGCGTTCTGGTAGGCGGCCTCGGCGACGGCATAGCCCTGGAGCGCGACGCCGAGGCGCGCCTCGTTCATCATCGTGAACATGGCGCGCATGCCCTTGTGCAGCTCGCCGAGCAGGTAGCCGGTCGCGCCGTCGTAGTTCATCACGCAGGTGGCGTTGCCGTGGATGCCCATCTTGTGTTCGATCTTGCCGACCGAGAGGGCGTTGCGCGCGCCGAGGCTGCCGTCGGGGTTGACGAGCACCTTCGGCACGATGAAGAGCGAGATGCCGCGCGTGCCCTCGCCGCCGCCCGGCGCCTTGGCGAGCACGAGGTGGATGACGTTCTCGGCGAGGTCGTGGTCGCCGGCCGAGATGAAGATCTTCTGGCCTGTGATGGCCCAGGTCCCGTCGGGCTGCGGCGCGGCGCGGGTGCGGATCATGCCGAGGTCGGTGCCGGCATGGGGTTCGGTCAGGTTCATCGTGCCGGTCCAGTCGAGCGCGACCATGCGCGGCAGGAAGGTGCGCTTCTGCTCCTCGGTGCCGTGGGCGAGGATGGTGCCGACCGCGCCGTGGGTCAGGCCCTGATACATGTTGAAGGCCATGTTGGCGGAGACGAAGATCTCGCCGGCGGCGGTGCCGATCAGCGACGGCAGGCCCTGGCCGCCATAGGCCTCGGGCAGGTCGAGCCCGTGCCAGCCGCCGGCGCGGACCTGATCGAAGGCGGCGCGGAAGCCCGCCGGGGTGCGCACGACGCCGTTCTCGAGCCGGCAGCCCTCGGCGTCGCCGGGGCGGTTGAGCGGCGCGAGCACGTCCTCGGCCAGACGCGCCGCCTCGGCGAGGATGGCGGAGGTGAGCGCGGGGTCGAGCGCGTCATAGCCCGGGATGCCGCTGTCCGTCACCTTCAGGACATCGTGCAGGATGAAGTGCAGGTCCTTGAGAGGGGCGGTGTAGGTCGTCATGCCGGGGTCCTTCCGTTCGTCGGGTGGCAGCCGCGCCGGGGCGCGGCGCGGGGTCTGCCGGGTTCAGGCAGCGTCCGCCTGGAGGCGTTCGCTGAGCAGCGCGTCGGCGCGGCGCAGTTCCTCGCGGAGGTCGCGGATGGCGCCGTCGAGCGCCTCGCGTTCGGCGATCATCGCCGTCAGCCGTTCGCGCGCGAGCGCGATCGTGCGCCGGATCTGGGTGACCTGGCGGTCGCCGAGCGCGTAAAGGTCGAGGAGCTGGCGCATGTCCTCGAGCGCGAAGCCGAACCTCTTGCCGCGCAGGATCAGTTTCAGCCGCGCGCGGTCCGACCGGGTGAACAGCCGCTTCTGCCCTTCGCGGATCGGAAACAGCAGTTCCTTCGCCTCGTAGAAGCGGAGCGTGCGCGGCGTCACGCCGAAGGCGTCGCACATCTCGCGGATCGTCATCACGTCCTCTTTCATCTCTGGCCCTTTCATGCCGTTGCCGTGAAAGCGGGCCTGATTTCGGAACTCCGTCCGATCCTACAAGCGGTGATGACAGGCGCGTCACCGTGACGCTGCGTCACATGAAACATGACGCAATGTAACGCCGCCGGAGGTTACAGGTTTGTAAGGAAATTTCGGCCCCATTCCCCGGCCGGGGGCGGCGTCAGAGGGATTTCGCCGTCTCGTCCCGCAGCGCCTTCAGTTCGGCGATCGTGGCGTCGAGCGCGTCGCGCTGGCGCTTGAGTTCCTCGACCTGGCGGTCGGCCATCCGGATCCAGACCTCATACTGTTCGCGGGTGCCCTTCTGGTCGTAGAGCAGCAGCCACTGGCGGATCTCCTCGAGCGAGAAGCCGAAGCGCCGGCCGCGCAGGATCAGCGTCATCCGCGCCACCTCGCGCGGGCCGTAGAAGCGCGCCCGGCCGTCCCGCCGCGGGGCGAGCAGCTCGATGTATTCGTAGTAGCGGAGCGTGCGCGGCGTCACCCCGAAGCGGGCGCACATCTCCTTGAAGGTCAGTTCGCCGTCCACCTTCGCCTCCGCAGCGCGCGGGGCGGGAGGGGGCGGACCCGCGCCGCGCGGGGGCGCATGAAACACCGCGCCATGCCCCGGGTCAACGGGATTGGCGGCGGGATGCGGCGGGACCGGCGGCGGGACCGGCGGCGGGGTTGCGGGGGCGACGGGCGGCGCGCATAAGGGGGGCCGCGCGCGAGAGGGCGCGGGGAGGCGGCAGCGGGGAAGGACGCGCCCGGTGGACGGAGAGGCGAGCCTGAAGATCGCGCGGCAGTTCATCGCCGCGCTGCCGCACGCGGCGGAACTGGGCATGCGGATGGACGAGATCGGGCCAGGCCGCGCGGTGCTGTCGATGCCGTGGGACGCGCGGCTGGTCGGCGACCCGCGGACCGGCGTCATCGCCGGGGGCGCGGTCTCGGCGCTGATGGACACCGCCTCGGGCGCGGCGGTGATGGCCCATCCGACCGGGGCGCGGGGCACCGCGACGATCAGCCTGCGCATCGACTACATGCGGCCGGCGGCGCCCGGCCAGCGCATCGTGGCGCGGGCCGAGTGCTATCACGTCACCCGCAGCGTCGCCTTCGTCCGCGCGACCGCCAGCGACGACGATGCCGCGCATCCGGTGGCGGCGGCGGCCGGGACCTTCACCATCGAGCGCGACGGGGCCGGATGATGGCGCGCGCCCGGCCCGAGCCCGTCCATGTCGTCAAGAGCCGCCGCGACGGCGTCCTGCGGGCGCTGGTCGAGGGCATCCCCTATATCGGCTTCCTCGGCATGGGCTTCGACCGCCGCGGCGACGAGCTGACCGCTCTCCTGCCCTATCGCGAGGCGCTGATCGGCAACCCGCTGATCCCGGCCCTGCACGGCGGCGCGACGGCGGCCTTCCTGGAACTGACCGCGGTCATCGTGCTGACCTGGACCTCGATCTGGGAAGACATGGAGGCCGGGCTGATCGACCCCGCCGCGCTGACCCCCGACACGATGCCGCGCCTGCCCAAGACGATCGACTTCACGGTGGACTACCTGCGCGCCGGCCTGCCGCGCGACGCTTACGCGCGCGCCCGCGTCAACCGTTCCGGGCGGCGCTATGCCAGCGTGCATGTCGAGGCCTGGCAGGACAACCGGGACCGGCCCTTCGCGCAGGCGACGGGGCATTTCCTGATGCCCGCGCCCGCGGACGGGCATGGCTGAGGCGGCGGCGCGGCCGGGCGCCGCCGGGCTGACCCACGGCCGCATCCTGCGCATCGCGGGGCCGATCGTCCTGTCGAACGCGACGGTGCCGCTCCTCGGCGCGGTGGATGTGGCCGTCGTCGGGCAGATGGGTCTGGCGGCGCCGATCGGCGCGGTCGGGATCGGGGCGGTGACGCTGGCCTCGGTCTACTCGATCTTCGGCTTCCTGCGCATGGGCACGAGCGGGCTGGCGGCGCAGGCGCACGGGGCGGGCGACGCGGCGGAGCGGTCGGCGGTGCTGATCCGGGCGCTGGCGGTCGGCGCGGCGGCGGGGCTGGTGCTGATCGTGGCGCAGGCGGCGCTGTTCGCGCTGGCCTTCCGCATCGCGCCGGCCTCGGCCGCGGTCGAGGATCTGGCGCGGCAGTACCTGGCGATCCGCATCTGGGGCGCGCCCGCGACGATCGCGCTTTATGCCGTCGAGGGCTGGCTGATCGCGACCGAGCGCACGCGCGCGGTCTTCGCGGTGCAGGTCTGGAAGAACGGGATCAACCTGATCCTCGACCTGTGGTTCGTGCTGGGCCTCGGCTGGGGCGTGCCGGGGGTGGCGGTGGCGACGCTGGCCGCGGAATGGTCGGGGCTGGCGCTGGGCCTGTGGTTCTGCCGCGGCGCGCTGGGGCGGCAGGCGCTGCGCGACAGGGCGCGGCTCCTGGACCGGCGGCGGCTGGCACGGATGTTCGCGGTCAACCGCGACATCATGATCCGCACCATCGCGCTTCAGGGCTGTTTCACCGCCTTCGTCTTCCTCGGCGCGCGGTTCGGCGACGTGACGCTGGCGGCCAATGCGGTGCTGCTCCAGTTCCTCGAGATCACCGCCTTCGCGCTCGACGGCTTTGCCTTTGCGGCCGAGACGCTGGTCGGGCAGGCGGTGGGCGCGCGGTCGGCGCCGGCGGTGCGCCGGTCGGCGGTGATGACCGGCCAGTGGGGCCTGGCCGGGGCGCTGGCGCTGGCGGCGGCGTTCCTTCTTCTCGGGCCGTGGCTGATCGACCTGATGGCGGCGGCGGGCGAGGTCCGCGCCGAGGCGCGGCTCTACCTGTGGTGGATCGTTGCGGCGCCGCTGATCGGGGTGGCGAGCTGGATGTTCGACGGCATCTTCATCGGCGCGACGCTGACGCGCGAGATGCGCAACGCGATGCTATTGTCGGTGGCGGTCTATGCGGCGGCGCTGGCGCTGCTGCTGCCGGGCCTTGGCAATCACGGGCTGTGGGCGGCGCTGACGGTGCTGAACGCGACGCGGGCGCTGACCATGGCGCTCTACTACCCGCGGGCGGAGCGGGCGGCCGCCTGAGGCCCGCAGGCCGGGGGCGGGGGCAGGGCGGGGACGGGGGAAGGGCGGAGCCGGGGGCAGGGGCAGGGGCAGGCGGATCAGAGCCAGCGGTCGCGGTCGGTTCCGACGGCGGCGGCGACGCTGGCGAAGCCGTCGCGGGCCAGCAGCGCGTCGAGGCCGCGGGCGATCTCGGCCGCCAGCGACAGCCCGCCCCAGACGAGCGCGGTATAGAGCTGGACGGCCGAGGCGCCGGCGCGGATCTTGGCATAGGCGTCCGCCGCCGCGCCGATGCCGCCGACCCCGATCAGGGGGATGCGGCCGGCGGTCAGGACCGAGAGGCGGGCGAGGACGCGCGTCGAGCGTTCGAAGAGCGGCGCGCCGGACAGGCCGCCCGCTTCGGCGCGCGCGGGGCTGACGAGGCCGTCGCGGGCGAGCGTGGTGTTGGTGGCGATGATGCCGTCGATGCCGGCCGCGACGGCGCATCCGGCGAGATCCTCAAGTTCGGCGGCCGAGAGGTCGGGCGAGATCTTGAGGAAGACGGGGATGCGGCGGGGCAGGGCGTCGCGGGCGGCGAGCACGCCGGCGAGCAGGGCGGCGAGCGCCGCCGGGCCCTGGAGGTCGCGCAGCCGTTCGGTGTTCGGCGAGGAGACGTTGACGGTGGCGAAATCGGCATGCGGCCCGGCGATGCGCAGGACCGCGGCGTAGTCGCCGGCGCGGTCGGGCGAATCGCGGTTGGCGCCGAGGTTGAGCCCGGCGGGCACCGCGCGCGGCGCGGCGGCGAGGCGGGCGGCGATCGCCGCGGCGCCGTCGTTGTTGAAGCCGAAGCGGTTGATGACGGCGCGGTCGGCGGCAAGGCGGAAGAGGCGCGGGCGGGGATTGCCGGGCTGCGGGCGCGGGGTCGCCGCGCCGGCCTCGATGAAGCCGAAGCCCGCCCGGCTGAGGGCGGAGACCGCCTCGGCGTTCTTGTCGTAGCCGGCCGCGAGGCCGACCGGATTGGGCAGGGCGAGGCCGGCGAGCGTGGTGGCGAGCCGCGGCGAGGCGACCGGGCCGGGCAGCGGCACGAGGCCCGCGCGCAGGGCGCGCAGCGAGAGGCGGTGCGCGGTCTCGGGATCGAGCCGGTGCAGCACGGCGAGCCCGGCACGTTCGAGCGGCGTCACGGCACCCCTTCCGGGAAGATGTGCCCGGCCGCGCCGAGCGGCAGCGACTTGTCCCAGACCACGTCGGCGAGCGTCAGTCGGCGGTAGAGATGGGGAAAGAGGGCGCCGTCGCGCGCCGGTTCCCAGCGCAGTGCCGGGCCGAGGCGGGTGGCGTCGCAGGCGACGAGGACGAGATCGCTTTCGGTCGCGAAGTGGCGCGCCGCCGTTTCCGCCACCTGCTGGCCGGTCGAGAAGTGGATGAAGCCGTCGGCGCGGTCGGCGGGCGAGCCGGGCGTGTCGCCCGCGGCGCGCAGCGCGTCCCATTCCGCGCGGCGGAAGATCTTGTAGATCAGCATCCCTGCGTCTTGCCGAAGCGGCCGGTTGCGGTCAATGGTCATGGGGCGCGCGGGCGTGCGGGAGACGTGCGTCATGCGCGCGTCACGCGGCCGGTCCAGACCTGCGCCGCCGCCGGCTCCGGCGGAGGGGGCGGTGCCTGGCCCCGCCCGTCACAGCTGCACAGGAGGATCCCATGTCCCGCCACCGCCACCGCAACCGCCTGACGTCCGCATCCGCCGCCGCCATTGCCGCCGCCCTTGCCGGCGTCCTCGCCGGAGCCCTGCCGGCCGGCGCCGAGACGGTGAAGATCACGCTCCTGGGCATCGGCGACATCTACAACTTCGCCGAGGAGGACGGCCGCGGCGGCGTCGCCCGCGTCAATGCCGTCGCGCGGGCAGAGCGGGCGGCCAACCCGAACACGCTCTACCTCTTCGACGGGGACATGCTGTCGCCCTCGATCCTGTCGGGCTTCGACAAGGGCCAGAACATGATCGACCTGACGAACCTCGTGCCCTTCGACCTTGCCGTGCCGGGCAACCACGAGTTCGACTTCGGGCCGGAGAACTTCGCCGAGAAGATGAAGGCGTCGAAATATCCCTGGGCCGCGATCAACATCACCAATGCCGACGGCTCGCCCGTCGCGGGCCTGGGCGGGGTGACGGTGAAGGACGTGGGCGGCGTGAAGGTGGCGCTGATCCCGGTGGCGCAGGACACCTCGCCGCAGGTCTCCTCGACCGGCGACCTGAAGTTCCTGCCCACCGTCGAGACCGCCGTCGCGGCGGCGGAGGCGGCGCGCGGGGAGGGCGCCGACCTCGTCGTCGGCGTCGTCCAGACCGACAGCGGCAACGACCGCCGGCTGATCGCCTCGGGCGCCTTCGACGTGATCCTGTCGGGCGACGACCACAGCTACGGCACCTTCTACGACGGGCGCACCGCCTATGTCGAAACCTCGATCGACGGGCGCTTCATCTCGCCCCTCGACCTGACGGTCGAGATCGGCCAGACCGACGAGGGCGAGCGCACCATCGACTGGGTGCCGATGTTCCGCTTCATCGACACCGCGGCGGTGACGCCCGACCCCGAGAGCCAGGCGCTGGCCGACCAGTTCCAGGCCAGGCTCGATGCCGAGCTGAACGTCGAGATCGGCACCACCGCCGGGCCGCTCGACAGCCGCCGGAACGTGGTGCGCGGCGAGGAGAGCGCGATGGGCAACCTGATCGCCGATGCGATCCGGGCGGCGACCGGCGCCGATGTCGCGATCATGAACGGCGGCGGCATCCGGGCCGACCGCACCTATGACGCGGGAACCGTCCTGACCCGGAAGGACATCCTGACCGAGCTGCCCTTCGGCAACAAGACGGTGCTGACCGAACTGCCGGGAAGCCAGATCCTGGCGGCGCTGGAGAACGGGGTGAGCCAGGTCGAGAAGGGCGCGGGGCGCTTTCCGCAGGTCTCTGGGATGAGCTACGCCTTCGACCCGACCGCCGAGCCGGGCGCGCGGGTGAGCGAGGTCATGGTCGGCGGCGCGCCGCTCGACCCCGATGCGGTCTACCGGCTGGCCACCAACGACTTCATCCTCGCCGGCGGCGACGGCTATGCGGCGCTGGGCGGCGGCAAGGTCATCATCGATGCCGGCAACGGCAACCTGATGGCCAATGACGTGATCGACTACATCGCCGCGGCCGGGACGGTGAATGTCGGCGTCGAGGGCCGCATCAGGATCCTCGGGAAGTAGCCTGCGGCGCGGACGCGGGCGCGGGCGCGGGCGGCGCGGCCTGCATGTGCAGGGCAAGGTCGCGCCCCTCGTCGTCGGCGAAGAAGGCCATCCATTCCTCGGTCCCGTCGGGATGGCGGTGGATCATGTGCGGCGCGCCGGTGAAGGCGACGCCGCGGGCGGCCAGCGCGGCATGGGCGGCGCCGATGTCGGCGACGCGGAAGTAGAGGATGTCGGCGGGGCCGCGGGCGCCGGTCTCGCGCAGCATCAGGCGGGTGCCGCCGAGGTCGAGGAAGGCGAGGCCGGGAAAGGCGTAGAGTTCGGCGAGGCCGAGCCTGTCGCGGAAGAAGGCGCGGGCGCGGTCGAGCCGTTCGACGCTGCGGGAGATCTGGCCGAGCGGGCCGAGGGCGGGGTCCATCGCGTCTCCTTTGCGGGGGCGCGCCGATCCGCGCCGGATGCCGTCCCAGTGGCGCAGCGCGTCGCGGCCGGCGAGGCCGAGCTTGTCGCGCGCCGCGCGTTCCTGCGCCTTCACCGCGTCGCGGCTGACGCCGATGTGGCGGGCGATGGCAGCGGTGGTCAGGCCGTGGCGCACCAGTTCGACCACCCGCCATTCGGCCGGGGTCAGCACGTCGGGTACGGGCGGGCGGCCGCGCTTTGCCATCGCGGGCGAGCATAGGGCAGGAGGGGGGCGAATTTCACTCCCCCCTTCGCAAGCGTGGCCGCCGCCCGCGGGCTTTCCCGCGCCGCCGGCATCCCCTAGGCTGGACGCCATGTGCGGACGCATCGTCATCACCGAGCCCGGCGAGGCGCTGGCGGCGCTGTTCGGCGCGGTGCCCGGCAACGACCTGCCGCCGGGCGGGCGCTACAACGTCTGCCCGACCCAGACGGTCGCCGCCTGCACCTCGGAGGGCGGGCAGCGGCGGATGCGCGCGATGCGCTGGGGCTTCATCCCGCACTGGTACAGGACCCCGAGCGACGGGCCGCTCATCATCAACGCGCGGGCCGACACGGTGGCGGAGAAACCCGCCTTCCGCGTCGCGGTCAGGGAGCGGCGCTGCCTGATCCCGGCGGACGGGTTCTACGAATGGACGCGCACCGATCCGAAGCGGCCACTGCCCTGGTACATCCACCGCGCCGACGGCCAGCCGCTTGCGCTGGCCGGCATCTGGCAGGACTGGGAGGGGGAGGGGCGGCGGATCACCACCTGCGCGATCGTGACGACGACGGCGGGCCGCGGCATGTCGGCGATCCACGACCGCGAGCCGGTGACGGTGGAGCGCGCCGACTGGCCCCTGTGGCTGGGCGAGGCGGGGCCGGGGGCGGCGGCGCTGATGCATCCCGCGCCGGAGGGGGTGCTGGTCTGGCACCGGGTCGGGACCGCCGTCAACTCGAACCGCGCCGAGGGGCCGGGGCTGCGCGAGCCCGTCGCGGCCTGAGGCCGGCGGAACCGGGCGGGGCGTGCCACGGGGCGAGCCGGGGGAGGGCGCCCTTGCCGCCGATTCGGCGACCGGCTATCCCGGCGGGCATGGGTGACGTCCTTCCCGAGGTCCGCGGCACGCTGACGCCCGGCCGGCCGCTGGCCGACCTGACCTGGCTGCGCGCGGGCGGGCCGGCCGACTGGCTGTTCCAGCCCGCCGACGAGGCCGATCTCGCGGCGTTCCTTGCCGCGCTCGACCCCGCCGTGCCGGTCTTTCCGATGGGCGTGGGGTCGAACCTGATCGTGCGCGACGGCGGCATCCGCGGCGTCGTCGTCCGCCTCGGGCGTGGCTTCGCCGACATCCGCTGCGAGGCGGGCAGGGTCAGCGCAGGGGCGGCGGCGCTGGATGCGCATGTGGCGCGGCGGGCGGCCGAGGCGGGGCTGGACCTGACCTTCCTGCGCACCATCCCCGGCACGATCGGCGGCGCGGTGCGGATGAACGCCGGCTGCTACGGCAGCTATGTCGCCGGCGTGCTGGAGGAGGCGCGCGCCGTCACCCGGCAGGGCAGGACGGTGGTGCTGACGCCGCAGGACCTGCGCTTCGGCTACCGGCAGAGTGTCCTGCCCGAGGGCTGGGTCATCACCGCCGCGCGCTTCCGCCCGCCGGCGGGCGATCCCGCGGCGCTGGCGGCGCGGATGGAGGACCAGCTTGCCCGGCGCGACGCGACGCAGCCGGTGAAGGACCGCACGGCGGGCTCGACCTTCCGCAATCCGGCCGGGTTCTCCTCGACCGGCAGGCCGGGCGACAGCCATGACCTCAAGGCCTGGAAGCTGATCGACGACGCCGGGATGCGGGGCGCGCGGCGCGGCGGCGCGGTGATGAATCCGATGCACGCGAACTTCCTCACCAATGCCGGCGGCGCCACCGCCGCCGACCTCGAGGGCCTCGGCGAGGAGGTCCGAAAAAGGGTTTTCCAGCACAGCGGAATTCAGCTAGAGTGGGAAATCATGCGCGTCGGCGAACCGGCGGCAGGGACGGACTAGAGCAGAACAGAGCAGAACGACAAGCACGGCCCGTTCAAGGGCCGGATACAGGCAGGAATGGCGGGCAGGTCGGGCAGGACAGCCCCCACGGTGGCAGTGCTGATGGGCGGACCCTCGGCGGAGCGCGAGGTGTCGCTCGTCTCCGGGCGCGAATGCGCCAATGCCCTGCGGGAGGCCGGATACGCGGTCGTCGAGATCGATGCGGGGCCGGACCTGGCCGCGCGGCTGCTGACGCTTGCCCCCGCGGTCTGCTTCAACGCGCTGCACGGCCGCTGGGGCGAGGACGGCTGCGTGCAGGGCCTGCTGGAATGGCTGCGCCTGCCCTACACGCATTCGGGCGTGCTCGCCTCGGCGCTGGCGATGGACAAGACGCGGGCGAAGGCGGCCTATGCCGCGGCGGGGCTGCCGGTCGCGCCCTCGCTGATGGCCGATGCCGCCGAGGTACGCACGCGCCACGTGATGGCGCCGCCCTATGTCGTCAAGCCGAACAACGAGGGCTCCTCGGTCGGCATCTACATCGTCCATGCCGATGCCAACGGCCCGCCGGTGCTGGGGCCGGAGGCGCCGGAGCGGGTGATGGTCGAGGCCTATGTGCCCGGTCGCGAGCTGACGGTGAGCGTGCTGGGCGACCGCGCGCTGGGCGTGACCGAGATCCTGACCGAGGGCTGGTACGACTATCACGCCAAGTATGCCCCCGGCGGGTCGCGCCATGTCGTCCCCGCCGAGATCCCGCCACGGATCGCCGGACTGGCCGAGGACTATGCCCTGCGCGCCCATGCCGCGCTGGGCTGCCGGGGCCTGTCGCGCACCGATTTCCGCTGGGACGAGGCGCGCGGCGAGGCCGGGCTGATCGTTCTTGAGACCAACACCCAGCCGGGGATGACCCCGACCTCGCTCTCGCCCGAGCAGGCGCGGGCGCAGGGGATGAGCTTTCCCGCGCTCTGCGACTGGATCGTGAGGGACGCCTCATGCGACCGCTGACGCGCCTTTTCGCCACCCCGCCGCGCCGGGTGACGCCGCGCCGGGTCAGCCCGCGGGCGGTCGCGGCGCCGGCCGGCCCGCGCCCCGATCCCGCGCCCTCGCGGCTGGTCTACCGGATCGAGCGGATGTGGCTGACGCCGGCCTACCGCGCCGCGGTCAGGGTCGGCCTGCCGGTCCTGGTGGCGCTTCTGGCCGGGACGATCTGGCTGTCGGACGACGACCGCCGCGCCGCCATCGCGGACCGCCTGGCCGGGATCCGCACCGGGATCGAGAACCGGCCGGAATTCATGGTCAACCTGGTCTCGATCACCGGCGCCTCGCCGGTGGTGGCGGACGCGGTGCGCCGGATGCTGCCGGTGCGGCTGCCGGAAAGCTCGTTCCGGCTTGATCTCGAGGGCATCCGGGCGGCGGTGGCCGACCTCGACGCGGTGAAGGCGGTGGGCGTGCGGGTGAAGTCGGGCGGGGTCCTGGAGATCGAGATCGCCGAGCGCGTGCCCGCGATCCTCTGGCGCACCCCGCACGGGATCGAGATGCTGGACGCGACCGGGCACCGCGTGGCGACGCTGCTGGACCGCGACGCGCGCCCCGACCTGGCGCTGATCGCGGGCGAGGGCGCCGACCGCGCCGTGCCCGAGGCGCTGGCGCTGCTGGCGGCGGCGGGGCCGCTGATGGGGCGGGTGCGGGGCCTGGTGCGGATGGGCGAGCGGCGCTGGGACCTGGTGCTGGACCGCGACCAGCGCGTGCTGATGCCCGAGACCGATCCCGAGGGCGCGCTGGCGCAGGTGATCGCGCTGGACGGCGCGGAGGATCTCTTCAACCGCGGCGTGACGGCGGTGGACCTGCGCAACCCGGACCGGCCGACGATCCGCCTGACGGCGCAGGCGGCGGCCGAGATGCGGGGCGAGACGGCGGAAGCAACGGACGTGACGGACGTGAGGGCGACGGAAGAATGACGGACCTCTACAGGACCCAGCGCGCGATGCGGAACATGCGGCGGGCCGCGATGGAACGCGGCGTGATCGCGATCCTCGACGTCGGCTCGTCGAAGATCGCCTGCCTCGTCCTGCGCTTCGACGGCCCGGAGGCGGCGCGCGAGGACGGGCTCGGCTTTCTGGCCGGGCAGTCGCAGATCCGGGTGATCGGCGCGGCGACGACGAAGTCGCGCGGGGTCCGCCACGGCGAGATCGACGCCATGCAGGAGACCGAGCGCGCGATCCGCACCGCGGTGCAGATGGCGCAGAAGATGGCGCAGGTGCGCGTCGATCACGTCATCGCCTGCGTCTCGGGCGCGCGGCCGCGCAGCTACGGGCTTGCCGGCGAGGTGAGCCTGTCCAACGCGCAGGTGAGCGAGCACGACGTGGCGCGCGTGCTGGCGGCCTGCGACGTGCCGGATTTCGGCGAGGGGCGCGAGGTGCTGCACGCCCAGCCGGTCAACTTCTCGCTCGACCACCGCACCGGCCTCGGCGATCCGCGCGGCCAGATCGGCAACCGCCTGGCGGTGGACATGCACCTGCTGACGGTGGACACCGATCCGGTGCGGACGCTCCTCTACTGCATCAAGCGCTGCGACCTGGAACTGGCCGGGCTGGCCTCTTCGTCCTATGTCTCCGGCCTTGCCGCGCTGGTGGAGGACGAGCAGGAACTCGGCGCCGCCTGCATCGACATGGGCGGCGGATCGACCGGCGTCTCGATCTTCATGAAGCGGCACATGATCTTTGCCGACGCGGTGCGGATGGGCGGCGACCATGTCACCGCCGACATCGCCAAGGGCCTGCACGTGCCGCTGGCCATGGCCGAGCGGATCAAGACGATGAACGGCGGCGTGCTGGCAACCGGCATGGACGACCGCGAGATGATCGAGATCGGCGCCGACTGCGGCGACTGGGAGAAGGACCGCCGAAAGGTCAGCCGGGCCGAGCTGATCGGCATCATGCGCCCGCGCGTCGAGGAGATCCTCGAGGAGGTGCGGGCGGTTCTGGACGCCGCGGGCTTCGAGCACCTGCCGAGCCAGCAGGTCGTGCTGACCGGGGGCGCAAGCCAGATCCCGGGGCTGGACAGCATGGCGGCGCGGATCCTTGGCCAGAACGTGCGACTCGGCCGGCCGATGCGGGTCCAGGGCCTTCCCCAGGCGGCCACGGGGCCGGCCTTCGCCTCGGCCGTCGGGTTGTGCCTGTTCGCCGCGCACCCGCAGGACGAGTGGTGGGATTTCGAGATTCCGGCCGACAGGTATCCGGCACGCTCGCTGCGCCGCGCGGTAAAATGGTTCAAAGACAATTGGTAACCACCAGATGTTGAAGCATCGGCAAGATGCCGCTGACGTGGCTGGGCCTAAGGCCCAGATTTTGTGCCGTTTTGGCGTTTTCCGCGTGACCTCGCGGCACGCAAACTGTAGGATCGCCCGCAATTCATGCACTTCCGGGACCGGGCGGCCCGGACAAGAAAAGACAGGCGGAACCTCATGACACTCAATTTGATGATGACCGATCGCGAAGACCTCAAGCCTCGCATCACGGTATTCGGTGTGGGCGGTGCGGGCGGCAACGCGGTCAACAACATGATCCAGAAGGCGCTCGAGGGCGTCGATTTCGTCGTCGCCAATACCGACGCGCAGGCGCTGGCGCAGAGCCGGGCGCAGAACCGCATCCAGCTTGGGGTGCGGGTGACGGAGGGGCTGGGCGCGGGGGCGCGGCCCTCGGTCGGCGCGGCGGCGGCCGAGGAGACGATCGAGGAGATCGTCGATCACCTCGCCGGGGCGCACATGTGCTTCATCACCGCCGGCATGGGCGGCGGCACCGGCACCGGCGCGGCGCCGATCATCGCGCAGGCGGCGCGCGAGCTGGGCGTGCTGACCGTCGGCGTCGTCACCAAGCCCTTCCAGTTCGAGGGCGCCAAGCGGATGCGCCAGGCCGAGGAGGGCGTCGAGGCCCTGCAGAAGGTCGTGGACACGCTCATCATCATCCCCAACCAGAACCTGTTCCGGCTGGCCAACGAGAAGACGACCTTCACCGATGCCTTCGCGATGGCCGATGACGTTCTCTATCAGGGCGTCAAGGGCGTGACCGACCTGATGGTGCGGCCGGGGCTCATCAACCTCGACTTCGCCGACGTGCGCGCGGTGATGGACGAGATGGGCAAGGCGATGATGGGCACCGGCGAGGCCTCGGGCGAGGACCGCGCCATCCAGGCCGCCGAGAAGGCGATCGCCAACCCGCTCCTGGACGAGATCAGCCTGCGCGGGGCGAAGGGCGTGCTGATCAACATCACCGGCGGGTCGGACCTGACCCTGTTCGAGCTGGACGAGGCCGCCAACCGCATCCGCGAGGAGGTGGACCCCGACGCCAACATCATCGTCGGATCGACGCTGGACGACGCGATGGCCGGGGTGATGCGGGTGTCGGTCGTGGCGACGGGCATCGACGCCAGCGCCGCGGCGGAGCAACCGAACCAGCACCGCAGCCTGCGCGAGCCCCTGCCGCGGGCAGCGGCGGCCACGCATGCCGCCCCCGCGGCGGCGGCCGTGCCGGCGCCGGCGCAGGCTCCGGCCGCACCCGCGGCCGGGATCCAGGCGGCGACGCTGGAGGCCGCGGTCAATGCCACGGCCGCCGCGCCCGCCGTCGCCCCCGCCGCCGTGCCGCCCGCGGCGCCGCAGGAACCGGTGTTCCATCATCACGCCGCCGCCCCGCGGAGGGTCGAGCCGGCGCGCGCCCGCGAGCCGGCCGAGGACCTGCCGCCCCCGGCCTACCGGCCCCAGGCCGAGCCGCCGGCCCAGCGCGAGCTGGCGATCGGCGAGGAGGAGGTCGGCTTCGTCGCCCCTCGGCCGCGGCCGCCGGGCACGCCCACGCCCGAGGCGCTGGCGCGCCTGCAGGCGGCGGTGAACCGGAACCCCCAAACCGCGCGGCCGGCGCCGCGCCCGGCCGCCGAGGCCGAGGCGCGCCCGGCGGACCGCACGCGCTTCGGGCTCAACTCGCTCATCAACCGGATGACGGGCCATGCCGCCGAGCCGCCCGCGCGCAGCGTGCCGCCGCTCCGCCAGGCCCCGCCGGTCAGCACGGCCTACCCCGACGAGGCGGCCCACGACGCCGAGCAGGACCGCATCGAGATCCCGGCCTTCCTGCGCCGCCAGGCCAACTGACGCAACGTCGCCGAGAGCAGGGGGCGGGCCGGTCCTTCCGGCCCGCCCCTTTGCTTTCAGGCACTTGCGGGATGGCAAGGGGAAAGCGGTGGCGGGTTTCCCGCCGCCGCCGGCCAATGTTTCAGGTCGTTGCAAAGAGTGAGTTGAGCGCCGCGGGGGCAGTGGCTACCTCTGGCCTGCCACCGGGACTGGGGCAACCCGGGCGGCCTGAGGTAACGGGACAGACCTGACGTGCAGACGACACTCAAATCGGCGGCGACCTTCGAGGGCGCCGGACTCCATACCGGCGTCAACGCCCGCATGACGGTGCGGCCCGCCCCGGCAGGCCACGGCATCCGCTTCCTGCGCACCGACATCGCGCGGCAGGGCGCCGGGCTCGATCCGGTCGTGCCGGCGCTGTGGAAGAACGTGACCGCCTCGCGCCTGTGCACGGTGATCGCGAACGGGGACGGGGTCAGCGTCTCGACCGTGGAGCACATCATGGCCGCGCTCGCGGGCTGCGGCGTGCACAACGCCCGCATCGAGATCGACGGGCCGGAGGTGCCGATCCTGGACGGATCGGCGGCCTTCTTCGCCGCCGGCCTGCTGGCGCAGGGCATCGAGACGCTCGACGCGCCGCTGATGTGCCTGGAGATCCTGGCGCCGGTCGAGGTGCGGGAGGGCGAGGCGGTGGCCCGGCTGGAGCCGGCCGAGACGCTGGAGATCGCCTTCTCGATCGACTTCGCCGACGCCGCCATCGGCCAGCAGGAGAAGGAACTGGTGCTGGCCAACGGCGCCTTCGTCCGCGAGCTGAGCGACAGCCGCACCTTCTGCCGTCAGGCGGATGTCGAGGCGATGCGCGACAGCGGCCTGGCGCTGGGCGGAAGCTACTTCAACGCCGTCGTGGTCGAGGGCGACCGCGTCCTGTCGCCGGGCGGCCTGCGCCACGCCGACGAGGCGGTGCGCCACAAGATGCTGGACGCGCTGGGCGATCTGGCCCTTGCCGGGGCGCCGGTGCTGGGCCGCTATACCGGCAGCCGGGCCGGCCATGCGCTGACCAACCGGCTCCTGCGCGCGGTCTTCGCCCAGCCCGGCGCGGTCCGCATGGTCGAGGTCGCCGATGCCCGCCGCGCGCTGCTTCCGGGCGTGGACGTGACGCTCGACGAGGTTCCGCTGCACGCCTGACACGGGGCTGCGGGCGGCGCACAAACCCGTTTTGCGCGCCCGTTTCTTCTGTGCTAGGACGGGCGCGAAGCGGGCCGGTCGGCCCGGACAACGTGTCGCAAGCGGCGCAGGATCGGGGCGGTCTGGGAATGGTGAGGGGCAGAGGGGCGACGGGAATCGCGGGCGCCCTGCTGGTCTGTGCGGTCCTTGCGGCCTGCGATCAGAAGGCCAAGGAACCCCCGCTGGAGAACTTCACCGCCGAGGAGATCTACCGCCGCGGCGAGTGGGAGCTGGAGAACAGCCGGCGGGCCACCGAGGCGGCGCGCTACTTCGGCGAGGTCGAGCGCCTCTATCCCTATTCGGAATGGGCCAAGCGGGCGCTGATCATGCAGGCCTTCGCCTATCACAAGGACAAGGACTACGACAACAGCCGGGCCGCCGCCCAGCGCTACATCGACACCTACCCCGCCGAGGAGGACGCGGCCTATGCCAAGTACCTGCTGGCGCTGAGCTATTACGACCAGGTGGACGAGGTCGGCCGCGACCAGGGCATCACCTTCCAGGCGCTGCAGGCGCTGCGCGCGGTGATCGAGGAATATCCCGACAGCGAATATGCGCGCTCGGCGATCCTGAAGTTCGACCTCGCCTTCGATCATCTCGCCGCCAAGGAGATGGAGATCGGGCGCTACTACCTGCGCGGCCGGAACTACACGGCGGCGATCAACCGCTTCCGCGTCGTGGTCGAGCAGTACCAGACGACGACGCAGACGCCCGAGGCGCTCTACCGGCTGGTCGAGGCCTATCTCGCGCTCGGCCTGACCGACGAGGCGCAGACGGCGGGCGCGATCCTGGGCTACAACTTCCAGGCCTCGGAATGGTACGTGGACGCCTTCAACCAGCTGAAGAAGAAGGGGCTGGAGCCGCGCCAGCGGGGCGACAACTGGCTGAGCGCGATCTACCGCCAGATGATCCGGGGCGAGTGGCTGTGACGGTGCGTGCCGGGCACGCGCCCGGGTGCTGAGCGGGCGGGCGGGGACGATGCTCCGCAGCCTCGATGTCCGCGACCTGCTGCTGATCGACAGCCTGACGGTCGAGTTCCGGGGCGGGCTCAACGTGCTGACCGGCGAGACCGGGGCGGGCAAGTCGATCCTGCTCGACTGCCTGGGGGCGGTCCTCGGCTGGCCGGGGCGGAGCGACCTGCTGCGGCAGGGTGCGGCGGGCGGCGAGGCGGCGGCGGAGTTCGACCTCGGCCCCGGACACCCCGCGCGCGCGGTGCTGGAGGAGGCGGGGCTGCCGGCGGCCGACACGCTCGTCCTGCGCCGGACGGTGGCGGCGGACGGCCGCCGCGGGGCCTTCGTCAACGACCGCAGGGTTTCGGCCGAGACGCTGCGCGCGCTGGGCGACACGCTGGTGGAGCTGCACGGGCAGCACGACGACAGCGGCCTGCTGAACCCGCGCGGGCACCGGCGGCTTCTCGACGATTTCGCGGGCGCGGGGGCGGCGCTTGCCGCCGTGCGCGCGGCCTGGGCGCGGCTGGCGGCGGCGGAGCGGGCGCTTGATGCGGCGCGCCGGTCGCTGGACGAGCGGCGGCGGGAGGAGGATTTCCTGCGCTTCGCGGTGGAGGAGTTCGACCGCCTCGCGCCCGTGCCCGGCGAGGAGGCCGAGCTGGACGCCAGACGCCGCCGGATGCAGGCCGGCCGGCGCATCGGCGAGGCGATCGGCCAGGCGGCGCAGGCGCTTGGCCGCGACGGGGCGGAGCGGCTGATCGGCGACGCGCGCCGCTGGCTGGAAGGGGCGGCGGCGAAGGCCGAGGGTCTGCTCGACGCCCCGCTCGCGGCGCTGGAACGGGCGCTGACCGAACTTGGCGAGGCGACCGAGGGAGTGGAGCGGGCGCTCGAGGCGCTGGAGCACGACCCGCGCGACCTCGAGGCGGCCGAGGAGCGGCTGTTCGCGATCCGCGCGCTGTCGCGCAAGCACGGGGTGCCGGCGGACGAGCTGCCCGCCTTTGCGGACGGGCTGCGCGCGCGGCTGGCGGCGCTGGACGCGGGGGATGCCGAGATCCGGGCGCTGGCGGCCGAGGTGACGGCGGCGCGGGCGGCGCATGAGGCGGACTGCGCGGCGCTGTCGGAGCTGCGGCGCGAGGCGGCGGCGCGGCTTGACGCCGCGATGGCGGCGGAACTGCCGCCGCTGAAGCTCGACCGCGCGCGCTTTGTCACCGCGATCGCCCCCGCCGGGCCGGGGCCCGAGGGGGCGGACGAGGTACGCTTCACCGTCGCCACCAGCCCGGGCGCGGCGCCGGGGCCGATCGACCGCATCGCCAGCGGCGGCGAACTGTCGCGATTCCTGCTGGCGCTGAAGGTCTGCCTGGCCGCGGGCGGGGCGGCGACGATGATCTTCGACGAGATCGACCGCGGCGTCGGCGGGGCGACGGCCGATGCCGTCGGCCGCAGGCTGGCGCGGCTGGCGGCCGGCGGGCAGGTGATCGTCGTCACCCATTCGCCGCAGGTCGCGGCGCGGGGGGCGCATCACTGGCGGGTGGAAAAGCGCCTGGCGGGCGGGGCGGCGACCTCGGCGGTGGTCGCGCTGGACGAGGACGCGCGGATCGACGAGATCGCGCGGATGCTGGCCGGGGACAGGGTGACGGAGGCCGCGCGCGCGGCGGCACGGGCCCTGGTCGCGGGATAGGCGGCCGGGCGCGCGGGCGCGGGCGCGGAGCGGCGCCGGGGTCGCGGCGGGCGCGGCGGGGTCAGACCGGCTGCGTGGCCTCGTCGAGCCAGGCGCGGGTGGCGGGCGACACCCGCGGCCCGATCAGGGCACGGACCTGCGCGTGATAGGCGTTGAGCCAGTCGCGTTCGGCACGCGACAGCAGGGCCGGGTCGATCAGGCGGCGGTCGATCGGCACGAAGGTGAGGGTGCGGAAGGACAGCCACCGGCGCTGCGGATCGCCGCCGGGGGGGACCGCCGCCTCCTCGACCACCAGAAGGTTCTCGATGCGGATGCCGAAGGCGCCCTCGCGGTAGTAGCCCGGCTCGTTCGACAGGATCATGCCGGGTTCGAGCGGCACGTCGGAGATCCGGCTCAGCCGCTGCGGGCCTTCGTGGACCGACAGGTAGACCCCGACCCCGTGGCCGGTGCCGTGGTCGTAGTCCTGCCCGGCGAGCCAGAGCGGATAGCGCGCGATGCTGTCGAGATGGCCGCCCGTCACGCCCGGCGGCCAGCGCAGGCGCGAGATCGCGATCATGCCGCTGAGGACGCGGGTGAAGGCCGCGACCGCCTCGGCCGGCGGGACCCCGAGCGCCACCGTCCGGGTGATGTCGGTGGTGCCATCCACGTATTGCCCGCCCGAATCGACCACGATCAGCTCGCCGTCGCGCAGCTCGCGGTCGGTGTCCTCGGTGACGCGGTAGTGGATGACGGCGCCGTGCGGGCCGGACCCGGCGATGGTCTCGAAGCTGATTTCCTTCAGCGCGTTGGTGGCGCGGCGGAAGCCCTCGAGCGCGCGCACGACGTCAATCTCGGTCAGCCCGCCCTCGGGGTGGCGGCGGTCGAGCCAGGCAAGGAACTCCGCCATCGCGGCGCCGTCGCGCAGATGCGCCTCGGCCGTTCCCGCGATCTCGACCGCGTTCTTGCGCGCCTTGGGCAGGAGGCAGGGGTCCTGGTCCCAGGCGACGGGGACCGCCGCCGCGGCGAGCAGGCGCGAGACCTCGAGCGGGGCGGTTGCGCGATCGACCCGCACCGGGCCCCCGAGCGCGGCGAGCGCGGCGAGCGCGGCGGGGAAATCCCCCGGCGGGCGCAGCGCGACATCGGGGCCGAGATGGGCGTGCAGCGCGGGGCCGAGCTTTTCGGGCGCGATGAAGAGGGTGACGCGGGCGTCGTCATGCAGCAGCGCAAGCGCATGGACGACCGGGTTCCGCGGCACGTCCGCGCCGCGGATGTTGAGCAGCCAGGCGATCGAGTCGGGCAGGGTCAGGACGGCGGCCCTTTGTCCGCTTTTCACAAGTGTCTCGGCGAGCCGCCGGCGCTTGGACAGGTGGTCCTCGCCGGCATATTCGAGCGGCTGGACCGACACCGGGCCGAGCGGCGGCGGCGGCTGGTCCTGCCAGATTCCATCCACATGATTCTTGCTGGGACAGAGGGTTATGCCCGTGCCCTTCAGCGCCTGTTCGATTTCCTCGATCTCGCGCGCGGTGTGGAGCCAGGGGTCGAACCCGACCGTGCCGCCGTTCGGGACCTGTCCGGCGAGCCACGGGCCGGGCTTGACCTCCGGCCAGTCCACCGGCGTGAAATGTGCAAGATCGACCTGCGCCCGGACCTGGGTGCGGTAGCGCCCGTCAACGAAGATCCCGGCGATGTGGGGCAGCACGATGCAGAAGCCCGCCGAGCCGGTGAAGCCGGTCAGCCATTGCAGGCGCTGGTCGTGTTCGGCGACGTATTCGCCCTGGTGCAGGTCGGCGCGGGGGACGATGAAGCCGGTGAGGCCGGCCTCCGCCAGCCGCGCGCGCAGGGCGGCAAGACGGGGCGGACCCTGATCGGGGCGGGCGGTGGCGTCGAAGCTCTGGAACACCTTCAGGCCACCCGCCGCAGGCCGAGCACCCGGGCGCGCATCCGCGGATCGGTGTCGAACAGGCCGGCGAGCTGTTCGGTGATGGCGCCGGCGAGCTGTTCGACATCGGTGATCGTCACCGCGCGCTGGTAATAGCGCGTGACGTCATGGCCGATGCCGATGGCGATCAGTTCCACCGCCTTGCGCCGTTCCACCAGCGCGATGACGTCGCGCAGGTGCTTCTCGAGGTAGTTGGCCGGGTTGACCGAGAGCGTCGAGTCATCGACCGGCGCGCCGTCGGAGATCACCATCAGGATCTTGCGCGCCTCGGGGCGGTGCAGCATCCGCCGGTGCGCCCATTCCAGCGCCTCGCCGTCGATGTTCTCCTTGAGAAGCCCCTCCTTCATCATCAGGCCGAGGTTCGAGCGCACCCGCCGCCAGGGCGCGTCGGCGGCCTTGTAGATGATGTGGCGCAGGTCGTTGAGCCGCCCCGGCTGCTGCGGCCGGCCCGAGGCGAGCCAGCGTTCGCGGCTCTGCCCGCCCTTCCATGCGCGGGTGGTGAAGCCGAGGATCTCGACCTTGACCTGGCAGCGTTCGAGCGTGCGCGCCAGCACGTCGGCGCAGATCGCGGCGATCGAGATCGGCCGCCCGCGCATCGAGCCGGAATTGTCCAGAAGCAGCGTCACCACCGTGTCGCGGAATTCGGTGTCCTTCTCGACCTTGAAGCTGAGCGGCGTGGTCGGGTTGGCCACCACCCGGGCGAGGCGGCCGGCGTCGAGGATCCCCTCCTCGCGGTCGAATTCCCAGGACCGGCTCTGCTGTGCCTGGAGCCGGCGCTGGAGCTTGTTGGCCAGCCGGCTGACCGCGCCCTTCAGCGGTTCGAGCTGCTGGTCGAGATAGGCGCGCAGGCGTTCCAGCTCGGCCGCCTCGGCGAGGTCCTCGGCGCGCACCTCCTCGTCGAAGTCGGTCGTGAAGACGGCGTAGTTCGGATCGGCCTCGGAATGGGGCGCGGGCGGCGGCGGTTCCAGCGGCGCGTCGGCCTCCGGCATATCGGCGTCCTCGTCGAATTCGACGTCGGCCGATTCATCCATGCTGACCTTGGCCTGCGCGGTGTCGTCCTGTTCCTCCTGGCTGCGGTCGGGCGAGGCCTCCTGATCGTCGCTGTCCTCCTGCGCCTCCTCGCCGGCGCTGTCCTGATCCTGCTCGGTCCGGTTCTGGTCGTCGCCGCCCTCCTCGTCCTCGCCGTCGGGATCCTCGCCGAGCTGGTCGCCGTAGCCGAGATCGCGGATGATCTGGCGCGCGAGCTTGGCGAAGGCCTGCGGGTCGGCCAGCGCGGCATCGAGGCGTTCGAGGCTGGCGCCGGCCTGTTCCTCGATGAAGGGGCGCCAGAGGTCCATCACGTTGGCCGCCGCGGCGGGCAGCGCGCGGCCGGTGGCGAGGTGGCGGATCAGGTAGCCCGCGGCGGTGGCGAGCGGCGCCTCCTGGGTCGAGCGGACCTGGCCGTAGCCCTTGCGTTCGGCCTCCTGCGCGATCTTGGCGTCGATGTTGCCGAGCGTGCCGGGCATGTCGCGCGCGCCCACCGCCTCGCAGCGGGCGTTCTCCATCGCCTCGTAGAGGTCGCGCGCCATCGGGCCGGTCGGCGCATAGCGGCCATAGACGGCGGCGTCGTGGTGGCGGTGGCGCAGCGCGAAGGCATCGGCGTTGCCGCGCGCGAGCAGAACCTCCTCGCGCGTCATCCGCCGCGACACCTGCGGCAGGCGCACCGCGTCGGCGGTCATGCCCGGCGGATCGACCGAATAGCTGACCGTCAGGTCGGGGTCGTCGGCCATCACCTTCGTCGCTTCGGCGAGAGCCTTCTTGAAGGGCTCGGCGGGGTTGTCGGGCTTCTGCATTCAGGTCGGTTCCGGATGCGGTCCCGGCGCGGGACTCGCCTGGCCACGTTGTGCGGCGCGCGGCCGTCCGGTGCAACGGCGATCTTTGCGCAACCCGCTTTGGCCGAATCGCAGGCTTTGGCAGGCTTTGCCCGCCACGGCGGAAGGGAGGCGGACGTGCCCGCGTTGTTGAGGTTGCTTGTCATTTCACTTGGGTTCGTGCTTGCGGCCCCGGCGCGGGCCGAGGTGCCGCGATGGGACGATCCGGCCTGGTACGCGGCGCCGCCCGCGCCGCTGGACCTGACGCTGACCCCCGACATGGGGCACGCGGTCGCCTCCTACATCGGTCCCGAGGGGGGCACCTTTTCGGCCACCGCCGCGAACGGGGATGTCTTTACCCTGACAGTGCCGGAGGGCGCGCTTTTCACCGAGACGCGGATCACCCTGATCCCCGTCGCCGCGGCCGAGGGCCTGCCCGAGGGCGCCGGCCCCTTCTCGGGGGCGATCCTCCAGCCCGAGGGGCTGGGCCTTGCGCGCACCGGCTGGCTGGAGATCACCCCTGCCACGGCGATCCCGCAGACCTCCCGCGCGCTCTGGGGCTTCTACGGCACCGGCCAGGACGCGAGGGGCGAGATCAGCCTGCCCGCCGCGGGGGACCGCATCGTCATCCCGATCGACCATTTTTCGGGTGCAGGCGTCAGCATTGCCGACCGCATCAACCTGCAGCTCGACCGCTGGCGCCAGCGGTCCGTCGAGGACCGGGTGCACTCGCAACTGGCCGAACTCATCCGCCAGAGCAAGGCGAGCGGAAACTGGGACGGCGAGGAGTCCGCGGAGGCCTTCGGGCGCGATGCCGCGCGGGTGATCCAGCATGGCTGGCGGGTGATCGCCAGCCGCCCGGCGGCGACCTGCGCCGACGTCAAGGGCGCGATGCATACGGCCCTGGGGCTGGAACGGAACGGGCAGCTCCTGGGTGTGTCCGACGAGAATTTGGGCCGGCTGGACATGCGGGCGACGTTCGAACGCTACTGGTCGGTCTGTTTCCCGGAAGAAATCGAGCTCTGCCTGCGCACGGGCGATCTGCCGGCGCTGGTGCAATTCGCGCTGACGTTCGAACGGCAGCGTCAGCTGATCGGGCTGGG
>Ga0209172_10001690_pt1 | contig 44409 bp, 37 predicted proteins | sample LarsenN4metaG_FD_184113 | JGI IMG/M metagenome (GOLD analysis project Ga0209172, IMG submission 184113) | Hot spring sediment bacterial and archeal communities from British Columbia, Canada, to study Microbial Dark Matter (Phase II) - Larsen... ... | reverse complement strand
CGGCACGGAGGACTGGTGCAACACGGCGTTCGGCCCGCACACGGAATGGGTCGGTCCGTACCACGGCATCCTGCTGTACAGCGGCACGGATGAGTGGAAGTGGAGGGGCAAGCAGTCGATCTACCGCTACTACGTTCTCGACCCGATCCGCTTCCGCCGCTGCATTCTGGCCACGATCGAGCACGGGCATGCCAACAAGCTCAGCAACGACTATAGCAGCACGGCGTACTACTACCTGTCGCGGCCGCGGCGCGGCGGCCCGGCACTCCCGACGGTGGAGCAGCGCCTGCCGCGGCCCGACGACCGGCCGTAGCGGGCCGCGTTGTGAGGCTCCGGCGGCGCTTCTATACTGCCCGGCTTGATCGTTCCCGGGCGCAAGAGCGCGGCTTGATCGGCCGATCGCGGTTGGTGGCATCGACCAGGTGGAGCGCGTGATGCGTGAGCGTGCAACACTGGAGCGGCCGGAGATCTCGGTGGTCGTTCCGGCCTACAACGAGGAGGAGAGCGTGCGCGCGGCCATCCCACGTTTCGTGGAATCGCTCGCGCGGCAGCGACGGAGCTTCGAGCTGATCGTGGTGAACGACGGCAGCCGCGACGGCACGGGGCAGTGCCTCGACGAGCTGGCGGCAGGCGATCCACGCGTGAAGGTGATCCACCTGGCGCGCAACTACGGACAGACGGCGGCGTTGATGGCGGGGTTCTGGGCGGCGCGCGCGCCGGTGATCGTGCCGCTGGATGCCGACGGCCAGAACGAGCCGGACGACATCGAGCGGCTGGTGGACAAGCTCGAGGAGGGCTGGGACATCGTCAGCGGCTGGCGCCGGGAGCGCAAGGACACCTGGCTGCGCACGCAGGCGTCGCGTATCGCCAACCGGCTGATCGGGTTCATCACCGGCGTCAGGCTGCACGACTACGGCTGCACGCTGAAGGCCTACCGGGCGCACATGATCCGCGACGCGCGGCTGTTCGGGGAGATGCACCGCTTCATTCCGGTCTACACCACCATGCACGGGGCGCGGATCACCGAGATGGTGGTGCGGCACCATCCGCGCACGGCCGGCCGCAGCAAGTACGGCTACGGCCGCATCGTGAAGGTGCTGCTGGATTTGGTGCTGGTGCGGATGCTGCAGAAGTACCAGACCAAGCCGATCCACTTCTTCGGCAAGATCACGCAGTGGGCCTGGCTGGGCACGGCGGCGTGCTTCGCCTTTGCGATCGTGAACGCCGTCTGGTCGCTCGATCCGTGGAAGGCGTTCTGGGGCAAGGCGCCGCTGGTGGGCACGATCCTGTTCGTGCTGGGCTTCATCGCCATCATGGCCGGGCTGGTGGCGGAGCTGGTGATGCGGGCGGGCTTCGAGTTCAACGCCGGGCGGTACTGGGAGGAGGCCCGGCGCGTGAACTTCGGACCGTCGGCGCCGCGCAGCCTGCCGCTGGAGTCGCTGCACGCCGCCGGCCAGCCCGCTGCGTGGGAACCCTCGCCCAAGCGCTGATTCAGGCACTAACACACTTCCAGGGGCCGCCGATCTCAGTCGGCCGTTGACGTGTGCGCCGAACAGGCTGCCGAGCGGTCGGCTGCCGGATGCGCAACCGACAAGACGGGCCTGCGAGTCCTGCGGGGTGCGGCGTTCGCCGGCCGGTCTGGCAACCTGCGGGCGCGGCGGTGGCCCGAGCGGTTGATGGGCGGGCCGGCATCAAACCCGCCAGAACGCGGCCGATGGCGCCGCCCGGCGGCAGTCGCGGCGCTCGTTCTAGACTTCATAGGAAACCCGGCTAGGGTTGCAGCGTGTGGGCGCGGGCCCGGCTGCGGGTGGACGCGGCCGGCCGGCGACGCGAGTCGCGACGGCGCCCGGCACGGCGGAGACCGGCGTGCTCCAGGCCGCACAGCGACGACTGACCGGGATCTTTCAGGCGCTCGGCTCGCTGCTGCCGCGCGAGCGCGGGCGGTCGCGCCATGGGCAGCGCGTGCTGCGGCCGTGGCGCGAGGACTGGTTCCGCACGCACCCGTCGGTGGGCATCACGCCGTCGAAGATGCTCTCCATCCTGCACACGGCCGACGCCGGCCTGCCGCAGGTGCAGTTCGAGCTGTTCAGCGAGATGTTGCAGAAGTGGCCGCGGCTGGCGGCGGTGGAGGGGACGCGGCGGCTGGCGCTGACCGGGCTGGACTGGGAGATCGTGGCGGACAGCGCCTGCCGGCCGGGGTTGCAGAGCGGGCAGACCGAACGGGCGGCGGAGTTCTGCGGCGAGGCGCTGGCGCGGCTGACGAGCCTGCGCGACGTGCTGAACCATCTGGCCAGCGCGATCGGGCTGGGCATCGCGGTGGCGGAGCTGGTGTGGGAGGACGGGCGGCTGATCGACCTCACGCCTGTGCCGCACTCACGCCTGGCAGCGGACGCAAACGAACCGTGGCGGCTGCGCGTGCGCACGGAGGACGATCCGGCAACGGGCATAGCGCTCGACGAGCAGCCCTTCAAATGGATCGTGCACCGCCCGCGGCCGATGCCGGGCCGGCACTTCGACGGCGGGCTGCTGCGGGCCAGCGCGCTGCTGTATCTGGCGCAGAACCTGAGTCTGAAGGACTGGCTGATCTTCTCGCAGGTCGCGGGCATGCCGGTGCGCGTCGCCCGCTATGAGCCCGGCACGCCGGAGGCCGACAAGCAGCAGCTTCTCAAAATGCTCGAAGCGCTCGGCACGGACGCGGTGGCGGTGCTGAGCAAGAACGTCGAGCTGCAGTTCGTGGAGAGCGGGCGCGGCGGCGACAAGCCGTATCAGGGCATCCAGGACTACTGCAACACCGAGATCACGATCCTGTGGCTCGGGCAGCATCTCACCACGGACATCCGGCAGCACGGCTCGCGGGCGGCGGCGGAGATCCACGACCGCGTGCGCGAGGACCTGCTGGTGAGCGACATGGCCGACGAGGCGCAGACGATCCGCCGCGATCTGCTGACGCCGCTGGTGCGGGCGCGCTTCGGCGACGGTCCGCCGCCGCCGCACTTCCGCCGCTCGCTCGTGCAGAGCGTGGATACGAAGGTGCTGGCGGAGACGCTGTCGGTGGCGGTGCGGGAGCTGCGGCTGGGGGTTCCACGGCGGTGGGCGCATCGGGCGTTGGGGATACCGGAGGCGCAGACGGGCGAGGCGGTGCTGGTTGCAGATCGGATTCCAGAGGGGAGTGCACAGATGCCGCAGAAGGTCACAGCGCGGCCCTCGGCCGCAAGCAACTGCAAGCGCGGCGGCGCTGCGGAGGCAGAGAACGCGGAACGCAGCGAAGGCGCGGAGCCGCGTGAGCAGAGAATCTTCGCGGGAAACGAGGAACTTGAAGGATAGCGCAGACAGGTAGTCCGCAGATCTTGGCAGATTGTGCAGATGGGTGTTCAGGGCGTGGGCGAAGCGGCAGTGGCGAGCGCGATCCCGGTGGAGCGGCAGATGAGCGCGGGGGTGTCGAACCGACTCGTGGTGCAGGCGGAGCGGCGGCGGCGGAAGGCGGCCCGCGTGGCGGCGCGGCTGGTGGTGCGGGCGGCGACGCCGGGCGACCTTGTGCCGCTGCAGTTCTTCTTCGACGCGCTGTTGCGGCGGGACTACTTCCTTCGGCGGGGGCAGTTGAAGGAAATCCTGCACGGGCCGCATCACCGTGTGTACGTGGCGGAGATCGATGCGGTTCTGGTGGGGGCGGCGATCCTGACGGCGGGCACACGGCTGGTGAACGTGCTGGTTCATCCGGCATACCGCGGGCTGGGGATCGGGCGGGAACTGGTGAACGGAAGCGGGGCGAGCGAGCTGCGGGCGAAGCTGGACATGAGCAGTGGCGATCCGCGCGGCTTCTACGAGTCGCTCGGATTTGCGCCGACTGGTCGGCGGAACGGCAAGGGGAACATCGAGCTGATGCGAAGGCCAGCGGCCCGGGGGCCGAGGGGGCAAGGGGCCGAGGGGGCGGCGCGTGTTCGCAAGGTGAGCAAGGCGATGGGGGTGACGGCGTGAAGACGGTGCGAAGCAAGCAGGAGTCCGGCGTGCATCCGCTGGAAGCGGCCGCCCGCGAGCGGATCGTGTCGCGACTGAAACGCGCCTGGCGGCTGGCGATCCGCGACCTGGCTGCAAACGCGGACGATCTGCGCGAGGTGTTGGCGGAGACGCTGGCGCAGGCCGACGCGTTTGTGGCGGCGCATGGGTGGCCCAGCAACCGGCGCGCCAAGGTCAGGGCGCGACGTGCTGTGGACGGTCATTCCGAGCAGCGAAGCGACGAGGAATCCGGCGGCGATGCTCACGGGCCATCGCAGCCGCGGCAAGATTCCTGGCCCGTGTCGCAGGCTCGGAATGACGGAAGTTGTACTCCTGCCGAGCGCGAGGTTGCTTCGCGCGGGGACGCATCACAGCCGCTGGGCCTCGCGTCGGTGCACCGCACGACGTTGGCCGCCCGGCGCGGCGAGCCGGTGCGCGAGTTTCTCTTGATCCCGTTCGGCACGGTCGAGGTGGACCGGCCGACGGCCGGGCGGAGCTTCGAGTTCACGTTGCGGCACGCCGAGTCCGCCAAGCGCTGGTTCGACGCGCTGGGGCGGAAGCTGGCGATCGATTACGAGCACCAGAGCTTCGGCGGGTTGAACACGCGCCCGGACGGGCTGAGCCCGGCGGCGGGGTGGATCGGCGGACTGGAGGTGCGCGACGACGGACTGTGGGCCGTGGACGTGACCTGGACCGAGCGGGCGGCGGAGCTGCTGCGCGGCGGCGAGTACCGCTACTTCTCGCCGGTCATCTTCTGGACCGACGAGGAATTCCGCGACCTGGCGGGGCTGGGGCCGGTGGCGCTGACGAACGATCCGGCGATGCGGGGCGTCGCGGCGCTGGCGGCGTCGCGGCAGGGTCGCGACGTGACAGGCGGGCAGGCAGTGGACGACGAGGTGACGCAGGTCAAAACGGTGGGGACAGAGGCGGTCGCGCAGACCGAAGCGGAGCAGGTGTTGCGCGGGGAGCTGGAGGCGGCGCGGGAGGAGGTCGAGGTGCTGCGGCGGCAGCTTGCGGCGCAGGAGGCGGATGCGTTCGTCGAGCGCGGCCTGCGGCTGGGCAAGATTCTGGACAGCACGAGCATGGATTGGCGTGAGGACTACCTGTGCGATCCGGAGCGGGCCGAAGCGCGGTTGTCGCGGGCGCCCGTGCTGCTGCCGCCGGGGCGGGTGGTGAAGGTGGATGCCTTCGGTGGGCCGCGTAGCCCAGCCGAGGCCGGCTGTGCCAGACGCGCCTCGGGCGGCGGTGCCAGACGGGCTGATGTGTATGCAACACTGGGGGTCGAGGCGGAGGACCTGGCGGCGTACGAGCGGGCGCTGGCGGCGCGGCGGGTGAGGTACTTCGGGTGAGGTGAGAAGTCAGAAGTCAGAAGTCAGAAGTCAGAAGTGCGCCGTGGTGGGCGCGCGGGCGGTTGAGGGCATGGTGCGCGGCCTGGAACACCGAACGGAGTACAAGCGATGGCGTTGAGTGCGAATCGGGAGCTGAGTTTTTTTGCGTCGCAGGAGCTGATCGAGGTTCCGGTCGACGACAACATCAAGGTCTACAAGGGCGCGCTGGTGGGGCGTAACCGCAGCACCGGCTTCGCCCGCGGGCTGGTCGCCGGGGACGAATTCCTGGGCGTCGCCTTCAGGCAGGCCGACAACACGATGGTTGGGCACACGGCGGGCGGCATCAACGTGAAGCTGCACCAGGCGGTGGACATCGTGCACCCGCTGACCGGGGTGGCCAACGGCGACATCGGCAAGGACGTGTACGCCAGCGATGACGAGACGCTGACGCTCAGCCCGGGCAGCAACAGCCGCATTGGCCGGGTGGTCGCGGTCGAGGCGACCAACCTGGCGCGCGTGCGCTGCCAGCCGGTCGCGTCGCTGAGCGGCATCCTGGACAACAGCCCGATCGTAACGTTGGCGGACGCGAACGCGACGCTGACGCTGGACCACGTGAACCGCGTGCTGCTGATCGGCAATACCGCGGCGCGGACGCTGACGCTGCCGGCGGTGGCCAGCGTGCGGGCGGGCGGGTGGATTCAGGTGGTGAAGACGTCGGCGGCGTTGTTTGCGGTGACGCTGGATGGCAACGCGGCGGAGACGATCGACGGGGCGGCGACACTGGCGACGATCGACGCGCAGTACGACACGGCGCTGCTGCTGTGCACGGGCAGCGAGTGGATCGTGCTGAATCGGGATATCACGTAGCGCGGGATGGTGGGATTCAGGCGGCGGCGAATAGCCGGTGCCGCAGAGGGAATGAGAGCATGCTCAGGCCAAGGAGATTCTCGTGGGCGTAGTTGTTGATACGGGCTTGACTTCGCGGGCGATCGTGGGGCGCTTCTTCCGCCGGCTGGAGGAATTCGCGGATGCGGCCTGGTGGACGCGGCTGGCGATGCGCTTCGCCAGCAACCAGGAGAGCGAGACGTACCGCTGGCTGGGAATGGTGCCGCAGGTACGGGAGTGGAAGGGCGGACGTCAGATCCGGCCGCTGCGGGCCCAGGGCGTGACCATCGTGAACAAGGTGTGGGAGTCGACCGTGCGCGTCGACGCCGACGAGCAGCGGCGCGACAAGACCGGCCAGATCCTGGTGCGGATCAACGAGTTGGCGCGGCGCGTGGCGACGCACCCCAACAAGCTGTTGACGGACCTGACCCTGAACGGCACGGCCCAGAACGGTTACGACGGCGTGCCGTTCTTTGCGACCACGCACAGCGAAGGCGACAGCGGCGTGCAGAGCAACAGCATCTCGCACGACGTGACGACGCCGACCGCCCCGACCGGGGACGAGATGCGCGAGGCACTGGTGAAGGGCGTGGCGCAGCTCATCGGCTTCCGCGACGACCAGGGCGAGCCGATGAACGAGTCGGCCCGCGAGTTCCTGGTGATGGTGCCGATGCCGTTCCTGTCGTCCACGCTGACGGCGCTGTCCAGTCAACAGATCAACTCGTCCAGCAACCCGCTGGCCGGCAGCGGGCCGTACCGGCTGGAGTGGGTGGCCAACCCGCGGCTGACCTGGACGGACAAGTTGGCCGTGTTCCGCACCGACGGCGAGAGCCGGCCGTTCATCTTCCAGGAGGAGCTGCCGGTGCAGGTGCAGGTGCTGGCCGAGGGCAGCGAGCTGGAAGTCAACGAGAACCAGCACCAGTACGGCGTGAAGGCGGTGCACGCGGCCGGCTACGGCTTCTGGCAGGACGCGTGCCTGATCACGCTGACGTAGCCACCGCGTGACAAGGTAGCAAAGTAACGAAGTTGCCAAGCGGGGAGCCGATGAGACGACGAGGAGTTTCGGCGACGGAGGCCCGTCGGCACCGAAGCTGGATTCCTCGTCGCCCGGCTGCGGCGGACTCCTCGGAATGACGATCGGAGCCGGGCGGAACGATGGCCTACATCACGACGACGCAACTGAAGCAGCGGCTGGGCGACACGCTGTACGCGCGGCTGACCGACCGCATCAACGGCACGACTGCGAACGACACGCTCGGTCAGCAGATCGTGGACGAGGCCGAGGCGCTGGCCAACAGCTACCTCGCGCGGCGGTACGCCACGCCGGTCAGCCTCGCGGCGCATCCGGAGCTGGCGGACCTGCTCGAGGCGCGCGTGCTGGACCTGGCCGAACACATGGCCTGGCGCAGCTCGCCGATGGTCTCCAGCATCCCGGACCGCGTCCTGTTCATTGCTGAGGAGGCGACGCGCTGGTTCGAAGCGCTGGGCGCGGGGCAGGTGCATCTGCCGGCGTCCTCGCCGCCCGCGTCGCGCACGGCCGAGGACGACGCGGCCCGCTACAAGGCGTCGCCGCGGGCGTTCACACAGGACGAGCTGGACGGGCTGTGAGGGTGCATAGCGCGCCGGCATCCACGCGCGGCTGGCAGGCTGAGGCGGACGATGATGAGGAACCACCATGGCGGTGTACTTTCAGTCGCACACGGACGGGTTCAGCGGGAATGTCGTCGCGGCGGTGGCGGGGAAGCGGATCCGCGTGCGGCGGCTGATCGTGAGTACGTCCGTCAACACGGGCTTTACGCTGCGGCAGGATGTGGGCGGCCCGGACCAGGCGGATGTCGCACCGACGCTGCAGGGGCGCACGGGCGGGACGGCGATCGACCTGCGGTTTGACCGGGAGGCACCGCAGACCGCGCCGGGCAAGGCCCTGGGCTACTTCACCGACGGCATCGGCGCGTACGGCGTATGGATCGAGTATGAGCTGGTGGACTGAGCGGAAATGACAAGTGAAAAGTGGCAAGGGACAAGCGAGCGCTGCGCACCGCTGAGTTGCGCGGCCTAGTTGGCAGGGGATTCCGTGCCAGAGCAGATTGTTACGCATGTGCTGTCGCTGGGCGTCTCGGGGCTGCTGTTTGTGATGTGGTGGTTTGAGCGGCAGGAGCGCATGCGCAATTCGACGGCGGTGCGCGACGCAGATGCTTATGCGGGGCGGCTGACTCAGGTGAACGAGCAGGTCCTGGACGTGCTGCAAGCCAATACCGAGGCGCTGGTGGGGTTGCGCGAGGAGCTGCGGACCAGCCGTGCGTTCGAGCGCGAGTGGCGCGAGCGGCTGTCGCGGCACCTCGAGCGGCTGGGCGAAACGCCGCAACTGCGCAAGGCGGCGCCATGACCGCAGGCGTGGCAGGTGACGGTGACCAGTGCCACAGTGTCCGGCGGGGCCAGGGGCCCATGGCTTTTCACGTGTGACAAGTCACTTGTCACGCAGCAAGGGAGAACCGATGGACTGGCAAACAGTACTTCGCAACGTCGACGCCGGCACCGCACGGGCGTTTGTGCAGGCGGCGCGGCACGTGATTGACGCCATGCTGCTCGAGGTGGCGCGGGTGCAGCAGGCGCAGACGCCTGCGCCGCGCGACTATCAGCAGGCCGGCCCGTCGCGCGAGGCGCCGGCTGGCGGGTGGATCTCACACGAGGAATTGCGCGCCACGACGCAACGGATGGCCGAGGCGATTGCGGCGGAGAAGTGGGTGGATGGGATGCTGTTCGCGATCCGGCTGCTGGCGGCGGTGGGGGCGGTGTAGAGGTGACAAGTGACAGGTGACAGGTGACAGGGAGCGGGGGCGCGCGCCGTGCGGGCGATGCTCTGTCACGTGTCACCCCTCACCTGTCGCCTGCGGAGAAGGGACGGAGCATGAGACAGACGGCGTTGGCAATCGCATTGAGTCTGGGCCTGGCTTCCGGCTGCACGCGCGAGTCGCTGCGCGTGGCGCTGGAGGCGCAGCAGCGGGCCGACCAGGTGCAGCAGACGATTCTCGAGCGACAGCATGATGCGCTGCGCGTGCTGCTGTACCGCGATGTGCTGCGGCGGATCGAGCAGGCCGGCGGGCCGTTGAACGACGGGCAAAGGGCGGCGATCAACGATGTCTGGAACGAGCGCGACCTGATCGAATTCTGGCTGACGCAGTACGAGCGCGCCCGGGCGCTGCGGCTGATCGGCGTCGATGCGAAGCTCTACAGCGATCAGGCGGTGGTGGACCTGTTGTGGAAGTCGCTGGCGTCAAAGGTGGAGCGCGCAAAGCAGGGTCTCGCGGCGCCGGCGGCCGAAGCGGTGACAGGCGACAGGTGACCGTGGGTCGGGCGGCAGCGGCTGAATCCGCGGGATGGCCGCACGTGCTGCCTGGCCGCGTGTCCCCTGGCGGCTTACACCCCAAATGTGGAGTTGGTCATGGGTGATCAACCGGCGGTCGGCTGGCGGCGGTGGCTGTGGCCGCTGCAGAGTCGCAAGGTACAGGTGGCGGTCGCCACGGTGCTTGCGGCGTACGCGGGGCAGGCCGGGCTGGCCGTTTCCGAGGACACCGTGCTGACGGTCCTGGGCGTCGGCGTGGCGCTCATTCTGGGCATCGCGCATGAGGACGCGGGCGCCAAAGCGGGCGGCCGGGTGACAAAGTAACAAAGCGACAAGGTAAAAGGCAACAACGGCAACCCGAGCGGGTCGACCACAATGCGTAGCAATTGTATCGGCGTCTTTGTGATCCTGTTGCCTTGTTACCGGCCGTACCTACGGAGGCTCTTCGAAGACCTCGGTTGTGAACAGGAAGACCTCGGTCGCCGGGTCGCGCCACGCATCCGGGGGCAGGCCGGCCTTCTCGGCACAGCAGCGTAACAGGAACGTCTCGCGGTCCAGGCCGTGCTCGCTGGCAACCTGCGGCAGGAACAGGCCGCGACGCTCCGCCTGGCGGACGAGGATGCCGTGGCGGCCTAGCTGGAGCTCGTGCAGCTCGCGCAGCAGCCGGAGCTCGGAGAGGATGGAGACGGCGACGCGCAGGTCCGGCAGCTCCGGGGCGACCACCGGCGGGAAGCGCGGGTCGTACAAAGCCGCCCGGACGGCGGCCTCGCGCACGGCCTCGACCAGGGCCATGCTCGGATCGAGCGTGCCCATGCAGCCCCGCAGACGATCGAGCTTCTTGAGCGTAACGAACACTCCGCCGTACGCCCGCGGCTCGGCGGGCGGGGCGGCAGCCCGCAGCGGGTCCTCGCGACAGACGGCGTGGGCGATGACATTGCGGGCGAAGCTGGCCCAGCTCCCGGCGTGGGACGGCAAACCCGACATGTACCACCTCTCCGCGGGATTGTATACCGGTTCCGCCAACGTGAGTGTTTGATAGAGCCAGCGCGCCGGCCCAGGCTTCATCAAGTTGCCGCGGCGGCAACGGGCAACCGAAGAGCGCGCGGCGCGTCCATCGGGTGCACGGTGATCGGCACGGACTTGAAGGCCGGCGTGCGGGATTCGCGGTCGGCAACGGGCGGCACGAGCACGTTGGCCTCGGGGTAGTACATGGCGGCGTTGCCGGCGGGGATCGCGAACGGGCGCACAAGGATGTTGCGCATTTCGCCGGTCGCGCTGCGGACGGTGACGCGCTGGTGGGGCCGCAGGCCGACCCGGGCGATGTCCTGCTCGTTCATGAGGATCACGTCGCGCCGCTCCTGGCCGCGGTAGATGTCCTCGTCTTCATAGACGACGGTGTTGAACTGCCCCTCGCTGCGGATGGTCATGAGCCGCAGCTCGCCCGGACGCAGCTCCCAGCGCGGGAGCGGCGTGATGTGCAGCCGTGCGCGGCCGGAGGGTGTGGCGAACTTCGGCGCGTGAAACGTGCGGCCGGCAATCTGGAATTCGCGGCGCGTGTCGTCGATCTCGCCGAGGGCCTCGTAGCCGGGGACGATCTTGGCGATCGCGGCGCGGATGTTGCGATGCTGCTCCAACGCGCGCCAGTCCACCAGCCCGGCGTCGCCCAGCACGCGCCGGGCGAGCTGGGCGACGATCTCGACCTCGCTGCGCGGGCCGTCGAAGCGCGACGGGCCGCCGTTGCTGAGCCGCACGTAGTTGAACATCGACTCCTGCGTGGTCGGTTGCGACTCCTCGTCACGGACCTTGACGGGCAGGATGAGCGTCTGGCGGGCCCGGCCCCAGGCGTGGCCGGTGTTGAGCTTCGTGCTGAGGTAACAGATGAAGTCCAGTTTCGCGAACGCCTCGGCCGTGCGGGCCGCGTCGGGGTTGCAGCCGAACAGGTTGCCGCCCAGGCACCAGCCGCCCTTCAGCCGCCCGGCGTGCAGCGCCTGCAGGCAGCCGAAGGGGTCGAGCCCCGGCTCGATCGGCAGCTTGACGCCGAAGTGCGATTGCAGCCGCTCGAAGACCACGTCTTTGAGCTTGGGCGTGACGCCCACGGAGCCGATGCCCTGCACGTTGCTGTGACCGCGGATGGGCAGCAGGCCGGCGTGCGGCCGGCCGACCATGCCGCGCAACAGAGCCAGATTGGCGATGGCGCGCACGTTGTCCACGCCGTGCACGTGGTGCGTGATGCCCATGGTCCAGGCGAAGACGGTCGCGTGCGACGCGGCGTAGAGGCGCGCGACGCGGTCGATCGCGGCGAAGTCGACGCCGGAGGTTTCCTCCAGCTCGCCCCACGCCTGCCGGCGGGCGAAGTGCAGGAACTCGTCGGAGCCGTCGGTGTGCTCGCGGAGGAACGCGGCGTCGATGGCGCCCAGTTCGTCGATGCGTTTCGCGATGCTCACCAGCAGCGCAATGTCGCCGCCGATGTGCGGCTGGATGTACTCGCTGGCGATCGGCGAGCCGAACAGCAGGCTGGTCAGCCGCGACGGGATGCGGAAGTTGACCAGCCCCGGCTCGCGCAGCGGATTGACGACGACGACGTGGCCGCCGCGGCGGCGCACGTCGGCCAGGATGGTCATCATGCGTGGGTGGTTGGAGGCCGGGTTGCCGCCGATAAGGAAGACGAGATCACAGTGTTGCAGGTCCTCCAGCACGATGGTGGCGGTGCCGCTGCCGAGGACGCTGCTGAGCCCGACGCCGCTGGCCTGGTGACAGTAATAGCTGCAGTTGTTGACGTTGTTGGTGCCGTAGAGGCGGGCAAAGAGCTGCCAGAGGAAAGCGGCCTCGTTGGACGAGCGGCCGGAGAAGTAGAAGAAGTTCTCGTCCGGCCGCGTGCCCTGCAGCCGCTCGGCGCACAGCCGCAGGGCCTCGTGCCACGCGATGGGACGATAGTGCGTGTCGTCCGGGCCGGCGTGCAGCGGCTCGGCCAGCCGGCCCATGCTCTCCAGTTCGCGCGACGACATCGCCCGCAGCGCATCGAAGCCGCAGGTTTCGAAGAAGCGCCGCTCGATGCGGCCCTGCATGTCGGCCGCCATGGCCTGCATGGACTTCTTGCAGACTTCGGGAAAGCGGCCGAGCTCGTTGACCATGCCGCCGCGCTGCCCGCCCATGCCCAGCGCGCAGGTCTTGCAGGCGTTGCGGGATCGCAGGGCGTGATAGAGCTTTCGGATTCCGCCGGCCCGACGGGCCATGCGGAAGGCATAGGCGATGGACGACCATCCGCCGGCACTGCTCGGCGCGTTCACGGCGTGTCTCCGTGCGCATTTCACCACAAAGACACGAAGACACCAAGAGTGAAGCGCTTCGGCAGTCGCCGTTGAAAAGAGGGGACAGGCACCCGGCCGCAGCCATTTTCCACTGGTTTTGAGCAGCGCGGGGCGGAGCCAGTCCCCCTCTTTCAACGGACTGTCAGCGCTCGAACAGGCGCGGCTCCGGGTCGCGCGGGAATTGCAGGGCGACCCAGTTGCGCCACAGTTCCTGCAGGAGCGTCGTGGTCGGGTCGACGACGATGGCCTCGAAGTCCTCGCCGACGGCGCTGGCCGAATCGGTGACGGCGGCGATCGACGCGCTGCCGGCGGCCTGGAAGAACTCGACCAAGTCGGCGTTCGTGGCGCAGGCCCCGGTGCTCAGGCCGAAGGCCAGCGGGCAGCCGCCAACGGCCAGGAGCATGAGCTGCTTCTGCCACGCGATCATTCGATTGGACATGCACGTATCTCCATTCCAGATACGCGAGTTGCCTTGGACGCTCGAGCGCATCCGCAGGGCGCCCCGCACCTGGTTCAAAACGCAACCTGCAACTGCACGCGGAACACCAGCGCGTCGTCGTTGACGTTGGCCAGGCTGCGCTCGTTGCTGCTGATCGGCACTTCGCTGACCTTCATGACATCGGTCTGCAGCTTGACCTTGTTGCCCTGGATGTAGTAGTTCAGCCCGCCGCCGTAGACCCACGTCCCCTCCCGGCCGTTGGCCAGCGTGGAGATGCCGCCCACGTGCGCGACCGCCTCCAGCTTCTTCTCCAGCCCTGGGATGGGCAGGAAGTAGCCGATCTGCCCGTAGGCGCCGTGCTGCACGGTCGTGTCCTCCTGCCCGGTCAGCAGCCACCACGGGGAGAAGGGCTGCCGACCCGCGCGGCGCGGATCGACGATCCGCAGAATGTACTCCGCGGTGGCCGAGAAGCCCATGTACTTGAACCCCGCGTCCCAGCCGAACTGGTTGATCTGCAGCCCATTCGTGTTGGTCAGACCGAAGCCGCCGCGGCCGAGGTTGCGGGTCAACGGGAAGGGCAGGCGCGTGGTGCGTGAGTCACCCTCGTCCTCGTTGAAAGCGTAGTGGAAGCCGAGATCCAGGGCAGGGGTCTGGTGGAACTCCAAGTCGCCCTGGTCGACGAAGTCCTTGAGCGGTTCCTCGCCCAGTGCGTGCCACACCAGCCGGGCCAGGATGGCCGGGTTGCTGTCCATCTCGGCCGGATCGGGCGTGATGGTGCGGTTGTCGTCCGTGTTCAGCGAGTTGACCACATCGAGGTAATATTCGAGCCGCTTGTCGAACGCGCGGCCCCACACGCGCGCTCCCAGGCCGATGCCCAGGCCAAAGACGGCGTCTGTGACGGGGCGGTCGATCAATTGCAGGTTGGCGTCCGACATGACCTGCGCGCGTGTGGAGGCGAGCCGGAAGATGCCGGCCATGAACTGCAGCTCGTCGTAGAAGCGATAGTTGACCCAGGCGAATTGAACCTCCGCGCGGTTCTGGTCGGGCGCGTCGGCCCGCAGCTCGAACAGGTAAGTCAGGTCCTTGTCCCAGGCGTGGCCGCTGAACGTCAGCCGCAGCCGCTGCAGGTCGAAGCCGGTGCGGTCGTTGCGCTGCAGGCCGGGGTTGAGATAGCGGTTGTCGGCCCGCGTGGCGTAGTGCGTCCAGCGGAACTGCAGTCGGCCGTTGGTCCGCAGCAGAAACTTCTCGTCGCTGCTGCGGATCACGAAGCCGTTGTCATATCCAGCCAGCACAGTCGAAGGCATCAGGCTCTCGCGGAACTCCTTCTCGCTGAGAATCTCGCGAATCTGCTGCCGCATCGCCTCTACCCGCTGCGACTCCTGTTCTCGCGCGCTGCCGACGGCCACCCGCTGCTCGAGCTGGTCGATCCGCTTCTGCTGGGCCTCCAGCAGCGCCTCCAGCCGGGCGACCTTCTCGTCGGCGGTCTCCGGCTCGGACGCGGGGCTCTCGTCGGCGAGGTTGACGGCGGTGCACAAGCCGATCGCTGTAAGACTGCACAGATTGCGGATGAGCTGACGTCTCACGTCTTGACCTCCTGCCGAAGAACCGACGTGTCGTCGGCACTGTCAGAAGCGCCGCGCCCGTCGCCGACGACCACCGGACCGAACTGCCTTCGAATCTACCCGCAATTGTGCCATCCGTCTGTAAAGAAAGTGTGAAAAAAAACGGCCCGCCTTCATCGCCGCACCACTTTGCTTGGACAGCCTGCCGAGACCCCGAGACCAGCCGGCCGGCTTCAGTCGGGCCGGCGTGACCGCGCGGGCTGAAGCTCGCGGCTCGAAGCCCGCGGCTCTTCGCTTCGGCCGGTCCGGCGCGCGGCCGGGCTTTGGCCGCGACCGGTCGCGGCCCGGCGGGTCAGCGGTTCACAACCCGGCGCGGCGCGGGTAGATTGCTCCGGGAATCCGCGTCTGACCTCCAGGGAGGGAGACCCGCGTCATGCGTGAGTTCTCACCGCTCGCCGGGATCCTGGGCATCGTCATCGGCCTCGTGTTCGCGCTGGCGAACGCGTACATCGGCATGAAGGTCGGCATGACGATCAGCGCCTCGATCCCCGCGGCGGTCATCTCGATGGGCATCCTGCGCGGCATCCTGGGGCGGGGCACGATCCTGGAGAACAACATCGTGCAGACCATCGGCTCGGCTGGCGAGAGCCTGGCGGCCGGGATGATCTTCACCGTGCCGGCCCTGTTCATCTTCGCCTACCTGGACCGCGACCCGAGCCTGGCCCCCACGCTGCTGCAAATGACGGTCTGGGGCGCCATCGGCGGCCTGCTGGGCATCGTCTTCATGGTGCCGCTGCGGCGGATGCTGATCGTTCGCGAGCACGGCAAGCTGCCCTTTCCCGAGGGCGTCGCGTGTGCGGAGGTGCTGGAGTCGGGGCAGCGCGGCGGGGCCAGCGCGCGCACGGTGTTCGCCGGTTTGGGCGTGGCGGCGGTGTACGAGTTCTTTCGCGGGCTGGGCTTCTGGAAGGACGAGGCCACGCAGCGGCTGCCGCTGATCCGCAGCGAGATCTCGCTGGCCACCGAGCCGGCCCTGCTGGGCGTGGGCTACATCCTCGGGGTGCGCGTGGCCGGGTACATGCTGGCCGGGGCCGTGCTGGGCTGGTTCGTGATCATCCCGGCGATCGCGTTCTTCGGCAGCAGCGGGAACGTGGTGATCCCGCCCGCGAGCACGCCGGTGGCCGACATGTCGCCGGGCGACATGTGGAACAAGTACCTGCGGTACGTCGGGGCCGGGGCGGTGGTGCTGGGCGGGCTGGTGTCGCTGGTGCGCAGCCTGGGGACGATCGGCGGCTCGCTGTTTCACGCGTTCGCCGGCGGCGCGACGCGCGAGCGGACCGACCGCGACGTCCCGACGCCCGTGCTGCTGCTGATCCTGGTCGGGCTGGCAGCGACGATGTGGGTTCTGCCGCAGGTTCAGCTCCGCAGCATGGTCGTGATCGCGTCCGTGATCGCGTTCGGCTTCTTCTTCGTCACGGTCTCCTCGCGGCTGGTGGGCATCGTCGGCAGCTCGTCCAACCCGGCCTCCGGCATGACCATCGCCACGCTGATCGGCACCGCGCTGGTCGCGGTCTACGGGCTGGGCATGAGCGGGGCGGCGGCGAAGTTCGCCATCCTGGCCGTCGGGGCGCTCGTGTGCAGTGCGGTCTGCATTGCCGGCGACATCTCGCAGGACCTCAAGACCGGCTTTCTCGTCAAGGCCACGCCGTGGAAACAGCAGGTGGGCGAGATCATCGGCGTGTTGACCTCCTGCGGCGCGATCGCGGGCGTGATCTGGCTGTGCAACGAGCGCTACGGCTTCTTCCAGGACACGCAGCACGCCAACGCGCTGCTGGCGCCGCAGGCCAACCTGATGAAGCTCCTGGTGCAGGGCATCGTCGATCAGCAGCTCCCCTGGCCGCTGATCCTGACCGGCATGGCCGCCGCCCTGGTCGTCGAGCTGCTCGGCATCCCGTCGCTGCCCTTCGCCGTCGGCCTCTACCTGCCGCTGTCCCTTTCCACGCCGATCATGGTCGGCGGCGTGGTACGCTGGCTGATCGATCGGCGGGCCAACAACGAGGCCCAGATGCAGAAGCCGGGGATTCTGGCCGCCTCCGGGCTGGTGGCCGGTCAGGGGTTGGTGGGCGTGCTGTTCGTGGGCGCGGCCGCGTTCATCGGCTGGTGGAAGAACGACCCGAAATTCACGCCGCCGGGTGCGAGCGAGGAGCAACTCGTCATCGCCAAGCACTTCAAGGACTGGCTGTCGTACCAGTTGGACTTCGATCCTCATTACCGGCTGCGTGCGTTTGAGTGGCGTGCGTTTCGCGGCGACTACGCGCTGGAGCCTTACGAGCTGCTGCCGCTGGCGCCGTTCCTGCTGCTGGTGCTGTGGCTGGCGCTGGTCGCCGCCCGGCCGTTGCCGCCTGAGCCGCTCCGCGCCTCGGTGCGCGGCCGGCCGCCGCCCGAGCCTCCGCCGCCGCCGGAGGGGGCCGAGTTCCGCAGTCGCTTCGCGGACAGCCCGGCGTTCGCCGGCCGCGGCGCGGCGGGCGCGAAGCCCGAGGAACCCGAGCCGCCGCCGGAGGATACCGACGCGCGCGCCTGACCCGTTGGGGGGTGCTTCTGATGTACGACGGCGCTGGCCGAATGGCAGCGAGGATGGCAACACGCGTTTAGCTCCCGGGACCTCTCCTGAGCGCGGTGGATCGTGTACATTCCGCCCAGACGGTCATGGCGCGGAGTCACGGTGCGCTCAGGTTCGCCCATCTACACAAAGGGGTAGTCATGTTCAACCGATCCCGTGATGAATCCAGGTACGGGCACTTTCACCTCATGGATCGCCGCATCGCGCTGGTCAGCCTGCTCGGCATCGTCGGCGGCGCTTTCGGCTGCGTCACCGCCGAGATCCCGCGCGGCGAGTGGCGTGGCGACGGGGTGTTCTACTGCGATCGCTGGGGCAAGCCGGGCGCGACGCCGGCCGGGACGCAGCCCGGCTCCGCCCAGCCCGACGCGCGGACGCGCGTGCACGGAACCTACCCCACCTGGCTCAAAATCGCCGACGCCGAGCTGGACGGCGAGAAGGTCCTGCGGATCGAAATCCTCTCCGAGCGCGGCGAGGCCGGCCGGCTGCCGGACCTCGGCGACAAAACGCACATCCTCGGCGCCCTGCGCAGGCTCCAGCCCGTGAACAATGCGATCACGCTCTATCAGACGGTCGCCTTCCTGTTCAACCCCGACCCCGGCGACGAGCTGAAACGCGAGGTAACGCTGCCCCCGCTGACCGCCACGCTGCTGCGTCACCGCGGCGGTCTGGTGCTGCAGATCAACTACGGCGACGGCTTCTGCGACGTGTTCCGCTTCCGCGGCGGCCAGGTCGAGAAGACCGGCTCGTACTTCAAGCCGGATGAGGGCCTGATCCACTGGACCGAGAAGCTGCGGCGAGTACGGTAGGGGCCGGCTGCGATCAGAGTGCTGCTTGGCCGCGGGCGCAGATCAATCGCTGACCGCGCGCCCAGGGAGCGAGATGGTCGGGGGCGAGGCGACCTACAGGATACGGTCCTCGCGGGTGGTGTCGCACGGGCCGCGCTGGTGACTACTGCTGTTGCGCGCCGCCGCCGGGGTCCTGCTCCAGCATCTTGCGCAGGTACTGGTTCTCGCGGCGGGTGGCCTCCAGGTCGAAGAGCATGTACTTGATCCACAGGCGCAGGAAATCGATGTGCTCCTGGAGCGCGTCGACGCTGCGCTTGATGTCGCGGTGACGGGACTTGGCGTCGTCGGCCAGGGCGCGCAGCCGCTGGCGCTCGGTCTCGGGGAGGGTGTCGATCTGCGCCAGCAGCTCGGCCAGCTTCTGCTGGAAGGTGGCTTCGTCCATGCCTCTTTCCTCTTCGGAACGCTCGAACTGCGCCGGGCTCCCCTGTTGCCCCGGTGTTCAATCCTAGGTCGGCACCGCGTGAAAAAACAACCGCGGCCGCCGCCAGAGCGCACCGGTCCACGCGCCCGCCGAAACGCCGCGGACGTGCCGGCAGGAATTATGAGACCTGTGGCTCAAACCGTGTCGAGCGGGCCGGTCACCGCTCATCGGAGCTGCGGTCTGGCGGCCGCGGCTTGCGATCTTCGCCGCGAACCCCCCGGCCCGTGCTGCGATCCGCTCGCCGCACGCGACGCACAACGACCGTCCGCGCAAAGATGTCCCCCAGCCGTTGCCGGTTCCGCGACAGCACCACGAGCATCGCGAACACCCAGAACGGCGGCATCAGCTCCAGCAGCCGCAGCGCGTTGCGGGCCAGGATTTGCCAGAACGCCGGCCGCCCGCCGCTCTCGGACAGCAACTGGCAGCGCAGCAGCACCTTGCCCACCGTGCGGGCCGTCAGCGATTCCATGATCAGACTGTACAGCACGTACCCGCCGCAGCTCAGCCCCCACCACATCAGCACGGGCGGGTCGGGGAAGCTGGTCTCGATACCGGCGGTGAGGGCCCAGCCGGTCAGCGATGCAAAAGCCTCGCGCCACGACAGCCTCAGGGCCGCCGCGGCCGCGTAGGTGAACGGCGTGAAGTCGATCAGCCAGGCCGCCAGCCGTTGCAGGTGCAGGGCGCGCTCGAAGCCGGGGGGCAAGTGGACGACCTGGACCATGCTGTTGCGGCGAATGGTGAACAGGCCAGTGAACACGAGCAGCAGCAACAGCAAGGTGCCGAGTTGAAACGTCCACTGGGAGATCTCGGTCGCCCGCGTGCCGGCGATCTCGTCGCGCACGCGGAGGGTCGGCTCGGCCGGCGGCTCGCCGAGGCGTGCGAACTGCAGGTAGTGTTCGCCGGCCGCGTCGGCCGCCAGCAGGCCGAGGTGCTGCCCGAAGCCGAAGGCCTGTCGATAGTCGGTGAAGTGGACGCCGGCCGGCGGCTGCGAGAGCTGCAACTTGGCCTCGACCCAGGCCGAGGCCGGGTCGTCCTCCAGGCTGCCCAGCAGGCGGAACGCGGTCACCGCGGCCCGCCCGCTGATGTCCTGATGCGCGGCCGCCAGCGTCTGGACCTTTCCCAGCGATAGCGGCCAGAAGCCTGTCAGGTTGGAAACGCCGAACGTACCGCCGGTCCGCCACTGCTGCCCACCGATCTCGCGGACCACAAAGTGAATGTGGTCGCGCGCGTCGGCATTCCAGAACAGCAGCAGGTGGCTGCGGGCCACGGCGATGCGCGGCGGCAGGCCGGCCCTGCTGGCGGCCGGGACGTTGGGCGGGCAGGGGGACAGGCCGGTCCAGGCGCGGCCGTCGTAGCCGACGATGCTCAGCGGCGCGTCGCCCGGCTCAAATGGTTGGGTCGTGACCGGCCCGCCTGCATCCGGGCTCGGCACGCTGCGGGCGAGATGTGCCGCGGCGGGGGAAGGGACGATGGCGTAGATGCGCCCCTCGTCGGCGAACACGTCAACCGGTGCCTGCTGCCCGGGCAGGTCGGCCTGCGGGCTGGCCGAGGGGTCGGAAGGCCGGCAACGGTAGATGCCGCCGTCGCCGAAGAACAGCAGCACCTCACCGTCGAGTGCCGCCATGTCGGCGACGAGGCCGCTCAGCCGCCGGCCGAGGCTGAAGCGTCCGCCCGCCTCGCGGTAGAACAGCACGGAATCGTTGCGCCCCACCTGCGCCAGCCACAGCACGCGCTCGTCGGCCGCGATCCGCACCGTCCACGCCTGCGGATCGTCGGCGACCGGCTGGGCGGCGACGCGCACCGTGCCGCACAGCACGAGAACCAGCGGGACCGCGCCGGCGAAACCGGCCCGGGCACGCGGTCGAACGCGCCGGCAGCAGCAATCCTCCGCGGCCCGACTCACGATCGCACCGGACCGTTCTCCGGCGCGTAACCCACCGGCGGCGTCTGATCGAGCCGCTCGAGCTCGCCGTCCCAGGTTTCCGGGAAGCCGCAGAACGGCAAGTCCTTGGACCAGTAGCGGACGTCTTCGAGGTCGAGCCGCAGCTCGGCCCCGTCGCGCGGCCAGGCCACTACGTAGCGGCGCGCGACAAACGGCGCAGCCGGACCGCCGTTGCTCACCCGCCGGTAGCTCCGCAGGTCCGCCCGCATCACGACCCCGCCGTCCGCCGCGTAGTCGGTGATCTCCGCCGGCAGGTTCGGCGGGCAGGGATCCAGCCGCATCACGCGGCGCACGTACGGCCAGCCGGCGTCGTCATACGCCTGGAACAGCAGCCAGCGTCCGGCGGCGTCGATCATCAGCAGCGGCGGCAGATGGACGGACGAGTGCTCGGCGATCGGCGCCAGCAGCAGCGCCTGCAGCAGTTCGTCGGGTGGGATCGAGAAGCGCCGCGCGGCGCCGGCCTCCAGCGCCGCCCAGGTTCCCCACCACAGCTTCCGCCGCTCGGGCACGTCCACCCACACCCAGTAGCGCTCGTCGTTGGCGCCAATGTGTGCGACCGTCCCGGCCAGCGAGCGGATCTCGAACCGCAGGCAGCGCGGCTGGCCGAACAGCAGCACGGCCGACTGATTCAGAAACCGCCGCTCCACGCCGGCCTCGTCGCGAAAGCGGCAGGAGACAACCGCCGGACTGCCGTACAGCACGCCGCCCACGGCCGCAAAATTGTCGTTGATCCGCTGCAGCGCGGCGCGGGCCTCGGCCGGCGCGCCGAAGCGCGCGGGCGCGCAGCCGCTCGCCGCCCACAGCAGTGCGCAGCCGGCCGCGCGCAGGTACGCGCCGCGCAGCAGGCGACCGGCGCAGACCCTAGCCATCACGCCGCTCTCCGCCGTCGTTGCTGGAGGCGCCGACCGGCTCGGGCGCGGCGCCGGCCAGCAAGTTGTCGAGCTGGAGGCTCAGCCGCTCGAGCGCGGCTTCGTCGAGGTCGGGGTAAAGCACGAGGAAGTCGTCGTCGCTGTGCCGCGCGACGAAGCGCCAGCTCTCCCCCTCCGGGCCGCGCGCGGCCCGCTCGAAACGCAGCACCTTCTTGCGCCATAGCAGCAGCGCCAGCACAAAACGGAGCTGGCGCGCCTCCGCTCGCCCGTCGTCGGCCAGCCGCTGAAAGAGAGCAAAGATGGACTCACGGTCCCAGCTTCGCGGGACGCCCGCGGCCGGTGCGGGCCGCCGCGTCCGCCACCGCGCCAGCGCGGCCGGGTCGCGCGCTGACGGGCAGTTCACGCAGAAGTCTCGCCGCTCGAAGTTGCCGGCGGACGAATACAGGCAGGCGACAAAGGTCTCGCCAACCTCGAAGCTGCGCCCGCAGGCCGCGCACGCCTCCGCACGTCGCGGGAGCTCCCATTCCGTGGACACCGCGCCTCCTTCTCAGACCGCGGCGCGATTATAGCGCCGCACCCCGCGGCGCGAAACGCCGTTCGGCTGCGGTCGGCCCTCGGACGCGGCCCGTCCGAGGGCGAGGCTAGCGCGCGCATCTTGCCCGTCAATCACGGGCAGCTCGTTCCGAACGCAGACAAGCGCCCTCCGGCGTCGGCCGCCGCCCACGTATCCAGCACGGCCAGCGGCGTGATTGTGGGACCGGCTATCAGCCGGTCTCGCGGAGCGCGCATCGGCCCTCGGCCGCGCCTGGCCGACGGCGGTTGGCAGCTCCTCGGCCAGCCCGGGCAGCGGAAGCCTAGGTCCCGACGATCCGCACCGGGATAGGACGCGGCAGGGCCGGCGGCACGAGCAGGCGCTCCTGCGGCGCCGCGGCGACAAACGCATCGAGGTCCATGAAGTCCCACAACTCGCGCCGCACCGGGCCGCCGCCCCGCCGCCGCACCACGCAGCCGTAGTGGTCCACCAGCACGCGCGTCGCGAAGCGGTCGCACATGGCCTCCTTGCGGCGTGGCGAGCGGCCGGCGGCCCTGACCAGGTAGTGGAACAACTCGTGCAGGTAGACAAACAGCGCGAGCTGCTCCGCGCCGACGACCGTGAGCACGTAGATCTCCCGTCGCCAGCCCCAGCGCGTCGCATGGGCTTTGGCGATGTGCGTGCCGAACGTGTAGGGGTAGCGGTTGTGACGGCCGAGGTTGACGTAGATGCGCGGCTCGCGGTAGTAGCACGTGCCGGAGAAATCCGCCCGGCGGCTGTAGCGCACCCGCACTTGGAGCCGATCGTGCCGGTACGGGGCGGTGTGCCGCAGGAACGTCTGGTAAAGCCGCCGGCCGTCCAGGTGCGTGGCGTTGTGGAAGTCCATCCGTGGCGCTGCCCTCCGCCGCGCGGTATCAAAGCCGGCATCGGGGGCGCTTGCAACCCCGCGGGTGCAGCGCCGCCCCCTTGGGTGAGCGTCAAGATCGTGGGTAAGACCCCGCGTGACCCGGCTGTCGTGTGGCACAGCCGCCCTCGGCTGTGCGGTCCAAGCCTCCCAGCCGTGGGCGGCTGGGCCACACCCACGATCTTGACGTTCACCCGCCCCCTCCCGGCGGGCTTATCGGCCCGATCGCGAGCTCACATGGTGCGGCGGGCGGCCGGATAGGATAGCATTGTCGGAGGTGTGCGGCGTGCGGCCGTCTCGTTGCGGAGCGGGGATGTTGCCGAGACTTGTCGGGTGGCTGGTCGTCTGGACCGCGACGGCGTACGCCGCCGCGGATGACGATCCGGCCCCACCGATCGAGGTACAGCCTGCCAGTCGCGCGACGCCTGGGTCGCCGATGCGGCCCTCGGGCGAAGAGTCCCTGGCGTCACTGTGGGACGCGCTCCTGCCGCCGGCGGTCAGCAGCCCGCGACCGATCTTCAGCGACAGTTTCCGCTCGGACGAGCTGGACCGCACGAAGTGGGAGCTGGCGCGCGGCGTGGAGCTGGGTGAACACTGGGCGGGCGATGGGTCGCGCGTGCGGGAGCTGCGGTTGGCGGGACGGGCGGGTGACGCCGAGCTGCGCAGCGTACCACTCGACGTGTCGGAGCTGACGGTGGCCAGCGTCACGTACTCAGCGCGCCCGGAGAACGACGCTCCGGCTGGCGAGCTGGTCGTCGAGTATTGGAACGGCGCACAGTGGGAGAACCTGGACAAACTGCGGGCCGACCTCGCCCACGCGAAGCCGGCAGTCCGAAGGACGGTCCGGTTGCCGCTCGCGGCCTATCACGACGGATTCCAGTTGCGGTTCCGCACGCCGCGCCGCTCGCCAGGCGCCTGGTGCTTGCAGCACGTGGCGGTGATTGAGTCGCCCTCCGGTCCTGCGGCAACACTCGCCGCTGACCTCTGGCCGGCGCGGGATGCGCAGGTGCATATCGCAGTCGGCAACGAGCGGCCGGCTTTCCCGGCCGAAGCCCCCTATCGGCGCACGTTCGCCGCCGGCACGCGGTTGATGCTGCTCGCGCCGGCGGAGGCGGGCGGCTGGGGCTTCAGTCACTGGACGGTGGACGGCGTGGCGCAGCCGGCGCAGCAGCGCGTGCTGACATTGGAGCTGGCCGGCAATCTCGATGCGATCGCGTACTACAGCCCGTTTGCGCCACGGGCTGCGGCGCGGGTCGAGATCGATTCCGCCCCGCTGCGCGTACCGCTGGACCTGCGGCTGCTGCCGGGGATGCTGCTCGGAGAGGCCGCCGTGGCGCAGCGGTTCCTGCCGGGTGAACGGATCCGCCTGACCGCTCCGGCCCAGACGCCGCGGGCAGTGTTTCGTGCGTGGCGCGTGAACGGACAGCCGGAAGCCGAGGGCCAGACGACGTTGCTGCACCGCGTGAGTGGGGACGCACGACTGACGGCGGAATACGACCTGCTGGGGGACATGAACGGCGACGGGCGGTTGGACAAGCTGGACGTCGACTCCTTCATGCTGGCCCTGGTGGATCCGCAGGCCTACGGCGAGGGCCACCCCGGGCTGAACCGCGTGCGGCTGGGCGACATCAACGGCGACGGCGCCTTCGATGAGCAGGACATCGACCCGTTCGCCGATCTGGTACTGGGCGAGTAGGCGGGGCCCGCCGGCCGGGCGATCATGGTTCCCGAGCGCGAGCATTTTTCGCGGGACGAGCTGACGCGCGTCCTGAGCCATTACGAGCTCGACCCGGTCGAGAAGGTGCGCGAGTTCCCACGCGGTTCGCACCGTTCACCCAAGGTCATCCTCAAGACCGCCGCCGGCCGCTACCTGCTCAAGCGCCGCGCCGCCGGCCGCGACCGCCCCGGGCGGGTCGCCTTCACGCACGCGCTGCTGTGGCATCTGCGGCAGAAGGGCTTCCCCGTGCCGGCGCTGGTGTTGACGCGCGACACGCAGGATTCGAGCCTGCGCTTGGACGGCCGCGTGTATGAACTCTACGAGTACGCCGAGGGCGAACACTATTCCGGGTCGCTCGATCAGACCCTGCACGCCGGTCGCACGCTGGCCAAGTTTCACCGCGCGGTGCGCGACTTCGAGACGCCCTGGCGGCCGCCCGGCGGCACGTATCACGACGCGGACCTGGTTCGTCAGGGATTGCAGGCCGTTCCGGGCAGCGTCTCCAGCCACGACTCGGTGGTCGGCCATGAGGCCGAACTGCTGACGATGACGCAGGAACTGCTGGAGCGCTATGACGCGGCGGCCGCGGCGGTCCGCCAGTGCGGCTACGAGCAGTGGCCGGCGACCACCCTGCACGGCGACTGGCATCCGGGGAACATGCTCTTCGCCGGCCCGCGTGTGGCGATCGTGCTGGATTTCGACTCCGCTCGCCGCGGACCGCCGAGCCTCGACGTCGCCAACGGCATGTTGCAGTTCTCGATCCTGCGGGGCGGGGGCGAGCCGGAGGAATGGCCGGAGTGGTTCGACCTGACGCGCATGCGGCGGTTCTTCGAGGGCTATCGCTCGCGGGTGCGGCTGGACGCGGGGCAGCGGCGGGCCGCCTTCCCCCTGATGACCGAGGCGCTGATCGCCGAGAGTGTCGTGCCGATTGCGGCCACCGGCTCGCTGGGCTGGCTGCCGGGGTTTGGCGTGCTGCAGATGGTCTGCCGCAAGGTGCGCTGGCTGGAGCGGGAGACGCCGGCCATTAGCGCTTGGCTGCTGGACAAGGAATCTGAGTGAAACCGGCGTTGGGCGGCGTCACAATAGAGGGAGACGCCGGTACCATAAGCGCTGCCGCACGGCACGTTTTGCGGGGCGCGCCTGCGCGCACCCCGACGGGGGTAGCGGACATGCAAGCCATGAGCGACACAGCCCCGACCGCCACGCACGCTCCGACGTCGCCGTACGCGCGGCGGCTGCCGCAGGCGCGGGGGCGGCTGTGGCCAGCGGTGGGGGGCGCGGCGGTGATCGCCCTGGCGGGGGCGGGCTATTTCGGGCTGGGCACGATCAAGCGCTGGTTCGCGGGTGCAGTCAACGACCCGTCGATCTACGTCGTCGAGCCGATGTCATTCCAGATCGCGCTGACGGAGAATGGCGAGATCAAGCCGGTGCAGTCGGAGGAGATCAAGTGCGAGCTGGAGGGGCAGAACACCATTCTGTCGGTCGTTCCCGAGAGCTCGCGGGTCAAGCAGGGCGACCTGCTGCTGGAGCTGGCCAGCGACCAGCTCAAGGAGCGGCTGGATACGGAGGCGGTCGAGGTGCGCCGGCTGGATACGGAGCGGCAGGCGGCCGAGAAAGAGTTGGAGATTCAGGAGAATCAGAACCAGAGCGACATCAAGAAGGCCGAGATCGAACTGGAGGTGGCGGAGCTGGAGCTGCGCAAGTACCTGGAGGGCGACTACCCGCAGCAGGTCAACTCGGTCGAGATCGACATCAAACAGGCCGAGCTGGACCTGGAGCGGAAACGCGACGAGCTGCGCAAGAACCGCGAGCTGCTGCAGCGCGAGTTCGTGACCAAAGCCAAGGTCGAGCAGCTCGAGTTCGAGGTCACCAGGGCCGAGCTGCTGCTGGAGAAGCACAAGCTGGCCCGGCACATTCTCGAGACCTACGAGCGACCCAAGGTCCACAAGCAGAAGGAGTCCGACTACGACCGCGCCCGCGAGGAACTGCAGCGCGTCAAGGCCCGCGCCGACGCCCGTCTCAAGCAGGCCGCGGCCAAGGTGGAGCAGAACCGCTCCATGCTCGAGATCAAGCAGGCCCGCTTGACCCGCCTGGAAGAGCAGTTCAAGAAGTGCAAGATCTACGCCCCCAACGACGGCGTCGTGCAGTACCCCACCGACGAGGCCTCGCGCTTTGGCGGCAACCGCATCGCCGCCGGCGAGAAGGTCTATGAGGGCCAGACGCTGCTCGTGCTGCCCAACACCACCCAGATGAAGGTCACCACCCGCGTGCACGAGGCCGACCGCCACAAGGTCCACGAAGGCCTGACCTGCCTGATCTCCGTCCCCGCCGTGCCGGGTCGCACCTTCACCGGCACGATCACCAAGATCGGCAGGTTCGCCGACTCGACCAACCGCTGGCTCAATCCCGAGCTGAAGGAGCACCCCACCGAGATCCTGCTGGATGCGACCGACGCGCCGCTCTCGCCGGGCGACACGGCCGAAGTCAAGATCCTGGTCGACAACGTCGAGAACGCCCTGGCCGTGCCCGTGCAGTGCGTCTACTCGCGCGGCCGCGAGAGCTTCGTCTTCGCGCAGCGCGGCGGGTCGTGCGAGCCGTTGAAGGTCACGCTGGGCCGCTCAAACACGAGCATGGTCGAAGTCACCGCCGGGCTGTCGCCCGGTGATCGCGTGCGCATGTACGCCGACGAAGGCCTGCTCGCCAAGCTGCCCGCCCCGCCGCCCGGCGCGCCGCAGGAACTCGGCCCGCCCGAAGCACTTCAGGGGCCCGGTCCCGGCGCCGGCCGACCGGCCGGGGCCCGGCCTGAGGGGCGTCCTTCCGGCGGCGAACGCCGCGCGGGTCGCAGCTCGCGCGGCTGAAGCCGGCCCGCCCGTGCAAGGGCGAATCCCCGACGCACCCGCCCTTGCTTGCCCGGCGCGTTTCCGCGGGAATAATCAGAAGCGGCAGGAATGCGCCCGATAAAGCTGGATGTGCGCCTGGGAAACTGCGTCACCATGCCCTACAGCAACATGAACATCGCCGAGCTGGCGCGCCACATCGGCATGGACGCGCGCGCGGTGAAGCGGCTGGCCGAGCGCGGCGTGCTGCCGGGCCAGCTCGTGGGCGGGCAGTGGCGCTTCAACCGGGCGCAGATGCTGGACTGGCTGCAGCGCGAGATGCACAGCCTGGACCGGCAGGACATCCGCAACCTGGAGCGGGCGATGTCCGACGGCGGCGACGAGGACGCCTTCCAAAGCCTCCTGCCGCCCGAGGCCGTGGACATGAACCTGCCGGCGCGCTCGAAGGCTTCCGTGCTGCGCGAGCTGGTGAACCTGGCCGAAAGGACCGGCCTGGTCTACGACCGCGACGAGCTGATCGCGGCCCTGGAGGAGCGTGAAGCGATGTGCTCCACGGCGCTGCCGGGCGGCTTCGCCTTCCCCCACCCGCGCTGCCCGCTGCCCTACGCCACCGCCGAACCGCTGCTGTGTCTGGCGCGCGTGCCCGCCGGAGTGCCGTTCGGTGCGCCGGACGGCCGCATCACCGACCTGTTCGTACTGGTGTGCAGCCACGAGGAGCGGCAACACCTGCGGACGCTGGCGCGCCTGGCGCTGATGTTCAACAACGACCTGCCCCAACGGCTGCGCCAGATCGACGACGCCCGCGAAGCCCTGGCGCTCGTGCTCGAGACCGAGCGAAGCCTGGTCGCGAAGCGACGCTGATTCCCGCGAGGCGCCCCGCGCTACACGCCCAGCACCCAGCGCCCCCCGACGCAAACCTCACGCACGACTGATCCGTCGCCGCCGCACAGGAACGACGCTGCCAGCGTCTGCGGCGTCCACCCGGACAAGGCCGGGCAAGTCAGGTCGATCGTGAAGAGGTCCGCGGCCAATCCGACCGCGATCCGCCCGGCGTCCAAACCCAGCGCTCGGGCGCCGTTGACCGTGCCGCAGTCAAGCAACTGTGCCGCTACGTCTCCGCTGAGCCCGCGACACACGCCGCGCCGCTCCAGCCGCAACCGTTGCCCGTACTCCAGCCAGCGCAGCTCCTCGGGCAGGTCGATGCGGATATTGGAGTCGGTGCCGATGCAGACCGCCTCCGGCCGCTCCAGCATCCGCGGCACGTCGGCCATCCCGTCGCCGAGGTTCGCCTCCGTGATCGGGCAAAGGCAGATGTTGCCGCCGGCCGCCAGGAAGCGGTCCAGCGCGTCTCCGCTGGCGTGCGTGGCGTGGATCGCGGTGAAGCGCGGACCGATTTCGACGTGCTCCAGCAGCCACTCAAGCGGCGTCGTGCCCAGAACGAAGCTGCACTCCTCGACTTCCTGCCGCTGCTCCTCCACGTGCATGTGGAATGGCCAGCCGCGCGCGGCCGCCTCACGCCGCAACGCGATCAGATCCTCCGGCGGCACGGCGCGGATGCTGTGGGCGGCGATGCCGAGCGTCTGGCGTGGCCGGTCGAGCTGTGCTGCCAGCCGGTCGAGCTGTCGGCGGAACTCATCCAGGCTGCGGGTTTCAAACCGCCGCTGCAGCTCGACCAGGGGTTTGCCGATCCCGCCCGTGCGGTAGTAGGTCGCCAGGAGCACCAGGCGCACGCCGGCCTCGGCGGCGGTCTCGAGCAACACCCGGTCGAGGGCGAAGTCGCGCGTCAGCGGATCGTCGTGGTGCAGATAGTGGAACTCGGCCACGCTGGTGACGCCGGTCGCCAGCATCTCGTCAAAAGCCAGGCGGCACAGGGAGCGGAAACGCTCGCGATCCAGGCGCTGCACCAGCGCGTACATCGCCTCGCGCCAGGTCCAGAAGCTGCCCGCGCCGCCCGCGAAGTTCTCCGTCCAGCCGCGCAGCCCGCGTTGAAAGGCGTGACTGTGCCCGTTGACGAAGCCCGGCAGCAACGCCCGGTCCTTCAGCCGGCGCGTCGGCGGCTGCGGCAGCGGTCCGACGGCGGCGATCCGCCCGGCGTCATCCACCGCGATCCGCACGCCGGCCTGAAAGCGGCCGTCCAGCCAGGTCCAGTCCGCCTCAATGACCTGCCTCACGCTCATGCCTCATTCCCCCCGCTTCGCACGCGCCGCCGCCCGCCGCCGCTCGTAGACCTCCTCGCACTCCGGCGGACGCAGGTACAAGGGCACGATCTGTTCCGGCCGGCAGATTCTCCCCGCGGCCGCCATTCGCCGCCCGAGCGCCGCCACGCAGGCCGCACGCGGGGTCCAGCTCGGCTCCTCCAGGACCACGGCGCCGCTGGCCTCGCACGCCGCGCGATGAACTCGCACGCCCTCGCCCAGAACCGCAAACGATCCGCATGCGGGCGGCCACCGCTCACGCAGCTTCGCCAGCCAGGCAGCCGCCTCGTACACGCCGGCGGGCTCATCCGTCTGCAAGCGGTCCGCCGCCACTCGTTCAAACGCCGCGCCGTACACGCGCGATCCGCCCGCGTCGAGCATCACCGCGATCCGGGGCGGCGATGTCGGCCGCGAGAGCGCGTTGGCGGCCACGACCTCCAGCGTCGGGACGGCCACCACGTCGCAGCCCACGGCCGAGTGCATCATCCGCGCCAACGTTGCGCCGATACGCAGGCCGGTGAAGCTCCCCGGCCCGGCCGAAAAGCAGAAGGTGCGCACCTCGGCCGGTCGGCAGCCGCGCTCGCGCAGGAGTTCACCCAGAGCCGGCACAAGGTCTCCGGTCCGCCGCGGGCCGATGCCGATGTCGCGCTCGACGACCGGCTGCTCGCCCTCGGCCAACGCGATGCTGCCGGCGCTGCCGCTCGTCTCGATCGCCAGCAGCAGGTCGCCCGCCATGGCCTGGGATTGTAGGGTCGCGGCGGGGCGTGTGCTTCGCGCACGGCCGCAGAGCGCCGGGCGATTTCGTGCGGCAGTTGCATCCGCGCAGCCGGCGGCTAGCCTTAGCCCGACCGCAGCGCGGTCAACTGTGTCGTGTCGGCCGAGATCCGACAGGAGCATTCCGTGAGTCGCGATCGCAGACGTGGGCAGGTGCAGGTCAGGGCGCTGGCGATCTTCGCGGCGGTGGTCGTGCTGGTCGGGGCGGGCGTGGCGGCCGGCCACTACGTCCGCAAGCGCTCGATCGCCAACCGTGGGCTGGCCGAGGGTCTGGCCGCCTACGAGCGGCAGGACTGGCGGGCGGCGTGCGCGCAATTGCGCCGCTATCTGGAGCGTTACCCGCGCGAGCCGCGGAGCCTGGAGGCGTGGCAGAAGTTCGCCCGCGCGCATCTGCGGGTTCGTCCGGCGTCGCCCAGGAACATCGCCAGCGCGATCGAGGGCTACCGGCAGACACTCAAGCTCGATGCGGAGAACGACGAGGCCTGGCGGCAGCTCGAGCGACTGTATACGGCCCGCAACGATCCCAGACTCAAGCGGCTGGCACTGGAGCGTATCGAGCGGCGCCCGGACGACGCGGCGGCGCAGCTTGCGCTGGGCCGCGCGCTGCTGCAGACGGGCGACGCAAACGAAGAACAAGAGGGCCGCAGGCGGCTGATCGGCCTGCTGCAACAGCTCGAAGCGCGCGACGTGAAGAGTCCGATCTACGTCGACGCCTGCGGCTTGTTGCACGAACTCGCGAACAGGCCCGGCAGCGCAGGCAAGTCTACCAGCGCGCCGTCCGGCAATCGGCTGGAATGGCTCGACCGCGCCGTGGCCTACGATCCTGGCTCGGCGGCGGCGCTGCTGCGCCGCGCCCATGCGCTGCGCCTGTGGGCGCGAGACGCGGGTCCACCGTCGGAGGGCTCCTCGGACGAGCTAACGGCGCGCGCGCGGGACGACCTGGAGCGCGCCACTGCGCTTGAGCCGGACAGCCCTTCGCTGCGGCTGTTCCTCAGCGCCGAGTGGCTGGAGCACGGCGATCTCCAGCGAGCCGCGGAGCAGCTCCAGGCGGTGGACCGCCTGCCGCCTGAGAAGCTGGCGGAGGACTTTCCGGTTGCTTCGGACTGGGCTTTGGCGCGGTTCGTGCAAGCGGCCCGCATCGCGCTGGGCTCCGACGACGCGACCGGCGCCGCCGAGCTGGCGGATCGCGCCCTGGCCGAACTGCAGCCGCACCAGCGGCTGGAGGCGCTGCCCGAGGCCATCCGGCTTTACCTGCGGGCCGGCCGCGCCGCGGACGCACGCCGTGGTCTGGAGGAGTATCGCCACCTGCTCGGTGCGGCCGACTCGGCGGGGCGCGACGAGGCCACCTACCTGGAAGCGTTGGTCGCGCGCGCGGAAAGCGAACCCCGTCGCGTGATCAGCCTGCTGGAGCCGCTCGCGGCAGCCCGCACGGCGCCGCCGGCGCTGTGGGCGCTGCTGGCCGAGGCGTACAGCCGCACCCAGCAGACGCAGCGGGCCATCGACGCCCTTACGCGCTACCTGCGGGCGCAGCCGCGGGATGTCGACGCGCGGCGGCAACTGGTGCGCGAGTACATCGCGCAACGGCAGTGGCTGGCGGCGCTGAGCGAGGCGACGGCGCTGGTGCAGACACGGCGCGAGGAGGACGTGGAGCTGGAGCTGCTCCGGTGGCAGGCGCGGTTGAACCTGGCTGCGGAGGCCGATGCGTCCGACCGCGCGCGGCACGCGGAGGGGGCCGAGCGTGAGCTGGGCGTGCTGGCACAGCGTTTTCCCCAACGGGTCGACGTGCGCGTACTGCTGGCCCTGGCCGTGATGCTGCGGGGCGACGTCGAGCAGGCCGACCAGGTCCTGCGACAGGCAAGTGAAGAATGTAGCAAGCCGCTGCCGGCGGAGCTGGAGCGGGTTTGGCTCCACTATGGGGCAGCCCGGCTTGAGCGGGCGTTGGAACTATGCCGCGAAGTGTGCCGCCGCCATCCGGCCGTAGCGGCGCCGTGGGAGATGCTGATCGAGCTGCTGATGAGGCAGGGCCGGGCCGACGAGGCGCAATCCGCGCTTCAAGCCGCGATCCAGCGGATGCCGGACCCTGCCGAACGTCGCCGGCTGGAGCTGCGGCTGGCGGAGATCGAGATCCGCACCGGGCGGCGCGAGTCCGGCGTGGAGCGGTTGCGACGGTTGGCGGCGGACGATCCGCGCGATCTGCAAGTGCGCGAGCTGCTGCTCGCTCTTCCAGAAATCCGGCATGACGCGGCCACGGCGCAAGAGCTGGTGGGCGAGCTGCAGCGGATCGAGGGCGAGGCTGGGCTGCGCTGGCGCTATCAGCAGGCGGCCGTGTGGCTGGCGGGCGATGACTGGAGGGCGCGGCAGGCGGCGACGGTCGAGCTGCTGGAGCGCTGCCGCAGCGTCGATCCCTCCTGGACCGAGCCCGCGCTGCTGCTGGGCCAACTGCATGAGCGGCTGGGCGACCCGCAGCAGGCCGAGAAGGTGTATCGCGACGCCCTGGCACGAAACCCGCGGGCCGCCGAAGTCGCCGACCGGCTGCTCACGCTGCTGGGACAGCACAAGCGCGTCGCCGAGCAGAACGCCGTCCTGGACATGCTGCAGCTTGCGCCCGGCGAGCTGGCCCAGCGCCGCTTGGCGGTGGCGCTCAGCGCTGCCGACTACCCGCGCGCCATCGATGTGCTGCACGTGCGGGCCAGCGCCGACGCCCGCGACGCCGTGGCTCGAATCCTGCTCGCCCGACTGGTGTACCGCCAGGACGCTGACGCCGACCGCGCCCTGGCGCACCTGGAGGAGGCCGAGCGGATCGCGGGCGACACGGCGGCAATTGTGGCGGCCCGGGTGGACATCCTGCGGGCCGCGGGCCGGGACAACGAGGCCAGCCGGCTGCTCGATGAGCGCGTCGCACGGCGCGACGACGCCGAGTCGCTGTTGCTGCGGGCACGCTATCGCTTCGGCGCGGGTCGGATCGACCTGGCCGAGCAGGACTACCGCGCCATCGTGGAGCGCTGGGAGCAGGCACGCGCCTTTGAGCTGCTGGGCGCCTTCTACGCGGGCACGGAGAGATTGAGCGAGGGGATCGCCACATGGGAGCGCGGGCTGCAACGCTTCCCGGATTCGATCGAGCTGCAACGACGGCTGATCAAGGGGTTGGTGCTCCGCAATGCGGCTGACGATCGGCAGCGGGCGGAGTCGATGCTGGACGCGCTGCGCCGGCAGGTGCCCAACGACCCCGAGTTGCTGCAGGTCAAGGCCGGGTTGCTGCTGGACAGCCGCCTGCCAGCCCACGAGGCCCAGGCCAGCCAGATGCTGGCGCAGGTCGTACGGCTCGACCCACGGGCGGTGCCGGCCCACACCGCCCTGATCAACCTGGAAATGAAGAACCGTCGCTACGCGGCGGCGCGCGAGCTGACGCTTCGCGCGCTGGGCTCCAACCCGGACAATCCGGACCTGTTGCTGGCACGCTGCCGCGCCGAGCAGGCCTTGGGGCAGATCGGCGCGGCGCGCGAGTTGGCCCGGCTGGTGCTCCTGCGTCGCCCGGCGGATCCGCAGGCCGTACGGTTGTTTGTTGATCTGTCGCTCGCCGCGGGCGGCCCACCGGCTGCCAACGATGCCTTGGGCGTGGCACAACGGGCAGTGCAGCAGGCGCCGGCGGTCGAGGCGCTGCGCCTGGCGCTCGCCGACGTGCTGCTGGCCCTCGGCCGACATGCTGATGCAGTTCGTTCCCTGGAGGAGTTTGTCGCCGGCCAGCCGCAGCAGACCGGACTGGCCAGCCTGCTGGCAATGGCTCGAATCTCGCGGGACGGCGGCGAGCTGGAAGCGGCCGAGCGGTTTCTCGATCAGGCCGCGGACCGCGCTGCAAACGACCCGGCCGTTGTGCGCGAACGCATTTCCCTGCTGGCGGCCCGCCGGGAGTACGAACGGCTGGCCGCGTTCGCGCGGCAAGCCGACCCGCCGCCCTCGCCCGACGCCCTGACCGCCGCGGCGACGGAGCTGCTCGCCAGCGAACAGGCCGCGCATGGCGAGGCGGCCGTGCGGTTGCTGGAGGCGGCGCTGGAGAAGCTGCCGGCTGGATCGACGGAGCGGAGCAGTGTCGCCGGTCTGCTGTATCGCGCGGGCGCGGTGGATCGCGCGATCGCGGTGTACCGCGAAGTCCTGCAAGCCAGTCCAGAAAACGTCCGGGCCCTCAACGATCTGGCATGGATCCTGGCCGAGGCGCAACGGGAATACGCCCAGGCGCTCGAGCTGGCCAACCGCGGCGTTGCGCTGGACCCGCAGGAGTATCACGTGCGAGACACGCGCGGCGTGATTCTGGCGGGGATACCGGGGCGGCTGGGGGACGCGCGGCGGGATTTCGAGGCCTGCCTGCGGTTGGCGGGCGAGGACCGCCGGGCGCGGGCCCGGACGCTGTTGCAGTTGGGGCGCGTGTCGGCCCGGCTCAAGGACCCGATCGCTGTACGACGGCATCTGAAGGAAGCGCAACAGATCGACGACGCCCTGCACGTCTTCACCGCCGAGGAGCGGGCGGAAATCTCAAGCCTGCTGACCCCCAGGTCCGAAGAATAGAGGCACGCTGCCAGAACCGCGGGCGGGACGCCCGCACCACCCGCTCTGGGGCCATGGTGCCATTGCCGGCGCGTGGTCGGCCAGGGAGAATGCGGTGAATAGGAGACAGACCATGCAGGGCGGCGCGAAGCAGACCAGCCGTATGATGCGTCGGTGGTGGTTCCCGGCGGCGCAGTTGGCCGGCACCGGCGTGCTGCTGCAGACTACGGGCTGCGTCTATGACCCGGCCATCGTTCAGTATCAGTTGCTCCTGCTGGTCCGCACGTTGGTGATCGAGGCGTTCGCCTACGCGCTAGGCGACTGACTCCCGGCCGCAGCCGTCGGCGCTATCGGGCGCCCGGCGGGCGGCTCACATCAGCGCCGTGCGTACTTACAGTAATGACATTCACCCGCCGGGTCCTGTTGCGCCTGCTGGGCGCCTGCCGCGGTTACGGTTCCATTGCCAAGCGACCGATAAGCAGGTATGACTCGGCTCGCTTGGCGCGGTGCGACGGGCATCGAGTCTGATCTTCTCGCAATCCAAGGAGACCGCCGTGCGCCGGTACGTGGCTTGCACGAGCAGGCATGCTGATCGGCGCGCCTCTCGTGGAAGGCACGGGGCGCGCGCAGGGTGTCCCCTGCCGGGGCGCGCCACCTGGCTGTTCGTCGGGTTGGCGGCGCCGATGCTCTGTGGCTGCCCGCCGCAGGGTACGCGCATCACTCTGGCGGAGCTGCACCGCCTGGAGCAGCAGGCGGCGGCGCTGGAACCGGTCCAGATCGATACGGCCAAGCTGTCGCTGACGGAGATCCAGCGCTACCAGGTGCAGCCCGGCGACGTGTTGTCGATCACGCTGATCGGCATGACCGCCCAGTACGACCAGAACGTCTTCCGTCTGCGCGTCGACCGCGACGGGACCATCAACATGCCGCAGGTCGGGCGCGTGAAGGTCGCCGGCCTGGATCTGGATAGCGTCGAACAGGCCGTCTACGCCGCCCACGTGCCCAAGTATGTCAAGGACCTTTCGCTGTTCGTGGAGCTGAGCGACGTCGAGTCCACCACCGTGGTCGTGATGTTCCCCGGCGGCCAGAGCCGGCTGGTCACGCTGCCGCAGAATGAGCGGAATGTCCTCTACGCCTTGGCGCGGACGATCATCCGGGTCGCGGCCGTCGGGCCTGCCGGCCTCGGTCCGGCGGGCGTCGGGGCGGGCGGTGCCGGCGCGGTCGGGGGCGCCGCCGGGGCCGGGCTGCTGGGCGGAGGAGCGGTGGCCAGCGGCCGGGTGCGCGTACAGCCGATTGATCCCGCGCGCCCCACGCTGACGTATGACCTGCGCGACATCAACGATGTTCGGCGGGCGCTGCTGGCACCGCCGTTGCAGTCCGGCGACATGGTGGTGGTCGAGCCGCTGGATACGCCGGCCGTGTACGTCATGGGCCTGGTCAACGCGCCGGGGCCGGTCGCAGTGGCGCCGGACGGGACGCTCTCGCTGGTGCGGGCCATCGCCAGCGCCGGCGGACTGCGCGATTTTCTGCTGCCTTCGGAGGCGACGCTGTGGCGCAGGCTGCCGAATGGCGAGCAGGCGCGGGTGAGAATCGAGCTGGCCCAGGTGATGTCGGGTGAGATCCCGGACGTGACGCTCAAGGCGGGCGACGTGCTGGACGTGCCGCACACGCCGGAAACGCGATTTCGCGAGTGGGTGCTGTTGAACGTGCGAGTCGGGCCGTTCGGGGTGGGCGCATTTTATGACCCGGTCACGGTGCTGACGTTCCGGGAGGACGACCGCGGCGACGAGGTCGGCTTCGGCCGGGCGCTGCGCGATACGCTGCGCTTCGGCATCCCCAGCGTGCTCCTGCCCACCCCCGCGCCGCCGGCGACGACGCCGTAGGGCCGCCCGGACGCGAACCTGAATCTAGCGGTCGCCGAGGCGGTGTCTGACTCAAGTGCGTCGAAGACTCTGAACCCGGAGCGGACGGGCCTTGAAAACCAACGACTCCGAGGCGTCCAGGGCCCCCTCGCCGCCGCTCGGGCTCGGAATACGGCACCGAATTGTCTCGCCAGGCTAGATCAGCTTGCTGACGTCGACACGCAGCGCGCGGGCGATGCGTTTGAGCGTACGCACCGTGGTGCGGTCGGGGTTGCGCTCGATCCGCGAGATCTGCGACTGCGGCACGCCGAGCTTGCGCGCGAGCTGCGTCTGCGTCAGGCCGCGGGCCTTGCGGACCTCGGCGATGCTGCGGCCGGCGAGCCGGAGCTTGGCGTCTTCCCAATCGATCCACTCTGTGTTGGGATCTTCTAACGTCGCAACGAGTTCCCGCAACTCAGCCATGTCAAACAACCGCCGGAATTCATCGGCCGGCACCAGCTCATAGCGACGGCCGTTGATCTCGACCTGTCCGGCACTGTCCAGATTCGGCGGATTCGCGCGCTGACCTATATCGCCCCCGCGGCGGGAGGTGTCCCGGAGCCTCCTGACGCTCTGGACGTGCTCCCTGGTTCTTTTGGCCTTCGCAGCCTGCATTTGATCACCCGCATCCGGCCAGCGAGCTCGTCACATTGAAAGATCGCTATCTTGCGAGCGCCGAAGCCGAAGTCGAACCGACGAAGCACGAAACGGCTCACCGTCGGATCGAAGTGCCATTCCGAGCGCTCGATTGGCGCCTCCTGCACATATTGGAGTCGCGAGGAGAAGTCACCTCGGTCTCTTGCAGAGAGCCGCTCGAGATACAGTACAACCTCCGTGGTCAGTTCCACCTTGCAGCGCATGAACGACTCCCGCCGGCGGCACCGGCAAAGCGGTCATGAATGCTGACAAGGTAGAACCCCGATGTCGTTGTCGTCGTCGCGTGCCCACTGAGCTTCATCAGTTCTGGGTTCTACCCCGGCAGGCACGCTATCTCGCCCAGAGCATATATCAGATTTGACATTCGATCAAGGGGGCGCGGCCAGGGCTTCCGCCAGCCCCGGCACGTGCTCGCCGCCCGCCGGCACGGTGATCGCCGAGCCGGCGAAGTCCTCGCCAATGGCCTCTGTACGACCGCCCAGGTGCCGGGCCAGAAAGGCCTCGGCGACCGCGTAGAACGAGATGCGGTTCTCCGGCCGCACGAAGCCGTGCCCCTCGTCCGGGTAGAGCACGTACGTGACCGCGATGCCCTTCTCCTGCATGGCCCTCACGATCCGGTCCGACTCCGCCTGCCGCACGCGCGGATCGTTCGCCCCCTGGCCGATCAGCAGCGGCCGCTGGATGCGCTCCACGTACGTCAGCGGCGAGCGCGATTGCAGGAACATCTGCCCTTCCTCCGTACGATGGTCGCCGATGCGCCGGAGCAGCAGCTCCAACTCCGGTTTCCAGTACGGCGGCACGGACTTGATCAGCGTCACCAGGTTGGACGGCCCGACGATGTCCACCGCGCACGCGAACGTCGTGGGCGTGAACGTCAGCCCGACCAGGGCCGCATAGCCGCCGTAGCTGCCCCCCAGGATCGCCACGCGCTGCGGATCGGCGATCCTGTCACGGACGGCCCGCTCGACCGCGTCGATCAGGTCGTCGTGCATCTTGCCACCCCACTCACGATCGCCGGCATTCGTGAAGCCCTTGCCCAGCCCGGTCGAGCCGCGGTAGTTCACGCTCAGCACGGCGTAGCCGCGGTTGGCCAGCCACTGGTGCCACGGGCTATAGCCCCAGCGGTCGCGGGCCCACGGCCCGCCGTGCACCGTCAGCACCATCGGCAGCGGGTGCTGCGGCCGGCCGTCGCCGTCGGGGTCCGCGTCGATCGGGAGCGTGAGGTAGCTGATCAGCTCCAGCCCGTCGCGGGAGCGGATGACCAGCGGCTGCATCCTGGCCAGCGGGTAGCGTTCGAGCTGCGGGCGGTCGGCGAACAGGAAATCGACCTTGCCGCTCGGGCGGTCGTAGAGATAGAAGCGCGTCGGCCCGTCGTCCTGCTCATAGGCGACCACCCAGCGGCGATCGTCCAGCGCGCGGCTGACCACGCTCAGATCGCCCTCGGCCGCCGCTCGCAGCCGCTCGATGTCCGGGCGGATCGACGCGTCGGTGATCTGCCAGTGGCGGCGCTTGTGCGTATAGGCGACCGCCTGCACGTTCTTGGCGGTCGGGTGCAGCAGCAGCTCCTCGGCGTCGCTGCGCGCGTTTTCGGAGATCACGGTCTTGCGGCCGGTGCGCAGGTCGATCGCGACCACGGCGCTCGTGTTCCGCTCGCGGCTGTCGAACAGGTACAGCACCTGCCCGCTCTGGTCGAAGTCCTTGGGGTAGGTGCCGAGGGCGTCCTCGGGCGGGATGGCGGTGAACAGCTTCCACGAGCCGTCGCGGGCCTGAAGCATCTCCGTGCCGCCCTCCGGCGTGGTGCGCAGCGCGAAACGGACGGCGAAGGTGTCGTCGGTGACGTAGCCAAGGAAGCCGTCGTCGTTCCTCTCGACCAGCGTGAGCTGGCCGGTGCGGATGTTGAGGCGGTGCAGGTCGTGCAGGTGGGCCAGTCGCTGGTTCAATCCGATCAGGATTTCGTCCGGGAAGCGCGGGCTGACTTCCTGGACGCGGGCGCTGGGCCGCAGCGGCTTGCCGTCCGGGCCGCGCTGCGGCTGACCGTCCGGGCCGACGATCTGGTCGTAGGGCGTCAGGTCGCGTGTGGCGCGCCCGTTCAGATCGGTCACGTACACGCGCCAGTTCTCGTCGCCGGCCTCATCCTGAAGGTAAACGATGTGCCTGTTGGTATAGGCCCAGAAGTACGTGCGGATGCCGCGGCGGGTGTCGCGCGTGACCGGCTCGGCCTGCGCGGGATCGTCGGCCGGCCCGACCCACACGTTCAGCACGTTGTCCACCGGCGCCAAGAAAGCGAGCCGCTCGCCATTCGGGCTGATCTTCGGCGCGAGGCGCTCCGGTGCGCCGAACAACACACGCCGTGGGATCAGTTCTGCACCGCCGCCCTCGCCCTCCGGCTGCGCGGCGCTGGGCCACACGCCTGCGCTGGCGAACACCAGCAGGCCACACAGCGCGCAGCCGCGACGCGACACGCGCCGCAGCCCTCCAAAACGGCCAGACAGCTTGACAATCCCGGGCACGCGCACCGGTTCGCTCCTCGCACGCCTCGATTCCGGGGTCCGGCGGAAGGGGCTTCTATCTTACAGGCCGCCTCAGCCCAGACAACTGCGGTGAGGGCCGTGCGGCGGCGACGTGTGGCACAGCCGCCCCCGGCTGTGCGGTCCGGCCGTTCCCAGCCGCGGGCTCGCCCGCACCCGCAACGTTGACGCCCACCCCCGCCAACAGGCTGCGCGTCCGCTTTGCCGCCTGGCCTCATTCGCTGACGCCGCCGCAACGTCGGCTTCCCTATCGTAGAGGCCGACCATGGGGGCGTCCCCGTCAGTTTTTTCGCCATGCCGCGCCGGCGCTGCGACTGCTCCCGCCGGCAACGCCTCCGGTTACACTCTGCGTGCGGGCTCGACAGGAGGTGTGCCGTGCCGAACGTGTGGGTGCTGGCTTTATCGCTGCTGTGCGCGTCGCTGCTGACGGTCGGCTTCGCCCACGGCGGCGACCGCATCACCGGCCGCTACTTCGCCACGCGCTCCGAGGTCATCGCGCGGCATGGCATGGCCGCCACCAGCCAGCCGCTGGCCACACAGATCGCGCTCGACATCCTCAAGAAAGGCGGCAGCGCGGTGGACGCCGCCATCGCCGCCAACGCCGCGTTGTGCCTGATGGAGCCAGTGAGCTGCGGCATCGGCGGCGATCTGTTCGCGATCGTCTGGGACGCCAAGACGCAGAAGCTCTACGGCCTCAACGCCAGCGGGCGCTCGCCGGCGGGCCTGACGCGCGAGAAGCTGATCGAGCTGCTCGGCAGCAGCAAGAAGATTCCCAGCCTCGGGCCGCTGCCGGTAACCGTGCCGGGCTGCGTCGACGGCTGGTTCGAGCTGCACGCGAAGTTCGGCAAGCTGCCGATGAGCGAGGTGCTCGCGCCGGCAACCCAGTACGCCCGTGAGGGTTTCCCCGTCTCGGAATTGATCGCCTACTACTGGGCCTTCGGCAGCCGGCTCAGGGAACACCCCGGCTTCGCCGACACGTTCCTGCCCGGCGGCAAGCCGCCGAAGAAGGGCGAAATCTTCCGCAACCCGCTGCTGGCGGACACGCTGGAGAAGCTCGCCGCGGGCGGGCGCGACGTGTTCTACAAAGGCGAGCTGGCGGACGTGATGGACGCGTTCTGCCGCCGCGTCGCCTGCCACTTGCGGAAGGAGGACTTCGCCCGGCACACGTCCACGTGGGTCGAGCCGGTGAGCACGAGCTACCGCGGCTACGACGTGTGGGAGCTGCCGCCGAACGGCCACGGCATCGCGGCGTTGCAGATGCTCAACATCCTGGAGGGTTTCGACCTGAAGGCGATGGGGCACAACAGCGCCGCCTACCTGCACACGCTGGTCGAGACCAAGAAGATCGTGTACGAGGACCGCGCCCGCTTCTACGCCGACCCGGACTTTGCCGCCCTGCCGATCGACAAGCTGATCTCGAAGGAGTACGCGGGCGAGCGCCGCCAGCTCCTCAATCGCCAGCGTGCGGCGCGCGAGTACCCGGCCGGGGACATCCAATGGCAGCACAAGGCTGGCACGGTCTCGCGCAGCGAAGCCGGGGTGGAGCCGGCCGAGCACGGCCTGACTGCGTCAGACCGTGCCACCCGCGAGGCGCACGCGAAGCTGGGCGGCGGCGACACGATCTACCTGACCGTGGCGGACAAAGACCGCAACATGGTCTCGCTGATCAACTCGAACTATCGCGGCTTCGGCAGCGGGCTGTGCCCCGACGGCTTGGGCTTCTGCTTCCAGGACCGCGGCGAGCTGTTCACGCTGGAGCAGGGCCACGCCAACGTCTATGAGCCGGGCAAGCGGCCGTTCCACACCATTATCCCGGCGTTCATCACCAGAGGCGGCAAGCCCTGGCTGAGCTTCGGCGTCATGGGCGGCGACATGCAGCCGCAAGGACACGTGCAGATCGTCTGCAACCTGATCGACTTCGGCATGAGCTTCCAGGAGGCCGGCGACGCCGCCCGCTTCTACCACACCGGCTCCTCCGAGCCGACCGGCGAAGTCATGAAAGAGGGCGGCACGCTGTCGCTGGAGTCGGGCGTGGACCCGGAGGTGGTCCGCACGCTGGCCCAGATGGGCCACCGCATCCAGGAGGCGGTCGGCCCCTACGGCGGATACCAGGCGATCCATTACGACGCGGCCAACGACGTGTACGTCGGGGCGTCGGAGTCGCGCAAGGACGGACAGGCGGCGGGATACTGACGCGAGCGCGGACGAGGGGCGTCGGAGCCGGGCCAGTCATGGCCCGGTCTGGGGAGCGGAGAAACCGCTTGACTGCGGCGGCTCGGATCCGAGGCGGGCTATTCGCCGTCGATCAGGTCTCCGTTCAGCCGCCGGTGCAGGCTGTGGCCGTACGAAGGCGAAAGCTCGGGCAGCGCCGCCATGCGGCGCAGCAGTTCGCGGTCCGGCTCGCGGGCGAAAAGCGCGTGCTGCACGCGGGCGAGGCTGTGTTCGGGGTGCGGCCGCTCGACCAGCCTGATCGCGTCGCCGGCCGTCACATCCCCCTCCTCCAGCACGCGCAGATAGAACCCGCTATACCCCGTGGCGCGAATCCAGCCCACCAGCTCCGGCGCGTCGTGCTTGAGCGCCAGCTTCGAGCAGGGCTGGCGCGGCGAGCTGATCTGCACGGTCGCGCCGCCGACGCGGCACACGTCGCCGATGCACGCGTCCGTCTCCAGCCAGCCCTGCGTCGTGAGGTTCTCGCCGAACGACGGCACGCCCAGCTCACGCCCCAGCCGCCGTGCGAAGTATGGGTAGTGGTCGTGCGGGTAGACGCACGCCGCCCGGTGTGGTCCGCCGTGGCAGCGGTCGTCGGAGACGCGGTCGCCCACGAAGCCGGTCTGGCTCAGGCGCAGCGGCCCCGCGGCCGGCTGGCGGTTGATGGCGGTGCTGTACTGGCGCCCGTGCCGCACCAGGACGACCGGCCGGCCGATGTTCACGGACACGACGATCACAATCCCATAACCCGCCGACTGCAGGTCCACGTCGCCACTGGCGGATCGCGCTTCCGCGAAGCCCCACAGCCGAAAGCGACTGTGCCACCCGTCCGTAGCGACCGCCGCCCTCGTGACCCCTCGTCAGGTCCGACGGGTGATATTCTATGAGCTTGTGCTTGGATTCTAACCCATCCTCGGCCGACGCCCCGCGTTCTTCAGCGGCCTGCTGGCGGCGTATGGGCGGCGGGTTGCCGGCCGGCCTACAATGAGCAGGTGGGCAGACGGTTCCCGCTTCGAGCACCCTTTGAGGATCAACCTGTGACGCGCCTTCCGCACGATGCAACGCGACTCCGATTCGTCTCCCTTCTCACCGCAGCGGCCCTGTTCGGCGGCTTGGCCGGCTGCCCGATGAATGGCGGCGACGGCGGCGATGGCAGCGGCGACGGCGGAGGCGACGGCGCCGGCAACGGCGGGGCGACGGCGCTGGTCGGCACCTGGACTGGCCAGTTGAGCTGCACGCGCACGCAGACCATCGAAGGCAGCTCGAACCCGGCCGTGCAGACGAGCGCGCGCGACCTGACCATCACGTTCGACGCCAACGGCCGGCCCACGGACCTGGTCGTGTACGGCTATTCCGGGCAGGCGGACCAGACCGTGCAGCTCAGCCAGGTCGGCCAGTCGCAGACGGTCAACGCCACGTCCGGCAGCACGCAGATCACGCAGGTGGTCACAGTCACGCAGGCGATCTACACCTCCAGCAGCGCGCACCTGGAGCTGGAGATCAACTACGACGCCACCCAGTCCAACCTGACCTACGACGGGACTGCGACCTTGGTGATCGACGCATCGGCCTCTGCCGACGGCTTGCGCTACACGGCCCGCATCGAGTACCACGTCACGCTCGCCGCCGGCACGATCTCCATCCCCACCAACGAAGTCACCGAGTGCACCGGCACGCTGGCCAAGCAGCCGTAGCGGCCACGCCGCCGTAGCGGCCGTGCCGCCGTAGCGGCCACGCCGCCGTAACGGCCGCGCCGCCTCACTTCCGATCCAGTTCGAATCGCATGCCTCCGAACCCGGAGCGGAGCCCGGCAAGTCCGAGCCGCCAAGTCCGAGCCCGAAGCGCCAGCGAGGGCTTCGCCACCGACAGCCCGGCGGGTCCGAGCCCGCAAGTCCGAGCCCGAAGCGCAAGCGAGGGCTTCGCCACCGACAGCCCGGCGGGTCCGAGCCCGCAAGTCCGAGCCCGAAGCGCCAGCGAGGGCTTCGCCACCGACAGCCCGGCGGGTCCGAGCCCGCAAGTCCGAGCCCGAAGCGCAAGCGAGGGCTTCGCCACCGACAGCCCGGCG